>JAABUJ010000625.1_pt1 | contig 65635 bp, 48 predicted proteins | sample 5559131 | NCBI WGS metagenome assembly JAABUJ01 (sample SAMN10711875, study PRJNA513366) | rock metagenome | isolation source: Antarctica rocks | place: Antarctica: Victoria Land, Mt New Zealand nord | collected 2016-01-07 | reverse complement strand
CGCTCCTCCAACGCCGACACGCTCAGATGATCGCTGACTTTCGCCACTCGCTGCCTCCTCACAAGCAGGCCAACCTAGCCCCAGAACCGACAGCTGGGAATTCCACACGCCTCGAAACCCGCCCCCCGAGTCAATCAGACGGAAACCGTATCACGAGAAGGGCCGTGCCGTTCGACCAGTCGAGGACGCCTTGGGCGTCCTCCTCCCGCGGGACCCGCAGCACGGGGTCGATGAGGCGATACTGGCCCTTGGCCTTGCCGGCCGCCAGGATGGCGTAGCGCCCTTCCTTCGACTTCACCATGGCGGGCAGCGGCATCCCGAGCAGTCGCTTCTGCGACAGCGGCGTCACGGCACGGGCCTTCAGGCCGATGCCCCGTGCCCCGAGGACGATATCGCCTTCCGACGCCGAGCGCTCGCCCAGGCCCAGGTCGTGGCGGAGTTGGAATGGATCCGCCGCGACCCGGTAGTGGCCCGCGATGACCGCAAGGGCCACGAGGCCGGTGTCGAGGATCTCCGCCCGACCCCGGCCCTCGTCGACGACTGCGTTCATCAGCGCAGCGTCGGCTGGGTCTTGCTGACGGCGCCGCTTGTCTGATCCTTGAAGGTGCCGTCGGACTGCGAGATCCAATCGTGGTTGTTCAGCAAGTCGATGACTTGGTCGACCTGCCCATTCGCCCCGTAGAGGTAGGACCCGATTTCCGAACTCGTTTGGGGGTCGTAGAGGTCAGCCTCCGTCTTCACGCCGAATCCATTGCTCCTGTCGATCTCCGTCAGGGCGTTGCTGGAGTTGTAGGAATACTGGTCCGTTTCCTGGAGCGCACCCGACAGCGTATTGTAGATGTCCTCCCAGTTGTGCGTTCCGTTGGCGTTGAATCCATCGACCGCGGCCGGGATACCGATCGCGACGGCCTTGTTGCCGTTGCCGAGATCGATCGTGATGGACCCTGCCGCAGGGGATGAAGTGATGGCGTTTGTGCCGATCCCTCCGAAGAGCGAGACGTGTCCGTTGGACGCGACGGTGACCGATTCATTGCCGGCGTAGACGGTGTCGTTGCCGCCGCCGTTGTTCTGGATCACGGCGGTGTCGTTGTGGCCGTTGAGCTTCACGGAACCGTTGGTGCCTTTCAGCGCGATGAAGTCCTCGTCGCCGAAGGCCGTCAGGGTGTCGTTGTCGCCCTTGGCGGTGACGTTGCTGTTGGTGAAGTTGAGCGTCACGTTGGCGCCCGACCCCGTCGCCGTCACCTGATCGCCGTCGCCGTAGGTCGAGGCTGTGTCGTTCGTGCCGCTCAGGGTCGCGGTGCCGTTCTGGCCGATCAGCACCACCGTGTCGCTGTCCCCCGTCGCCGACACCGTGTCGCCGCCGTGGTCGACGGCCACGAGGTCGTTCGCGCCCGACACCGTCACGCTCGTGTTCTGGCCCGAGGTGCTGACCGTGTCGTTCGAGCCGGTCACCGACACCTTGGCGCCCTGGGTCAGCTGGTAATCCTGGCTGCCCTCCTTCACGGTGTCGTTGGAGCCGTTCACCGTGACCATAGCGTCCTGTGCATCGAGCATCACCGTGCCGCCGTCGCCCGTCAGCGCGAGCGTCGACCCTTCACCGTAGGTGGTCAGGGTATCGCCGTTGCCCTTGGCAGTAACGGAACTGTTGGTGAAGTTGAGCGTCACGCTGGCGCCCGACCCCGTCGTCGTCACCTTGTCGCCGTCGCCGTAGGTCGAGGCCGTGTCGTTGGCGACGCTCAGGGTCGCGGTGCCGTTCTGGCCGATCAGCACCACCGTGTCGCTGTCGCCCGTCGCCGACACCGTGTCGCCGCCGTGGTCGACGGCCACGAGGTCGTTCGCGCCCGACACCGTCACGCCCGTGTTCTGGCCCGAGGTGCTGACCGTGTCGTTCGACCCGGTCACCGATACCTTGGCGCCCTGGGTCAGCTGGTAATCCTGGCTGCCCTCCTTCACGGTGTCGTTGGAGCCGTCCACCGTCACGACGGCGTCCTGGGCATCGAGCATCACCGTGCCGCCGTCGCCCGTCAGCGCGAGCGTCGACCCTTCACCATAGGTGGTCAGGGTGTCGCCGTTGCCCTTGGCAGTAACGGAACTGTTGGTGAAGTTGAGCGTCACATGGGCGGCCGGGCCCGTCGACGTCACCTTCGAGCCGTCGCCGTAGGTCGAGGCCGTGTCGTTCGACCCCGTCAACGTCACGCTGGCACCGGGGCCACCCGTGGTGACCGCGTCAGTGTCGCCCGTCGCCGACACCGTGGCGCCGCCGTGATCGACGAAGATCGTGTCGTTCGAGCCCTTCACCGTCACGCTTGTGTTCTGGCCAGTGGCGCTGATCGCGTCTCCCGACCCGGTCGCCGTCACCTGGGCGCCTTCTCCCGTGCTCGTCACCGTGTCGCCATTGCCGAAGGCGGCCAGGGTGTCGTTGTCGCCCTCGACGTCGATCCGATCGTTGTTGTCGTAGGTCGTGACGGCATCGCCCGTGCCCGTCAGGGTCACCGTGAGGCCGACGCCGCCGAGGTAGGCCGTGTCGTTCGACCCGCCCAACGTCACCTCGGTGCCGTCGCCGCCGTTGGTCGCCACCGTGTCGCCCGACCCCGTCACCACGATCGTGTCGTTGTGGCCGGAACTCGTGACCGTCTCGGACGTGCCATCCGCATTAATCTGGTCATTGTTGCTGTAGGTCGTGACGGCATCGCCCGTGCCCGTCAGGGTCGCCGTGATGCCGAGGCTGCCGAGGTAGGCTGTGTCGTTGCTTCCCGACAGCGTCACCTGGGTGCCGTCGCCGTTAGTCGCCACCGTGTCGCCCGACCCCGTCACCACGATGGTGCTGTTATGGCCGGAACTGGTGACCGTCTCGGACGTGCCCTCGACAGCGATCTGGTCGTTGTTGTTGTAGGTCGTGACGGCATCGGCCGTGCCCGTCACGGTCGCCGTGAGGCCGACGCCGCCGAGGTAGGCTGTGTCGTTCGATCCGCCCAAGGTCACCTCGGTGCCGTCGCCGCCGTTGGTCGCCACCGTGTCGCCCGACCCCGTCACCACGATGGTGTCGTTGCGGCCGGAAGTCGTGACCGTCTCGGACGTGCCCTCGACGTCGATCCGGTCGTTGTTGTCGTAGGCCGTGACGGCATCGCCCTTGCCCGTCAGGGTCATCGTGAGGCCGACGCCGCCAAGGTAGGCCGTGTCGTTCGACCCGCCCAACGTCACTTCGGTGCCGTCGCCGCCGTTGGTCGCCACCGTGTCACCCGACCCCATCACCACGATGGTGTCGTTGTGGCCGGAACTCGTGACCGTCTCGGACGTGCCCTCGACATCGATCTGGTCGTTGTTGCTGTAGGTCGTGACGGCATCGCCCGTGCCCGTCAGGGTCGCCGTGATGCCGAGGCTGCCGAGGTAGGCTGTGTCGTTGCTTCCCGACAGCGTCACCTGGGTGCCGTCGCCGTTGGTCGCCACCGTGTCGCCCGACCCCGTCACCACGATGGTGCTGTTGTGGCCGGAACTGGTGACCGTCTCGGACGTGCCCTCGACATCAATCTGGTCGTTGTTGTTGTAGGTCGTGACGGCATCGCCCGTGCCCGTTAGGGTCGCCGTGAGGCCGACGCCGCCGAGGAAGGCCGTGTCGTTCGACCCGCCCAACGTCACCTCGGTGCCGTCGCCGCCGTTGGTCGCCACCGTGTCGCCCGACCCCGTCACCACGATGGTGTCGTTGTGGCCGGAACTGGTGACCGTCTCGGACGTGCCCTCGACGTCGATCCGGTCGTTGTTGTCGTAGGCCGTGACGGCATCGCCCGTGCCCGTCAGGGTCGCCGTGAGGCCGACGCCGCCGAGGTAGGCCGTGTCGTTGCTTCCCGACAGCGTCAGCCGGGTGCCGTCGGCACCTTGGGTCGAGATCGCATCGCCCGCTCCCGAAGCCGAGAAACTGTCGTTCTTCCCAGTGGACGACACGGTGTCGTCTTCGCCCGACAAGACAACAGCGTCGCCCGATCCCGACACCGTCGCGATGTCGCCATAGCCCGACAACGTCGCCGTGTCATTCTGCCCGCCAAGGACGACGGCATCCTGGAAATTGGTTTCCGCGACGGCGTCGTTCACCCCCGTCACCGTCACGCTGGAGTAGCTCTGCTCCGCCGTCACGGTGTCGTTCGCGCCCGACACGGTCGCGACGCCTGCCTGGCCCTTGATGTCGAGCGTGTCGCCCGACCCCGACAGCGTTCGCGGTGTCGCCGTAGCCCGACAACGTCGCCGTGTCGTTCTGCCCACCGAGGACGACGGCGTCCTGGAAATTGGTTTCCGCGACGGCGTCGTTCACCCCCGTCACCGTCACACTGGAGTAGCTCTGCTCCGCCGTGACGGTGTCGTTGGCGCCCGTGACCGACACCGTGTCGAAGCTTTGGACTGCCGTCACAGTGTCGCCGGGGCCGGCGACCGTCACGGTGTCGTTCTGGCCGTAGGCCGTGATCGTGTCGTTCTGCCCGTCCACCCTCAACGTGTCATTGCTGCCGAGACTGACGGCGTCATTCGATCCTTCCAGGGTCGCGCTGGATCCGTCGGCAAGTTGCAGGCTGCCGTCGTCCATCGCCACGAATTCGCCACTGCCGTCGAGCGACAAGTTTGCCCCCGGGCCGGAGACTTGGACGCGATCGTTTGACCCGCCGACGGCCACCGTCGCGCTCGCCGCAACGTCGATCGTATCCGAGGAGCCGTCGATCGCGGCCTGCGCGCCTCCCTGTACGGTGATGAGCCCTGAACTCATGGTGAGGCTGTCGTTGGTGCCCTCCACGGTCACGGCATCGCCCTGACCCGTGACCGCGAGGGTGTCGTCGCTCTTCAGCACGATGGCGTTTTCGCTGCCACTGACCGTGGCGCTCGCGTTGTTGTCGACCATCACGTTAACGCCGCTCCGCGTCACGGAGACATTCGAGCCCGTGACGTCGGTCGTAAGATCGAGATTCTGCGCCACCGCGACCGCGATGTCGGCGCGGCTCAGTGCGCCGGCCAAGAGCGCGGAGGTCCAGAACTGCTCCTCCTCCTGGGTCGGGGGCCGGCCCAGAGCGTTTTCGTAGGTATGGTCGACGAAGTCGGCATCAGACGGCGTTCCGTAAGCGGAGGCGTAGGCCGACGAGCCGAGGATGTCGGCCGCCACCTGGCCGATCGTGCTCTGACCCTTGACGATGGCTTGGACGTAGCCCGCGATCGTCGAGCTGTCGCCGGCTTGGTCCACAACCGTGCGATAGAGTTGCGTGACCTCGTCGGTCGCCACCACCTTGTCGGTCGTGTGCTCGAGCTTGGTCGTGGCGCTGACGGCGACGCTGGACGCATGCCCGTCCCCCACGCTCAGGTGCTCGGCGCCTTCCGCGATCGCGATCGCCAGGCTGGCGCGCGTGGCCGTGCCTTGCGTGAGTGCGGTCAGATCGCTCTCCATCTCGGACAGCGACGCCGTGCGCCCGAGCGCGTTCTGATAGATCGTGTCGACGAACCCGACATTGGACAGGCCGCCGTAGTCCTGCTTGAACTCCGTGGAGTTCAGAAGGTCGTTGGCGAACTGCGTCTCGTTCAGGCTGTTGCCGCCGACATAGCGGCCCCAGGACTGCTGCTCCGCCGTGCTCAGGTCACGGTCGAGCAAGGTGTCGGCCAGGCGTCCCAGCTTGTATTGATCCTGCGCCTCCGTGGTCGCGTCCAGTTGCACGGAGCCCGCCGTCGAGGCCGTGGAGCCATCCGGCGAGGTGGCGAAGTTCCATGCGATGGAATCGACGCCGTTGGCGTCCACGGTGTGAGACGAGGAGGCCGTAACGGCCCCGGTCGCGTTCGTTTGGACCCACGAGGAGGAACCGTCGGAATCCGGCACGATCGTCGTGGTCTGGGTCTGGGTGAGCTTGCCGCCCGACAGCGTCTGCACGGTCTTGATGGAGCCGTCTCCGCTGACCGTCGTCACCGTGCTGGACGAGCTGTTCGCATAGCCCAACGTGGTGGTGTGCCCTCCGTCGGCGTTCGTCACCTTGGTCTGCGTCTCGTCAGGCGCTCCGTCGCCGTTCGTGTCCCACTGGGTCGTTACGGTGCGCCCGTCGGCGCTGGTCGCGACGGTGCTGCCATCCTTCTTCGAGCCGTCGGCATAGACGGTGGCGGAGGTCGTGGTGGTGCTGCCGTCCTGGTTGAGGGCCGTGCGATCGGTCTCGGTCTCGTCCACCACGCCCGTGCCGTTCAGTGCCGTCTGCGTCGTCGTGGTCAGGCCGTCGGCGCTGGTCGTGGTGGTGGATTGGTCGCGCACCGTCCCGCCGCCGTTGAGGTCGGTCCTCTTCTCGGTCCGGCTTCCATCCTCGTTCACCACGACGTCGTCGGTCCGGTCGAGGTTCGCGGCCCCGTCCCCATCCGTGTCGATCGCCACCGTCTTGGACAACCCGTCGGGGCTGATGACGGTCGTGACCTGGTCCTTCGCCGCCCCGCTGCTGTTGAGATCGCGGATGACGTCGGTGGTGCTTCCGTCGAGGCCGTCCGTCAGGGTCTCGACGTGATCGGCGTAGCCGGCGCCGGTGCTGTCCCGCGCGATGGTCGTCGTGCGGCCGTCCGCGCTGGTCGTGGTGGTGATGCCCTGTGCGAGCGCCCCCGTCGCGGTATTGTACCTGTCGACCTGGATCGTGCTACCCCCGCCGGGCTGCACCTGGGTGGTGTCGAGCAGCTCGATGGCACCGCCGATGGCAAGAGTCGTCCGCGAGGACAGGCCGTCGCCGGCCGTCGCGGTCGTGGACTGGTCCTGCATATGGCCGTTGGCGTCGTTGTCCGTGACGACCTCCAGCCGGCTGCCGTCGCTCCCAAGCGTCACCTTGTCGGTCGTCGATCGTGCGAGGCTCGCCGAGCCGTTGCTGCCGGTTTCCGCCGTCGTCACGGCATAGCCGTTGGCCGAGGTGGTCGTGGCGACCTGATTGACGACCGCGCCGGCACCGTTCCTGTCGGCGTAGGTTTGCGTGCGCGTTCCGTCGCTGTTGAGCGCCGTCGCGTCGGACTGGCTACCGTTGCGCGCCGTGTTCCCCGGCACGCTCTTGGCGACGCTGGTGGTGAGCCCGTCGGCACTCGTCGTCGTCACGGTCTTGTCGAGCAGCGTGGCGCCGGTCGAGTCGTAGTCCGACACCGTACGCGTCGCCGTGCCGTTCGCGGCGGTGGCGGTCTGCACGACGCGGTCCGGGGACGCATGGGCGTCGAGGTAGGTCGACACCGTCACGGTCTGCCGGTCGGCGCTGGTCCTGGTGACGATCTTGCCGGTCTGGGCGTGGCCGCTGCCCGCGACGTTCGTGACCGTCTCGGTGCGGCTGCCGTCGGCGTTCACCACCGTGGCGTCGGTGCGGGTGGCATCGGCCGACGCGTCCGCGCCGAGGAACGTCTGCACCGTCCTGGTCAGGCCGTCGACGCTTGTCGTCGTGACGGTCTTGCCAGTCTCGACCGTGCCGGAACCGTTGAAGCTCGTCACCGTGATGGCGGAGGAACCGTCAGGATTGTGCACCGTCGCGGTGGTCTGCAGCGCGTCGACGCTGCCGTTGCCATCGGAATCGGTCTTCACAGCGCTGGCGGAGCCGTCGGCGCTGGTGCCAGTAACGGCGTCGTCGATCAGCACCCCGCCGATGCCGTAGTTCTTCACCGTGTCGACGGTGCTGCCGTCCGCCTGCGCCGCGATGGTCTCGACCCGGTCGAACTGGCCGTCCCCGGTGGAGTCGGTCTGGATCGTCCGCGTACGGCCGTCGGCGCTGGACGTCGTGACGGACTGATAGCGCAATGTCGCGGTCTGGTTTCCGCTCCCGCCGGCGAGGGTGGAATCTGACACGGTTTCGGACTTGGTGCCGTCGGCGCTGAAACTCGTGGCGTCGACCGACTCGGTATCCCAACTGCCGTTGCCGTCGAGGTCCTTCAGCGTCGTGATCGTGCGGTCGTCCGCACTGATGGTCTCCTGAACCCTGTCGCGCACCGAGCCGTCGGCGTTGGTGACGGTCGCAATGGTGGTCGAGCTGCCGTCCGAGTTGACGGTGAGCTCGGTCGAGGTGGTGGCGTCGACGGTGCCGTCGCCGTTCAGGTCTGCTTTCACGACCTTGCTGCTGCCGTCGACGCTCGTGGTCGTGACAGCCCGGTCGACCTCCGCGGCCGTGCCCATGCCGGAGCCGGCGTAGTCCGTGACGGTCTCGGTGCGGGATCCGCCGGCGCCGACGGCCGTGCCGTCGGTCGTGGATGCGTCGACGGTGCCGTTGCCGTCGAGGTCCGTCCGCACGGTCTTCGACAAGCCGTCGGCGCTCGTGACGGTCGTGACACTGCCGCTCTTCGAGCCGTCCCGGTTCAGGTCGGTGACCGTCGCGGTCAGGGAGCCGTCGGCGCCCGTCTTGTCGGTCTCAGTCTGATCGAAACGGCCGTCGCCGTTGAGGTCGCGCCCGATCGTGACGGTCTTCAGGTCGGCGCTGGCGGTCGTGACGGTGCGGTCCTCGATACGGGTGCCGGCGCCGTTCTCGTCGGTGACGGTCGCCGTGGTGCTGCCGTCGGCATTGTGGACCGTGTGGTCGACCTGCCGCCGGTCGATCACGCCATCGCCGTTGTCCTCATAGGCCAGGGACACCGTAGCCCCGTCGACCGAGGTCGTGCTGGTGATCTCGCCAGCGAGGGAGCCGTCGGCGTTGTAGGCCTTGCTGTCGAGCGTGGTCGAGCCGTCCGCGCTGTGGGCGGTCGTCTGCCGGACGTTGAACCCCTTGCCCTCGTAGGCGAGCGTGGCGTCCGCCGCCGTGCCAGTGGTGCCGTCGGCCCGCGTGAAGGTGGTCTCGCCGCTGATCGACGAGCCGTCGGGCAGGTGGATGGCCTGCTTGTTCGAGGTGAGGTCGATCGAGGTGATGCCGAGCTGCGTCAAGGTTTCGAGTTGGTGGGTGCCGTCGCTTTCCGTGACCATCACCTTGAACTCGGCGAACTTGCTGTCGCCGGCATCGAGCTTGCCGTCGTGGTTGGTGTCGAACACGTCGAGCAGCGCCTGCATGTCGCTGGTCGCGGTCGGGTCCCAGTCGGTGAAGACGACCTGGTCCTGCTGGGTGATCTGTCCGGTGCCGTTCGGATCATAGACCAGCACGCCGTTACCGGCTCCGGCCCAGGCGGTCAGGTGCTGGTAGCCGTCGCCCGCCATGTCGTAAAAGGTGTTCGACGACGTCGAGGGCGTGATGTTGATGCCGCGGCCCGTGAGGTCGAGCACGACCGGGCCGTCGCCACCGCCGTCACCACCGCTGCTGCCGCCCGAACCGGACGAGTGGCTCCCGCCGCCGGAGCCGGACGACGAGCCGCCGCCGCCGCTGCCGCCGGAGCCGGACGACGAGCCGGCGCTGCTGCCGCCGGAGCCGGACGATGTGCTACCTCCGGTGCCGCCGGAGCCGGACGATGTGCTACCTCCGGTACCACCGGAGCCGGACGAGGTGCCTCCGGTACCACCGGAGCCGGACGAGGTGCCTCCGGTACCACCGGAGCCGGACGAGGTGCCTCCGGTGCCTCCGGAGCCGGACGACGTGCCTGTGCCGCCCGCCCCCGATCCGGGAGACGTGCCGCCCGAAGCGGGCGAGGTGCCGCCCGAAGCGGGCGAGGTGCCGCCCGAGGTGGGCGAGGTGCCGCCCGAGGTGGGCGACGTGCCGCCCGAGGTGGGCGAAGTGCCACCGGACGTCGGCGAGGTGCCGCCCGAAGTGGGCGAGGTGCCGCCGGAGGTTGGCGACGTGCCACCGGACGTCGGCGATGTGCCGCCCGAGGTGGGCGAGGTGCCGCCCGAGGTGGGCGAGGTGCCGCCCGAAGTGGGCGAGGTGCCGCCCGAGGTGGGCGAGGTGCCGCCCGAGGTGGGCGATGTGCCGCCCGAGGTGGGCGATGTGCCGCCCGAGGTGGGCGAGGTGCCGCCCGAGGTCGGAGAGGTGCCGCCCGAGGTCGGAGAGGTGCCGCCCGAGGTCGGAGAGGTGCCGCCCGAGGTGGGCGAGGTGCCGCCCGAGGTGGGCGACGTGCCGCCCGAGGTGGGCGAAGTGCCACCGGACGTCGGCGAGGTGCCGCCCGAAGTGGGCGAGGTGCCGCCGGAGGTTGGCGACGTGCCACCGGACGTCGGCGATGTGCCGCCCGAGGTGGGCGAGGTGCTACCCGAGGGGGGAGATGTGCCGCCCGAGGTGGGCGACGTACCGCCCGAGGTGGGCGACGTGCCGCCCGAGGTGGGCGATGTGCCGCCCGAGGTCGGAGAGGTACCGCCCGAGGTGGGCGAAGTGCCACCGGACGTCGGCGATGTGCCGCCCGAAGTGGGCGAGGTGCTACCCGAGGGGGGAGACGTGCTACCCGAGGGGGGAGAGGTGCTGCCCGAGGGGGGAGACGTGCTACCCGAGGGGGGAGAGGTGCTGCCGGAAGGCGGTGCGCCAGAGGGCGGTGCGCCAGAAGGCGGTGCACCAGAGGGCGGTGCGCCAGAGGGTGGTGCGCCTGTAGTCGGAGGTGTAGATGTGATCGGAGGAGTGGTTGCGATAGCCCCTAATAACGCGGCGGAGTACTGCGCGGGAAATGCTTGGGATGGCGTGAACGATGCATCTACAGCGAGGCTTGTATAACCCTTGAGCTTGGCATCTTCTCCGAGGTTTGTACCAAGGCCCGCCCCGAATAGGGCGCCGAATTCTCCACCAACTTCAGCACCAATGACAGCTCCTGCAGGACCGAATACCGCCCCGACCAGCCCCCCCAAACCGAATCCGACAACCCCTCCTAGACTGCCGCCTATAGTGCCTCCGATCAGGCCCTTAACGAATCCTCCAAAGCCTTTGGACCCACCTTCTGACGTCGTGTTAGCAGCTCCGCCTGCGGCAATGCCTAACCCGAAGCTTCTCGCAGCACTCGAAACTGAACTGGCCATTACGTTCTCTCCTGCCGCAGCGTCGTCCGGTCACACCATTATGAGCCGATATCAAAGCAACTGCCGATCATCTGTCATCTGCCTGGCGGATATCGTGCCCGTGTATAGAATAGATATCAACCTTGTTTTTCAGTTCTTTTCTTTAGAATATATATGAACAAAACAGTCAGAAGTACAGTCTCGGAAAGTCCTATCAATACTCTAAAAGTCACACTTAACTTCGTAATATCAGGAATCAGGTAAGAACTAATCAGATACATCACAGATCCAGTCAAAATGAACACAGGACACAACGAGATAATGTATAATACTTTCTCCCAACCGACTCTTGGCATAGAAAACACTCCAGTAAAGTCCAAGTTATCGATCACATCGAATTTATAAACTCGTCAAAACGCGTCTCTTGCGAAAGATCAACCTTTCTGTACCCAAACCTCTGCATCACGGACGCATGAACATTGCAAATCCTATCTACATGTTCCTTCTCTAGCATCTGCGTCCAATTATTTCGACCGCCGATTCGGAAAAACGATGAAGAAGTTGACGGCCGCTCACTGAAGCCGCTATCAGTTTCTATCTTCTTGAGACGATAAAAAGAAGATCCATCTATGGCTGCTGAGATCTGCGCGTCGACAACTTTCCATCCCAAGAAATGCACCAGCCTGGTGAAATGTCTCAGCGGATCGTTGAGCAAATCCTCATAGCGCAGGAACAGCACCGGCCGCTGATACACCCCCATCCAGCTCGCGACGTTCTGGCTCCACGACCCGATGGTCTCGTTCACATCCTTGGCGGTCATCACGGTTTTCATCCCCGGCGTGCACATGTGTTCGACGATGAGGTCGAGCGAGTGCCCCGCGTGGTTGGCGTAGGACGCGGCGACGTCGAGCGGGTTGCGCACGATGTAGACGGCCGCCAGCGTGGCATCGAGGTTGACGGTCGGGTGGCCGCAATCCATGCCGACCGTCAGGTGCGTCTTGACCAGGAACGGCGCGTCCCGCCCGTTGGCGAGGCGGCGCTGCACCTCGGGCCGCGCCCCGGCGATCTCGGCCGGGGTCGCCTCCATGACGGGCTTGCCGATGATCGCTTCGTAGTCCCGCCCATGGATCTCCCAGGCCGAGATCTCGTGCAGCCGGTTGAGGTCCAGCGGCTCGTCACCGCGCCCCTCCATCTCACGCCGGAGATTGTGCAGGAACACCCGCACCCAGGTGTTGCCGGACTTCGGGTAGGAGGCGATCCAGATGATGTTCTGCTTCGTCCGCCCCGTGTCGAAGGCGGGGGCGGCCGGGCGCACCGGCAGAACCGCGGCCCCGCCCGGCCCGGCGACGGGCGCCCGCATGCGGCGCTTGACGCGGTGCGTGTCCGGCGCCGCCTCCCCGCGCGGCGGCTCGCCCTTGAGATAATAGCGCTGCCACTTGGCCTGCACGGCCGCGGGCTCCCGGGCGGCGAGGCGCGCATTGAAGTCCTCGCGTGAACTCTTCCAGGCGGCATGGTCGGCGGCGAGCTGCGGGTCGGCCGCCAGGGGCATCACCCGCGGCCGGATCGCCTCCATGGCGACGTGGGGTACGGGCGTCACGAAGCAGAAGGGCTCGCCGCGGCGGAACTCCACCGTGCCGGGGCGGGTGAAGCGCCAGTTCATGGTGAAGGTGAAGGGCAGCCACTCCGTCTCGACCAGCCCTTCCAGCGGCGTCAAACCGTCCTTGCACATGTTGGGCGAGCCGCGGCACCACAGCGCTCAGTCGGGATCGGTGCGGAACACGTGGCCCGGCAGGAAGGTGATGATGCCGCTGCCGAAATGCGACTGGACCAGGGGCGCGCTGGCCGCCGCCTTCCCGGTCTCGACGATGCCGATGTCGAGCGTGGCGCCGCCGCCGCTCCAGGTGAGGGCCACGTCGTGCGGGCAGAGAAGTTCCCAGCCCGTGGTATTGGCCATGGTGATGGGCGTGCAGCGATAGGCGAAGCGATCCGGTATTATGGCGCAACTGCCACAAGCGGGCTAGCCGGTCCAGCCCCATTTCGGAGGCATGACCGAACCCCTTATCCTCACTACGCTCCGCTCGAAACAGGCCGAAATCGTAGCCCAGATCAAAAGCCTTGAGGCTCGGCTATTCGAAGCCAAAGCCGACCTGGCGCATGTCGCTGCCGTGGTCCGGCTGTTCGACCCGCAAGCCTCAGAGCGGCCCGCCAGATCCTACCACAGCGCCACGAAGGCCCTGAAACGGTCGGACCTGTTTGAGCTGTGCCGGGCGGCTCTACAAGCCTCGGATGAGCCGTTGTGCACGCGGCAGCTCGCCCGGCACGTCATCACAGAACGAGGCTGGGATACGGACGATCGGCGCTTGCGGCTTGCGACGGCACACAAGGTCGGGAGCGTGATGGCGCGGTTCGAAGCACGCGGATTGGTGCAGAACGTGGGGATGCGGCAGCGGGCGACGCTGTGGCTGCTGTCGTGAAGCAGGGGGAGCGGGCGGGTGCGACGTGGGGGGCTGATGGATTGAAAACGGTGGCAATCCTTTCGGCTTTCAGGCATGATTCCTCATGGCCGATGTTGACCTTAGAGCGCTTTCGCCGAATGACGTTGTCCTGCATTTTGGGGGGCGGCCGAACGAGGTTGACGCCTTCACCTTTTCCAATTCGCTGATCGCTTTTGCTGATGCACTTCGCGAGATCAATGGTCAGATAAATAGTAATTTCAGCCTTGACGTTACCATAGAGGCTGCCGGACCAGGAAGCTTCCGTGCCAGAATTGGCACTCACGTCAAGTCTATAGGTGGATTATTTAAGAGTGACGCGAAGTCACTTTTAATAAATCTATTGGCGACTTTTATCTACGTTCGCATTCTAGATCCGCAAACTCCTCCACAGATTACTGTGAACGATGACTCTGTCGTGATACAAACTGGTTCCGACAGGGTGATTGTCCCTAGAAGCACATGGGAAGCAAGAGAGAAGCTTGCGCATCCGAAAGCCGTGCAGAAGCATATTTCCAGGGCGTTTCAGGTGATCCGTGAGGACGTTTCTGTAACGGATTTTGGGTTAGCAGCCAGTCTCGATGAAGTAGACCCGGTTGGAAGCATTGACAGAAATAAGTTCGCCATTCTTGCAACAGTGCCTGAGGAAGAGACAGACAAAGATGATGAGCCTTTCAGAGATGAAAGAACGCACCTGACTGTATTGAAGATAGTATTTGAACGAGGCACGAGAAAGTGGCAGTTCGTCTGGAACGGTATAAGAATTTCAGCGCCGATAAAGGACGAAGTATTCTTTGATAAAATTGCCGCTCGTGAGTACGACTTTGGACAAGGGGATATTTTGGACGTAACGCTTCGTATTTACCAAGTAAGAGATGAAATGAGCGGGGCTCTTATCAACGATCATTACGACGTGATGAAAGTGCATGGGCAGCAGAAAATGCCGAGGCAAACTAGACTGCTTTGATTTACGCCGCCGCTTGGTGCCGCTGCCAGTACCCGACGAAATCCGGCGAGGTGCGCTTGCCAAGGGCAAGGGACGCCAAACGCCGCACTTGGTCCCCGTTGGACACCCGACGGTTATCCTCCCGCCAGGAGGCTTCCTGAGCGTAGCGCAGGAGGTACGGGCCGGAGATGTGGTGATGGTGTCCGGCTTCGGCGCGACGGAGGCGGCTGAAATACTCCTCAGCGAGGTTCGTGCAAGCGCCGTCCTGGCTGTAGGCGTCCTGGTGGTTGATGCGCTTCATCTCGAAAGCCGCGTGAAGGGCATCCCAGCCCGGCGCTTCGTCGGCGTTCACGATGGTGCCCTTGGCGATCCGGGCCTTGATGAAGCCGAGGGCCGCGCTCTCCGAACCGAACACGGCCGGCACGGAATGGCCGTTGCGCTCGCGGATGATGATGACAGACTTGCGCTTGCCGGTCTGATTGGCGGCAAGGCGCCGATCGCGGCGGTTTTCCTTGTGGTTCGCGGGCTTCACATAGCCGCCGAAGTAGGCACCGTCGATTTCGGCTTCCCGGCCCTCGCCGCCGATGACGCGGCCCTTCATCTCCTCAGCCATGGCCTCGCGGAGCTTGTGGGCCAGGACGAATGCCGATTTGTACGACACCCCAAGATCGCGGGAGAGGGCCAGGGCGGCCTTGCCCTTCACTTCGTTGCAGAAGATGGCGATGGCCGCGAGATAGCTGCGGAGGGGCAGCTTATGGCTGGCAAACAGGGTTCCCGAGGTGATGGTGAAGTCGCGGCGGCATGCGCGGCAGCGGAACCGCATGGCACCGTTCGGCCGGCGGCACTCATAGGCGTCGAGGCCACCGCATTCGGGGCAGACCGGAGCACCATCGGTCTCGGGCCAGCGGACGGCCCGGAACGCCGTCTCGGCTTCCACGTCCGTCATGCGGAACACCTGAGCGAGGCTCAGGGTCTTGGCTTGGCGGGTGAGGAGGAAGTGCTGCGGCATGATGTTCTCGTTTCTGAGAACACCCTACCGCATGCGGTATCGTTGTCAACACATAATTATCGAATATGATACCTCATCCTCGAAAGCGGGATGATCGCATGGGTATCGTGAAGACGGAAGCGGAGTGGTCGGAGCGCGCCAAGCGGTTCCTCAAAGCCGAATTGAAGCGCGCCGACATGACCTATGAGCAGCTCGCCGAAGGGCTGAAAAAGCACGACATGACGGAGACAAAGGCGTCGATCGCCAATAAGCTCGCCAGAGGGGCCTTCACGGCCACGTTCTTCCTGGCGGCACTGGCGGAAATCGGATGCGAGGTGGTGCGGCTAGAGGATATCTGACGGCAGCGGCCTTCGTTTCGGCGCTACAGACGCCCATCGGCGTGCATGCTCAGCAGAACGGCCAGACCCCAAGCCAAAGGAATCCCGAACCATCCTCCGACAACAAGCCAGTTGGACAGTCGCTCGCACCATTGCCCAGCTTTCTCGCGCCCTGGGCAGGATTTGAGCCGGTAAGCGACGCGCCGCAGACGAAACCCGAGGACGGGAATGCCGACCAAACCAAGCCCGGAGGCGAACAAAAGACCTGGTATGACCGCTTCATTTTTGACCATATAACCGACTGGCTGCTGGTCATCTTCACGGCCATCCTCGCTTCCAAAACGACGGGCCTGTTTCGAGAAACCGCCGGTCTCAACGAATCGACCCGCAAGCTTTGGGAAGCTGGCGAGGCTCAACGGACGTTGTCTGAAGCCATCGCCGCTCGGCAGGCTGGTGAGATGCAGCGTTCCATTGCGGCTGCTAGCAAGTCTGCCGAGGCAGCCGTCAAAGCCGCCGAGGTTGCGGAACGGACCTTGATCGCCAGCAACCGACCTTGGCTCAAGGTCAACATCCGCATGGGCGACCAACCCTTGCTTGTCACTTCCCAACAGGCCTCCGCATCGGTCGCCATCTTCGCCCAAAACACCGGAAACGCGCCGGCCCTCCATGTCAGTCCTCACGCTTGGATGCTGGTTTGGCGGACGGAACCCGGAATGGACCCCTACACGGAACACGAGAGGCGCTGCAAAGAGGTCAGGGACGCGGCACCCACCTTTGCCTTTACCTTGTTCCCAGACGAAAGCTTCCCGGCTGTGGCTCAATCCGAAATGTGGATGATGGGCGTTAACCTGCCACGAGAGGCTCTGGATGCCGGAATGAAGGCTGTCCAGCCCTCCGGACTCGCGATGCTCCTCATCGGCGGGTGCGTTGATTACGGGTCCACATCCTCCCCCGGACAGCGCCATCAGACGCAATTCCTGTATGACTTGCGGGATGTCACCGGAACCCTGGTCAGCATAAACCGGGAGGTCACCTCGCACGAGCGACTGGCCTTGCGCCCGATGACCAACGGGTACGGCAATAGCGCCGACTAGCCCTAATGCTAGCACCACCCACGCCGCTCTCACGACACACCCCCAAAGCGAGGATGTGGTAATTCGGCAACCTGGGGGCTTGTGGCGGTTGCGCCATAATACCGAAGCGATCAGGGGTCCGGTCCATCCATAGGCGCTCGGGGCGAGCCGGCACGATCTCGGGCGCGTTCCCATGGATGCGATAGCAATCGAGCTTCATCGACGACCGGCCTGTTGAACCGCTGCCCTCGTAGCAGGGTCGTGGCGCTCCCACAACCCTAAATTATATGCACGATGTTTCACTGTCGCATAACGTGCTCTCGACGGCCTCGGGGTGAGGCGGGGGCGGTCCTCCGCCGAAGGGCGTTCAGGGGACGCCACGACCGAACATCGCTCGCCATTGCGGTGCGTAGCCCGGATCCTGGATGGTACTCCCGTGGTAGGGGTTTCGGCCACGCGTCCGCGGATCGTGGGGCAGGTCGCGATCGAAGATCCGAATGTTGCCGGCCGGGATCGCGAGCGCCGCGTAGGCGGCCGCGATCAAGGGAGCGGTGTCTTCCCGCCGATGATACTCGGCGTACCAGCGGCCCTGAGGTGTGGCGCTCGGCCGGGAGAGCCAAGGTGCGGGGCGTCGCTCCCGCCCCGTGAAATCCCACGGGCTGGAGAAGAGAACGACACGACGGACTTCGTGCTGCTTCGCCATGTAGGCGGCCATTCCCGCGCCTTGTGACAGGCCGGAGACCACGATGCGCTCCCAACGCGGCTGGTCACCGGCGAGATATCGGCCCCAACCCTCGTCGGGCGCCGCCTTGTCCAACAGGCGTAGCGCGGCGACGAGACGCGGGATGATGGCTTCGGCGACCGTGTTCAGGACGACCGCACGCGACGAGCCCCTGCCGTTGACGCGCATGTCGCGGAATGCCGCCGAACAGTCCGGGTCTGGATCCCTCGGGCATTCCTGCGCGACTGCTGGAACATCGTCGTATTCGAGTCCCAGGACGCGATAGCCTTGTCGGGCGATCGTCCGCAGCAGCGAGAGCGCATCGGCCGGTTTCCCCCCGGTCCCCGGCAGGAAGACCGCGAGAGGTGCATCCATCGGCAGGCCTGCGCTCGCGATCCCGATGCTTGGATCGTCGAACTGCTTCACGGCGGGATCCGCCTCGGAGGGCACGATATAATGGGCCGCCGGACGGTCGGACGCGGCCGGCGCCTCGGTGACCAAGCACGAAAGCAGGAGGGCTGCGATCAATCGATAGCAATCGAGCTTCATCGAGGACCGGGCTGTTCAATCGATGCCCTCGTAGCAGGGCCGTGGCGGTCTCACAACCCTAAACCCACTACACGGTGTTTAACTATCGCATAACGTGCTCTCGACGGCCTCAGGGTAAGGCGGGGCCGGTCCTCGACCGAAGGGCGTTCAGGGGACGCCACGATCCGAGGTGTGATGCTCGGCCAGGAAGCCAAGGTGCGGGGTGGAGCGGGACGTGCAGGGTGGCGGGTGAAGGATACTCACGTCTGTTCGTGTTCTTCACGTCATTGCGAGCCGAAGGCGAAGCAACCCAGATCGAGGGTCGTCGAGGCTGGGTTGCTTCGCTCCGCTCGCAATGACGGCTCTCCAACCTCCTTTATGATCGATGTCCCCCTTCACTGATTGCGTTCAATTGATAACCTTGGCGGGTAGGCGAAGGCGTCCACGACGTCGAGTTCGCCGATGACCACGAGGAGCCGCCATGCATCGCGATATTCCAATGCCGCATCCCGGCATGATTTTGCGGGAGGAGTTCCTCGAACCCATGTCGCTTTCCGTCTACGCGCTCGCTAATGCGATCCATGCGCCGCGAAGCCGCGTCAACGAGATCTGCCGCGGCCGTCAGGGCATTTCAGCGAACATCGCACTCAGGCTCGGAAAGTATTTCGGCGTCGACCCGCAATGGTTCATGAACATGCAATCCAAATACGATTTGCACGCCGAAGGAGAGGCACTGGCCGGCAAGCTCTCGGCGATCGCGCCGCGGCCGGAGTCTTGACGAGAGTTGTTCGGTCGGAAACGGAAGGCGGATGTACCTAATCACCAGCCTTCACAGCGAAACGGGCCATGCGCCGTGCGCGGGTTAAGGGGCAGCGAAGTAGCCGAAGGTTGGCAGAGTTGGATCATAAAAGCAGAGGGTCAAAATGCGATGACCCAGCGGCGTGACCGGCGCGACTGTGACTGCTTCCGGCAATTCACCCCCCACGCCCGAGTCAATGATGTGCTGGATTAGACCAAGTTGCATGATCGACTCGATGACGCTACCCCAGCTGAGTAGCGGGATGCTGTGTGCTAGCAGCAATCCGAGGCGATTCCGCTCATTGTCGCGCTGTTCGGCACGGGCATGACTGCATTTCGCTAACTCAGACTCATTAAGGCATCCGAGTTCGAAGCGATGGTAAGTCTGCAGGCAATGCAGCATCGGCTCGCTCATTCTGCCAAGAACGCGAGCGCACTCGGCTCGCTGATCAAAAGGAACTTCCAACGTCGTCAGTTCAGCGACACCACGTGCCAAAGCGGATGCGATACGGGCATCGCTTTCTTCCAACAAGGATCGCAAACAAGCTTGTGCGGCAATTTGGTGAAGGGGATCGTCACGCAGCCGGTCCTTGTCTTTCGCCTCGAGCGACTGGATACGAACTCCGAGTTCTTCAAGGAAGCGATCCAGCACCCTCGCATTCGCGACATCAATGCCCGCCTGGCCCACGTCGAACGCCAACGCGGCAAAGGGTATGCTGGACAGACAGGCTTTCGCCAGAAGCACTCCGACCTTTTGGACCAATAGTTGCGAGGGCGTCGTGCCTCGCGATAATTCGGGCAAAGGCTCACTCACAGCGGAATGTTGTCGTGCTTGCGCCACGGCTTCTCGGCCTTCTTGGTGCGCAGCATGGCCAGCGCCCGGGCGACACGCCGCCGCGTCGAGCGCGGCCGGATGACCTCGTCGATGTAGCCGCGCTCGGCCGCCACGAAGGGCGACAGGAAGCGGGCTTCGTAGTCGCGCGTGCGCTCGGCAATCTTTTGCGCGTCGCCGATGTCCTGCCGGAAGATGATCTCGACGGCGCCCTTGGCCCCCATCACGGCGATCTGCGCGGAGGGCCAGGCGTAGTTGACGTCCGCCCCGACATGTTTCGACGCCATCACGTCGTAGGCGCCGCCGAAGGCCTTGCGGGTGATTACGGTGACGAGCGGCACCGTGCATTGCGAATAGGCGAAGAGCAGCTTGGCGCCGTGCTTGATGAGCCCGCCATATTCCTGCGCCGTGCCGGGCAGGAAGCCGGGCACGTCGACGAAGGTCAGGAGCGGGATCTCGAAGGCGTCGCAGAAGCGCACGAAGCGGGCCGCCTTGCGGGAGGCGTCCGAATCGAGAACCCCCGCCAGCACCAGCGGCTGGTTCGCCACCACGCCCACCGTGCGGCCGCCGATGCGGCCGAACGCCGTGACGATGTTCTTCGCGAAGGCGCCCTGGATCTCGAAGACGTCGCCCTCGTCCACGACCTTCGTGACCAGTTCCTTGATGTCGTAGGGCGTGTTGGGGTTCTCGGGCACCAGCGTGTCGAGCGAGGCCTCGCTCGACATCGTCGAAGCTCGGCCATTCGGGCGGGCCGTCCGTGTTGTTGGACGGCAGGAAGTCGACGAGCCGCCGCACCTGCAGCAGCGCTTCCACGTCGTCGTCGAACGCCACGTCGGCGATGGAGGACTTCGTCGTGTGGACGCGGGCGCCGCCGAGGTCCTCGGCCGTCACGGTCTCGTTGGTGACGGTCTTCACGACGTCAGGGCCGGTCACGAACATGTAGCTCGTATCCCGCACCATGACGATGAAGTCCGTCATGGCCGGGGAATAGACGTCGCCGCCCGCGCAAGGCCCCATGATGACCGAGATCTGCGGGATCACGCCCGAGGCCTCGGCATTGCGGCGGAACACCTCGCCGTAGCCGCCGAGCGCCGCCACGCCCTCCTGGATGCGGGCACCGCCGGCATCGAAGATGCCGATGATCGGCGCCCGGATCTTCATGGCGAGATCCTGGACCTTGGTGATCTTGCCGGCGTGGGTCTCGGAGAGCGAGCCGCCGAACACCGTGAAGTCCTTGGAGAACACCACCACGGCACGGCCATTGACGGTGCCCCAGCCCGTGACCACGCCGTCGCCGGGGATCTTGGATTTCTCCATGCCGAAATCGATCGAGCGGTGTTCGACGAAAGTGTCGTATTCCTCGAAGGAGCCCGAATCGAGCAGGAGTTCGATGCGCTCGCGCGCCGTGAGCTTGCCCTTGGCGTGCTGGGCCGCGACCCGCCGCGCGCCGCCGCCGGCCGCCGCTTCCCCTCGCCGCCGGTCGAGATCCTCGATCACACCCCGCATCGTGCCTCCCCGCGCGGCCTGCAATACCCTGGCCGGGCCGAACGCATTCCATCCCAGCCGTTGTGCCGGCTTCAGCCTTCCCCCGCAATGCAAATCACGCCAGGATGGGAGCAACGACGCGCCAGGATGCACGTCACCGACAGACCGGGAGGCATCATGCCGGCCGACAGTTTCACGGTCGCGTTGCACGGCCGCGTCGCCCTGGTGACGGGCGCTTCGGGCGGCCTGGGGGCGCATTTCGCGGGAGTGCTGGCGCGCTCCGGTGCCCGCGTAGCGGTGGCGGCGCGGCGGGTCGACGCCTGCACGGCCGTCTCTGCGGCGATCGCGGCCGCCGGCGGCGTGGCCTTTTCGGTCCGCATGGACGTGGCCGACGGTGCTTCCGTGAAGCGCGCCGTCGCCGAGGTGGAGGAGCGCTTCGGACGCCTCGACATCCTGGTCAACAATGCCGGCATCGCGGCCCCGGCCCCGGCGCTCGACCTCGCCGAGGCCGATTGGGACGCGGTGCTCGACACCAACCTCAAGGGCGCCTTCCTGGCCGCGCAGGCCGCGGCCGGGATCATGCAGCGCTACGGCGGCGGCGCCATCGTCAACGTCGCCTCGATCCTCGGCCTCCGCGTGGCCGGGCAGGTGGCGGCCTACGCGGCTTCCAAGGCCGGGCTCGTGCAGCTCACCAAGGCGCTGGCGCTCGAATGGGCCCGGCACGGCGTGCGCGTCAACGCGCTCTGCCCGGGCTACATCGAGACCGACATCAACCGCGACTTCTTCCAGGGAGACGCCGGCCGGGCCATGCTGAAGCGCGTGCCGCAACGGCGGCTCGGGCAGCCGTCCGACCTCGATGGCCCACTGCTGCTGCTGTGTTCGGAGGCCTCCGCCTATATGACGGGAGCGGTCGTCGCGGTCGACGGCGGCCACCTCGTCTCGTCGCTCTGAGGCCCGCCATGGATTTCACGATCCCGCCCGAACTCGACGCGCTGCGCCAGCGCATCGCCGGCTTCGTCGACCATCGGCTGATCCCGCTCGAATCCGAGCCCGCCGCCTTCGACCGGCATGAGAACATCGCGCTCGGCCTTCTGGAGACGTTGCGGGCCGAGGCGCGGGCGGAAGGTCTGTGGTGCCCGCAGCTCCGCCCGGAGAACGGGGGCTTGGGCGTCGGCCGGGTCGGCATGGCGGTCTGCTACGAGGCCATGAACCGCTCGATCTTCGGCCCCGTGGTGTTCAATGCGGCAGCGCCCGACGACGGCAACATGATGATGCTGGAGGCGATCGGCACGCCCGGCCAGAAGGAGCGCTGGCTCGCGCCCATCGCGCGGGGCGAGGTCCGCTCGGCCTTCGCCATGACGGAGCCCCACCCCGGCGGTGGTTCCGATCCTTCGATGATCCGGACCCGCGCCGCGCGGCAGTCGGACGGCTCCTACCGCATCACGGGTCGCAAATGGTACATCACCGGGGCCGCGGAAGCCGCGCACTTCACCTTGATGGCCAAGACCTCGGACGACCCCCGCCGCGGCCTCACGGCCTTCCAGTTCCACCGGAACCAGCCCGGTTGGCGGATCCTGCGCCGCATCGCCATCATGGGACCGGAGGAGCACGGCGGCCACTGCGAGTTGGAGTTCGACGGCCTCGTGGTCAAGCCCGAGGACGTGTTGCTCGGGGAGGGCGACGGCCTCAAGGTGACGCAGATCCGGCTCGGGCCGGCGCGGCTCACCCATTGCATGCGCTGGCTCGGCCTGGCCAAGCGCTGCGTCGAGATCGCCACCGCCTATGCGGCCGAGCGTCATGGCTTCGGGGTGCGGCTTGCGGACCGCGAGTCCGTGCAGCTCATGTTGGGCGGACTCGCCATGGACATCGAGATCGGGCGCCTTCTGGTGATGAAGGCCGCCTGGGAGCTCGACCGCGGCGGCTTCGCTCGGGTGGAAGTGTCGATGGCCAAGGTGCAATGCGCCGGCGTGCTGCACCGCGCCGCCGATACCGGCATCCAGATCACCGGGGCGCGCGGTTATTCCAAGGACACGGTGCTCGAATGGATCTACCGCTACGCCCGCCAGGCCCGCCTCGTCGACGGCGCCGATGAGGTGCACCGCATGGTGCTGAACCGGGCGCTGGCCAGCGAAGGGCGGGAATTCTGGCGCTGGCCGGTGGCGGGCGCGTGATGCGCCGAGCGCGCGCCAGCGGTTGGAACTTCGAATGGCTTCCGCTCCGCCGCGACGCTACGGTCGGGGCCGAGTCGATTTTAACTTGCCGGGGCTGTCCCATGATCGCGGTCATTTTCGAGGTCTGGCCGGCCGAGGGCCAGACCGACGCCTACCTCGATCTGGCGGCGGCGTTGCGCAGCGAACTCGTCGGGCTCGACGGATTCATCTCGGTCGAGCGGTTTCGCAGCCTCACCGCGCCCGACAAGCTCCTGTCGCTGTCGTTCTGGCGCGACGAGGACGCGGTTCGCGCCTGGCGCAATGGCCCGCATCACCGGGCCACCCAGGCCCGGGGGCGCGGCGGAGTCTTCGCGAACTACAGGCTCCGCATCGCCGACGTCTCGCGCGACTACGGCATGACGGACCGGGAGCAAGCGCCCGCCGACAGCCGCGCGGCCCATCGCGCCTGAATGGCACGGCCCGAGCCGCGGAACGCAAGTGGCACTCGGCTGTCGTACCCTCGTCAGCCAAGCTCTCCACCGTCATGGCCGGGCTTGTCCCGGCCACCCACGCCGGACCGTTGTACCGACGTCTATTGAAAGGCCGAGTCCGTCCGGCAGCGCGAGGTCGAGCGGCGCGGCGTGGATGGCCGGCACAAGGCCGGCCAGGACGGCGGGAGTGGCTGATTCAGCGGCATCACGCCAGCACGGCGCGCACCAGCGGGACCGGCCTGCCGAACGCGCCGACTCACGCGTTCAACGTCTCGTAGGGGTCGGACCAGCCCGGGTTCATGTCGAGGATGATGCGTACCTTCCAGGCGCGCGACCAGTGCTTCATCGTGTGCTCGCGCTGGATCGCGGTGCGGATATCGTCATGGGCTTCGTACCAGACGAGGCGTTCGAGGCCGTAACGCTTTGTGAACCCGGGCATGGCGCCCGTTCGGTGCTGCCAGGCGCGCTGCGCGAGGTGACTCGTCACGCCCAGGTAAAGAGTGCCGTTCGGTCTGTTGGTGACGATGTAGACCCAGCCTCCGCGCATGGACGCAACTGACTGAATGCTGCCGCGGAACGCAAGTGGCACTCGGCTGTCGTGTGGCCAAGCCCGTCCGGCAGCGCGAGGTGACGGCGGCAGTGGCTGATCCAGCGGCATCACGCCAGCACGGCGCGCACCAGCGGGACGACCCTGCCGCCGTAGAGCGCGACCGAGTTCTCCACCGTCATGGCCGGGCTTGTCCCGGCCACCCACGCCGGGCCGTCGCACCGACGCCGATGAAAGGCCGAGCCCGTCCGGCAGCGCGAGGTGACGGCGGCAGCGGCGTGGATGACCGGCACAAGGCCGGCCATGACGGCGGCAGCGGCGGATGCGGCGGCCTCACGCCAGCATGGCGCGCACCAGCGGGACGACCCTGCCGCCGTAGAGCGCGACCGAGCTCCACCGTCATGGCCGGGCTTGTCCCGGCCACCCACGCCGGGCCGTCGCACCGACGCCGATGAAAGGCCAAGCCCGTCCGGCAGCGCGAGGTGACGGCGGCAGCGGCGTGGATGGCCGGCACAAGGCCAACCATGACGGCGGCAGTGGCTGATCCGGCGGCCTCACGCCAGCATGTCGCGCACGAGCGGGATGACCCTGTCGCCGTAGAGTGCGATGCAGCGCATCAGCTTCTCGTGCGACAGCGGTCCGGCGCTGTATTTGAGCTGGAAGCGCGCGAGGCCGAGCGCCCGGGCGGTGGCGGCGATCTTGCGCGCCACCGTCTCGGGAGCGCCGACGTAGAGCGAGCCGTGATCGATCTCGCGGTCGAACTCGGCGCGGTCCATGGGCGGCCAGCCGCGCTCGGCGCCGATATGGTCGCGCATGCGCTTGTAGTCGGGCCAGAAAGCCTCCCGCGCCCCGGCATCCGTCTCGGCGATATGGCCTGGCGAATGGACGCCGATCGCCTGCACGGGCCGGTCAAGCTGCGCGAAGGCCCGACGGTAGAGGTCGGCATAGGGGGCGAACCGCAGCGGGTCGCCGCCGATGATGGCCAGCATCATGGGCAAGCCATGGCGGGCCGCCCGGACGACCGACTGGGGGCTGCCCCCGACCCCGACCCAGGTGCGCAGCGGCTCGCCCTCCATCTCCGGGAACACGCGCTGATCGACCAGGGGGGCGCGGGTGGTGCCCCGCCAGGTCACGGCGCCCGGCCTGATCAGAGCCGCGAAGAGATCGAGCTTCTCCTCGAAGAGCTTCTCGTATTTGCCGAGTTCATAGCCGAACAGCGGGAACGACTCGGTGAAGGAGCCGCGGCCGAGGATCACCTCGGCCCGCCCGTCCGCGGCCGCGTCGAGCGTGGCGAAGCGTTGGAAGACGCGCACGGGATCGTCCGAGCTCAGCACCGTCACGGCGGAGCCGAGCCGGATCCGGCGGGTCCGCCCGGCGATCGCGGCCAGCACGGTCTCGGGAGACGAGACGGCGAAATCGGCGCGGTGGTGTTCCCCGATGCCGAAGAAATCGACACCCAGCCCATCGGCCAGCACGGCTTCGGCGATGACGTCGCGGATCACCTGGGCGTGCGGCAGCAATCGGCCGTCCGGGCCGGCCGTGACGTCGCCGAAGGTGTCGAGCCCGAGTTCGAGTGCCTGTGCCATGTCGTCATCCGCCGGTAACTGGACGAAGCCCGACGTCGTCCGGGACGAAGCAGTCTTCCGCCACGGCCGGACTCATACGCGGGGCAGATGCCGACAACCAGGGCCGAGGATGCGAACCCTCATGTTGCGCCCGCAACTCGCGGGTTGTTGACAGTGCGGCGGTGCCTCGATTGTCTGGCTTTCCGTCGCGGTGCGGCGGTGACACCACGCGCTCGAGGCGCAAGAAACCCCCTTCGATCGACCGCCATGCACGAAGCCTACGACCCACACTGGATGCTGCATGTCGCGGCCCTGATCTCGGTTGCAGCGCTGACATTGCGTGATCAATTGAAGCTCCGGTCGGTTCTGACGTTCAGCATCGGGCTGAGTGCGCTCTACAACCTGATGGTGCTGCCAGGACCGGATTGGCAGGACCTGTTCTGGAACGTCGTGAGCTTGGCCATCAACCTGACCGTGCTGACCCAGCTCGTACTCGACCGCACCCAAGTCGGACTCAGCGCCGAAGAAGAGAAGCTGTTCGAGGCCTTCGAGATGCTGACGCCCGGCGAGTTCCGGGCGCTCGTCAAGCTGGCCACTTGGCGCACGGCCGAGACCGCCGTCGAGATCACGCGGGAAGGCGAGACGCCCCACAGTCTCTATTACGTCCTGCGCGGCGGCATCGCGCTCGAAAAGGCGGGCCGCACCGTGCGGGTCGAACCCAGGACCTTCATCGGCGAGATCGCGTTCCTGCACCGCAGGCCCGCGTCCGCGACCGTGCGGCTCGAACCCGGGACACGCTACCTCGAATGGCCGGTCGGCAGCCTCGCCCGTCGCATCGAGGGCCGCCAGGCTTTGAAGGATGCCGTCGTCCGGCTGATCAGCTTCGATATGGCGCTGAAGCTGGCCCGGTCCTGATCACGGGCGGGTGCCGGAGGTTTGGCGTCCGGGCGTGCGCTCGCAGGTCGCTCCTTGTCGCCGGAGAGATCTATGCTGGCATAGGGTGCGAAAACGGCACCCTGAATCGAGCACGAGGACGAAAGTCTAGTGAAAATCGGTTTGTCTAGGAGACCTGTGCGCGGGTCTTCCCGTATGGTTTGTAAGCTGATTCACTCTGTCCCTGTCTGTTGAGGGTTGGAGGCGCGTCATGGCACGACGTCGGACTGGACAGGAGGCCTCGGGGTTTTCCGATGCGGATCGCCGGGGTGGCAGCTCGACGCTCGATCAGCTTGCACAGCTGATCGACCGGGCTCCGATCGAGGCGGCTCTGATGGACGTCACTAGCTCAAGGGATCCCATTGACGGGGTCCACCTCAGGTGCTTGGTCATCCGCTCGCGCCGGAGGTCCGGGCGACCTCGCGCTGGCGTTCGACGTCGTGAAACCGCCGCAATGACGATGAGGAGAGGTTCGACGTGAAACATGCGGGCACATTCGCCCTGATCGGCGCCGGAGGCTACATCGCCCCGTGCCACACGGGCGCGATCAAAGCGGTCGGGGGCGACCTCCTGGTGGCCTTCGACCCCAACGACTCCGTCGGCATCCTGGACAGCCACTTCCCGGACGCCAACTTCCTTACGGAGTTCAAGCGGTTCGACCGGCACCTCGACAAGCTCTGCCGGCGCGGCACGGAGATCGACCGCATGGCGGTCTGCTCTCCCAACTATCTCCACGACGTGCGCCCCTGCATCGAGGTGGTGTCGGCCTTCCGGACGGCTCCGGTGGCGCGCGCGGGCGAGATCCACCCCGATTCGGCGCGGCAGATTCTCGAGGTTGCCGCGTGAGCGCCTCGCCGGGCGGGATGCGCGAGGACCCGCGCTTCCCCGGCGCCCTGATCCACGCCTCCGCCTACGTGGATGAAGGCGCGACGGTCGGCGCCGGCAGCAGGATCTGGCACTTCTGCCACGTGCTGCCGGGCGTCGAAATCGGGCGCGACTGCGTGCTCGGGCAGAACGTGATGGTCGGCCCGCGCGTCAGGGTCGGCCACGGCTGCAAGATCCAGAACAACGTGGGCCTCTACGAGGGCGTGGAACTCGCCGAGGACGTGTTCTGCGGTCCCTCATGCGTGTTCACCAACGTGCCGACGCCGCGCGCCTTCGTGAACCGCAAGAGCGAGTTCCGCCCCACTCCGGTCGGACGGGGCGCCAGCATCGGCGCCAACGCCACGATCGTTTGCGGCCACGCGCTCGGCGCCTACTGCCTGGTGGCGGCCGGCGCCGTCGTGACGCGCGACGTACCCGATTTCGCGCTGGTGGCCGGCGTGCCGGCACGGCGGATCGGCTGGGTGAGCCGGGCGGGCGAACGGCTGGGGGACGGCCTCGTCTGCCCGCGCGAGGGCCGCCGCTACCGACTCGACGGGACGGACCGGCTCGAGGAGGTCGAAGCCTGACGGAACCGATCGGCTTCGTCGACCTCGACCCGCGGCGTCGCCGGCTCGGCCCCGCCTCGAAGCCGCAATCCTCGCCATGCCACGCGTGAGGTTTACGGCCGCTTTTTTCCGGATCGTCGCGCCCACCGGGTTCTGGATCGGCTGCACGGTCTCGTGCACCGCCTTCCCGGCGGGCAACCGCCTTTTTTTCCGCGGTCGAACACGCGAGGCAAACCTGAACCATCCTGCCCTCGCCTGGGTGCATAACGGATCGGCGCCGCGAGGGAAACACACCTGAGCCGGGAAGCCCACCCGAGGCTCCCGGGTCGTTGAAGAGGCCGCAACTCTGGTGCCACGGCTTCTCGCCCGAGCGCGCGTGCCCTCGGCGGGCCAGGCCGAGCGTATCAGGGCGTCCCTGCCGGGAACTCGATCTCGTAACTACCCGGGCTGATGTCTATTCGGCACGGGCCCGGATGCGTCCGGCACCCGTCGATGTCCCGGCGCCAGGAGTGCTGAAGGGTCACGAGGCTGGCGTTGTAGCCATTGTCGAAGAAATCGATGGAACTGACCGCGAGGGTGGCGAAAAGCGCACCATGGGCCAGATAGAGCCATCCCGCGCGCGCTGTCGGCTTCGACCGCGCCAGGATCAGGGCGACGATGAAGCTCGGCAGGAAGAAGTACCTCATCATATAGACGCCTACCATGTTGTTCCGGTCGCCGATGGCGCCCACTTCGTTGAAAAGCGTCACGAACAGGAAGGACAAGAGGAGCAGCCCCGTGTGGGACAGCCTGTCCTGGTAGATACGGCTCGCTATCCAGGCGAGCAGGCCGAGCGGCAGCACGAGGAAGGGTGACGGCCCGCCGGTCGCCATGGGGCCGTTTCGGAACCACTCGGCCAGATGGCTTTCCGCATCCACCCCCATCAGATGCTTGACCACGATCTGCAGGAAGGGAGCTACGACGTAGGCGGAGGGGCTGAGGGGCTGGAACCTGCTGTCCAGACCGTGCGTGACGATCACCCCTCCCTGGATGCAGCAGCAGACCAGCAACGCGGCCGAGATCAGCGCGTGGGGTCGGGAACGCCAGCAGGCAGCATAGAGCGCCGCGATCGGCAACAGGGCCGAGGACGCGAGGCCAGACATGCCGAGGGCAAGGGTCGCGAGCACGATGACGGCCGGGTGCCGCTCCAGCCTGCGCTCCGGCAGGTTGATGAGCAGGAACAGGATGGCGGACGTCAGCCACTGGCTGTTCAGCACATTGAGATAATGCTCTGACGCGCAGGGCGAGACGACGAGGAGGGCGCAGATCGCCAGGGCGGACGGCAGCCGGATGGCGAGGTCCTGCCTGAAGTAGACCAGCAGGTAGCCGAGACTGCACTCGATCAGCAGGCCGGCGGACCCGGTCAGGAGGGGGGCCATCTTCGGGTTCAGATAGCTGGCGACGGCGTGGCTCAGCGCGCCGATCAGTTCCAGATGCCCCTTGTAGACGTAAAAGACCTTCTCCCAGAAGGAGTGGCTGGCGGCCATGTGGCCGAAGAACATCGAGTCCTCCGCCCAGAAGCGGCCCTGGACCATCATCTGCGGCGAGCGCAGCCAACAGAGCGCGACGATCAGCAGTGGGCCCGTGAGGGCGACCGTGGCCGCAGCGCCGGCCGACCGGGGACAGGGACCGGAGCGATGGTCCGCCAGATTGCTCGAGGTCATCGAATCCACGTTTCCCGCTTTCTGGCGAGGGCGATCGAGACCTCGGTCGGCCCGCACGGATCCGGCCGAAGATCTACCCGGCGCTCCGGCCCGGCACCAGCGGCGCGGAATCAAGCGCGCCGGCGGGCCGAACCGCGTCAGCCGCGCGTTCCCGCGTCGCAGCGGTGGACAGGCCCACGCTGCCTGCACCGGAGGAGCGACGATCCCGGCGAACCGCCAAGGTGCCGAGCAGCACCAGCCCGTGGGCCATATAGGCGATCCCCATCACCCACCAGAGCAGACTGAAGGGGAGGATGTCGGTGAGGTATCGGCCGACGTCGAACGTGTGGGCGATCGCGGTCGTCATCGCGAAGGCCGCGGTGAAGGCCGCCGTGGCCACAATCGCGATCTCCAGCCGGAGGTCGGTCTTACCCCTCAGGAAGAGAATGACGGTCAGGGCTAGGGCCGTGCTGGCGAGCGTCACGCCTGCGAAGGTGGCCGAGATGCTCCGCAGAAGGTACTTGGCGAGGGACGCCAGCCTCGGATAAGCAGTTGGCACCCAGTTGGACACATCGACCTGGAATTGATCATGAGACATTCGGATGATGTTCAGGAAGGGCTTGAACCTTTCCCATACGTCGTCCGTAATACCACCCTTGCCCGTGTATTCGACATCATCGACAGGGTGGACCATGAAGTAGTCGAGTTGCCTGAAGACGTCGCGGCCGAATGCGACCGGATTCTTCAGGACTGCATGCAGGAACTCGCGCTGCTGCCAGGATGCGGCCGGAACGCCCTCCGACTTTGCCGCCGCGTTGATCGCGTCCGTGAAGGCCGTGTCGTAGACGCACAGATCGCCGTTGTAGCCCATCAACGGCCAACGGTTCGGGTTCTGCAGGACGCCGCGCAGCAGTTCCATGATGCGGGCCCGCTCCGGGGTGGACCTGTCGAAGACGGGTTCCACCACGTCGAGGTGGTTGCAAAAGAGCGTCTTGGGGCCGAAATCGGCATGGGGCGGCGTGACCCAGGCGTCGAGCCGATGCACTTCCACGATCAGCCCCGCCGAGACGGCGCAGACAGCGAGGATGAGCGGCGAGCGGAAGGCCCGGAACTCCCACAGCCCGACGGCCAGCAGACCGGCGACGCAAAGCACCAGCACCATCGACGTATGCGGCTTCACCATGATCGAGAGGTAGGCGGCCGTCACCGCCATCACCAGCAGACCCACGCGATGCGCCGGTGTGCTCGCGGTCCAGCCGCCGACGAACAGCAGTAGCGCGAGCGCCGTCGGCAGGAAATGCGGCGCCTCGGCCATCGCGCTGTAGATGTCGACGACGAAGAGGTCGTGACTCACCATGAGCATGCTGTAGGCCGCCGCGACCGTGCAGGCGCAAAGCGTCAGGATCCACATCGGGATATGCGATACCCCGTTGAGGCGCGACGCCACACCCGCGAGCATCAGGTAGAGAACGCCCAGAACGCAAGCCAGGCCGGTCACGACGATAAAGAGTTGCAGCAGCGGGATCGTGCTCAAGGAGCCGAGCCGTAATGCCAACACGGTCAGGGCAGGATAGCCCAGGTCGCGACTCGACCCCCCGGTCACGTCCAGCCCCGCATCCCACAGGATGCCGGGCTGGACGTAACCGTTGCTGTCGATCTCAAACATCAGCGGCATCGGCCGGGCAAGGCTCTGCCAGCAGAAGATGGCCAGTAGGACGGCGCTGACGAGGGCGAAGGTTCTTCCGAACGTCAGGGGAACTCGCCGGGCGAATCGCACCATGGGTGGGATCCAAGTGTCCGCCCTTTGCCTGAGCGACGCCAGACCGGCCCGGGAATGGCTGGCGAGCGCCCAGCGATCGATCATACGGGCGAACGTCCGGGCGGCGTAGGCGAAGAGGGCGGCTGTGGTCCTGCAAAGGACCAACACCACCAGGATAGAGAGGCTCCAGGTGCGGGCCACCGCGGCGGACGGAGCCAGCCGAGCCTTGACCCGAACGCCATAGGTTCGGCCATTGGTCCGCGGGTCAGTGCTGTCGCTGGACGAAAACCACAGCCCGCCCTCCCAGAAGTTGAACCGCCCGCCGCCGAGTTGACGGATCTTGTCATGCGAGGGCTCGAGCGTGCCGAAGAACTTGCCGTCTTCCGACACCTTCACGTCGTCGGACCCCAGGGTAGAATCCGGGTGGCTGGGGATTGCATATGGCCAGTGGGTTTTGAAGCCCGGTCCGAGCGCGAAGGCATGGCCGCCTTCGCCGGTCACCCTGTCGGGTGACACCGCCGCCACGAAGCGGGGCGACACGGCGGCCGCGACGGAGAGACCGACCGCCACGATCGCCAGCAGCACGATGGCGATATCGAAAGCTCGGGCGATCCGGCGCCGCACATCATCCAGCTCGACTCCGAGCGGTCCGTCGTCGATCATGCGCGTCGGAGTCCGTTTTGTGACACCAGGCCGCAGCAGCGAGGACGCTGCCTCTGCCGGCCGCACCCGTCCGCCATGTCGCAGGTCGGCGTGATGGTCTTCAACTGCCCTGGCCCACGCTGACGTAGGTGAATCCGCGCCCTTCCATCTCGCCGGGCCGATAGATGTTGCGGAGGTCGATCAGGATGGCGCGGTTGAGGCCGCGCTTGACCCGCTCCCAGTCGAGCGCCCGGAACAGATCCCATTCGGTCACGATCGCGACGGCATCGGCGCCATCCACGCAGGAATAGGCGTCCTGGCAGTAGGTTACGTCCTCGAGCAGCGCCTTGGCGCTTTCCATGCCCTCCGGGTCGTAGGCGCGAATACGGGCGCCGGCATCCTGGAGCGCCGCCACGATCGCCAGGGCGGGCGCGTCGCGCATGTCGTCCGTGTTGGGCTTGAAGGTCAGGCCGAGCAGCGCGATGCTCTTGCCGCGCACGTCGCCGCCGCAAGCCTGGATGATTTTGCGGCCCATGGCGCGCTTGCGTTGCTCGTTGACCGACACAACGGTCTCCATGATACGGAGCGGCGCCCCTTTGTCCTGCGCGGTCTTGATCAGCGCTAGCGCGTCTTTGGGGAAGCAGGAGCCACCATAGCCCGGCCCGGCATGCAGGAACTTGGCGCCGATCCGGTTGTCGAGGCCGATGCCGTGGGATACGTCCTGGACGTCCGCGCCCACCTTCTCGCACAGATCCGCGATCTCGTTGATGAAGGAAATCTTCATGGCCAGGAAGGAATTGCTCGCGTATTTGATGAGCTCGGCGGTGCGCCGGCCCGTCACCACGAAGGGCGCCTGGTTGAGGTAGAGCGGCCGGTAAAGCTCCTCGACGACCTGCATCGCCCGCTCGTCCTGCGTCCCGATCACGATCCGGTCCGGGCGCTTGAAGTCGTTGATGGCTGCCCCTTCCCGGAGGAACTCGGGGTTTGACACGACCGCGAAGTCGGCTTCCGGATTGGTCTCGCGGATGATGCGTTCGACCTCGTCGCCGGCCCCGACCGGCACGGTCGACTTCGTCACCACCACGGTGTAGCCCTCGAGTGCCCCCGCGACATCCCGCGCGACCCCGTAGACGTAGGACAGGTCGGCGTGGCCGTCCCCGCGGCGCGACGGCGTGCCGACGGCGATGAGCACGACCTCCGCGTCGGCGACGGCGTCGCGCAAACCGTCGACGAAGCTCAACCGCCCTTCACGCACGTTCTTGAGTACGAGGTCGCTCAGCCCCGGTTCGTAGATCGGCATCTCGCCACGGTTCAAGGCGTCGATCTTGCGCCGGTCGTTGTCGACGCAGCACACCGTGTGGCCGAAGTCGGCAAAGCAGGCCCCCGACACCAGGCCCACATATCCGGCCCCGATAACAGCTACACGCATTGTTTCCTCGGATGGATCTCGCGACGGATGTTCGCGGAGGACCTGGATTCGGCGCGGCCAGACGAGCGCAGCGGCGTACCGTTCAGGAGGTGACGGGGTCGAGGACGCGGGTGGCGGGCCCTGCCACCTCCGCGTAATGGCCCGCCATCGCGGCGATGCTGAAGTCCGTCCGCGCGTGCCGGGCGCCAGCCTCGCCCATGCGACGTGCCAGGTCCCGGTCGGCCAGCAGCCGGCCGCAGGCCGCCACCAGCGCGTCCACGTTGCCCACCGGGCAGACCACGCCAGTGACCTCCGGCAGCATCGCGTCGCGGGTCCCCCCCGCATCGGTCGCCACGACCGGTAGGCCCATCAACTGCGCCTCCAGGACCACGTTGGGCATACCCTCGCGATCCGACGTCAGGAGCAGGAGATCGACGACCGTCATGAGCGCATTCACATCGCTTCGCCGTCCGAGGAAATTGAACGATTGGGTCAGGCCGAGTTGGCTGATCTCCTCCTCCAGCGCCGGCATCATAGGGCCGACGCCGACGAGGAGGACGCGCAGGTCCGGATCGGCAGAGATAAGCCGGCAGCACACGTCGAGGAACAGTCGCGGGTTCTTCTCACCCGAAAGCCGAAACACGCCTAAAACGACCTTCTGATGCGGCTTCAGCTTCAGATCACGCCGGAGGTCGGACGATTGGCTGCGATCCGGCATGGGGAAGCTTTCCAGGCTGATTGCATTCGGAATGCACATGGCCCGACCCTCGTCCAGGCCGATCCACCGCTCGTAGTCGCGGTTCGCCCCGGCGAAGTTTCCGGTGAACAGAACGCGGCTGGATCCCGCCAGCATCGCATAGGCCCGGCGGTACCAAGGCTTGAAGATATATGGGAAATGGGTTGGGTTGTAGTTGCGAAAGGACGCGACGAAGCGGGGCACATCGGCCAGAAGCGACGCGAAACCGGCATAGATGTTGGGATCGTCGAGTTGCGCGTAGACCACCTTGGGTTTGATGCGGCGCAGCACGGCGACCAAGCGGACGAACCTGTCGATATCGTCCAGGATGCTGGTCTTCACGAAGCGCGCCATCCTGGCGTCGTTGGCGAGCGTGTCCAGCAGGGCGAGAGGGGACTGCCGATCCACCGTGTGGATCTGGACCCCGGAAGCTTCGATCAGGGGAAGATAGTGGGCGTTGTCGCCGCTGGGCTCGTTGTATATCACGAAGTGAACGTCGTAGCCCGCGCGCTTCAGCCCGAGCGCCAGGTACACCCACTGGCGCTCCGCGCCGCCGGGCGCCAGCCCGTGCGTGCAGACCACGACCGTGTCGCCGAGAGCGAGTCTGAAATCCTCGTGCTTCGCGTCATCCTCATAGAGGCCCGGAAACCGGAAGGCCTCGGACTCGTCGATGTCGATGTGCAGGGTGCGCTGCGAGAACTGGAGCCGGGCGCGGTTCGATTCGTTCTTCTCGACGATCCAGAACGGATGGGTGTAGAGCCGCGCGCGCCCCGTCGGCGAGAAATACAGTCTTTGGTTCCAGATCGAATAGCGGCCCGCGTCGCCGTGCCCGATCTCGCCGTGGGCGGTCAGGATCGGCGGCAGCTGGCGCATGCCCTCGAACACCATGTAACGGTCGTAGAAGTCGACGTCTGGGGTGGCGGCGAGGCGCGGTAGTGCCGGCGAGACGCAGGAGGCGCCCTGCAGGACTTCGAACGGACGGGCGCGCAGCGGCAAGCGAAAGGCGCGCCGGTTGGCGACGACCCCCACGGATCCGAGGGCCAGCAGCGCCGTGTCGAACATACGCCGGCTCAGCGACTTCCTGTTCAGCTCGATCTCGTGCACCCGGTTGGTGACGAAGCGGGACACCAGGACGACGCGCTTTACGCCGATCGTGCTGAGTTTGGCCATCTCGTGGTAGTCGAGCCGGCCCTCGGCTTCCGGATCGAGGAAGGCCAAGGTGGCGCGGTGAAGTGCCTTCGTCCCTCCCCTTGCGTCTGCGGACAGGGGCACGCCCCAGTCCGGCAGGCGCACGTGCGCGGGCTCGTCCAGGCAGCCTTGGTCCTCGCTGACGAGTTCGACGACCCGGTTCTTAAGGGTCGGGGTCGCCTTCTGCCAGCCGGGACCACGATCGACGTCCGGGATACGGGCCGGATCCCCGCGGTCCACGAGCCACACGTCCCGGGACACCTGCGACGCCCAGAGCGATCCCTGACCGGTCGGCAGCGGCCGGGACGGCCGCTTCTCCGTGAGATCGGGCACCTTGGCGGGATGGTGCCTCAGCCAGGATTCCAGCATCAGGACGGCCCAGAGCTGATAGGTGGAGAAGCCGTTCGGGCTTCGCTGCCGCTCCATGAAACTCGACAACCCTTCCCGCCCGAACAGGGGCGAGACCCGCGCATCGCCGCCGAGCAACTCGGACGCAAGGTTGAGCAGGCTGCCGCGCGCCCAGTCCGACATCGGCAGGCCGAAGCCCCGCTTTGGCATGTCGACGAGATCGCGCGGCAGATAACGGTAGGCGACCTCTCGCAGGATCAGTTTGCCCCGCCCCTCGCTGACGAGATACTCATCCGGCAGGCGTTCCGCGAACCGCGCCAGCGCTACGTTGAGGAACGGCGTGCGCACCTCGAGAGCGTGCTGCATGCTCATGCGGTCGACCTTGGGCAGCACGGCACCGGGCATGTAATTGGTGGCATCGCTCTGGCGCATGCGCGACAGGAGGTGGCCGGGCGGCGCCCGGTCGAGTTGCCCGCGCAGCTCGTTGACATGTTCGGCGAAGCCGGCCGGCAAGAAGCCGAACAGGCCCCGCAGGTGCTCGTCGCTCGAGATGAGGATCCGGTTCCCGTAATAGACGCTGCCTGGGCTGTAACCCGGAAGCTCGCCCGCGGCCTCGCGCTCGCTTTCCTCCAAGGTCGAGAAGTAGCGGCCGTAGCCGCCGAACAGCTCGTCGCCTCCGTCGCCCGACAACGCGACCGTGACGTGCTGCCGAGCAAAAGCCGAGAGCCGGTAGGTGGGCAGGCACGAGCTGTCGGCGTTTGGCTCGTCCAGGACCTTTCCGATGTCGCGCAGAAACTCGGAGCCGTGCGGGTCGACGAGCTGGTCGCGGTGCTCGGTGCCGAGATGGGCCGCGAACAGCCGGGCGACCTCGTGCTCGCTTTCGGGCGAACTCTCGAACCCGATCGAGAAGGTGTGTAGCGGCAGGTTCAGCTTGCGGCGCACGAGGGCGCAAACGGTGGACGAGTCGACGCCGCCGGACAGAAAGGCGCCGAGCGGCACGTCGGCGAAGAGGCGGCGCTTCAGGCTCGCGGTGAGCAGCTCTTCCAATTCGTCGGCCAAGTCGCCGATCGGGCGATGCGTGAAGCCCCCAGTCCCCGGCCGAAACTGAAAATATCTCTGGATCTGCGTACTGCCATCCGCGCCGACACGCATCCAATGGCCTGCCGGCAGCTTCTTCGTCCCCGTGTAGATGGAGCGGGGAGCCCCGATGTACTGAAAGCTCAGCACCTCAGCGACCGCATCGACTCTCAGTGTCGCGTCGAAGCCGGGCAAGTGTTCGAGGGCCTGCAGTTCCGACGCGAAAGCCAGCGCTCCCGACGATAGTGTGCTGTAGTAGAGGGGCTTCTCACCGAACGGGTCGCGCGCCATCAAGAGCGATCCGCATCGCGTATCGTAGGCCGCGAAGGCATACATCCCGTCGAGGCGGGACAGGGCGTCGACGCCCCAGAACGCGATGGCCTCGACGAGCACCTCGGTGTCGGTCCGGCCTCGGAACCGGACCCCGGCACGTTCGAGCTCGGCGCGCACGTCCTGGAAGTTGTAGATCTCGCCGTTGAAGGTCAGCATCCACCGCCCGTCGCCGCTTGCGAAAGGCTGCCGCCCGGCATCCGATGTGTCGATGATGCTCAAGCGGCGCTGGCCGAGGAAGCAGCGTCCGGCGGCATCGCCCCAGATTCCGTCGGCGTCCGGACCACGGTGGGCGATGGAAGTATTCATTCGTTGAACCAACTGCATCGCCTCGTCGCGGGCGAGCACGCGACGGGTCGGCTGCAAAAGACCAGCAATCCCGCACATAGGATCCTACCAACGAAAACTTCAACTTAACGGTGTGTTTCGACCGACGGCGCGTTGCTTCTAACAGACGGAGTCCCGATAGGGAAGGCTCGCGAGGGGCGGATCCGATTGGCCGGCGGAACGTCGAAAAAGGCGGAGAGACCGTGATGCGATAGCGGTGGGGCGGGCCGGGGCGTGGCATCCGGGGCCTGCCTTGCCCTCCAGGACCTACAGGGGCGTGGCCGCCCTTGATGTGCCTGCGCGGCTTACAGTATGAGGCAGCGATGTTGAAGCGACATCCCGTCCCGCCCTTTCCCTCGATCGGCTCGATTCTGACTGGGCTGAGACGCGGTTCGGAGCGAGCCGGCAGCACGGCGGAACCGAGCGGGGAGCCCGCGATCCGCCATCGCGTCTATTGGAACGAGGGCGCTATCCGCTGGTCGGAGGATCCGGGCGGCGACACTGATGGCGCCTTCCTACCCGTCCCGCTTGAAACCGGTCAGACCTGCCGGTTCCGCATCACCGCGCAAAGGACAAATCTCGCGGCCCTCGCCGTGAGGGTCGGGACCTACCGCAGGATCAACGTCGGCAGCCTGTCATGCCGCCTGCATCGACCGTTCGGCACCGTACTGGCTTCGGCGAGCACCGATCTGACGACGCTGCAGGACAACGCCTTCCAGGCCATCCTGGACCTGCATGGGGTCCCGTTGGAAGCGGGGCGGGACTATTGGGTCGAACTCGCCCTGACCGCTGATCCCGGAAACGAGATCGCGCTCTACGCCGCCATCCCGGAGATCGGTCCCTTGATGCCGCATCGTCGGCTCGAGGGGTTCAATGCCGATGACGAGCTCGAGATCGAGTCGGTGAAGCGGGGCCTTCTCCCGCGGTACCGACTGGACTGGAGCCAGGACGACGCGCTTTGGTCGACTTGGCCGACCGTGCCCGGGCCGGACGCGCCCCCGTACAAACCTTACGCGCTCGAGTTTCGTGAAGCCTTCGAATTCGAGATCGTCGCGCCGATCCGGCGGCCTGGAACTCTGAAAGTGCAACTCGCCACCTTCGAGCGGCGCGTCAAGGGACATGTCGTGGTGGAGTTGCTGGGGCCGGCCGAAGACGCATTGCTCAGAAATGCCCTCGACCTGTCCGACGTTACGGACAGCAGCTTCGTGTCGGCGCTGGATCTGGCCGACACGGACCTCGAGCCGGGCCGTAAGTATCGCGTCCGCCTTCACTGGTATGGTTCCGCGGGCAACGAGGTCGCGGTCTACGCGGCACCGATCGCGGTGGGCCGCTACGAATTGCGTCCCCATCTCGAGAGCCTCAGCCCTGATCGCCTGTTCACGGCCGCAGCTTGGGGCAGGGTGGCCCAGTCCGTCGAGAAGGCTTTCCTGATCACCACGCCCGGCGACCTCGAACGGCCCGGGACGCTGCTCGCAGGCGTTCGGCGCATCTTCCCCGGGCTCGACTTCTGCCTGCTGAGCTTCGACGAGGCATCCAGGCGCCTCGGAGCGCTACGGCGGTCCGATCTGGTCGTGTTCGCGGACATGTTCCATTTCAGGGCAGACGACGGCCTGAGCTTCGACGACCTGTGCTTCGATCTTCACCGCAACCTGGTCTGCACGGTTTTCGTCGACCAGCATGGTGCCATTTCGCCGGGCGAAGGTACGACGTTCACGCGGTCGGCCCTAGCCGCTATGTCACATCGCCGCCAGCACGCGCGCCGCTGCCATTATATTGCTTCGGGCGAACGGCAGACCGTCGAGGCGACCTGGCCCGGCGCGCCTGCGAGAGCCGGCGGGGCCCTTGGCCCCGAGCGCCTGGCGCAACTGGTCGAAGACGTCCGGAAGCGGGCTCGCCCACGCGTGGCGGTCGTCTCCGTTCTGCATCGGAAAGCCGATCTCATCGAGCTCTTCCTCGAACACGTCCGGGACCAAAATTACCCGGGCGAGATCACGACCGTGCTGGTCGACGACGCGTCGCCGGAGGACGACGCGTCGCGCGCCATGCGTTTTGCGGATCGGCTCCGCGAGGCCGGCCTGGAGAACCGTCGCGTCCTGATCCACAGCAATGAGGGCAACCTCGGCAACTGCGCGTCCCGGTTGGCGGGGCTCGCGGCTTACGAAGCGGACCTTTACGTCATCGTAGACTGCGACTGCTTGATGAACCGCGACTTCGTTGCGGCTCACGTGTTTGAACACTGGTGGGATGATGTCGACGCAGTGATCGGCCCCATCGCCGAAAGCAACGAACGAGATCCTGGCACGCTCGTGTCGGCTCTCGAAGTCGACACCGCCTCGGTTGCGCGTGAAGGCCAACCGCAGGACCCTGTGTTGGGGGAAGCCTTCGTTAATTGCGTCACGCGCCATTTCTCGGTCAAGCGACGCGGCGTGATCGCGGCCCCGTTGTTCGACCTCGACTTTTCCTACTCGGCCAAGCCCGGTTCGGGCTTTGGTTGGGAAGACGTGGAAATGGGTTATCGACTATACCGCAAAGGTGCCGTGATCCGCTGTACCGACAAGGCCTTCGTGGTCCATTGCTCGCATGCGTCCTCGATCCCCGACGACCGCAAGATGCTAGGCTCCACGCGCAACTTCGCCAAACTGTTCCAGAAGCACCCCGAACTGTCCCTCGTGGCGCGTCGTTGGGCGACCGACACCTATGACCGCATCGGTGGCTGGCAGGAAATGCTCGGCGTTCCATCAGGCCCGGAGCGCCTGCAACTCGACCGCATCTTCGGTGACTCGCGCAGGAAACTCGGCGGCGTGCTGCCCCTCCTGCGCGGCCAAGGCCGCAGGCTGCGGATCCTGACCTATCGGTGGCATGCCGCCCACCAGTACGAACTCTACAAGCTCCCACACGCGTTCACGCTTGCGACGCACGTCGGCAGCGTGGCGACGGACCTGTGGTCCTACGACCAGCGGCCCCTGTCTCGCAACGCGCGCCTCGCCCCGTTTGCCGAAATCGACCCACGGGACTACGATCTGGCCCTGCTCCACTTCGACGAAAACGTCCTTGCGGCGCACCTGTGCAACGGCGTGATACCGGCCAGCTGGGGAGACGCGTTCCGGCGCTTCCTCGACATCAGCGGCTTGGCCAAGATCGCGGTGTGCCACGGGACGGTTCCGTTCGAAGGCCAATTCGCGCTCGACCCGGGCCGCAAGTACGTTTTCCAGCCTCACGAGGACGAGCGCCGGATGCTGGTCGATACCCTGTCCAGTGCCGGGGTAGCCGTCGTTTGCAACTCGCATCAGGCGCTGGACGACTGGGGTTTCGAGAACGCTCGCGTGATCTGGCATGGCTTCGACCCGCAGGAGTTCCCGCGCGGCACGCTCGACCGGGACGTGCTGGCCCTCCAGGCGGATTTCGCGCGTCCGCATTATCGCGGCGCCTGGGAGTTCGAGGAGGTCCTGTCACATCTGGCGCCCGGGATTCGGGTCGAAAGCGCGAGCCACGCCGGCGCGCCGATCGAGAACCGGGAGCAGAACTCCTTCGCGGTTCGGCACTTCCGCTCCTACGTGGACAGGATTCGGCAGTTCAAGTTCTACCTCAACACGACCTTGCGTTCCCCCATGCCGCGGTCGCGGGGCGAAGCCATGATGACCGGCGTCGTTCCCGTGTGCCTACGGAACCACGACGTGGACATGTTCATCGAGAATGGGGTGGACGGGTTCTATGCCGACCGCCCCGAGGACCTCGCGGGCTTCATCAACGACACCATCAAGGACTCCACTCGGCTGGAGGTCATGAGCCTTGCTGCCCGCCGCAAAGCCCTCGACGTGTTCAACCACGACCGTTACCTGGTGGAATGGCAGTCGCTGCTGAGCGACATCGTTTGAAACGGCGCGGCCGACGTGGAGCGGGCCGCGGGCCTAAAAGCGTGATCCACAAAAGTGGTCGAGCCGAAGCTTGACCACTTTGGCCCGAAGGTCGCGGCGTCGAAGCCGCACGTCGACGACCGTAGACATCGCCACACATTCTTGTGCCGCTCGACGCGCGACTGCTCCAACGTGCCCAAGCGTCCCGCCGGGCGTGGTCGTCAGCGGAAGGTGAAGTCAAGTACGACATCGCCGCCCAAGCCGCCGATTGCGCCGTCCTGCGCACCACCGGCCGCGGCCGCCCCGGCGAGGCCGTGGCTGAACTCGAGGACGCGTCCTCCGGCCTCGTTGGACGCACCGATAAGGCCCGGAGCGCCGCGGAGCAGCGACGCCGACAGCAGGGCACCGGCGACAGCCTCGAACCGATCCCGCGGCAGAGCCGTCGCTGCAGGCAGGGCGCCGACCCGCACGTCGACGCCCAGGACGTCCAGGTGCAGGCGGCTGAAGCCCGAACAGTTAAGGTCGGGGCTGCGGGGCTCCGTCACACAAGCCGTGAGGCCGAGCAGCGTGGCGCCGAGCGGCCCCGCGCGCACGCCTTGGACCTCCGGGAGGCCCGCGCCGTCGACCGCCATGACATCACGCAGCGGCAGCAGTACGGCGCTGCCCTCCGTATCAGCAACGGCCTGTATCCCCTCGCTCCGTAAACGTTGCGCGAGCACGCCCAGGAAGGACGCGATCTCGGCCTGACGGAGCGCCGCGTTACGCTTCGCCGCTCCGCCCTGGCTTTGCACCTGCTGGAAGTAGATCTGGGCCGCTACGAGGATCAACAGCACGAACAGGATGCCGATCACCATATCGAAGAACGGCCGGAAATCTGTCGCGTCTTCGTAATCGTAAAGGTCCACGTCAGGCATCCCGGGCGAGCGGCGGTCGCATCGAGGCGTCGCGCTCGGCCAGGCGCTTTACGTCGCGGGCGAGATCGGCGACGCCGGTCAGCAACGCGTCGAAGCGGCGCAGCAGGTCGGCCGGCGCCAGCGTCTCGCCTCCGTAACCGACGCCGACCTTCTCGCGCCAAGCCGTGAGGTAGATCTCGATCCGCTCGATGGTGTTGCGGCGCTCGCGGCGCACCACCGCCGAACCGTAGCGGCTGTAGAGGCTGATCAGGAATGCGCTGATCAGAGCCGATACGCTCGTCAAGAACTTGAAGGAGGCGGCGTTGAGCAGTTGCACGATCGCGGCCTTCGCCTGATCCATGTCGCCGGTACGGAACCCCTTGGCGGCAAAATAGAGGGCCACCACAAGGCCGACGAACGTGAGGATCAGCCCCACGGAGGTGAAATAGCTTGGCAATGCGCGCATGGTGGTGCCGGGCTCCGTGGCATCTCCCGGCTCGGAAGCCACAAAACTTGAGAAAGGCCGGCTCGGAACTCCGCGTCCGCGCAGAGATTCGGCCTGGAAGGCCGACCACGCGGCAACGAACAAGCCGTGCCGCTGAAGCAAGGTGCCGAGCGCATGCCGAGCGTCCGTCCATGCCTCGGACTTCACGGCCCCCATCAGCGGAGGCTGCAGGTCGCTGACCGCTGCCCGAACGGTGCGGAGTTCGGCAAGATGGGGCCGGAGCGCGGCAAACTGGTAAAGCACGCAGGCCGTTACCCCGGCCGCTAGGATCAGCAGCGCTGCGCAATACACGAAGGCCGGCACGTTGATCAACTCGACCAGCGGGAGGACGATGGGGCGCACTACGGCGGTCGCCGCGGAACCGATTGCTCCCTGCAAGTCTGCCGACCTCGAGACGACGTATACGAGCAATCCAAGGCTCACCGCGCCGAGCCAAAGAACTGGTTTCATCATCTATGCTCCAGGGACGCGAACTAGCCCAAACGAAACGTATGCGTCAGCGAGAAAAGTAGCCGGCACCTCGCCGACGGCACTCAACGCATCGCAGCGCCTGACCTCATACACGTTCAGGACGTCCCGGTCGCGCCCACGACGGCCGAGATCATGCAATCCTGGACCGCCATCCAGACAGGCATGGATGGACAGAGGCGTCGGTACGTTGCCACAGACGTCGGCGGTCCGGCGCCGCAAAAGAGGCTAGATCCAGATCGAAAGCCGCGACCTGCGAACCGAGCATCATGCGAGCCCCGTTGCAAGCGACCAGCACGGAGGCGCCGAGGTGGACATGGAGGCCGCGGCGTTGGGGCTTGGGGCCCATGAAGTCGACCACTTCCGCGCTCACCCATTGACCTCCTCCAGCCTGCCGTCGGGTCCGGCCACGTAGCACCGCCATTGGCGCGGGCAGATGAGAGGGCGTCACCGAGATCAAGCCGGGCGCAGATCAACCAGGCATCTTCCGGACCTGCGCCCAACCGCGCCTTCTTTGGCGCCACATCACAGTAATCGCTGAGGTTATCCAGGTCGGTGATGATGTCGTCTCGCACCAAAAGCCGAAAGGTCAAGCTGAATCCGATGGAAACTTGCCGCCCTCGCCAGGAGGGCTGTCCGAGATGCGTTCATCGAGTAGGATCCCACGAGGTCCCCCTTCGACCTTCATCTCAGTGCTGGCGCATGCTGGACCTCACCAGATCAGTCCGCGACATCGCCGCACCACGATCAGCGATCTCGCTCAAAAGAGCGGCCAGCCATACGGAAGCCGTGGCGGAATTGCAAGTTGCGCGGCACGGGACGGACGGGCGCAGGCTTTGGAGGATCGATCTTTGCGTCGGAGGGACATCTCCCCGTCAGCGTGATCCCGCGCTCGATCGCACGGGGGTTGGCGCCTCAAAACTCGTCCGAGAAAGGGTTGAGTGGCAGGTATCTAGGTGATTTCAGGAGGGTGCTGAAACCTGACCTGGACGTCTCATGTGGACCCCGACCATCCGACGGCAGCATAGCCGCACGGGCCTGCGATATGAAACCGATCTGACCGACGCCGAATGGACGAACCTTTACTGCCGGCTCCCGCCGCATGTGGTCGGGCGCCAGCTTGGCCTATGCGCGAGATCCTGAATGGGATTTCTAGTTCTGCACGGGCGGCATTGCGTGGCGGCTTTTGCCGCTGCCGCCGAAGAGCACCGTATTCGGCTTCTTCGGCCGGTGGCGGGACGCCGGCATGTTCCACCGGATCAACCATCACCTGGTCATGGTCGACCGTGAGCGTGTGGGGCGTAAGGCATCGCCGAGCGCGCCGTGCTGGACAGCCTCTCAGACGTCACGGTCAACGCACGGCCGCAATGGCCGGCGACGTGCTCCAATCACACCTCGCGCTTGAGCCGTCATCCTGCGGATCGGCCGGATTGCCTTGACACGCTGCCCCATAAACTGGTGTACCGGCCATCGCCAGGCGTTGCCAGCTTTCGGCCAGGACGGAACCCGTGGAATCAAGCGAGAAGTCACCGGAGCCGATACCGTCCACGGCGAGCGTCGCCGCCATAATGAAGCGGATCGAGGAACGCCGCTTCGGCGTCGCGGTGCTAGGGCTCGGGTATGTCGGCATCCCTTTGGCGCTGACTGCCTGCAAGGCCGGCTTTCCCGTGTTCGGCTTCGACATCGATCAGGCCCGCGTCGATCAGCTTAACCGGGGCGAGAGCTCCATCAAACATATCCCGACCCAGGCCATTCAGGATGCCGTGCGGACCGGCCAGTTCGTCGTCACGGCGGACTTCTCTCGCCTCGAGGAGCCTGACGCCATCATCATCGCCGTCCCGACGCCCCTGACGCGCAATCGGGAGCCGGATCTTCGCTACATCGAACAGACTGCGCATGCGATCGCGGCCCGGCTCAGGGTCGGCCAGATTATCGTGTTGGAATCGACGACCTGGCCGGGGACGACCGAGGAGGTCGTGAAGCCTATCCTGGAACGCACGGGCCTGAAAAGCGGCCGCGACTTCTTTCTGGCCTTCTCGCCCGAGCGGGAGGATCCAGGCAACGTCCATTTCAGCACCTCGACAATCCCGAAGATCGTGGGTGGCGACGGGCCGGAGGCGCTGCGCATTGCTGAAGCGCTTTACGGCGCTCTGGTGGTCAGCACCGTGCCGGTGTCTTCGACCAGGACCGCCGAGGCCGTCAAGCTGACGGAGAACATCTTCAGGTCTGTCAATATCGCCCTGGCGAACGAGCTCAAGATCATCTACCAAAAGATGGGGATCGATGTCTGGGAGGTCATCGACGCCGCCAAAACCAAGCCGTTCGGCTACATGCCCTTCTATCCCGGCCCTGGCCTCGGCGGACACTGCATCCCGATCGACCCGTTCTACCTGACGTGGAAGGCGCGCGAATTCGACGTCACGACCAAGTTCATCGAGCTTGCGGGGCAGATCAATACCACCATGCCCTATTACGTCGTCGACCGTCTGGCGGAGGCCCTCGACAGGTCTGCCGGCCGCGGGTTGCGCGACTCCCGCGTGCTCGTCATCGGCTTGGCCTACAAGAAGAACATCGACGACCTACGCGAGAGCCCCTCGCTCGTGTTGATCGAGTTGCTCGAAGGTCGGCTGGCCGAGGTCGATTATTTCGATCCGTTCATTCCCGAGATCCCTTCGACCCGCGACCATAAGGCGCTCGCGGGGCGCCGCTCCATCCACCTGTCGATGGAAGCGGTCGCGGGTTACGACGCGGTGCTGATCGCGACCGACCACGACGGCGTTGACTACCGGGCCATCGCGCAGGCTGCGAGGCTCGTGGTGGACACGCGCAATGCCTGCTTGCGGGCGGGCGTCTCCGCCGACAATATCGTGAAGGCGTGAGCCGCGCCGGCGCTCCGCCGATGAGGTATGCATGACAAACTTCGCGCTGATCGGTGCGGCGGGTTACATCGCGCCCCGGCACATGAAAGCCATCAAGGAGGTCGGCGGCGACCTCCTCGTGGCCTTCGATCCGAACGACTCCGTCGGGATCATCGACAGCACCTTTCCCGGAGCCCATTTCTTCACCGAATTCGAACGCTTCGATCGCCACGTCGACAAGCTTCGGCGGCGTGGCACCAAGCTCGATTACATCAGCGTCTGCTCGCCGAATTATCTCCACGACGCGCACGTGCGGTTTGCGCTCCGCTCCGACGCGCACGCGATCTGCGAGAAGCCCCTGGTCCTCAACCCTTGGAACATCGACGGCTTGCTGGAGCTCGAACGGGAGACCGGGCGCAAGGTATCGACCATCCTGCAGTTGCGGCTCCACCCGGCGATTCAAGCGCTGCGGGAGCGGGTGAAAGGATCCAGGCGCCACCACGACGTCGACCTTACCTACATCACCTCGCGCGGCCGCTGGTATCACGCCTCGTGGAAGGGCGACGAGGCGAAGTCGGGCGGGGTGACGACCAATATCGGCGTGCACTTCTTCGATATGCTGCATTTCGTGTTCGGCGAGTTGCTGTCGCAGACCTGCACGCTTCGGGACCCGCGGCGAGCCTCGGGAACGCTGAGCTACGAGAGGGCGGACGTCCGCTGGTTCCTGTCGGTCGACAGCGGCGACCTGCCGCCCGAGGTCAGGGACCGCAAGACGACGTTCCGAGCCGTCACGGTGGACGGGGAGGATATCGAGTTCTCCGACGGCTTCGCCGATCTCCACACCCAAAGCTACGAAGAAATCCTGGCGGGCAGGAGCTTCGGGCTCGCTGACGTTCGCCCATGCATCAGCGTCGTGTCGGAGTTCCGTTCCCTCCCCGTGGTGTCGGGCGGGGCACGGCACCCCTTCGTGCGAGATAGTTCGGGCCCGGTCGCGTGACTGCCGCCCGTCGGCGCTCGTCGTCGGCGTCCCGGCCCGGCAGCTCGGCTCGGTGAGCCGCGCCGGCGAGCGCCTCGGCGCCGACCACGTCTGCCCGCCGGAAGGTCGGTGCCACGCCGTATGTCCCGGTCACGGGCTCGAAGAGATCGGCGAATGAGCATGGACGCGATCGAATTCATCGACCTCAAGGCCCAGCGCCGTCGTCTCGGGGCCCGTCTCGACGCGGCCGTCCTCGGCGCGATCGACGAGGCGCGCTTCATCCTCGGTCCGCAAGTCGCGGCCTTCGAGCAGGAACTAGCCGCCTTCTGCGGCGCCCGGCACGCCATTTCGTGCGCCAACGGCACCGATGCCATCGCGCTCTGCCTCATGGCGCTCGGCTTGCGGCCGGGCGACGCCGTGCTCCTGCCTTCCTTCACGTTCGCATCCACGGCCGAGGTGGTGGCATGGCTCGGCGCCAGCCCGGTCTTCATCGACATTGAGGAGGCCACCTATACGCTCGATCCCGATGGCCTCGAGCGGGGCCTCGCCGCCGCCGGCGCGGCCGGCTTGCGGGCGCGGGCCGTCATCGCCGTCGACCTGTTCGGTCAGCCGGCCGATTATGCTCCCCTCGAGACCTTCTGCGATACGCACGGGCTCACGCTGATCTGCGACTCGGCGCAAGGCTTCGGCTGTACCTATCGGGGGCGCCCCGCCGGGACCATCGGCAGCTTCACCACGGCGAGCTTCTTTCCGTCCAAGCCGCTGGGCTGCTACGGCGATGGCGGTGCCGTCCTGACCGACAGCGACGACCATGCCGGGCTCCTGCGATCGCTCCACGTCCACGGCCGCGGGGTCGACAAGTACGACAACGTCAGGGTCGGGATGAACTCGCGGCTGGACACGCTTCAGGCGGCCGTGCTTCTGGAGAAGATCGCGATCTTCCCGGACGAGATCGAGCGACGTCAGGGGATCGCCGCGCGTTACGTCGAGGGTCTGCGGGGCGTCGTCGACGTTCCCGCCATCAGGGGCGATTGTTCCTCCGTATGGGCGCAGTTCACCGTCAGGGTCCCGGGCGAGCGACGCGCCGCCTTCATGGCGCATCTCAAAACCCGCGGGATCCCGACGGCGATCTACTATCCCGTACCCCTGCATCGCCAGACCGCGTATCGTCGTTACCCCGTTGCCGGGAACGGCCTCCCTGTGTCGGACCGGGCCGCCGAAGAGGTCGTCGCCCTGCCGATGCATCCCTACCTGGATGCGGGCACGCAGGACTATATCATCGCAGCCGTCCGCGAGAGCCTCGAGGCCTGACATCGGTCGGTAGGCAGGCGCTCTAGCCGGATGACGTCGACGACGCGCTCCCACATCGCTTTCCTCGCGACAGGCCTGAGGCAGTCCTCCCCGGCGAGGACGAGGCGCGCAAGCGGCGCCGGTGGCGTGGTGCACGACATCGTTTCGTCTGGCGTTGACCTTTCCCGGAAGACCGATTAAGCGTCGCCACGCTGCAGCCGCGGCGGTTCGGCTCGCATTTCTCCTGTCAAGAACGTGGTCACGGGTGCCGAAGGTTAGGGCGCGCCGAAATTGGGAGAGGACGCGCTCGTGGATCTCGAAGGTAGACGCGTCGTCGTGATCGGCGGCGCAGGGTTGATTGGATCGCACGCGATCGACCAACTTCTGGCCGAGGACATCGCCGAAGTCACGGTCTACGACAGCTTCGTGCGCGGAACCCACGAGAACCTCGCCGAGGCCTTGCGTGATCCGCGGGTCAGGATCTTCGAGGCCGGCGGCGACATTACGCAGACGGACATCCTCGATGCCGCTCTCAAGGGCGCCGACGGCGTGCTGCATTTCGCCGCCCTGTGGCTCCTGCAATGTCACGACTTCCCCCGCTCCGCCTTTGACGTCAACGTTTGCGGCACGTTCAACGTGCTCGAAGCCTGCGTGAAGAACAACGTCAAGCGGCTCGTCTACTCATCGTCCGCCTCGGTCTATGGCGACGCCGTCGAGGAGCCGATGACCGAGGACCATCCGTTCAACAACAAGAATTTCTATGGCGCGACGAAGATCGCCGGCGAGGCGATGGCGCGCGCCTTCCACCACCGCTACGGCCTCAACGTCGCCGGCCTGCGCTACATGAACGTTTACGGCCCGCGGCAGGACTACCGCGGCGCCTACATTGCCGTGATCATGAAGATGCTCGATGCGATCGATCGCGGCGAGGGACCCACGATCCTGGGCGACGGCAGCGAGGCGTTCGACTTCGTGGCCGTCAAGGACTGTGCCGCCGCCAATCTTTGCGCGCTGAAGGCGGATGTCGTCGACCAGTTCTACAACGTCGGCACGGGCCGGCGCACATCGCTGCGTGAACTCGCCGAGATGCTGCTCGATCTTACGGGCTCGAACCGGCCGATTCAGTACGCGCCGCGCAGCCAGGCGACCCTCGTGCGCAACCGCATCGGCTCGCCGGTACGGGCCGAGCGGGACATCGGTTTCAAGGCAAAGATCAGCCTTGAGGAGGGCCTTCGCGACCTCATCGCGTGGCGCAAGTCCCACATGGGGGAGGTCGAGGCTCGGCGCCGCCTCGCGTCCTTACCCGCGGAGACCTGATCCGGCATGTGCGGTATCGCGGGCATCCTGCACCGCGACGGCGCGCCGGCCTCGCAGGTCCGCGTGGCCGCCATGAGCGACGCCATCCGCCACCGTGGCCCCGACGGCGAAGGGCAGTTCGTCGACGGCCCGCTGGCGCTCGGGCACCGGCGGCTCGCCATCATCGACCTGTCGTCTCTGGGGCGGCAGCCAATGGTGACCGAGGACGGACGCTATGCGCTGACGTTCAACGGCGAGATTTATAACTTCCAGGAACTGCGGACGGAGCTCGCGGCGCGCGGCCGGGCCTTTGTGTCGCGCAGCGACACGGAGGTTCTGCTCCAGGCTTTCGCGACCTGGGGCATCGGCGCCCTGTTGCGCTTCAACGGCATGTTCGCTTTCGCGATCTGGGACCGCGAGCTCAGGACGCTGACGCTCGCCCGCGACCGCTTCGGCGTGAAGCCGCTCTATTACGCGCAGGTCGGCTCGGTCTTCCTGTTCGCTTCCGAGATCAAGGCCATCCTGGCCCATGGCGCCTTGTCGGCCAGGATGGACCCGGCCGGGCTCACGGAATACCTGAACTTCCAGAACTTCTTTACCGACCGCACGCTGTTCCGGGACGTGAAGCTGCTGCCACAGGGCTGCTACCTGCAGATCAGGCCCGGCTCGGCGGTCGAGCTCGAGCCGGTGCGCTACTGGGACTACCATTTCCAGGAGCCCGAAGGCGCTGTCGACGAGGCCGCGGCCCTCGACGAGCTCGACTTCCTGTTTCAGCAGGCGGTGTCGCGCCAGCTCGTCAGCGACGTCGACGTGGGCACCTACCTGTCGGGCGGCGTCGATTCGGGGTCGATCGCCGCGCTGTCGGCCAAGCAGCGCCCTTACCTGCGCAGCTTCACGGTCGGCTTCGACCTCAACTCCGCTTCCGGCGTCGAGCTCGGCTATGACGAGCGCGGCGCGGCGGAATATATGTCGTACCTGTTCAAGACCGAGCATTACGAGATGGTGCTCAAGGCCGGCGACATGGAGCGGGTGATCCCCAGGCTTGCGCGGCACCTCGAGGAGCCTCGCGTCGGCCAGTGCTACCCGAACTTCTATGCCGCCGGGCTCGCGGGCAAGTTCGTCAAGGTGGTGATGTCCGGGGCGGGCGGCGACGAAATGTTCGGCGGCTATCCGTGGCGCTACTATCGCGCCGTCGTGAACGACGACTTCGACCAATACATCGAAAAATACTTCGCCTTCTGGCAGCGGCTGGTGCCGCAGAACCGGTTGGCGAAGCTCCTGGCGCCCATCGCGGCCGAGGCGGCCGAGGTGGACGCGCTGGCGATCTTCCGGGGCGTGTTCCACGAGCACGCAGACCGGCTGACCCGCCCGGAGGACTACGTCAACCACTCGCTCTACTTCGAGGCCACCACCTTCCTCAACGGCCTCCTGGTGGTCGAGGACAAGATGAGCATGGCGCATTCGCTGGAAACCCGCGTGCCTTTCCTCGACAACGACCTCGTCGACTTCGCCATGCGGCTGCCCGCGCACCTCAAGCTCGGCAACCTCACGGACGTCGTGCGCTTCAACGAGAACGAACCCGGCACCAAGACGGACCGCTATTTCGAGCGCACGCGGGACGGCAAGCTGCTGCTGCGCCGCATGATGGCGCGTCACATCCCCGCCTCCGTGGCGGAGCGCGTCAAGCAGGGCTTTTCGGCGCCGGACGCAAGCTGGTTCCGGGGTGAAAGCATCGACTACGTCCGCCGGCGCCTGGTCGACCGGCAGGCCCGCATCTACGACTACCTCGACCGCGACACCGTACTGGCGCTCGTCGACGACCACCTCCAGGGCCGTGAGAACCGCCGCCTGCTGATCTGGTCCCTGCTCAACCTGGAGCAGGTGTGCGAGGAATATTTCTGATCCCGAGCCGTTGCCTCCGCATCACCGGACCACAGCCTCATGCATGAGAAAGCCGTCAACGCCCTGCGCGACCCCGCCGATCCTTCGGCGCCGTTGCGGCTCGAGGTTTTCGAGCAGGACGGGGACCACGTCCGGGAAGGTGTGCTCCGCGCCCGCGACGGGGCTTGGTTCCCGGTTCTGCGCGGCGTGCCCTGCTTCCTGTCGGGGGCCATGCAGCCCGAACTCCCCGATTTCAGTGCCCGGCACGGTTTGGCGCCGCGGGCCGACGCGCCGCCGAGCAAAGCGGCGGAGAAGCAGGCCAAGACGAACGTCACGTTCTCGGACAAATGGCACCGCTTCAGGAGCTACGGGATCAAGCCCGCGCACGAGGAGTTCCTGTTCGGCTGGTACACGAAAAAGTTCGGGCTCGGCGACCGTTCGGATCTGCCGGGCTTTTACGCCGACCGCGGCCGCGTCCTCGAAGTCGGCCCGGGCTCGGGGTTCAACACGCGCTTCATCGCGCGCCATTGCCGGGGCGAGGTGTTCGCGCTCGACATTTCGGAAGCCGCCCACACGACGTTCGAGAACACGCGCTCGCTCGCGAATTGCTCCGTCGTGCAGGCCGACCTCATGGCCGCTCCGTTCCCGGACGCGTTTTTCGACCTCATCATCGCCGACGGCGTGCTTCACCACACGCCCGACACAAAGGCCGCCGTTGAGGCGCTCTACCGCAAGGTGCGGCCGGGCGGCCAGTTCTTCTTCTACGTTTACCGGCAGATGGGGGCCACGCGCCGCTTCACCGATGGCCACATCCGCGACACGTTCACCGGGCTCGCGCCGGAACAATGCTACGAAGCCTGCGAGCCGCTCACGGAACTCGGGCGCGAACTCAGCCGGCTCAACGCCACGATCACGTTGACGAAGCCCATCGACGTGCTCGGCATACCGGCCGGGGTGCATGACGTACAGCGGCTGTTGTACTACAATTTCGTCAAGTGCTTCTGGAACGAGGCATTCGACTACGAGACGAACAATATGGTCAATTTTGACTGGTATCACCCTCACGACGCCTGGCAGCACACGCACGCGGAGGTCGAAGGCTGGATCGAGGAACTCGGCGCCGTCGAGTACCGGTTCAACGACGCGAACCCGAACGGCATTTCCGTTCTCGTGACACGGCCGGCGAACTGACGGTGCGCGTCCTCGTCACCGGCGCCACCGGCTTCGTGGGGCGGGCGCTGATGCGCCGTCTGGCCGTCGCGGGACATGAGGCGGTTCCCGTCACGCGCGGCCCCGCGGAGCGGCCGGGCGCCGTCCGCTGGGACCTCGGCACCGAGCCGGCTCCCGCGGCGCTCCCCGAACGGATCGATGCCATCGTCCACGCCGCGCAGGCGCGCAACTACCGTGCCTTTCCGGGCGACGCGGCAGAGATGTTCGCCGTCAACGCGGCCAGTACGGCGGCTCTCCTCGACTACGCGGCTCGTGCGGGCGCGTCCCGCTTCTGCCTGCTGTCGACCGGCACGGTCTACGACCCATTCGACCGAGGGCTCGGCGAGGACGCCCCGCTTGCCCCCGCCTCCATGCTGGGCGCCTCCAAACTGGCCGCCGAGGTGATCGCGCGGCCCTACGCGGCGCTGTTCCCGATCTCGGTCCTGCGAATCTTCACGCCCTACGGGCCGGGGCAGACGGCGCGGTTGATCCCGAGCCTGGTCGACCGTGTGCGCGCGGGAGAAGCCGTGCAGGTGTCGGCCAACGGCGAGGGGATACGCCTTGCGCCGATCTACGTCGACGACCTCTGCGCCATGATCGTCGCCGGCCTTGACGCGAGATGGAGCGGCATCGTCAACGTTGCGGCCCCGGGGGCGACGACCGTCCGCGGCATCGCCGATATCGTTGGCCGCCTCCTCGGCAAGGCACCCCGATTCGACATCGGCGGCGGCACGGCCCTCGACCTTGCGCCGCCAGTCGCCAAGCTTGGCAGCTGGTATGACCTCGGAACGCTGTTGCCCCTGGAAGAGGGACTTGCGCGGATGGTCGCGGCGTCCGCGTAATCGGGGTTTCTCGAAAGCCAGGAACACGTTGTTCGGAGCGACCTCGATCCGTTCACGCAGGCGGAATCGTTTGCTGAGGGCGTCGATGAACCAGTTCTCCCCCAGGTGGAACAGATGATAGTCATCGGGCGTGATCGTCGTCGAATAAGGGTCGTAGGGTGCGGTCTCGGCGAAAAGACCTGTCCAGACGATAAAGACACCATCTTGCGTCAGCACCCGGGCGACCTCGTCCATCGCGACATCGAGCAAATAGACGTGGTCGAGCGACGTCCCGGCCACCACCGTTTCGAAGCTGGCGTCCGGCCACGGGATGAACTCCGCGACGGTGTTGGCGAAGGCGAAGGGATGAGGCTCGAAGGCGGGCAGAGGATCGAGCCCGGCCAGTCGCTCCGACGGGAAATCACGCAGATACGCCGGCGTAGCCAGAGGGCCGACGCCGATGTCGAGGATGCGCCCCGCCGCGTGAATCGCCAAGAACTCGCGAAACAAGAAGGCCTCGCGGTGCCAATCGACGGCAAGATCGGCGGCGCTGCGAAGCCGATATCGAGACAGGGCGGCATCGGCTAGGCGTGTCCACGTCGCGAAGTTCTCCGGGGCTCGCCGCTGCAGTTCTTGCAGTGCGTCGGCTAGGGCGTGGGCTGTCGGAGGGGAGACTGACCGTCCGCCGTTCTGGCGTCCCCGGGCCAAAGCTGCGCGTCGGTGGAGTAGGTCAATCCGCTCCCGGCGCAGATCGGCAGCGGTGGCTTCGTTTGCCCGGCCGACGAGCAGCAACAAGTTGTTGTCCATGCCGTTCAACGAGTTGAGGACGGAGGGGACGTCGGTGCCCGTGAGCCGCTTCAAATCGGAGGCGGAGCCTGTCAAGGTGGTCTCCACCCCATTCAACGCGTCGAGGACGGCAGGGTCATTGGCCCCGACGCGGCGCTCGAGGTCGGCGAGGGATATCTCCAGGGCGGTGCGGAACGCCATGTCACACGACGGCGCCATGCGGCCGGCCTCGCGGCCATGCGCGGGTCCTCCAGTAGCCTTCGCGGACGGCTCTGCCGACTCGTGCTGCAAACCTTCCATTTTCTCCATTGCCCGTTCGATGCCCAAACGTGCTTCCGCGACGAGACCGGCGATCTCCTGCTTCAGCAACGAGAGGCCTTCCGCTTCGGCCCGCACTGCAGCGAGTTCACGCGCGACGAACCTGCGGAACAGAAACGAACCGACAACGCGCCTCATCTTCGATTTCATGTAAAACCCCGCTACCGGTTTGGCGTGACGTCGCGAGTGAACCAGAGGCAGTTCCGGCGCGACCGCATTCCCGGCAGGCCGTTTTCCGAACCGGCGAATCGAACCGATCAAAACAGGGAAAGGGGGATCACCCCCAAAGCCCGACCGCCCCGCTCGCCGCGCCCGTTTCGGCGGGGTCTGCGAAAGCCTTGAGTTGCAACTCGACGAGCCGACTGGCCGAGTGGTGTCTTCCAACCCAAGCCATCCCTTTCTCCCCGACGCCGGAACTGTCGCAAGGGTCATCCAACACCATGGCCATTTGGTGGGCGATGTCTTCCGCAGTCTTCGCCGCGAGTATGGGCGGAGGCTCCTCGAAAAACACACTGTTGTTGATGCCGTCGTCTCGGGAGATGATCCGACATCCGAGCGCGAGCGCCTCGAAAGTGATCCCTCCGAAGGCAGAGATCAGAAACTGGTCAATGACCGCATCGGTGTCGAGCATGGCGGCCCATAGTTTTCTTTTGGTCATCAGAGACGTCCAGAGGACATGACTTGATAGACCAAGCTCTGTGACCAGCTCCCGCGTGGCATGGCGATCGATGCCCCAGTCGATACACTGCAAGCGGAAATTCGAACGGCCGCCATCGAGCAGCAATCTTGCAGCGCGGAAGTAACGGTCGTTGCCTTTCGCCATCTTGGGATCACCCGACCGCCAATCCTGGCGTGCAGGGCAAAAAAACACGACGCACTCCGCGTTGCGCGCGCGCATGTGAGCGCTCCGGAAGGCCAGAGCCGGCCCTTCATCGAAGGGATGGGGAAAGTATACGCGTTGCTCGGGCGTAAACTCCAACCTGGGCTTCGCGCTAGCGTAATCGGCGTTGGTCAAGAAGACCCGCTTCGCGTTGAGAAAGGCTTTGGCGACAAGCCGGCCGTGCGTCGTGGGCTCGAAGGGAATGCTACGGATCGTTCCATGCTCGAGCGCGCAGTAGCTCTCAATTCCCGCAGCCAATGCAAAGACGGAACTATCGGCATAGAAGATGCAGACGTCGTAGAGGGATGCGAGATCGCGCCAAACCCGGCCGAACAAGCAGTAGGCGGTGACCTCGGCGATCTCGAACCCGTGTCTCTCAAGATGCCCGTACTCGGTGAGCGGTCCTTCGAATTCGATACCGAGTGCCCGCGACAGGCCGCGTGCGCGCAAGCCGCGCACAACCCCTTCCAGCACGGGATCGGCGGCGAAATATGCGTCGAGCACTCCGTCGGCCAGGGGCGGCCCTATCTCGCCCACGTGTTCGGCGGGCCGCTGCAGCAGAAGCCGCCTGCGGATCCACCCAAGATAGTGCTCAGCCATGCGGCCCGTCGCGATTCGGCGGCGCAAATACGGATGAAGGTCGTAGCGGGCCAAGTGGGCCGCGAACTCCTCGTCTCCCATCCTGACGGCGAATGGGTTCGTCGTGCGTTGCATTGTCGACTTGAAGCGAAGATAGGCGAGAGTCGAGAGCGCCGTATAGGCGAGCGGGTCCCCTCGGCGCTTCAGCGTCAGATAACGGAGCGCGATGTAGGTGGGACCATGCGCGACCCAGTCGCCGACCCGCGGCATCTCGCGGCCTAGTGCATAAAAGTCCGGGAAGAAATCGTCACCACCGAGAGCTGCGGAATCGACATCGGCATTGTGCAGTTCGTACCACTCGGGTGAACTAGCGACGTGGTAAAGATCGAGGGCCAGAACATCGCAGTCGTACCCACGTGCATTCAGAATCGACGCATTGATGTATGCGTTTTGCGCGATATTGGTAACGTGCAGAATTTTCCGACCCATCGGGAAAACTCCTGTGAAGCAGTCTCACCTGGAACGCTTGGACAGTTGCGCATATTTGTGACCTGACGACCCACCAAGTCCACCGGGCTGCGCCGTCCAGCGGCTGTTCCGGAGCGCGTCAGAGTTGATCTAGGTTATGGATACGTCCCCAGGGGCATTCCATACGCTGCCGGCTCTTCCATCGCGCGTTCGATAGTGGGTGGCAGCCGCTGACGGCGCCTGATGGAGCTCCATTGTTGAACGCGTCATGAGCCAGGTGCGCGGCGGTCGTTTGAGCCCACGCCACTATCGGCCCGGTCGCGCAGCACCTCGTTTTCCCAGGCGAGATCGGCCCGCAGGCTTGAAATCTCGGCGCGGAGGTCGCCGAGCGCTTGCTCGACCGCTGCGCTGCGCTCAAGGCTCAACTTGGCCTGCTGCCGTCCCAGTTCCGCGCGTAAATCGGAGACTGCGGCGCGGAGGTCGCCGACCGAGTTCTGGACCGTTTCGCCCCGCTCGGTGTCGGACTTGCCCTGCCCCCATACATCCGAGCGCAGCCCGGAAACATCAGCCTGCAGGCCACCGGCCGCGCGCTCCAGCCTCTCCATCCGCCCGGCCAAGGACCGCCGCCATTCCGCCGATTCCTCGCGGAGAGCTTCGAGCCCCGCAACGACGCTGGCTTGGACTGCATCGGACTTCGCGTCCAAATCTCGGCGCAGTTTTCGGAGGCCGACAGCGCGCATGAGCCCAAGTTGCGCTCGGACGAGCCAGTTCCTCATGCCGACCTCAATCTACAGCGTTCCCCTTGGCGGCCGAGCTTCCGGCCGAAAAGGGAAACCGCGCGCCAGGCCTCAACCGAAAGCCGTGTCCCCGTGTGGGGCCGCCATAGCACAGCCGGGCACGCCGCCAAAGGCCGCGAGCTGAAGTTCGTGGATCCTGTCGGCCGAGTGGTATCTTTGCACCCAGGCGATCCCCCTGTCACCGAGGCCGGCGAGGTCCTCGGGATCGTCCATCACCGCGGCCATCTGGAGCGCGATCTCCTCCGCGGTCGCCGCGGCCAGGATGGGCGGTGGTTCGGCGAAGAAGACGCCGTTATTGATGCCGTCGTCCCTTGAGATGAGCCTGCACCCGATAGCGAAGGCTTCAACGGTGGAGGCTCCGAATGCCGAGATGAGGAACTGGTCGACGACGGCATGGACATCGAGCATAGCGGCCCAGAGCTTGCCCTTAGGCATCAAGGGAGACCAGCGGACATGGTCGACGAGGCCGAGTTCCGCGACGAGTTCGCGCGTGGCGTCGCGATCGATTCCCCAATCGATGCAATGGAAGGCGAAATTGCTCCTGCCCCGGTCGCGCAACATCTTCCCGGCACGGATATAGAGGTCGTTGCCCTTCGCCATCTTGGGATCGCCCGATCGCCAGTCCTGGCGTGCGGGACAGAAGAACACGATGCGTTCGGGGTCGCGAACGCGCGGGTGGGCTCGCCGGAAGGCGACGGCCAGCGCTTCGTCGAAAGGGTGGGGGAAGTAGACGCGCTGCTCGGGCGCGAACTCCAGGCGCGGCTCGGCGCTCGCATAATCGGTGTTGGTCAGGAACACGCGCCGGGCATTGAGGAAGCCGGCCGCCACCATGCGGCCATTCGCGTTTGGCTCGAAGGGCAGGGTGCGGATGGTGCCGTGCTCCAGCGCCCAGTAGCCCTCGATGCCGGCCGCAAAGGCGAACTTGCACGTGTCCCCGTAGAAGATGCCGACGTCGTAGCAGGACACGAGTTCGCGCAGGATGCGCCCCGTCCAAAGGTACGGGATGGCCTCCTCGGTCGTGAAGCCGTGCCGGGCCGTGTGGGCATAATCCATCCACGGCCCGGAGAACTCGATGAACAGGGCCTCGGCCAGGCCACGCTTCCGCAAGCCGCGGAGAAGCCCGTCCAGGCCGGGGTCGGCGGCGGAATAGATGTCAAGCGTGCCGCACGAGAGGGGCGGGCGCCAGCCGTTCACGTAGGCGCTGTCCTCCTGCAGGCGCACGCGGGCCACGATGTCGTTCCAGTAATCCTCGGCCATGCGGCCGAGCAGGATGCGGCGGCGCAGACGGGGTCGAAGGTCGTAGCGTGCGAGATGCGCCTCGAAGGCATCCCGTCCCATGGGCACTGCGAGCGGATCCGTGGTCCGCTGCACCGTCATCTTGAAACGGAGATACCACAGCACCGCCAGGGCCATATGGGCGCGCGGGTCGCCGCGGCGCTTCAGCAACAGGTAGATCAGGGCGGGCAGGAACGGGCCGTGGGCGACCCAGTCGCCGACCTCCGGCATTGCGCGGCCGAGCGCGTAGAAGTCCGGGAAGAAGGGATCGTCGCCGAAAAGGCTTGGATCAACGTCGCCCGTCGATAGTTCGTACCACTCCGGTGAGGACCCGGCGTGCAGCAGGTCCGGCGCGACGAGGTCGCAGTCGTGGCCGCGGGCGCGCAGGATCGACGCGTTGATGTAGCCGTTCTGCGCGATGTTGCCGACATGCAGGATTTTGAGACCCATCGGCCGCGCCTCGTCGTGATCGTGAGACGCGGGTCTTCCCACTTCTGCTGCCTCGCGTGGTCACGACCAAGCGTGCAGCACGTCGGCGATGTCAAGCGTGAGCGCATCGCGCCCACCATGCGACGACCCGGGTGCGGGACAGCATCGAAGCCCGGCTCTGGCGCGAAGTCGAGGCTGATCGGCAGCCGCTTTCACCCCGGCTGGACCCGTCGAGCGCTCAGAAGGTCGATCTTCCCGCGACCGTACATCTGACGCCTGACGATCCGGCAGCACCGGCCTGATCGCTCTCTCTACAGGCTCGCGTAGGCATCGACGGTGGTCCTCACCATATTGTCGATACCAAAGTTATGCCGGACGTGTGCCGGAGCTCGCGTACGTATGTGCCGGCGAGCGTCACCATCCCCGAGCACCCGCGCCAGCTTGTCCGCCAGAGCGTCGGGGTCGGCCTCGACCGAGAAGCCTGTCTCGTCCTCGAGGAAGGTTTCAGCCATGCCGCCGACGCCCGTGCACACGATGGGAATGCCCACCGCTCCTGCTTCGACCAAGACGTTCGGCAGCCCTTCGACGCGCGAGGTAAGCAGAAAAACGTCCATCGCCGCGACGGCGCCCCAGGCGTCATGGGTGAGGCCGGGAAGCCTGACCGCATCCTCAAGCCCGGCCGCAGCGACACGCCTGCGGGTGTCCTCCAGCAGCACGCCCTGCCCGAAGAACACGAACTTGGTCCCGGGCCGCCGTGCCAGCAGGGCCCGAGCGGTTTCAACCATCAGCTCTGGGCGCTTCTCCTCCGAGAAGCGCAGGATGCTGCCCACGACCGTGTCGCCCTCGCCAAAGCCGAGCTCCCGCCGCAAGGCACGGCCGCGGTCGAAGGGGATCTCCGCCGGGAAATCGAAGCCGTTGTGGATCACGCCGACGCGGTCGGCCGGCAGGTCGAGCCAGCGAGCGTAGTCGACGGCACCCGATCGGCTGTTGTTGAGCAGCAGGGCGTCCCGCCGACTGGCGAGAATGGCCCGGTAGGCAGGACGCATGTACGGTTGGAAGAAACGGAAGCTTTCCGGCGAGAAGGACCGACCGCCGAGAACGATCTTCGGCACGCCCACCAGCACGGCCGCTAGGCCCCCCAGCGTGCTGCAGTGGTCCATCCAGGTGTGGATCAGGCTCGGGCGAGCCGACCTGAGCATCAGCGCATAATGAAAGATGGCGTGGAACAGCTCATCCACGCCGAGCACCTTGTAGCGCGACAGGCGGTCGCGCACCTCCCGGATTTTCGGCGTGTCCCAGTCTGCCGATCGTCGCGACACCTCGAAGGTGTAGATGCCGGCGGCCTCCAACGGGGGGCGGAAGAAGTCGTTGCCGGGGGGGTCGAGATGGTCGCAGGCAACGTAGATTTCGAGGTTGGAGAAGCGCTTGAGCCCAAGCGTCGTATAGGCGACCTGGCGCTCGGCGCCACCCGGCCCGAGGCTGCCCACCACCATCAGGGCCCTGTCGCGCACGAAGGCCTCGGCCGGCAGGCGCAGCCAGTCTCCCACCAAGCTCCGCAGGTCATGGAACAGGTCCTCGAAATCGCTCGCGCCGATCTGTGGCCCGACCCGGGCGCGGTCGAGCGCCTTGAGGAGTTCCGCTTCCGCATTGATGACGTGGAGGACATTGCCGAGGGAGCCCGCCAAAACGATGCGGCGCACGCCCGCGAGGCGCGCTTCGAGCAGCATGCGACCGCTCACGCTGTGCTGAGCGTCGGCCCCGAGCAGGATGACGGTGGGCGGGCCGGAGCGCTTGAGGCACCAGCTTCCGCCGCGCCGGTCCGTCCACCAGCCCGCCACGGCCGGATCGCGGACCGCCATGTCGCTTCCACCGTCGGCGAGATAGGCGCCGATGACCCCGCGCGCGACCATGTCGCGCAGCAGCTGTTCTGGTGCGTCGAAGGGGGCCGCGATCGTGACCGAGTGGGCGGTCGCGGCTTCGCGCACGGCGCGGTGGACGAGGGACTCGATATCGAGCATCAAAAAGGTCTCAGGCCGAGCGGGTGCGGTCGTCGGATGCGCGCTCCAGCCCCGTGGCGGCGCGGATCTCCGCGGCGGCTTCGAACGACGACAGACTCATCTGAGCACCGAGGTCACGCTTGAGTTCGCGCAGGACGTGCGCGAAGTCATGGCCGTCGCGCATCGCCGCGACCTCGGCCGTCACCATGTCCAGCCGCGCATCGAGCATCGCCCTGAACTCGCTCAGCGCGCGGTCGAAACGTCCGCTCATCATCTCGGCCGCCTTCTGGGTCTCGGCGGCCTGCGTGGCGCCCACAACGTCGATCCGCTCGGCGATCGATACGAACCGCTCCTCCATGGCGCGCGCCAGCCCGGCGATATTCGCCGCGAGCGCGTCGCGGGTCGCGCGGGTTTCCCCAGCGAGCGACGCGCGCCGCGCACGGCTGCGCTGCCACGGTGAGATGCGATCCAGGAGGGACATGAGGAGCGGTTCCGGAGAGGCTGCGGTTCAGGCCATCGCAGCTTCGGGTGCTGCATAGCGTTTGATGATCCGGCTCGGCGTCGGCAATGCGAAGGGGTCGTCCGCGTCGATCCAGGTGCGGAACCACAGCTCCAGCATCAGGAGCGCCCAGATGCGGTAGGCGTGGTTGTCGCCGGCGCAGTGCGCGTCGAGCATGGCTTTGACGGCCGACAGGTCGAACAGGCCGCGGGCGCCCGCCCGGGGGCTGAGCAGGACGTCGTAGGCGAAGACCCGCATATTGGTGCGGAGCCAGACATCGATCGGCACGCCGAAACCCATTTTGGGCCGGTACAGCAACTCGTGCGGGAGGTGCGGCTCCATTGCTGACTTGAACAGCGACTTGGTTTCCTTGCCTTCGAAGCGTTGCTCCTCCGGGATGCCGGCGGCCCATTCCATCAGCTTGTGGTCGAGCAGGGGCGAGCGGGCTTCCAGCGAATGTGCCATGCTGGCCACGTCCACCTTCACCAGGAGGTCGTCGGGCAGGTAGGTGTGAAGGTCTGCCCAGGCGGCACCGATCGCCATCGTGCGGCCCTGGTCGAAATAGGGCTCCAGCGTGCTCATGGCCGACTGAGCCAGGTACTGCCTCATATCGCCGGCGTAGAGGCTGCGTTTGGATTCGTCGCTGAAATAAGCGATCGACACCTCATAGGTCGGGTGGTGCGGGCGATAGAGCCGCTCGGCGGCGGCGCGGGCGCGGCGGACACCGCGCACGCGGTCGAGCCAACCGGGCGCGGTACGCACGGCCGACTGGACGCGGCGCGCCACCGCTCGCGGGATCGGCGACGTCTGGTCGAGCTGACGGCAGCGCAGGTAGCGCGAGTAGCCGAGGAAGCTCTCGTCACCGCCGTCCCCGTTCAGCGCCACCGTCACCTGCTGGCGCGCGATCTTCGACACGTAATAGGTCGGCACGGCAGAGGAGTCGGCGAAGGGCTCGCCATAGTGATAGACGAGGTCCTCGATGACGCTGAGCCCGTCGGGACGGATCGTCAACTCTTCGTGGTCGGTCCCGTAGCGCTCCGCCACCATGCGGGCGTAGGGTCGCTCGTCGTAGGCCTGCTCCTCAAAGCCGATCGTGAAGGTCTTGACAGGCTTGGGCGAGGACTGGGCCATCATGGCGACGACGGCGGACGAGTCGACGCCCCCCGACAGGAAGGCCCCGATCGGCACGTCGGATATCATGCGCAGGCGCGTGGCCTCGCGCAGTTGCGTGACCAGCTCCTCCCGGAGCTCCGGCAGCGGCCGCGACCGCGCGCTCGATGGGTGAGGTAACGACCAATAGCGCGTCTTGACCGGTGGCTTGCCGCGGCGGACCAAGAGATGATGGGCCGGGGGAAGTTTCTGCACGCCGACGAAGGCCGTCATCGGCGAAGGCACGTATTGGAACGTCAAATAGTGGTGGATAGCCTCGTAGTCGGGCTCGCGACGGAAGCCCGGGAAGCTGAGGATACCCTTGATCTCACTCGCGAAGATCAGGAACCCGTCGTGGATCGCGTAGTAGAGGGGCTTTTTCCCGATGCGGTCGCGCAGGAGCACGAGCCTGTCCTGCGCCGCATCATAGAGCGCGATGGCGAACATGCCGCGGAGCCGCTGGACGACGTCGATACCCCAGGCGGCGTAGCCTTCGACCAGCACCTCCGTGTCGGAATGTGTTCGGAAGCGGTGCCCGAGCTTCTCCAGTTCGGCCCTCACCTCCTGGAAATTATAGATCTCACCGTTGAACACCACGGCGATCCTACCCGTGGCGTCAAACATCGGCTGGTTGGCGTCGCACGACACGTCGATGATCGACAGGCGGGCGTGGCCGAGACCCACGCCGTCGGCGACGTGGATCCCGCAGGCATCGGGCCCACGATAACGGAGGGTGGCGATCTGACGCTCGACGATCGCACGGGCGTCGACATTCCGCGTCCGCCGGGTGGTTTCAAAGAATCCCGCGATGCCGCACATGCCGATATCCTGTCTTCAGGCTGCGATGAAGGGGGCTCAGGCCAGCCCTCAGACGGCGTAATGGTCGCGATACCACCGCACGAAGCGCTCGACACCCACCTCGATGGGAATGGTCGGCTCGAAGCCGACGTCGCGCGTCAAGTCGTCGATATCGGCGTAGGTTGCGGGCACGTCGCCGGGCTGCATCGGCAGGAAACGCTTCTCCGCCTTGCGCCCGAGGCAGTCTTCCAGGACTTTGATCATGCGAGACAGGTGGACGGGCTGGTGGTTGCCGATGTTGTAGATCCGGTATGGCGCATTGCTGGTATTCGGCGTCGGATGCCCGCTGTCCCAGGACGGGTCCGGGACGGCGGGTTGCCGCCCCAGTCTCACCAGACCCTCGACGATGTCGTCGATGTAGGTGAAGTCCCGCTCCATCTGACCGTCGTTGAACACGTCGATCGGCTGGCCCGCAAGGATCGCGCGCGTGAACAGGAACAGCGCCATGTCGGGCCGCCCCCAGGGCCCGTACACGGTGAAAAACCGGACGCCGGTCGTCGGCAGCCGGAACAGGTGGCTGTAGGTATGGGCCATCAGTTCGTTGGCCTTCTTGCTCGCCGCATAAAGGCTCACGGGATGGTCGACGTTCTGGCGCACCGAGAAGGGCATCTGGGTGAGCGCACCGTAGACGGAGCTCGACGACGCATAGAGCAGGTGGCCGACGCCCGTATGCCGGCAAGCCTCAAGAATGTTGACGAAGCCGGTGATGTTGCTGTTCACGTAGGCGTGCGGATTTATCAGCGAGTAGCGCACACCCGCCTGCGCGGCCAGGTTGACGACGAGGTCGAAGGTTTGTCGCGCGAACAGCGCTTCGAGGCTCGGCCTGTCGCCAAGATCGATCCGCTCGAAGGTGAAGTTCGGGTGGGCCTGAAGGCGCTCCAGGCGCGCCGTCTTGAGCGCAACGTCGTAATAGTCGTTGACGATGTCGAGGCCGACGACAAGGTCCCCTTCCGCAATCAGCCTGTTGGCCAGGTGGTATCCGATGAAACCGGCAGCGCCCGTCACAAGCACGGCACGCTTTTTCTTCGGCATAGTCAAGCTTACCGACCCTTTCGAGAATGGCACGAGGCCGCACGGCACGGGAACACAGTCCGCGCACCGGCCCATGTCTGGAGCGCTTGCCCGCTGGCGCGAGCAGGCATACGAAGGCCTTCGTCCAATTGCAAGCTTCCGAACGGGCTCCCTCGAACGGTGGGTCCAGTCTAACCGATTCGAGCTAAATCACGATTGAAAAGTGGCCGTCATCGACCTCGGCCACCTGGGTCTGCCCGTCGTCGCCTTCTCGCGTGCTGGCTTCGAGGTGACCGGATTCGACATCGATTGCGGAAGGGTCGCGGAACTGCGGCGCGGCGAGGATCGCACGCGTGAGGTCGACGCGGAAACGCTGCTCGGGTCAGGCTCGCACCCGACGCACGCGGCGGATCCTCCCGTCGCCGACCTTTTGATCGTCACGGTGCCGACGCCGATCGACGCGGCGCTGCAACCGGACCTGTCCGCGCTCATGGCCGCGTCACGCACGGGGGAGCGGTCCTGAAGACAGGCGACATCGTCGTCTGCGAGTCCACCGTCTACCCGGGCTCGCGTCTACCCCGGCTCGACGGAGGAAGACTGCCTCCCTGTCCTGGAACAGAGCTCCGGGTGGGTCGGCGGCCGCGACTTCACCGTGGCGTTCTCGCCGGAGCGGATCAACCCGGGCGACAAGCGACACCGTTTCGAGACGATCCGAAAGGTCGTTTCGGTGCAGGACGCCCACATCCTCCCGCATCCCTCAGGAATCCCCTCATTTTTGAACACCCGTATTGCGAGAGGGTTTGACGGTTTATAGGGTCTGCTTCGATTTTGAGTTGGTCGCGGCAGGGTGATGGATCGCAAGGCGGGGTGGGGCGAGGGCG
>JAABUJ010000624.1_pt1 | contig 65670 bp, 55 predicted proteins | sample 5559131 | NCBI WGS metagenome assembly JAABUJ01 (sample SAMN10711875, study PRJNA513366) | rock metagenome | isolation source: Antarctica rocks | place: Antarctica: Victoria Land, Mt New Zealand nord | collected 2016-01-07 | reverse complement strand
ACGCGATCAGGCCGGTGACGCGCTGCGAGATGTACATCCAGTTCGACGCCCAGGGATAGACGTTGACGTTGACGCGGCCCCGGAACGCAATCCAGACACCGTAAAGCGCATGGAAGAGGAGTGGGATAAAGATCAGCGTCCACTCAAGCACGCGCACCAGCGGCAGGGCATTGAGGAACTTTACCTGCTGGGCATAGGCGAGTGGGCCGTTCCAGGTCTCGAAGTTGGAGACAATGTGCTCAACCAGGAATGCCCCGATGGGAATGATGCCGGAGAGCGAGTGGAGGCGGCGCCACAGAAATGAGTTGCCCTGGCCAGCGCGTAGCGGCACGACTCCTTTACGCGAGGAGGGCTTTTCGAGATCGGGCGGTGCGGTTCCTAATCCGGGTGCGACGGCTGCCATGGCGGCTCCTGTGCGGCGATGCTGCGGCGCGAGTTCCAGTGCAGTTGCGCACAGGAGTTGGCGGCAGACCGATTATTCCGCCCGCGTCTCAGGAGCGTCAAGAAAATCGGGCGTGTTCGTGCGATTATCGTCTTGTTTGTGCGAAATCGTGTGAGCGGATCAAAAGCGCGGAGTTCCTCACATCGAGGTGTGCGCGATTGCGGCAACACGACACTCCGCCTGAGCGAGCTGCGGGCTTGATCAGAGTCACAGCACACGCTCAAGCGTGGACAGCAGCACGCGGAGTGCGCGGCCGCGATGGCTGTGTTCGAGACGCGCAGCCATGGGGAGTTCGGCCATCGTGAGTCCCTCATCAGGAAGAAGGAAGAGGGGATCGTAGCCGAAGCCGCTGTTGCCGCGCGGGACGGCAAGGATCTCGCCCTCTACACTGCCTTCAGCCGTCGCGAGAACCACGCCGTCGCGGGCGAGTGCGAGGACACAGCGGTAGCGCGCGGTACGATCTGCCTCACGTGTGCTGCCGAGCGCATCGAGCAGGCAAAGATTGTTGCGCTGATCGCTGGGAAGCGGACGGTTGGTGGTGAAGCCGCGGTCGTCGGCAAAGCGCGCGCTGCGAACCCCGGGTGCACCGTCGAGGGCATCCACCTCCAGGCCAGAATCATCGGCAAGCACCAGTTCGCCGGGTGCGTGCAGGGAATAGGCGATCGCCTTGACTCGCGCGTTGCCTTCAAACGTGAGTTCGTCTTCGGGTGGAACGGTGAGATCGGCAAGATTGACGAGAGGAGCCAAGGTGACGCCCGGCGTGGCTGCGTGCGTAAAGTCGCGCAGTTTGCCGGGATTGGTGGAGGCGAGAGCAAGGTGCATCTCATGAAGGTAACAACTTCAGTGTTGGAGATGGGGCAATGTCGGGGATGAAAGCTCACACGGAGTACATGACGTTCCGCACCATGGAACGTTACGAGATGGTGCACATCACGCCCGAAGTAGAGGCTGTCGTGGCGCGGAGCGGGATCGTCGATGGCTTGTGCTTTGTCTCGCCCATGCACATCACGGCGGCCATCTATGTCAATGACCACGAGGATGGATTGATCGAGGACATCTCAACTTGGCTCGAAAAGCTGGCGCCGTCATGGCCGGGCTACAAGCATCACCGCACGGGCGAGGACAATGCAGATGCGCATTTGAAAGCTCTGCTGCTGCACCATGAGACGACGTTGCCGGTCACCAACGGACGTTTGGACCTTGGCAGGTGGCAGAGGATCTTCTACGCGGAGTTCGACGGGCAGCGGACGAAGAGAGTCATTGTGAAGGTCCTGGGTCTGGTGCGGTAAGGACGTTCGGGATACTCCGAAACATCGTCGAAGAGAAAATGAATGCAAATCCCCTTCGGAACTTAGTGGGATTGTTTTGTGCCTGCGGTGCCCGCAGGCTGTGCTGGCTGGGGCTCTGGCTTGAGCAGGACGATGTCGACCCGGCGATTCTGGGCGCGGCCGGCTTCGGTTTGGTTCGGTGCAATGGGATGGTACTCAGCATAGCCTGCGGCGGAGATGCTGGCCGGTTGCGCAGAGCCAGCATCGAGCAGCAGGCGGGTGATGGTTGCGGCCCGCGCCGTCGATAACTCCCAGTTGGTCGCGAACTGTGCGGTATGGATGGGAACGTCGTCGGTGTGCCCTTCGACGCGCATGGCCTGGTGCGGCAGAGCGGCAGCAAGCACGCGCAGAGCATCGAGCGAAGAGGACCGGACCTCGGCAGATCCTGAGGCGAAGAAACCCGCTTCGCGCAGACTGACTACGAGTCCTTCAACCGTGGGGCGCAGCTTGATCGAGTTCTCGGGAAGTCGATGCAGGACAGTTTCTTGTTTAGCAACCTTCTGAATCCGGGCTTCCGTAAAAAGCAGATTCGCTGACGAAGTGTCGAATGCTGTAGGCAGAGAAAGTGCAACCGGAGACGCCGAGGGACTGTCATTTGATGACGGAATGTCGGAGATCGGCGGCGTCTTCGAGTGCGGATCGAAGATGCCGTCGTGCTGGAAGGCGGTCTGCATGGCCTCGGCCAGCTTGACCTGCTTGCGCTTATCGGGTTGCCCTGAGGCGAACAAGACGACAAAAAAGGCAAACAGCAGCGTGATGAAGTCGGCGTAGGAGACCAGTCAGCGTTCGTGGTTGACGTGCTCGGGATGCTTTTTCCTGCTCATGCCCGGGCCTCGGCTGTTTCGGAAGCACCGGATTTCGCTTTTGCCGACACTGGCTTCGAATCGAAGAGAAAGGTGCGCAGCTTGGTCTCGATCATGCGCGGGTTCATGCCTTCGAGAATGCTGATGACGCCTTCGAGCATCATCTCTTTCAGCATCACTTGTTCGCGTTGACGGAACTTCAGCTTGCCGGCCGCGGGCAGGCAGATAAGGTTTGCGAGTGCGACCCCGTAGATGGTGGCGACAAATGCGGTAGCGATGCCGCGGCCCACCTCGTCGATGTTGTCCAGATTCTTCATCACCTGAATAAGACCAAGCACTGCACCGATAATTCCTATGGTCGGCGAGTAGCCTCCGGCAGCTTCAAACACTGCGGGAATTTTTTCTTCAATCTCGGACTTATTGTCCAGCTCAAGCTGCATGATCTTGCGCAGTTCGCTGGGTTCGGTGCCGTCCACCGCCAGCATGAGGGCCTGCTTGAGAAACGGATCCTCGACGTTGCCGAGATCGGCGTCTAGCGAGACGATGCCTTCCTTGCGAGCCTTGTTCGCGAAACTTACGATCTGCTGGAGGATGGCTTCGCCGTCGGCTCCCTTGTGCAGGAACACCTTCAGCAGACTTTTGATTGCGGCAAGGAAAATCGCCATCGGAAATTGCAGCATGACCGCCCCGGCCGTGCCGCCGATGACAATCATGGCGGCCGTGGGCTTGGTGATCTGGGCGAGGTTGCCACCTTCGATCATCATGCCGGCGAGAATTCCTACCACGGCGAGCAAGATGCCGCCGATGCTGGCAATGTCCATGGGTGTGGCTCCTTAACGTGGGACGGCGGAGAGGGCGGAGAGCGCCTCGCGGGCGCTGGGCCAGGCAGCCGCGAAGACCTGGCTGCGGTAGTCTGCAATGCGTCCGATCAGTTCATCGAGCGATTCCGAAACGATGAGTTTCCCGCCAGTCACTAAAGTCATGGTGGTGTCGGGCGAGGCTTCAGCACACTTGATGAGGTCGCAGTTGAGAACGAGGCGCGTGCCGTTGAGACGGGTGAGGTCGATCATGCGCAACTCCTTTCTTCCTCTCGTTATCGGCGCGAGAAGGGCATGCGATAGAGGCTGGAATGAGATAGAAGCAGATTCCTGCGCCGCGCTGCGGAATGCCAACAGGAACGCTGTGGAATGAAAAGAGGAACTGCGCGGAATGGCAAAGGCACCGGTTCCAGTGTCGCTGCGCTAAAGTCAGACGCCCACGCGCCGATGGAGTGGGGGAACGCAAGGCCTTCCGCTGAGCCGCCGAGAGATGCTCTCGTACCGGCACCGGGCCAGGCCGCGCGGCAACCAAAGCCGGAACACAGGAGCGGAACACAATGTCCTTGGGTGTTTTGAACAATATCGCCTCAATCTACGCGCAGAACAACCTGAATCAGACGCAGCTAAGCCTGCAGAACACATTGACTCAGTTGTCCTCTGGTTCGCGCATCAATAGCGGAGCTGACGACGCGGCCGGTCTGGCCGTGGCCGATGGTCTGCACGCGAACGTCGCCGCCCTCACGCAGAGCTCACAAAATGCCAGCGATGGCATCGGTTTGTTGCAGACATCGGACGGCGCCCTCTCGCAGGTGACCAACCTGCTCAACCGCGCCGTGACGCTGGCGACGGAAGCCGCCAACGGAACGCTGAACTCCAACCAGGTAAGCTCGGCCAACCAGGAATATCAGAACATCCTGACCGAGATAAGCAACATCGGCTCGAGCACCAACTTCAACGCCAACTCGGTCTTCTCGGCGACGGCGAAGACCGTGTTTGTGTCGGATGGCACAAGCTCCGGCGCGACCAGCTACACTGATACGGTCGGGGCACTGACCAAGGCTACGGTGGGCATTTCGGCACCGGCCGCGCCAGTTACTACGGCTTTTGCGGTCCCCACGGCGTCGACTCCAACCGCCTCGGTGGCTGCAGTTGCGGCGTTCGCGGCTCCACCGGCGGGTGCAACGATCGGCGGAACCATCTCGCTCGCCTATGCAGGTGGCGCGGCTACCAACTACACAGTAACTGCGGGCAGCACCGTGGCCCAGGCAGTGACGCAGCTGAATACGGCGTTCGGCGCCTCGGGCGTAACCGCTAGCGTGGGCACCGGTGCCAACGCGGGTGCGCTGGTGTTGACGGGCGCGATAGGCGCGACCAACACAATCAATCTAGCGGGTACGGCTCTGAACCAGACCACCGCTGCCGGGACAACTTCGGGACCGGGCGTTGACTTCACGCAGGCGTCGATCTCCACACTGTCTGCGACCAGTGCGCAGACGGTGCTGACCAGTGTTACCTCTGCAATCGGCGACGTTGCCTACCAGCGGGGTGTCATCGGTGCGGACATCAATCAACTACAGGCTGCGTCGAACGTTGCGGCGTCCGAATCGACCAACCTCACTTCGGCGGAATCAAACATCCGCTCGACCAACTACGGACAAGCCGCCAGCAACCTCGCCAAATTCCAGGTGCTCAGCCAGGCCGGTATCAGCGCTCTGGCGCAGGCGAATAGCGTGCAGCAGGAAGTACTGAAGCTGTTGCAGTAAACGGCGGGCTCAACGTTCCTTGAACAGGAACGGAAGCTTGAGGGGCAGGTTCCGAACCTGGGACCTGCCTTTCTCCAAGTGCCATCCCCGCAGGCGCCAATTGCCAGGTGGAGTGCAGGTAAGCGTTCTCTCATCCTGCGCGTTCTGGGTTGGCCCCGTGCATGCAACGTTAACATCAGGTTCTAAAGTCTTCAGGCTGAGGAGGAACGGGCATGGCTACGGTCGGTCTAAATTTCGGTGCGGCGAGCAGCGGTACGGGCTTTGATGTTGCGTTGACAGTCACTTCGATTCTTGCCATTGAATCCTCGATCGAGAACCCGTGGAAAGCACAGATAGCACAACTCAAGGCGCAGGATGCGGCTTTGACAGGACTGGGAGCAAATCTATCGTCTCTTTCAACCGCTGTCGGCGCGCTCACCAATTTTGACGGCGTACTGGCGGCGAAACGAGGATCGAGCTCGGATAACAATATCCTGACGCTGTCCTCGGCCAATCCCACCGCGGTCGCGGGCAGCCATAGCGTTGTGGTGACTTCGCTGGCCACGACTTCATCGCAATTTTCGAGCCGCATCACGAATGCAACGGACACCCTGAGCGGAACTCTGACCTTGCAGGTGGGTTCGGGCACGAGCCAGACCATTACGCTAGACACAACCGATAACACCCTGGCGACCTTGGCAGCCGCCATCAATCAGGGCAGCTATGGCGTCAATGCAAGCGTGGTGACGGATACCCAAGGCTCGCGCCTTTCACTGGTGAGTAAGTCCAGCGGAGCAGCAGGGCAGATTACTCTCACCGCAAATGTGAGCGATCAAACGTCCTTGTCGCCGGTCACGTTCAGTGCAGGGCAGAACGGTGCTGACGCCCAGCTGACAGTCGATGGTCTCGCCACCACGAGCGCTTCAAACACGGTCACGGGTGCTATTCCGGGTGTTACCTTTCAACTGCTCCAGGCGGCTCCGACCACCACGCTGCAGGTGCAGATCACAAATGACAATACGGCCGTTGAGACAGCCATGCAGACGCTGGTGACTTCCTACAACTCCGTTGTGGCCACGTTGAAGACGCAGGAAGGGAAGGATGCCACTGGCGTTGCCGAGCCGCTTTACGGCAGTCCGACGCTGGCTTTGGTACAGACGCAGCTTTCCTCGGCGTTGTTGAGCGGTTCGGCAAGCGGGACCGTTTCGAGCTTGTCGCAATTGGGCGTCACGCTGAACCAGGACGGCACGTTGACCTTCAACCAGAGCACGCTTGACGGCACATTGAACACAAACTTCTCGGACGTTGTGGGATTTCTACAGAACCCGAACAGCTTCGGACAGGATTTTGCGAAAGCGATCAACGGATTGAGCTCGGTAAACCCACAGGCTGTGCTGTCACTCGCCTTGACCCAGAACGCCAATACGGAAGCGGATCTCAATAAAAACGTCTCCGATACCGACGCCAGGGTTGCAAACGACAAAATCAGGCTGACGTCCGAGCTGAATTACGCCAATCAGATACTGCAGTCGATTCCGTCGCAGTTGAATGAAGTCAACCAGATCTACAGCGCTATCTCGGGCTACAACCAGCAGAAGGGCTAAGGAGAGCAAGCCATGGAAGAGTATGGATACCGGCAACAGGCATTGGTGGGCGCGACCGGCGTAGAGATCGTGGTGGCGCTTTATGACGGCGTGCTGCGTTCGCTTTACCGCGCGCGGGAGTGCTGCCGCGAGGACGATTCGATTGGAAGGCGGGTCGCGGTGAAAAAGGTGGTCGACATCCTGATCTATCTTCAGGCACGCCTGCGCCCCGATGTGGGGGGCAAGCCTGCCGAGTCGCTGGCAGATTTCTACGCGGCGATGTTTACGCTCACGCTGGAGGCCTCGCATATTGCTTCCGTCGAAGGCTTTGATGAAGTGATTGCGTGCATCCGCAATGTTCGCGATGCGTGGACGATTGTGGCGCGAGATCCTGCGGCCGGTAAGGTGTTACCGCGCGAATTGCGTACGCGCGAGGAGAGGTTCATCGCGCCAGCGGCCATGCAGAGCGACGTGGTTGCGGGTGTTCGCTGGTCCGCATGAAAGCCAGTTCCCGGCCACCCTGCTTTTCCAGTTCATCGAGTCCTTCAAGCAGTCTGCGGCGATACGGGCGTGGGGAAGATGCGAAGAAGGTCAGCCGTTGCGGGCTGACCTTCTGCTTTACAGGATCAAAATGTTGGTGCGGAGGTTACATTTTGGTTACATCGTTTTGATGTGTTTTCGATGCTCGAAACTTCCACTTCTCGCGATCACCGAAAAGCGAGACGCGCTAATTCTTCAGCACTCAAGACACGCCGACAGAATTGCAGCCTGGATGGCTACACATCAGTTAGAGAGACTCTGATTAAGTTCTCCTCTTCCCACTGGTAATTGTTAGGTTTGTAGTCATCGAGGTGCAGCGATGGCGGAGCAGCGTACGTTGGCGATGTTGGCGGGATTTGAAAAGCATGCGAAGCGTACGCGGCGTGCGGAGTTTCTTTCGCAGATGGAGATCGTGGTTCCGTGGCGCGAGTTGTGCGCCTCGATCGAGCCGTTCTATCCCAAGGCGGGCAATGGACGTCCTCCGGTGGGTTTGGAGCGGATGCTGCGGATGTACTTTGTGCAGCAGAGGTTCAACCTGTCGGACCCTGCGGTGGAAGAGGCGTTGTATGACTCGGTGAGTCTGCGTCACTTTGTGGGCATCGATCTTCCACCCCACGGACGAAGACCTGTCCATTGGGGACCCCGGACCTGGGCTGTGAGCTGGTGCCGGACGAGACGACAATGTGCAAGTTCCGCCACATGCTGGAGCGGCGCGGTCTGGGCGCATCGCCGGACACCGTCAAGCGTGCCGTGCTCGCTTCGTGTTCCAGTCCAAATGACCTTGTACGCGCTCGAAGATAACAGCGCGCTCGGTTGTCTGCACAAAGGTGCTGGTGACAGCACGCGCCTGGTTCTCCCAAGTCTTGAAATGGAAGAAGTCCGTCATTGAAGAGCCATTCATCTCTGCAGTAAGGGGTGGAAATGTATTGACCCATGCAACGATCTCCGAAGCGAAGAGGACGATGCTCTCCGGGGCGTTCGGGTTAACTGCCCTGATCTCCGCGTCGAGCAAGGCCTTGACTTCAGCTTTTCTAACGGCTGCGGCCTCGTCAGCAAGGCACAATCGATAGGCATAGCCCAGCTTGAGAAGGGCCTCGGACATACTCTTTGCTCGTTCCTGAAAATCTCCTCCTCGATCTTGTTGTCTGGGAAATCTTTCAATGCAACTGCCTTATATTGCCAAGCTGTTAGGCCATTTAAGTAGCCTGATGGATCGGCCGCAGATCCCACCGTAACTTGGGTATCTACTCCTCCGCCTGGATAATTGGTGCGAGGGTTGTCGAGCACCGCCGATAGTGGGATGCCGAGCGTTGCGGCAGAGCTGCGGACGAGGCGATCTATCAGATCGGTAAAGGGCTTTCCCGTCGAGTTTCTCAAGACCTATATCTGTTCAGCTGCGATTCTAATCATGGGTTGCCCGCTTTTGCCTGTCCCCACAATTCTAGGCTTGCAGCTTGAGAAGGCCGCTCCTACAAGCGGCTATCTTCAGAAGCAAAACGTCCAAATGGACAAAACTGGAATTGATTCCATTCAGTAGATGGCGTGCCGGGTAGGTTCGCATTTGGTAAGAGATTATCGATACGTATCAACAAGTTGCCACACCTCTATGGAAAAACTTGACACACGCAGCGGCGGAGGAGCATTGTGTGTATCGTCCCATATTGGAACCGATTCGAAAGCGCCGGCCTAGCAAGCCCCGGGGACTTTCAACAAAGCTTTAGATTGCCTTTACGAGGTCAGGAACATGAATTTGACTTATTTCCGCCGCTCCATCCTTCGGATATCCGCCACTACGCTGCCCCTCCTGCTAATTTCTCTGCCGGCTCTCACTGTGAGCGCGCAGGAGTCTCGCGCCACGTTGAATGGACGGGTGCAGGATGTCTCGCACGCCGCCATTCCGAATGCGACTGTGACCGCCCTGAATACGGCGACGGGTGTGCCGGTCACCACACATTCTTCAGATTCCGGTGACTACACCATTCCGTTCCTGACTCCCGGACCCTACGTGGTCAGCGCGGATGCACCCGGATTCAAAACCGCTAAGCAAGGCAACGTGACTTTGCACGTTGGCGACACGGTGGCTCTGGATTTGAGCCTGCCGGTCGGCGATGTCAGCGAAACAGTTACTGTGTCCGGCGCTCCGCCGCTGCTGGATGATGCTGCGACGAGGGGCGAGTTGATCGACAACGTGCGCGTAGAAGAGCTTCCAATCATTGGCCGCAACCCGCTTACGTTGGCGAACCTGGTTCCCGGCGTGGTGTTCAACGGCAACCAGTCTTTCCAACGGCCTTTTGACAACGGTGACAACGCCAACTTCTCTGTTAACGGTGGCTTACGCCAGACGAACGGGTTCCTGATTGATGGCGCGCCGGACGACGCCTACTCGGACACGGCGGGAGACCGTTCTCACGCCAACCAGAACGTTGCGTTTATACCAAGTGCTGAGGTGGTGCAGGAGTTCAAGGTTGTCAGCAACTTCTATGACGCGCAGTATGGCCGCACAGGCGGCGGCATCTTCAACATCATCACGAAGAACGGTACAAACAACTACCACGGTTCGCTTTATTATTTCCTGCAGCGCTATCAGCTTAATGCGAACAACGTTGGGAACAAGTTCAATCATCAGCCCATCTACGCTGCCGACCCGATAACGAAGAAGTTTCTGGCTGCACCGCAACTGGACCAATTCGGCGGGGAAGTGTCGGGCCCGGTGCGTATTCCGAAGCTGTATAACGGCAAAGACAAGACTTTCTTTCTTTTCGGGGCTGAACAGTACAACGAAAACACGCCATCTCCTGGATTGACCGGGACAATTACAGCCGCAGAGCGGGGCGGCGATTTTTCGCAGAGTGGGCAGACGGTCTATGACCCGTACACCACCCGGCTCAAAGCGAATGGGACCTGCTGCACCCGCGACCCGTTCCCCGGAAACATAATTCCGGCTTCGCGGTTGACTGGCGCAGGCACTCAGCTTGCCAACGCGTTTCCGGCACCGAACACCCTTTCGGCTACCTCGAAAAACAATTACAACGTAGGCGCTAACCTGAGCCGCGACCGCTATCGCACTTGGATCGGGCGCCTGGACCAGAACTTTGGGCAAAAGGAACGCGTCTATGTCCGGTATGCGCATGGCCGTCGCAACCAGACCGACCAGGGAAGCCAGAATTATCCCCTGCCGCTGCTGGACGCACAGGATCCGTTGGCACGCGTGAACGATAATGCGGTGATCGATTCGCTAACGGCGTTCAATCCGCATATCACCATGGATATTCGCGGATCGTTTACCCGGTACAACGAAACGGTGGATCGCAGCCGCGTTCTTGGTTACGACGACACGAAACTGGGGTTCTCTTCGGCGTTCAGCGGGAGCCGTTTCGTCCCAGTGCCGCCTCGTCTCTCGTTCCAGTCGATCGGTGGTGTGAGTTTGCCAGATGCTGGCACCCGCGGCCCGCGCTTCGGCATCAGCAACACCATCGCGCTACAGCCGAGCGTACTGATGGCGTATGGAAGGCATTCCATCCATGTTGGCGCTGACCTGCGGGATTTCGACTACAACACGGGTGGCGGTTCGTTTGTGTATGGTGGCGGCCAGTTCTCTTTCACGTCGAACTTCACCCAGCAGGACCCCACGGCTTCATCAAGTCCGACGCAGGGTTCTCCTGTTGCTTCGCTGCTCCTGGGAGCGCCGTCCAGCGGTATTATCCAGTACACACCGCGGCTCGGCTACCGGTGGCGTTATTACGCAGCTTATGTTCAGGATGACTTCAAACTGTCGAACCGGCTCACGATCGATGCTGGCCTGCGCTACGACATTGAAGGCTCACCGCATGAGATCGCCAACCGGCAAAACCGCGGCTTCGCGTTCAATCAGGCTTCGCCTCTGGCGAGTGTCGCGGCTTCTTTGGCAGCCAACTGCCCGGCCTGCGCGAGCCTGAAGGGCGGTCTGCTGTTTTCAGGTTCCAATGGTCAGCCCACCAGTGCATTCAACACGCAATATGGACATATCCAGCCGCGAATCGGTGTTGTCTTCCGCGCCTATCCCGACACGATCTTCCGTGGGGGTTACGCTTTGTTCTACCTGCCAGAATCGGCTTTTGGAGCGGCACAGGGCTTCTCGCAAGACACGGCGTATATTGCGAATAACTCGACAGCTCCGGGTGCGACGATCGTAGATCAATATCGGCCACGCGGGAATGACCCCAATGCCGAGCCGCTGAATAATCCATTCTCTACAGGCATCATTCAGCCAACCGGCAGCAGCCTGGGATTGTCCACTTTTCAGGGCCAGAGCATCATCTTCAATAATGTGAACCGCAAAATTCCGCACGTCGACCAGTTCTCGTTCGGGATGGAGCAGCAGCTGCCGTACGCTGTGAAGGTTGACCTCTCATACGTGGGCAGCCGCACACGGGACGTGAACACGAACGACAACCAGGCGGGTGGCGCTCGCAATCTGAATGTCTTGAGCAATGCACAGTTGGGATCACTTCGTCAGGCGGCGATTGCGGCCGGGTTCGTGCAGAGCTCGGGTATTTATGCCGGAACGGCTAACCTGAATGGCTACTTAAGCCAGCCTGTGACCAATCCATTTGCGGGATCGCTGCCCGGAACAAACCTCAACGGAAAGACAATCAGCCGCCAGCAGCTGCTGCTGCCCTATCCGCAGTTCCTGGGCTTGAACTATGGGCAGGAATCAGTGGGGCAGGTATGGTACGACTCGGCGCAACTCTCGATTGAGAAGCGTTACTCGCATGGGTTCACGATTCTTGGCAGTTATACGTGGTCGAAGACGGAGGAAGCGCTCGCGTTCCTGAACAATCAGGATGCAGCCCCGTTCAAGAACATCGCCGCGCAGGACCGTCCGCAACGTCTGGTGATCTCCGCAGTTTATGAGCTGCCGATCGGCCGCGGTCACAACCTGCTTGGCAACGACAACCGCGCGGTGGAGCTGCTAGTTGGTGGATGGCAGTTGAGTCTCCAGGAGACAATCCAGTCAGGCGCACCTGTCGGCCTAAATGGCAATTACGCCCTGCTTGCGGACCCCCGAATTGGTGTGAACCGCAGCAAGCTCCAGTACTTCAATACGTGCACACGACAATCCTCGGGCAAGCTAACGGGTAACTGCGGAGCCACAAACATTGTGGCTTGGCAGCAGATCAACTCGACCGAGGGCGACCTGCGTCAGACCGCGTTCCAGTCGGGATATATTCGGAACCCGAGCGCGCCTATCGGAAACGTGTCGGCAAGCAAGCGGTTCAATTTCACCGATTCTGGGAATGCGCAGTTCCGCTTCGAGGCGTTCAACGCCACGAACACGTACATTCCGAACGGGCCGGATACGAATCCGGCAAGCAGCACGTTCGGCACGATCAGTGGTGGAACGTCTGCCCCGAACGGACAATCGAATATTCCGCGTGTCGTGCAGCTCGGGTTCAAACTGAACTTCTAACGTCAGCTTTAAGTTTCGGCCGCCGGGGAGCGCTCATGCTCTCGGGCGGCTGTTTGCTTAAGTTCGGCGACCAGTCTCTCTCTGTAAGCGCACATTCAACTCACACGGTCGTAATTTAAATCACGTAAGATGCGCTTCAAAACATAGACTACAGCTAACACCATGGCCACACTTACAGCGCGAAGACTTGTCACTGCAACGGGCGTTGTCGACAGGCCAGTTATCACTCTGGATGGTGAGCGCATCACTGCAATCGCGTCTCACCAGACCGTGGAAGAGACATCGATAACGCACGACTTCTCTGATTGCATTTTGACCTCCGGCTTTCTCGATATTCATATCCACGGGGCAGCCGGGCATGACGTTATGGAGGCCACGTCTTCGGCGCTTCATTCCGTCTCGTCTTATCTCGCCCGCGCAGGTGTTACGCAGTATCTCGCGACAACTGTGACTGCCTCGCTCGATAAGACCCTGCGTGCTCTCGAAGGCATAGCCCACTTCGTCGAATCACAGCCTTCGGGCGATGCGGCGAGAGCTGTGGGCATTCATATCGAGGGGCCGTTTCTTTCGCATGCTAAACGTGGTATGCATCCATCAGAGTTTCTCCTTGCTCCTTCGCCTGATCTGCTCGAAAGATTCTGGGAGGTGTCCCGAGGGAACATCAGGATGATGACCATTGCACCCGAGATTCCCGGCGCGCTGGAGACAATCGCGCGCGCAAAGGAGCTGGGGATCCGTTCGTCCATGGGGCACTCGAATGCGACTCAGAGGGAGACGATCGCAGGCATCGATGCAGGAGCCAGCAGCGCGACTCACACGTTCAATGCGATGCGCCCATTGGATCATCGTGAACCCGGCATTCTCGGCACCGTCCTGGATCGCGACGACCTCTTCGCCGACCTCATCTGCGATGGAATTCACGTCTCCGCCGAAGCGGTGCGCCTCTGGTTCAAAGCCAAGGGACCGCATAAGGCCATTCTGATTACCGATTGCCTTGAAGGGGCCGGTATGCCCGAAGGCACTTACAAGCTCGGCGAAACCGTCGTACACGTCAAGGGATCTACTTGCACGACAGTTGACGGCACCCTCGCGGGAAGTGTCATGATGCTCGACCAGGCCGTAGCGAATCTACAGCAGTTCACAGGCGCAGATCTCCCTACGGCCGTGCGAATGGCTTCAGTGAATCCTGCGCGCATGCTGGGTTTTTCCGATCTCTTAGAGGTTGGTGCGCTGGCAGATTTCAACGTCTTCAATGAACAAGGCGTTCGCACAGCGACCATGCTGCGCGGTCGAATTCTCAAAAGAGTTCTTCCAGCGGATGCCAGAGCACATGGTGGGGTCTCAACGTGAAAGGAACACCTGCTTGAGTAGCGAAACGGAACCGGTCGGTTTCGCAGAGACAGGTTTGGTGTACAGTTGGAACCGATTCCACATGCTCCCTGATGCTATGTTCGCACCAGTGAGCGGGCAGGCCGGGAAAAGGACTTAATGAAGATTACGTCGCACCTACTCAAGAGTACGGCTGTCGGAGCGCTGGGCGGTCTTCTGTTTGGTTTCGACACAGTCGTAATCTCCGGGACCACTGCGCAACTCACCTCTCTGTTTCACCTGACGCCTGTGACCCTTGGACTCACTGTCTCTATCGCGTTGTGGGGCACGGTGGTGGGGTGCCTGATCGCGGGTGTGATGGGCCAGAAGATTGGCGGACGGAATGCCCTCCGCGTCATGGCCGTGATGTACATACTTTCTGCGGTAGGCTGTGCCTTTGCATGGAGCTGGCCCTCGCTGATGGTCTTCCGCTTTATTGGAGGCCTGGGAATTGGCGGCTCTTCTGTACTTGGCCCGGTTTACATCGCGGAGTTGGCTCCAGCGACCTGGCGCGGACGTCTGGTGGGTGTGTTCCAGATCAATATTGTCGTCGGGATCTTGATCGCCTACTTCTCAAATTATGTCATCTCCGCAATGGGCCTGGGCGCGACGGAGTGGCGTTGGGAACTCGGTATTGCAGGGGTGCCCGCGGCTCTGTTCCTCACGTTGTTGTACTCCATCCCACAGAGCTCGCGCTGGCTAATTGCACAGGGCCGCACGAACAGCGCACTGAAGGTTTTGCGCAAGATGGGTTCGGAGGACCCGGAGCGGGAGATGCGCGAGATAAGGACATCATTGCATCAGGAGCGCGGCAGGGCGGAGGAGCCGTTGTTCCAGCGCTCGCTCAAGCTGCCGATCTTTCTTGCAGTATCAATTGGCTTGTTCAATCAACTGGCCGGCGTGAATGCGATTCTTTACTACTCGAGCGATATCTTCCGTGCTGCGGGGTTTAGCAGGATCTCCGGCAACCTTCAGTCTGTATTGATCGGCGTCATGAATCTATTGGCAACGTTCATAGGAATGGCGCTGATCGATAAGCTCGGCCGCAAAACGCTTCTGCTGATCGGATCGGTGGGGACGGGGCTTTGTCTGGCTGGCGTGGCTGCGGTCTTCTACACCCATTCGCACCAGAACATGCTGGTCTGGTTGCTGGTTGTGTATATCGGATTTTTTGCAGCGTCCCAGGGTGCGGTGATCTGGGTGTACATTGCAGAGGTCTTTCCCACGAAGGTCCGTTCCAAGGGGCAGAGCCTGGGCAGCGGAGCGCATTGGGTGATGAATGCAATCATCGCTGCCGCATTTCCGATTGTGGCCAGGAGGTCGGGCGGCGCGCCGTTTCTTTTCTTCGCCATAATGATGGTTGTGCAGTTCGTGGTGGTGCTCTTCGTTTACCCGGAGACGATGAGGGCTACGCTCGAGCAACTACAGGCGCGACTCGAGTCTCCGCAGCAGGTTGTCGATTGACCGTTGGTCGCACCGAATGACCCAGTCTATCCGCTTTATAGCGGAAGCACATGGGTTGGACACGGCCCAGCAGATGATCTCTCATGATGCTCCCATCTGTTTCCAGGCGATTACGTTGTAGCCGTGCGGCTTTGACGCGGATTTAACCTCGCCCTTGCCAGTTCCGGCGTTCCAGCTAAGCGTCAGTCCGTTGCTGCCGGCCCGGTGCCAGGCAAGCGATCCGTCGCCGTAAACTCTTACTGTGAGCTGCTTACTGACGTCCGACTCGCTGGAGTCGCCGATGGTCGCGACAGGCAGAACCGACCCCTCTTTTACAAAGACCCGAATGGGCTGGTTTTCCTGCACAATGGATAGCGTTCGGCCGCCCTCGACCGCACTTCCAGTCCAGAGATCGTGCCACCTCCCTTTGGGAAGCACGACTTTGCGTTGCTTCTCGCCCGCGAAGAACGGGGCTACGAGCATACGGTCACCAATCATGTACTGGTCATCGACAGCTTGCATTGCCCGGTCATCCGGGTAATCGAGGATGAGAGCGCGAAACGGAGGGGTGCCATCTGCCGCATACCGCGCGAACGCGGACTGTAGGTAAGGAATCAACTCCATGCGCCAGCCAATGACGGTCCTCGCGCGCGCTTCGAGTGATTCCCATCCCGGTGCGAACTCGCCGGCGTTGTTTTTGTCGCGATCGATCTGCTTCCAGGGTGGGTTCTTGATGTACCAGGCGTTCACCATGGCGAGCGGAGAAAAGACCACCGTCTCAAGGCGCCGAACGAGGTCTTCCTCGCTGCTGGCATCTCGTACCTCCGGGCACCAGAGGAGACCCGAAAAGCCGGAGTTGACAAGAGCGCGGACGAAATCGCGGTGCTCGTAAAGATCGCTGTAGAGCACAAAAGGATAGGGTGCAGCAAGGGCTCCGCTCGACCGCACCAGGCTGAATGTCTGCTTCCTGCGCTGTTGGAACTGCTGCCAGATTGTTTGTTGATAGCGCAGGCCAAAGACAGCGTGCATCTGCTCGCCGTCGACGCCAGAGGGGAAGCTGGTGAAATCGGGAAACGACCAGCCGTGCGTGAAATCGGAGCTGTCGCACTCGTCGAGTTTGAATCCGGAGACCCCTAGGTCGATCAGGTGCGTACCGTGGAAGTCGCCGAAAATCTCGCGCGCAGGCGCAGCGGCGAAGTCCGGTACGAGACCTCCCCAGACACCGTAGTCGCCTGCATGGGAACGCAACGGAGCAAACAAAGGGGACGAGGGATAGGTGAACGCATGCTCCCAGAGGTTCACTTTAAAGTTGAGCCGCCCGGCATCAATAAGGAATCCCGCTGGGTCAGGGAAGCGCGTTGCATCCCAGACAAACGAGCAGGAGTAGGCGTGTGTCTGCCAGCCGGGCTCCAGGCCGAGAACATCGCAGGGTATCTTACGTCGACGAAACTCGATTGCCGTGCGCAAAATGGCCTTCTGGTCCGATTGGCCCTCGGCACGATACCAAAATCCCAGTCCCCAGGCCGGCGGCTCCAGACCACCTCCGGAGAATAGGTTGTAGCGCTTCACCACGTCGATCATCGTGGGGCCGGCAAACAGGTAAACATCCACGCCTCGGGCGCGTGGGACTTCGATGGTGATAGCGCCGCTTGCTTCCAGGGGCAATGTGCGCGTGGAGCCGGGTGTATGCACTTCAGCGCCGGACACATCCACCGCAGGCTGAACGGGCGGCTTGCGTGCATTCCCACAGTAGAAATCGACATGCCTGCAACTATCGACGAAGACCCCATAGCCTCGCGTCGAGACATAAAACGGAACCGGTGCGTGCGAGTCCCCGGTATCGACCTTTGGATCGGCATTGACGCGCATGGTCTTCTTCTTGCCACGCTGTGCAAACGAAAGCATCTGCAAGCCAAACCCGTAGAGATTCTCAAATGGCTCGAGGGGGAGTTGCACCAGACAGCCGCGAGCAGTGACTCGCCCGTTGGGAGCGACGATCGGCGGAGCCGAGATATGCGGCAGATGAGCGAGTGGAGTTACAGCGGGCGCTACCAGGCGCGAAGAGACTGGAGTGTAGGCCTCAGGTGAAGCCAGCCGAGCCTTCCATATCCCCGGGTGAATCTCAGTCCAGGGCATGGTACCGGCCGACGGTCCAGCGGTCTGACTTTCAACCGCATCGCCAGACACCAGGGCTGCCAAGCCTACGGTTGCGGCGGTCCGTTGCATCATCTGCCTGCGGTTCATCGGCTTGCTCCTTATTACCAACCATTCCCGTTGCATAAGGCTGAATGGGCGCCAGCATAGAAGGACCCCACGCAGCCTGTTGCACCAGAGCAGAAGCGGTATGATTGAAGCCTTGCACCGCGTCTTTGCCGAGGTATGAAATCGGTTCCAATTCTACTGTACGTTCCAAGTGGTCGCGCCCGGGCTGCGGCTTGCAAGCGAAATGCCTGCCGGAGACGGTGGCGGATGTGGTGCTATAGTTGGTCGTCACTGATGGAAACGATTCCAGTTCGATTCGCAAACGATTGCCGCGACCGCTGTTGAGCAGGCGCAAGAACCTGCTGCGGCCTCTCATCGCCGGGTCCGTAAAGTAGGAGAGAAGATGAGTGGTTTTTCCGAGCTAGGGTCGTTGTCGCGCCGAGGCTTTCTTGGGGCCGCCTCCGCTGCACTGGCAGCGAGCCAAATGCCGGAACTTCACGCGGCTGCACCCGGTCCGCCTCTACTTTCAAGCGGCGTTACCCCGCGAAAGATCTCGGAGAACCTCTTCGTCCTCGAAGACACGTGCAATGTTTTCCTCATTCGCGACGGCAGTCATGGTCTGCTAATTGATTTTGGCTCAGGCGCTATCCTTCGACACCTGGCTGACCTGGGCGTATTCCAAATCGATTTCATTCTGCATACTCACTACCACAGAGACCAGGCGCAAGGCGACAAGCTTGCCGTCGCGCAGCACATTCCCATCGCGGTGCCGGAGCACGAGCGCTATCTGTTTGAAGACGTTGAACGATTTTGGCGTAATCGTCGCATCTTCGAGCTGTATCAGGTTACGAACAACTTCTTTTCCCTGACGGAGAATGTGCCCGTTGCAGTTAGCTTGCGAGACTATGACACGTTTCGCTGGAGAGATCACGAGTTCTTTATCCAGCCCACGCCCGGACATACGCTGGGCTCCATCAGTTTGGTAGCGCAGGTGGATGGCCGCAAAGTAGTATTTTCCGGAGATCTGCTGTACTCACCGGGGAAGGTGCAGAATCTCTATGATTTGCAGTACTTTTATGCGGAGCACGAAGGGGTGGACTTTTCAATTTACTCGCTTGCGGTGCTGATGCAGATGCAACCGAAACTATTATGCCCTTCTCATGGGCCGGAGATGGTTGACCCAGTCGGGGGCATGGAACAACTCTCGGCGAAGTTGAAGGAGTGGTTCCGCTACTGGCATCCGGGTGGAAGTACGCCGACAATTGAATTCGAGCCGGTGCAGGTAAGCCCTCACCTATTCGCGCATCCATTGGCGACTTCGACTTTCTATGCCATCGTTAGCGATAGTGGCAAGGCGATGTTCATCGACTATGGGTCGGCAAGCTGGACATTCTTCCAGGCCTTCCGCGACGCGACGGATACCTATGACTACATGCGCTTCGTCGAGCATAGTATCGACCGGCTGAAGACCAAGCACGGCGTCAAGAGCATCGACGTGGCAATCCCAACCCACATTCACGACGACCACCTCAACGGCTTTCCGCATCTGGCTCGCAGATATGGAACTAAAATCTGGTGCTACGAGAACATGGTGGAGATCTTGCAGAATCCGCGAGGCAGAAACCTGGGATGTCTGCTGGGAACGCCAATTCACATAGACAGATCTCTGCGGAAAGACGAGACGTTCCAGTGGGAAGAGTTTGAGTTCACAATTAAACATTCGCCAGGACATACCAACTACGAAATGGCCCTGTTTACCACCATCGACAACACCAGGGTAGCGTTCACGGGCGACGCCTTCTTCAATTACGACAGGGGCCGCAAGATGACGCACAATCTAATCTACCGGAACGATGTAAAGACCGGTGATTATCTGCAATCGTGGCGTAATCTTGTCGAGATGCGGCCTTCAGTCATTGCGCCGGGTCATGGAGAGCCATTTGCATTAACTGAAGACATGCTCACCTCATTCGAGGCCAGCGTAAGGCTACAGGATGGAATTTTCAAGGAATTGATTGCCGACCCGGACACCGATGTAGGATTGGATCCTTCGTGGGTGCAAATCTATCCCTACCAGGCCGTGGCTTCTCGCGGCCAGCCGGTCAAGCTGGAGCTTCGCGTACGCAATCACCATGCGGTTGCAATCAACGTAGAGTTAGCTATGATTTTGCCGGTGGGCTGGGGGTGTTCTCCGCAAAGAGTGCGACTCACAACTCCAGCAGGCGAGGTCAGCCTTGCCCCAGTGGAGATCACGGTTCCGTTCCGATGGAGTGGCGCGGGAAGGAGAGCCATCGCAGCCGACGTCAAAGTCGACGGCAGGTATGTCGGCCAGATCGCTGAAGCCGTCGTGGACGTTTTATCACCGCAGCGGCCTGAAAAAGTAACTAGCAGTCCATCTGTTAGTTGATGCGGTCCTACTCAAATTGATATGTGAATTGAGGTAATCATCAAAACTCTGGTAAAGACTCAGATAGCACAATCCATCGAGAATCTACAGAAGGTTCTCAACGACGACTCTATTCACGAGGCAGTAGTGCGGGGCCGCGCAGATTACGGCTGAAGCCATGCGGGAAGGAAAGCTGATGGTGTGCGGCAACGGTGGCTCTGCGGCGGATTCGCAGCACTTGGTCGCTGAGTTCGTTTCGCGGCTCACTGTAGATCGGCCGCCTCTTCGAGCTATCGCGCTCACGACGGATAGCTCGATCCTTACCGCCATTGGGAATGACTATTCCTATGACAACGTTTTTGAATGCCAGGTTGATGCGCTTGGCCGTCCGGGCGATGTTCTTCTGACAATTTCGACCTCAGGGAATAGTAGGAATTGCATCAAGGCATTGCAGCTAGCTCGAAAGATGGGCATTCATACAGTGAGCTACACCGGCAACAGCGGTGGAGCAATGGCAGAACTCTCGGATATCAATATCGTGATCCCTTCCGGCAGGACCGCAAATATCCAGGAAGCGCATCTTGTCCTGGAGCACATCTTCTGCATGGTTGTGGAGCGCTTTTACTTTGGCGCCGACTTTGGCTCTCAGCCGGAACATCTTGCCGAGTAACCAGGGGTGCAGATATCAATTGCAGAGCCTGCACCAGCTATCGCGATTACACCGAAGCCAACGCATGGCAGACAACATTTTTCATCCAGCATGACGTGAAGGGGTACATGCAATTGTTCGGCGGGCGCGAGCCATTTGCGGATAAGCTGGACGCTTTGTTTACCGCGGAACCGGGGGTGTCCAACGAAAACGTCGCTGATATGACCGGCTTCATCGGGCAGTATGTGCATGGTAACGAGCCCAGCCACCACATTGCGTATCTGTATGTGTAGGCCGGGCAGGGCTACAAGACGCAGGAGAGGGTACGCGAGCTCCTGCTGACGCACTACCGAATGACTTCGATGGACTCGATGGCAATGAAGATTGCGGGCAGATGTCGGCCTGGTATGTGATGAGCGCGCTGGGGCTCTATGCGGTGGACCCGGTGAGCGCAACGTACGTTCTGTCGGCTCCGCTGTTTGACCGCGCGTCCGTGCGGCTGGGCGGAGGGCGCGAGCTCGTAATCGAGACGGAGCGCACAAGTCAGGACGATAAATACATTCAGTCAATCACGCTCAATGGACGACCACATACGAAGCTTTGGGTCGCGCATGCGGACCTGTACAAGGTGCGCACCTGGTCTACAAGTTAGGTCCGCAACCGAATCGAAACTTCGGAGCCGATGAGAACGACATGCCCCCGTCGCTTACGACCTAGATCACCAAGACAGTTGCGATGCTACAGTTGGGGGGTCCGCTGTTCAGCTCATCCGATACTGCATGGCATTGGCGTGAGAGCGATATTCTGGAAAAGGCGGCCCAACGCACATGATTACAAAAGGTCGAAGTGTTCCAGCTCTGATGGACGTGGCGCGCCGTGCCGGGGTAGGCGCGGCGACTGTGTCTCGCGTCATTAATGGTGGGGAGAATGTCAGCAGCAAGACATTAGCAGCGGTGCAGAAGGCCATAAAAGAACTCGGCTATCATCCCAACCAGGCTGCCCGAAGCTTGAAGGGTGCACCAACAAAGACGATCGGCCTGATTGTGCCGAGCGTTGCCGACCCATTCTTCTCTGCGGCCGCCGCCGCGATCCAGGAGGTGGCCCATGCCCATGGCACCTTGGTATTGCTGGCTGCTTCGGACAACTCTCCGTCGCGCGAGCAGGAACAAATTACGACCTTCATCCAACGTCGCATCGACGGCTTGATCCTTGCTCCTTCCGATGCAGCCAACGCCGGAATCCTGACGCATGCAGGATTTCCGACCGTCTGCTTCGATCGGCCTTTTCCGGGAGACTCTTTGCCGACCGTGCTTGGCGACAACTATGGCGGTGCCAAGGCGGCAACCGAGCATCTTGTGCGTAGTGGCTACAAACGCATCTTGTGCATGGGCGGGGACAAGCAATTGTTTACCAGTCAAAAGCGTGTACGTGGCCATCGCGATGTGGTGCGCGCCGCCGGGCTTGACTACATGGCTGAGCTCAACGTCCAGGACTATTCGTCGGCTGAGGAGGCAATCCAGCGACACTTGCGTGGCGAAAACGGCATGGATGCGATCTTCAGCATTAAGAACGCGATCACCGTGAACGCATATAGGATTTTGCGCAAACTGGGGATTTCGATTCCGGGTTCCGTGGCGTTGATAGGGTACGATGATTTCGAACTAGCCGATGCTCTGGAGCCGCCAATCAGCGTTGTGCGACAGCCGGTCGTCAGCATTGCAACCAGTGCGGCGTGCATGCTGTTCGAAGCGCTTAGGACTGGCGAACAAAAGCGCCAGAACGTTATCCTGAAGGTTGAACTCGTCCATCGCGGATCCTGTGGCGAGTTGCGAGTCGCCAAGGACACCGTCGGCTCGCGTTAGCGTTTACGGAATCACGCTTGCTCTCTTCGCGGGCCTTCATCGTGCAGTCCCATCGCAATGCAAATGGCTGCGATATCACCGATGCTTTCGCCCAGCTGGGCGGGAACGATGGAACACGCCGCGGCCGAGGGTGGAAGGGCCTCCACCCGCATGCTAGCGCGAGCCGGATCGAGCAGCTTGTCACCCAGACGAAGCGCCAGGCCACCCACGATGACCCGTTCCGGATTGAGAATGTCCACAAGAATTGCAATTGCTTCGCCCAAACGCCTTCCGGCCTGCTCGATAATCCTGCCGGCAACCGCATCTCCCTGCTCAAACGCAAGCCCGATGTCCCGCGCTGTGAGTGTGTCCAACTTGCCGGACAGTTGCGTAAGCTCGCCGGCCTCGCGGATCATGGCTGCGCCCTGGCGAGCCATTCCGGCGCCGCTGGCCCAGCCCTCCGCCGATCCCGCCTTGTCATGGCCATTGGGGCCATCTTCCGTCAGGCGCACATGGCCGATCTCGCCGGCCATGTTGCTCGCCCCCCGAAATATTTTCCCGTCTAAAATCAATCCCGCGCCAAGCCCGGTGCCGAGCGTAAGGAAAACCAAGTGCTGACAACCTTGGCCGGCGCCGAACTGATGCTCGGCTACCGCACCGGCGTTCGCATCGTTCTCGATCCTGCACGGGACGCCAAACTCCGCTTCTAGCAAATCTTTAATGGGCACATCGTCCCAGGTCCAGAGGTTGGGCGGCCGCTGAATCACCCCTCGCACGCGATCCAGTGGCCCGCCGCAACTCACCCCAATTGCGCTGATCTTACCGCAGGTCTCATCCGAGCCTCTGCGGAGGAGAGCTATGACTTGTTTGAGGGCATGGTCCGGCCCACGCTCCGGAAACGTCGGGAACTCCGCTCGCCACGCAATGTGCGGAGGCGCGACCGAGAGCACAACAGCAGTCTTCGTTCCGCCAATATCGATGCCTGCCAGCAACCGAGCCACTCTCCCTACTCCGCGTTATTCCACTACTCTTCGAGCGCGTTAACTTCCTTCACTTTCCCAGTGCGTCTGTCGATCCGTAGGGTTTTGATTTCGAACGGATGATAGGTGCCAGTCCATTGGGTGTGTGCGAAAGCGAACGTGAGGGTAGCACGACTCTCCTGTCCGTTGGTTTCGTAAGAGCGAACGATCAGGTCATCACCATCTTCAGCCTGCTTAACCGCTTCGACGATGATGTCGGGCGCATCGACGGAGAGAAAGGAATCCGCACCTTTACGCGTCCCAGGGTGGATTCCCTGATATACCACCGGTGTTTCCGTTACGAGTTCTTCGGCCGCTCGCGTCACATTGGCCTGCTGCCATGTGCCGGTGTGGGGTATCAACTGCATCCGGAAGGTCTGAAGTCCCTGATCCATCCACGTGTAGTCGACTCCGGGCAGCAGTTGGCGTGGCTCATGGTTCGCGTACACCGCTGCGCGCGCAATCGAGACCCGCATTTCGTTGCCTGTTACGCTGTAGCCGTACTTCGCATCATTCAGCACAGAGAGACCGTACATCGTCCCCGCGTGCTTTCCTGTGACATCGATCCAGCGCTGGCCAGGGTCTTCGTCTCCCTTGTTATCGCGTGCTTGCGCACCATAGGCGATCTCATAGGTGGCGCTCGGTGCATCGACATCGACCGGAAAGCAGAACTTCAGCAGCTTTAGGTGCTCATGCCAATCGAGAGAGACGCGCATCTCGACCGTGCGGCTGCCTGCGTAGAGTAGCCAATCGATGGTCAGCGTGGACGCTCCGTGGCGGAGGATCTCGCGTACACGAGCGCGGAGAGGGCCGTCCTCGATGACTTTCAGGTCCGTTCGCGTGAACTCGCCGACCTCCTTGTCATAGGTGACGACGTGGTGGGCCCACGTGTCGTTATGATCGTCAAAGAGCACGGCGCGCATTCCCGTTTGTCCCCCGCGGAACACATCGTGCCCTGCATCCTTGTCGAAGATGCTTACCGTGCCGCCCGGCGCAAACTTTATGCGCAGATGATCGTTCTCTAGCCCATCTTGATCAGCGTGCGGACGATGGTCGGGCAGCGGTGCTGGCGCTGCGACCTCACGAACCCGGATCTGCCGGTATCCGAGTGGCGGAACCTCCACCTCCGCAACTAGCCGACTGCGATTGTTCACAACCGCCGAAGCAGGAATCCACTGGAAGGGAACAGCGCGTCCCGTCTCGTCCTCCACCCTCGTTGGAGTGTCGGCTTTCCAACCCAGATCGTATTCGATGTTCAACCTGGCGCTCCAGGCATGCGGATTGAAGACGACGAGGTACTTCGAGTCAGGGTCCGTGGTGGGAATCTGCCACGCCAGCCTCTGGAGTGAGTTGTTCAGTGCCTGGCTGGCGATATCAAGGGCCCGGCCATAGCCGTCCCGAACCGCTTCATCGTGCTCCGGCAGTGTCGTAGCGGCCATGCTGTCATGGAATTGCAGCAGCAACATACGCTGCCACGCCTCTGTAAATGATGACTTGGGATAGCTGACGCCCCACGTTACAGAACCAAGCGCAGAAAACTTTTCCGCCGTCTCCAGCGCGGCTTCGGTGCTGCGGTTCAGCTTCTTAATCATGGAGCCGCCGGTGTAAGTCCCGACGGAGTGATGCTGCAGGTCGCCTCTGTAGATCTGAATGTTTTCCGGCAGATGCTGAGCTACTTCCGTAAAGTATCTCTCCGGCGTCGAGTAGAAAATGTGAGGCGCACCCGGCTCCGTCTGAATCTGCCGGATCGAGCGAATGTTCTCTTTGGTTGGGCCGCCGCCATGATCGCCTATGCCGAAGAACTCCATGTCCGTACGTTCTGGCTGCCCGGACAGGGCCACGATTGTACGTTCCATGTGGCTGCGAACATCCCTCGGGTCGTCGTAGAACAAGGGAATGCGATAGGTAAGGACACGTGTGCCGTCGATACCTTGCCAAAGAAACAGGTTCTGCTTGATGTCCGGCTTCTCAATCGCATTGGGCCGCATAAAGACGTAGTACGGCATCTCTTGCAGCTTCAGGATCTGCGGCAGGCTACCTGTGTGTCCGAACGAATCCGGGTTGTAGCCCACCGTGGAATGGCGACCGAAGATCCGCTCCAGCGTCCTCTGGCCGTAAAGGCCTTGCCGAACCAACGATTCGCCGCTGGGTATATTCACATCCGGCTCTACCCACCAGCCACCCACAAGGTCCCAGCGCCCGGCGTTGACTTGATGTTTTATCTCCGCGAGCATGCCTGGATCGCTTGCTTCTACCCACTCGTAGAACTGTGAGGAACTGGTGGTCATCGTCAGCATGGGATCTTCCTTCATGCGATCCAGGGCGGACCGAAAGGTGCTGAGTACAACTGCGTTTGCCTCAGACAAAGGCCACAGCCACGGGGCATCAATGTGCGCATTTCCGATCATATGCAGACGCAGCGTTGCCGATTCAGGAGTCCAGTGTGGCGGAGTGGATGTGCCTCGTGCCGCCGAGGCGGGGACAACTGGCGCGACTTGTGCGTGGGCTTGTGCCATGCCCGCCCATAAAAATGCCGCACTCGATACTGCGGCCCACTGCGACCATTTCGTCATTCGCCGGTCCTCTCCATGAAGGCCTTGCTACGAAAACGTAAGACGCGACGCTCACAATTTACCGTCGGAGAACGTTTGGTATCGGTTCCAATTATGGCACAAGAACTCCAGTCCGCAGATCAAAAGTAACCAAAGCTGAATCCGTGTGAAGATCCCAGGCCCGTGGACATTTGGGCTTGCGGTGGAAGCGTGCATCGAAGTCAAGCTACAGCAGGGCGTGAGCATGGAAGGCGGGCAAGCCTCGATCCAATCATTCAACACAGGGCGCAGCCCTTCTCGTCGTCCGGTTACAGCCAAAGCGGATTTGGAAGGTGAACTTTGAACTGCATCGTATCGCGCACAGGGCTCTCAAGGCGAAGAGTCCGGGTTCGAGCCCCGGTCACTCTACCAGCTCTACTTTGGATCTGGATAAGAGGCAGGTGGCATAAGTGCAACCCGGAATGCGTCAGACATCCAGCCCTGCGAAAAGGCTTGTACCTTGCTCTGCCGGACCTGGTTCGTGCTGCGCGGCTAGAGTGTAGAACTCATGTCTGCCGTACTCCTCAAACATGGCGCGCGTGCGCTCCACCAAAGGAGCTTGCGACGTATGCTGCCGGAAGGCTTCCTGCTTACGCGCACGCACAGCCTGTACATCGAGCGCTACAGTCCAGGGCAGCGGCATGGGTGCGGGACGATCCTCCATGAAGAAGCTGGTTGAAAGCAGGAAAAGACGCTCGGGTCGATGCGGCTCTCCTTGCTCCGGGAGGCGTTTTGCCCACCCCGACCAATGGAACGCAGCGCTGGTCAGGAGCGAAACCATGGTGTGGTCGGGATGAGTATTCAGCCCGCCGTCAGCGCCGAAGGTAAGCACGACGGTTGGCTGAAAACGACGCATGTAGTTCACCAGGCGGGCCGCCGCATGGGAGAAGTCCACAAACTCGAGCTGGCCATCTTCATAGTCGAGCAGCTCGCAATGCGCCACGCCCAGCACCGCGCAGGAGCGCCTGAACTCTTCGCGGCGCATACGTCCAAGCTCTTCGCGCGACGCTGCGTCCCCTCGGTTCGAAGCTGCTTTGCCATCTGTAAGACAAAGCACGTGGCTCTCAATGCCCGCCTCTGCGGCGAGTGCAAGCGCACCGCCAAAGGCGAAGCATTCATCGTCTGGATGCGCGACGACAACGAGCAGCTTCAGGCCCACGCAGCTTGCTCCAGCGGAGCTTCCGCTGACAGTTCACCATCGTCGAACAACAGCTCGGTCGGTTCCCACTCAGCGTCACACACCGCATTCGGGTCAGAGGCTCGTACCGGAGCGAACGAGCGGCGATGGAGCGCACACGGCCCGTGTTCGCGCAGCGCACGGCGATGCTGCGGGGTAGCATAGCCCTTGTGCGATGCCAAACCGTATTGTGGATGCAGCAGATCAAGTTCGCGCATCTGTTGATCGCGATGCACCTTGGCGATGACCGAGGCCGCAGCGATCGAAAGACTCAAGGAGTCGCCATAGATGAGCTTGGTCTGCGCGCACGCATGATCGATCCGCATGGCGTCGATCAGCAAATGATCGGGCGCGACCGCCAAGCCGGCAACAGCTTCAAGCATGGCCATCCGCGTCGCCTGATAGATATTCACAACATCGATGGTGGCTGCATCCACCGAGGCAATTGAAATTGCAATGGCAACCCGCCGAATGCGCTTGTCGAGCCGCTCCCGTTCTTCGCGCGTCAATTGTTTGGAGTCCGTCAGACCGGCCTTTGCGAGCGACGCCAGTCTGGCCGGCAGAATGACCGCAGCCGCGACCACGGGGCCGAACAGGGCTCCGCGTCCAACCTCATCCACACCCGCGATCGAACGTGCGCCCCGGTAGCGCAGAGCCTGCTCCGGTGCATCCGAACACACCAGCGAACGCAGCATCTGCTGCTTCAGTGTGGAGACTGCGAGTTGCTTGCCGGGTGCGCCAGTACGGGCCATCAAACGAGTTTACAACGCTGCACTGTGGAGCCGTCCGCGAGCTACTTGCCGCATGGCTTGCCCTTGATTGCGAACGGCTTCGTGTTCGGCGTGTGCGTGGTGTCAATCGCGCTGTAAGTCGCAGTTGTCGTATCACCGGAGGGAGAGACAAACACCTGCTTCAACGAGACTCCACGGTCAACATCGAGCCATAGCGTGACGCCCGAGACCATACCCTGAACGCCCGGATCCTTCGGGGTCAGGGCAAGCTCTTCCACCTTGGTTCCGTCGACAGTTTGCGGGCCTTGGTCGACAATGTTCCAGGCCTTCGCCAGGTCCGTTCCACTGCCGCCAAAACCCAGCGTCAAGAAGCTCTCGATGCGCGTCTGATTGCCGTTCGCAGTCACGGTATCGAAGCAGTTGATTCCCGGATTGAAGTCTTTCACGATGCCATTTTTATACTCGACTGTGCGTGCGCCTGCGCCTTCAATGCGCGCACCCATCTGCACACCTTTGCTGCCGCCCTTCTGCGTGCGCAGAAAATAAATATGCCCATCCTGCAACGTGTGATCCTTCACCAGGGCGTTATACAGGTCCTTGTGGAACGCGGCAGAGGCGTAATGAAAGCGCGTGCTCGCCTGGTTCAACTTGTCGAGCGTAGCCGTCAGCCGCGCGTTCGCCTCCTGCGCGCCTGCAACGGACGGTGCCGTAGCGGCACACAACACCAGCAGAGCAGTGGAGGGCAGCAGGCGACCAAATCGCATGGATAAAATCCTCTTTCCGGTTAGATGTATATTTGGCGAATATGTTGTGGTTCAACGCAGAATCACTGCGTCCCAGGCCACTACATGACCGCTCGCGTCCTTCACTGGAGCATAGCTGTCCAGCGTCACTTCACCTGAAATCGGTTCAACCAGCCGCAGGATGGCAGCGCGTCGTTCATCGTCAGTCTTCGCCCCATGCATGTCGTCGGCACGCACCTGGAAGATGAAGCGCGAGCTGTCGCCAGTCTGCCCGGCCTCTTTCACCAGCACTTCGCTCGAATGCAGCGCGGCTGTCTCAACTGGGCGATCGTTGAAGTCGATGAAACGCGGAGTCAGAAACATGAACAGAAGGATGAGCGTCACCATCACGTCGTAGTGGAAGCTGCCGCGCTGATAGGTCCAGAAGATGTAGCTCCTGAGCAGCTTCATCCGCGTGCTCCTTTGGGTCCGCGCGGCATCCACGCGCCGCTCTGCCGTGTGATCGCGGACGCTCCATTCATATAAGGAATCAGCACGTCAGGGATACGCACGGAACCATCCGCCTGCTGAAAGTTCTCAAGTATAGCGAGGTAGGTCCGTCCAACCGCAAGCCCGCTTCCATTCAACGTATGCAGGTGGGCAGACTTCTTCCCCGCAAGCGGCTTGTAGCGCAGGTTCGCGCGCCGCGCCTGAAATGCGCCAAAGTTCGAGCACGACGAGATCTCGCGGTACAGATTCTGGCCGGGAAGCCAGACCTCAAGATCGTACGTTTTGGCGGCGCTGAAACCCATGTCGCCCGTACACAGCAGCATACGGCGATACGGCAGACCAAGCTGCTCGAGCACCGATTCCGCATCGCGCGTTAGACGTTCATGCTCCGCTTCGGACTCTTCCGGCCGGGCCAGCTTGACCAGTTCGACTTTCTGAAACTGATGCTGCCGGATCAGGCCGCGCACGTCCTTGCCGTAGCTTCCGGCCTCAGACCGGAAGCAGGAGGTGAACGCGCACAGGCTCAGCGTCAGGTCGGCTTCGTCCAGCACCTCGTCGCGAAATAGATTAGTGAGCGGGACCTCGGCCGTCGGGATTAGCCAGTGATCGTTGTCCTGATAGCTACCGGGCGTGAATGCACCGCGATCATCGCAGTGGAAGAGGTCGTCTCCAAACTTGGGCAAATTTCCCGTGCCAAAGAGCGAGCGCGAGTTGACCATGGTGGGCGGCAGTACCTCGGTGTAGCCATGCTGAAGCGTGTGCAGGTCCAGCATGAAAGCTGCCAGCGCGCGTTCCAGCCGTGCACCCTGACCGAAGTGGACCGCAAAGCGCGAGCCCGAGATCTTCGCCGCACGCTCGAAATCCAAAATCCCCAACGCTTCGCCAATCTCCCAATGCGGCTGTGCAGTAAAGTCGAAGGATGTCGGCTCACCCCATGTCTTCACTAGGACATTATCGTGTTCACTAGACCCGGGCGGAACTCCATCGAGCGGCAGATTGGGCAGGGTTTCCAACATCTGCCGCAGACGCTGTTCTGCCACCGCAGCGGACTGTTCCAGCGCTTCGCCTTCGGCCTTCAACTCGCGCGTGTGCTCGGTCTGAGCCGCTGCATCCTGTCCTGATCTGCGAAGATTCTGAATCTCGCCCGTTAAGCGATTGCGCTCAGCCTTCAAGGTTTCGGCCCGATTGATGGCGTCGCGGCGTTCGCGATCCAATTCCGCAAATTCGCCAAACGCCGCAGCAGAAGCCGGACTGCGCAAACGCAGTTTCTCTTCGACCGCAGCAAAGTTGGAACGCACAAACGTAAGATCCAGCATTGCGTTCCATTTTAGCCGTCCGTTCCCATTTTGGCTGTCCGTTCACAGACGCGCGGTAAAAGCGTTGTACGCTGTTGCCATGCTTCCAGTCATGCTGCGCAAGTTGTGGGCTGCAACCCTGACCGCCGCTTTCGTCCTCTCGCCCGCAGTGCCAGCCCGCGCCGATGTCTACCACGCAAAACCGAAGCTCGTCATCATCCTGGTACTCGACCAGTTCCGCGGGGACTACCTTGACCGCTATCGAGACGACTTCAAAACACCCTCGGGCTTCAACCTCTTCCTCAATCACGGAGCGTACTTTCCAGGTTGCTACTACAACTACGCCAACACCATGACCGCGCCCGGACATTCCTCGATTGGGACCGGAGCGTACACCGCAGGTCACGGCATTTCGCTGAACGAGTGGTGGGATCTAAAGCGCTCAACGACTCACCCGGTTAGCTCCGTCGAGGACGAGGACTACCAGGTAGTCGGCGATCACGCACCCGATGACCTGGGTACGTCGCCTCGCAACGAGCTTGCCTCCACCCTGGGCGATGAGGTCGTGCTGGCCAGCCGTGGCCAGTCGAAGCTTTTTGGTATTTCGCTCAAAGACCGCGCCGCCATTCTGACCAGTGGCCATGCATCGAACGGCGCCTTCTGGCTCGACCACGCCAGCGGACATTTCGTCACGTCGACCTACTGGGACAAAACGCTGCCCGCCTGGGTCTCCACCTTCAACGGCAGCGGACGCACCGAGAAAGCCAGCGCTGAAGCTAAAGCTCGGCCTGGGCACTTCTACGACGATGTAGGCGCCAGTCCCGCAAGCGTTTCTTACCTGCTCGATTTCGCCCAGGCGTTGATCACGTCCGAGAAGATGGGCGCGCACCCGTCTACGGATGTCCTCACCATCAGCATCTCCTCGACGGATATTCTTGGCCATCGCGTCGGTCCGGATTCGCCCGAGCAGCGCGCCATGATCGACGCCACCGACGTCGATCTCAACACGTTCTTCACGTGGCTCGACCATCACGTCGACGGCGGTCTGGGCAACGTCTGGATCGCGCTGACCGCCGACCATGGCATCGGCCCGACTATCCCCGCTGCTGCTGCCGACGGCATGCCCGCCGCAACCTTCGACCTGCACAAAGTTTTCGCGTCGGTTGAAACTCGGTTGAACGCGCAGCATTCGGCAGGCAAAAATATGAAATACCTGCTGCCCAGCGAACTACCTTACGTCACGCTCGATCCTCGCGCCTTCGCGGGTGCGGGCGTAGCCGAAAAGGATGCGGAAGCCGAAGTCGCCCGTCTGCTGCCTGACGCATTCCAGGCTTCGCTCGCTGCGGTAACCGGGCGTCTGCCCACGCGCGCCGCACTGCGCGGCGTCTACACCAAAATAGAGATGGCGGCCGGCAACGTACCCCGCACGCCCTACGGCGAGAGAGTTCTGAACAGCTACTCGCCAAACGGGGAATGGTACGTGATGATCACCCCCGCCATGTACGAGCAGGGACAGGCCAAAGGGACCAATCACTACACGCCATGGTCGTACGACCGCCACGTGCCGCTCGCCTTCTTTGGATCAGCCTTCAAGTCCGGCACCTACATTCAACAAGTGGAACCAGTCGACATCGCCACGACGTTCGCGGCTCTGCTCCGCGTCAATCGTCCCTCCGCCGCCGTTGGACACGTGCTCACGTTTGCGCTTAAACCAGATGCCCAACCTTCACCCGCCGCGTTCTAAGATGGCTGTATGGATGAGCCTTCAACTCTGGGCAACCGGGGCCCGGATATGGGCGTGCGAATCGCCGGGGTCGAACTGACTTCGCCAGTCATTGCCGCTAGTGGAACGTTCGGCTACGGCGTCGAATTTGAAGAGATCGTCGCGCTAAACCGTATCGGCGCCTTCGTCACCAAAGGGCTTTCGCGCGAACCCATGGCGGGTAATCCGGCCCCGCGAATCATTGAGACCGCCGCAGGCATGATGAACGCCATTGGCCTTCAGAATATGGGCGCGCGCGCTTTCGTTGAGCAGAAACTACCGCGTCTTCGCCAGATTCCCGGTGCCGTCGTCATAGCCAACATCTTCGGTTTTACTGTAGAAGACTGCTGCGAAGTCATCCGCATCCTGAACGATGCACCCGGCATTGCACTGTACGAGCTGAACGCCTCCTGTCCCAACACCGCGCACGGAGGCATGGTCTTCGGGACCGATGCAAATCTTCTCACTGGCTTGGTCAGCGAGTGTGCCCGCATTGCGCAGCGTCCGATCATCGTCAAGCTATCGCCCAACGTCACATCCATCGCGCAGATGGCTCACGCGGCAGAGCAGGCGGGCGCGCAGGCGCTGTCGCTGGTCAACACCTTCCTCGCGCTTGCGATCGATGTAGAAACCCGCCGTCCACGCATCGCCAACGTGACCGCAGGACTCTCGGGTCCCGCCATCAAGCCGATTGCCGTGCGCATGGTCTACGAAGCGGCGCGAGTGGTAAAAATCCCCATTATCGGCATGGGCGGGATACTGAAAGCGGAAGACGCGGTTGAGTTTCTGCTTGCAGGCGCATCCGCAGTTCAGGTCGGTACGGCGAGCTACGCCGACCCCCGTGCGGTCGAGAATGTAGCCTCCGGTCTGCGCCGCTGGTGCGCCACCCACAATATAGACCGGGTTGCAGCCCTGACTGGCGGCATGGTGCTGTAGAGGTTTGCTATGGCCGAGTTTGCAACGTTGCAACGTTCGGTGAATACAGGGACCTTCACTGCGTTCAGGATGACGACTCTACGGAATTGGAATCGGAAATCCCTCAAATAAGGTAGTAAGTGATCCAGCAAGTCTGGTTGTCATTCCCGCAGGGAATTTGCGTTTGTTCTTCCTGTTCCCGGGTCTCTACACCATCTGTAAATCCGCTTCAGGTCTTCAACCGCAACAAATGCCGCACCCGCGAATACTGCTGCAGGATGAAGGCGTCGGTCATTCCCGCGATGTAATCCGCCACCACACGCGCCAGACCATCTGCCGCGATATCCGCGGCATAACTCTCGGGCAACTCCTCACCTTTGGCCAGCCAGAAATCGAACAACTCCGTCACGACCTCTTCTGCCTTATCGTGTTCCTGAACAAGCGCTGGGCAGGTGTAGAGCGTCTGGTAGAGATACTGCTTTTCCTGCAGCCTCTGCGCTTCAATCTCCGGCGAAAAGATCGCAATCCGCAACGGATACGCGCGCACTGCGGTGAGCGAGTTCAATTGATGCACACGCAAATTGCGTTCCGTGTTGCGAATCAAATCCTGCGTCAGCACACCCTGCATCCACTGCAGCGATTCGTAGAACAGATACTTCTGTTCAACTCCGGGGTGTTCACGTTCAACCCGCTCAAAGCAGCGTCCCAAAATGCTGACGTTCGCAACAATATGCGGTACCTCAAGCAGCCCGGACTCGACGCCATCATCCAGATCGGCCGTGAGGTACGCGATTTCATCGGCCAGATCGATCAACTGCGCCTCAAGGGGAGGCGATTGGTCGAGGAAATACTCCGCAAGCTCAGGATGATCCACGTCCGAGTAATCGCGCGAGTGCTTCACGATTCCTTCACGCACGGCCAGCGTCAGATTCAATCCGCGATGCGCCGCATACCGCTGTTCAAAATGCTGGACGATGCGCAGCGCATGCAGGTTATGGTCGAAGCGCAGCCCATGCCGCTGGAGACAAAGGTTCAAGGCGCGTTCGCCCGCGTGCCCAAACGGCGGGTGCCCGATGTCATGAACCAGCGCCAGCGTTTCGGCCAGGTCTTCGTTCAGGCCCAGCGACGACGCAACCTCGCGCGCGATCTGCGCGACCTCCATCGTATGGGTTAGGCGCGAACGAAAATGATCCGACTCACGCGACGTAAAGACCTGAGTCTTGCCTGCCAGCCGCCGAAATGCACGCGCCTGCACAATGCGTTCGCGATCACGCTGAAACGGTGTGCGATCCGGATGCGACGGTGCAGGGAACTCGCGCGCGCACAGCGGATCGTCCGGCGCATAGGCCATCACCGCACAGGGATTCGTAGGGATCTGCATCGCCGTTCAGTTTAGCCGAGCGCGCGTATGCACGTCGTTATGGCTTGGAGTCTGCGCCGCCGTTGCGCGCCAGTTTAACGCGCGCATCTTCGAGGCTTCGCTTCACCTTGGCCACATCGGCAGGGTCCGCATCGGCCGGCAGTGACTGCGCATACTCCTCCATGGACCGCTGCCACTGCGCCACAGCCAGCTTCAGCCGGCCCGTCTTTGCATAGACCTGTCCCAGGTGGTCGTGGATGCTGGCATCGCTGGACACACGTGCGATTGCCTTATGCAGGTTCTCTTCTGACAAGCTGTACTGACCCAGCTTGAAGTAGATCCAGCCCAGCGAATCCAGAAACGAGCCGTTCTGCGGATCGAGCGCAACGGCTTGTTGAATCATCTTCAACGCTTCCTGTAGGTGAGTGCCCTGGTTCGCCAGCATGTAGCCCAGATCGTTCAGCACAGTCGCGTTGTTGGGGTCAATCGCCAGCGCTTTGCGGTACTCTAGTTCCGCCTCGTCGTACTTCTTATCCTGGTCGAGCACGGTGGCGCGCAGCAGGTCGATGCTCAACCGCTGGTCCGGCGTCTTCGCCAGACCGTTCGCGTCGCCCAGGTTTTTCATCGCGTCCGCCATACGATGCAGGCGCAGGTTCATTCCAGCCATCGCGACATAGGTGTCGCGATCGGCGGGGGTATGCTTTAGCTGCGCGTTGGCGAGGGCAAATGCACGATCCGCCTGCCCATTATCGGCAAGCTGAAATGCATAGACCAACTGCACACCAGAGTTGTCGGGCAACGCCTTGGCGGCCTGCGCGGCCACATCGAGCGCCTGCTTCCATTGGTGAGTGTTGCGATAGCTGTCCACCTCGCCCTGGTAAGCCCGCAACACGAAATCGGGCCCACCCAGAGCAGCCATCTCCTTGTAGGTGGCCACTGCCTCGGCGGTCTTGTCCTGCTCGTTCTGCACAATAGCCAGGCGGTCCAGAAAGATTGCGCGATTGCTTTTTTCCGCGTCCGTGTAGCTGTTGTCCGGCTTGGCGGTTGCAGAAAGTACAGCGTGAAGCGTGGCTGCCGCCTTGTCATACTGGCCCATCGCGTCGTACAGCACCGCTTCGTTGAACGAGAGTTCCAGATTGTCGGCGCTGTGGTTCAGCGTCTTTGCCTGGTCGAGCGTAGACAAGGCCGCGTCGTAGTGTCCCTGCCGTCGCTCGATCTCCGAAATCTTTACCGTCGATTCCACATCGGTCGGATCGGCTTTCACCAGCTTTCGATACAGCGGCAGCGCAGCATCCAGCTTGCTGTCGTTCAGCAGGGCCGCAGCCAGCGCGCGTTCCGCATCGGTGTTGCCGGGGTCCTGATCGAGCGCGGCTTTGTAAGCTTTGGCTGCAAGGTCGGGCTTATGCATCTGGTCATAGCTTGCACCCAGCGCAAGGTTGACACGAGGGCTACGATGCGTCTCCGGAATTGACGTAAGCGCGGAAACCGCCTGCGCGCCCTGGCCCTGCTCGTTGTAAAGCCGGGCCATGTTCAGCACGGCTTCTTCAGAGTTATTGTCCAGGCTCTGCGCCAGCTTGAACTGATCCTCGGCTTTGGCGGAATCATGATTGAATCCATAAAGCTGACCCAGCAGCAGGTGATCTTCAACATTTTTCGGGTCAAGTTGGGCGAGCTTCTGATACTCGCCGATGGCAAGCTGCAGCATCTCATTCGCCTGCGCGCCCTGCATATCGCCAAGTGAGCGCAGGTACACCTTGCCAAGCAAAGTGTGCGCTGCAATATCATCCGGATGCTGCTTCACGCGCTCCTGGGCTACGCTGACCGCCTCGCGGATTCGTCCTATTTTGAAGTAGAGATCCGCCAGCCCATCCTCAAGGTACGGCGAAGAAGAGTCTGCCGAGAGCGCCAGTTTGTACTCCTCGATGGCGTGGGTCGCGTAATCCGGCCGGCCGTTGGTCATCGCCATTTGTTCGTACAGGTGCGCGAGGCCTTCATGGTAGTAGGCGCCCGCGCGGTCCGGCACGGAGCTCGGAATTGTCTTCGCGGGCGTATCCCTAGACGGGGCCTTTGCAGTCTGCCCAGGAACGGCATTGGCCGCCAGCAGAAGCGCAGCAGCAGGAAGCAGATGGCGGAGGCGGCATGTGAAGAAGGTCATCGTGATCAGTTCCTGTAAGGTTCCAACGCGCGGATAATTCTGGTTCTGGCGCGTGCGCTGCACATGGTAGGACAGTCGTTTAGACGAGATCGGCTATGCTTTGGATGCTGTTCGGAGCGTGTTGTGTGGAAGTGTACAACGTACGCGGCTGAAGCGCCCCCGCGCACCTCCCGTGGTTTGAGTTTGCAGGCGGCCTGCTGGTACACTCGACCGAGTACAAGGCAGCTCGACGACGAACTATCTCGTCTTGAGCCCGGGTGTGGGGTTGTAGCTCAGTTGGGAGAGCGCCTCGTTCGCAACGAGGAGGTCAGCGGTTCGATCCCGCTCAACTCCACCATGCTCCGCCTGTACGCTCGAAGTATTTCCCTGGCGGCTGACCACGCGTAATCCGACAAGTGTATTGCTCCCACAACAAGCGTTCTCAGGGACCAGCTTCCATGCGCTTCCTGTGGGTTCTAGCGCGATGGGGAAGTCGGCGCATTGGTGTCCGGACTGGGCGGTTCGGAACCGGGCAGGCTGCGTTTCACCTGCATGGTAACGGTGTTGATGGACGTTGAGTCGTCGCGCAGGGTCAGGTAGAAGTTGGGGCCGCGGGGATGCGGGATGGCGAGCGCGGGTTCGACGAAGCCTTCGGGAACGCGTGTGGGAGCCGTGAAGTCGGAATCGTTGGCCACGCCGTCGATCAGGTAGAGAGCGGAGCCGGAGAGCATACAGGTGGCCTCCGCGCTGGCAGGGCAGCGCAGTTCGGTCAGGGTGGGCAGGCGCACAATCGTGGCGAGCGAAATCCATTCGCCGGGAGTGCCGTCAGGTGCGACGGCGCGCAGCCGAAACGGGCCGAACGTCGAAGCACCGAAGAGCTTCAGCGGATCGAAGGTAGCAAGGACGGTGTGCTGATCCTGCAGGATGAGTGAGCCAGCCGCAATGAAAAGCGAGGTGCTCAGGGCACCGTCTGCGGAGGCGATCTCAATCTTCTCCGCCCGAGAAAACTTTTCCTTCGACTTGAGAAAAAAGAGCAGATGCGCACCCAAGGGAAGGTCCTGCTCACTGCCCATCACGATCGGCGTGGCGGGCGCGGCAGTGACGCGTCGCGAAAGCAGCGTGATGGACGGGCGCGGAGGCAACACGAAGGCTTCGGCGGGAACGTTGCGTCCGTCCTGCAGATGCACCTGCGCGGAGAGCTTCTCGCCTACTTTGAACTTCGGCGGCTTGGCATTCGCAGACAGTTTCAGCTCGAGTGTGTGGCCGTCACCGCTGCGGCTGGATTCAACGGGGAGATAGACCAGGTCGCCGCGGCTGACGGATTGAACCTGATCGAGACTGGTGCCGGTGAGCGCGACTGAGTCGTCGTCGGCATGAAGGACGAGCGAATCGATGCGCGCAGGCTCGGAGAATGTGCGGGTGCCCACCTGATCCGGCGTGGGGCTGCCGAACTGCTGGATCGACAGGCGGATCGAGCCGGGCGAGGCGGAGGGTTGAAGATTCAACGTGACATTGACGGGAAGGATGTTACCCGGCGTATTCCCGGCGGAGTCGGGTGCGAGCTTCCAGTTGACCGGGGTGTTGCCGGGTTCGAGCGAGATGGATTGAATGCAGGCCGTCCCAGTGGACATCAACTGCAACTGATTGGGCTTGCCGGCGATAAGGTTGTCGGGGGTCTTTGCGTCGGCGACGATGCGCCAGTCTCCGCCGGGGAGTTGCTGAAGCGGCAGCGTAGGCCCGGTGAAGGGGTCGAAGCCCCAGAAGCCGCGAATGGTTCCGGTGATGATGCGAGAGGGTTGCGCTGCGTCCTCTGCCGCCTTCTTCGACTTGGGAGCGATCTGCGGGGCAGGCTCGTTGGAAGGCAATTCGTGGCGCGTGGGTGCGTTTGGGTTTAAGCGCAGGCCGCCTGAAAATGCGTCGGCTTCGAGTGCAAGATTCTGCGGTTTGCCCGTGGGTTGTGGAGTGTTGAGATGAAGGATTAAATCGTGCGCGAAGCCGGTCGAGAAAACAAGCGGTGCGCCTTCAATGGGAAGCACCATGGACTTGTCGAGCAGGCAGGAGGTGTGGTCGGGCTCGGCGGGGCGCAGCGGCGGCAGGGTGGCGGCCTGGATCGAAGGCATGCCGATGACGATGACGGACTTGGGATTGTTGAACGAAGGCGGTGTGTTCAGACGCAGGTTGAGCGATCGATCGACCGGCAGAGCGAGCGCGGGGATGTACTGGTAGTGGGCCGTATGCAGGTTGTTCAACACGCGCACTAGATCGACGACCGCACCGACGTAGGCCGAGTACATTCCGCCACCGCCGAGCGAGGTATAGGACGCTGCGTTGATCAGGTCGACGTTCGAACCGGTAGAGAGTGCGGCGACGATGGATTGACCATGTTCGTCGCCCAGCAGGGTTTGTGTGCCGGTACGGACCAGGCAGTCATACTGCTGGTCCAGCGGCTGCTTGAAACAGCCTTCGTTGGGTCGAAGATTGAGCGTACGGGCGAGAAAATTCGAGTGCTGCTCGAGCGCGGTGGCATCATTCGGCGGAACGCGCTTCATGGACTCGAGATACTTTTCAATGCGCGCCTGTTCAAAGCTGCCGGCGTCGAGATCCTGGGAGGCGCGTACGAAGATGCCGGGACGGCCTTTGACGGCGGAGCGCAGCGTGGAGAAGTCACCGCCGGTCTCAGGCGCGAGGAAGAGAATGGCTTGCTGGGCGTCGGCAGGAACGGTGACCACAGCACCCTCCTGGCGAACCTTTCGATTCCAGGTCTCGATGCGGGTGAACCAGTCGTCCGGCGGTGGATTGGTGGTTCCACGCAGGAAGGCAGCAATCAGCAGATAGTGCACGGATTGCGTGGCGGGCAGATCGGGATGCAGCCAGAGCTGATCGCCGGGCTGGAGATTGGGGACAGCGGTGATGGGGAGCGTCACGCCGTGGCGCGTCACCGTGATATCGACGCGCGGACCTGCAAGGTCGAACCGCGCCGTATTCTGCGCGCGCAGCATCGAAGGCAGGAAGACAAGCAATAAGGCGAAACAGGGCCGCAACAACCGCATAGACACAGTTTAGACGTTGCCGCAGCGACTTGTGGTGATTTGAGGATGAAACTGGGGCAGACTGCGGCGATGAGCGAAGCAAGTGCAAAGCTCACGAAGCACAGACGGGAAGAGAATGCACTTGGTGGGCGCAGAGTCTAAGCTTGGACCTTGCTGGCGCCGCGTTTGGAGAGGTGGTCGCTGGCCATCACGCCGTCGCGGATCGTGACGACACGGTCGGCATACTCGGCGATATCGGGCTCGTGGGTGACGAGCACGATGGTATTGCCCAGAGCATGCAGGTCGGCGAACAGGCCCATGATCTCGATCGAGGTGGTGGAGTCGAGATTGCCGGTGGGTTCGTCGGCGAGGATGATCGAGGGCTTGTTCACCAGCGCACGTGCGATTGCAACGCGCTGGCGCTGACCGCCCGAGAGCTCGTTGGGCTTGTGCATCATGCGCGAGCCAAGATTCACGCTTTCGAGCACGGATTTGGCACGTGCGATGCGCTCGGCCGCAGGCGTGCCGTTGTAGATGAGCGGCAGTTCGACATTGTGCAGCGAGGTAGCGCGCGAGAGCAGGTTGAACGTCTGAAAGACGAAGCCGATTTCCTTGTTGCGGATGCGAGCGAGCTCGTCATCGTTCAGTTCGGAGACGTCATGGCCGTTCAGCCAGTACTTGCCCTGCGAAGGAGAGTCGAGGCAGCCGATCAGGTTCATCAGGGTCGATTTGCCCGAACCTGACGGACCCATGATGGCGACGTATTCATTGTGACGGATGCGGAGGTTCACGCCGCGCAGAGCATGGACCTCCTGGTCCCCCATGATGTACGTCTTCCACAGGTCATGGGTGACGATGACGTCGCCTTCGGCCGGTCCGCTGGCAGTGCTGAGGTTCGATTCGAGTTCAACGTTGGTCATCGTTTGCTTTCGTCCCCTGGCGGATCATACTGTCTGGTTGCGCCTTTGGCGGTCTGCTATGTTTTCGATGGCCGAGCAGGCCCCCGCGCTTCAGCTTGTCATGCGCAGCTTAGCTGGGGGGCGCAGCATCCGGTGTGTTATCGGGTTTGACCACCGTCCCGCTACGCAGGCCGCGCAACACCTTGTAGAGCCCCGTGACGATGGTTTCGCCGCTTGAAAGTCCGCTGGTGACTTCGATGTCGGTCGAGCCCGTGGTGCCGGTGGTAACGGGAACGAAGATGGCGCGCTGTTTGCGATGATCCGGCTTTAGGATGTACACGCCCTGAACCGGGGCGGCCTTCTTTCCAGCGGAGGGTGCGGTAGCGGAGGAATGCGAAGAGGGCTTGCCGCTATCCCGTGCGAGCTGCTGCTCTTCCTCCAGGTCGCGCTGCACTAGTGCCTGGATAGGAATGACCAGGACGTTGCTGCGCCGTGCGGTGACGATCTTGGCTGTGGTGGAAAGACCGGGGCGCAGGTGATCGAGCACGGAGTCGGTTTTCTGCCCGGGATCGGCGTTCGGCGTCTGATCGAGGGTGATCACGACCTTGAAGTCCTTGGCCTCCTCGGTTCCGGAGGTCGATTGCGATGTGGCGACTCCGGTGGTGCGCAGCAGGGCCTGGTCTCCCACCTCGGTCACGTGGCCTTTGAAGACTTTGCCCGGCAGGGCATCCACCGTGACATCCGCTTCCTGGCCCATGGCAACGTTGACGATGTCGGTTTCATCTACCTTCACCTCGGCGGTGATGACGGACATATCGGCAAGCGTCATCAGCGTAGACCCTTCGGCATTCTGGATACCGAGGACGACGGTTTCGCCAACACGCACGGGAACGTTGGTGACGAGGCCGTCGAAGGGTGCGCGCGAGATCGTTTTGTCGAGTGCGTCGAAATTGGAGCGCTGGCTGGCGACTGCCTGGTTCACCTTGGCGCGCTGACTAAGGGTCTGGGCCTGGCTCTGCGATTCGGCTGCGACCCGCTGAGCAAGCGTCGCGACGGAGGAGTCGTACGCTGCCTGCTTTGCGTCGAAATCCTGCTTGGCGATGAGTTTGCTTTGGAAGAGCGACTGCGCGCGGTCGAAGTCGAGTTTGCGCTGCTCGAGATCAGCTTTGGCAGCGGCGATGTTGGCTTGTGCGGTCTGTTCCGCAGCCAGATCAGAGTTCACGTCCGTGCGGGCTGAGACAATGCCTGCTTGCTGGGCGGCGACGGTAGCCGAAGGCTGAACGTTTTCAACCGTGGCGAGGACCGTGCCTTTCTTGACGTGATCGCCTTCCTTGACGTTGATGGCGGTGATGCGGCCGAACGCGGTGGCACCTATGTTGACGTACGTCTTGGGCTTGATCTGGCCGCTGGCGCTGACATTGGCAACAAGATCCTGGCGTGCGACGGTGCCGGTCGTGACTTTGATGACGTTCGCATTGCTGCGATAGATGGTCATGGCCACGATGCCGCCGAGAACGATCAGGATGACTACCGCGATGACAATTTTCTTCACATTCATGAGAGTTCTTGAACCTTCCGAGAACAGGCGCTGAGTGCAGTGCATTCTGCTGGAACATCTTGCGCGCAGCAGCTTGTAGCTTGGGGCTGAAGACGTTCAAGGGCAATACGTACTTCGGGGTACAGGAGTTCCAAACCTGAAAACTTTATTTTCAAATTTCTGCTGACGGACGCGCTGGTGACGCGTCCCACGCACAGACCCTGGGCAAACTCGAAGCTGCCGCGTAAGCGACGCGGTGTATGAAAGCGCGATGCAGGTTGATGTTTGAATGTTGCTTCACTTCAGCCTACAATAACGGATACCGTTCGGACGGCATAGTGGCCGCCTTTGGACGGGCGTTCCTGGGTCCATGGATGTGAGGTCAGCACCAATGAAATTCGTTACGTTTGCACCGCGTCCTGTTTTTGCTTCCACCCTGCTTGGCGCCTGCGTGTTGCTGGCCGTTGGAGCAGGCAGTGGCGCACGTGCCGCCGCGCAGGAGACGAATCCGGCGGCAGAGCAGACAGACGGAGTTCAACGTGTTCCGGTGCCGATCGACAAGCCGGACCCGACCAAGCGCCGGCGCACGGACGAGGAAAAGATCCGCACCAACAAGGCGCTGAAGCAGGAGTTGAAGGGCTCGTACAAGACGTGGGTTGATCAGGACGTGCGCTGGATCATCACCGACCAAGAGTTGTCGGCGTTCAAACAGCTTTCCAACGACGAAGAGCGCGATCAGTTTATTGAGAACTTCTGGCGCCGGCGCAATCCGAATCCGGAGTCCCCCGAGAACGAATACCGCGAAGAGCATTATGCACGCATCGCTTATGCGAACGAGCACTTCGCTGCGGGCAAGGCGGGCTGGCGCACGGATCGCGGACATATGTATATCGCGTATGGCAAGCCGGACTCGATTGACGCGCATCCGGGCGGCGGGCAATACGAGCGTCCGATGGACGAGGGCGGCGGCAGCACATCCACCTATCCTTTTGAGGTCTGGCACTACCGCTATCTCGAGGGAATCGGCGACAACATCGATATTGAGTTTGTCGATACCTGCATGTGCGGCGATTACCACATGACGTTGGATCGCTCTGAAAAAGACGCGCTCAAGAATGTTCCGGGTGCCGGCGCGACGCTTTGGGAAGAGATGAACCAGTCGAAGAAGTCAGATCGCTTCAGCGGGGGCGGCCTGGAACAGCTGGGCGATGGACCGGGCTCCAGCCAGCGTCAAAGCAAGCAGTTCGACCGTCTGGACCGCTTTGCCAGGCTGCAGGCTCCGCCGGTGATCAAGTTCAAAGATCTTGAAACGTACATGGCGACGTCGAAGATCCTGAAGGGACCGCCGTTCCTGTTCAATGTGCGCACCGACTATGTGAAGGTGACCAACGATACCGTGCTAGTGCCAGTGACGCTGCAGATTCACAACAGCGACATCACCTTCAAGACCACGGACAACGTGTCGATGGGGACGGTGAACATTCTTGGCCGTGTGTCGACGCTGACCGGACGGCCAGTGCAGACGTTTGAAGATACGGTTGCCGTACAGGTTCCGAGTGAACTGCTGCCGCGCACGCGCCAGCAGCAGTCGGTTTACTGGAAGGCTTTGCCGCTGCGTCCAGGACTTTACAAAATCGACATAGTCATCAAAGACGTTAACAATCCCGACCATGTGGGCACGTGGCGGCGGGGCGTGAACGTGCCGAAGTATGACGATGACCAGCTCGCACATTCTTCGCTGATCCTGGCCGACCAGATGTACCGGGTTCCGTCGAAGGATGTGGGTGCGGGGAATTTCGTTATCGGCAACACGCATGTGCGGCCACGCGTGGCCACCGGTGTCGCGGTGCCGATCACGTTTCACCGCGACCAGAGCCTGAATTTCTGGATGCAGGTGTACAACCTGGGGATCGGGACCAATAAGCAGAATGGCGCTACCGTGGAGTACCAGGTTACTGATCTTGCGACCAACAAGAAGGTCCTGGATACGTCCGAACAGACCAACAAACTGAATCCAAATGCGGACCAGGTTACGCTGGAAAAGAGTCTTCCGCTGGCCAGCCTGGCTCCGGGTAAGTACGCGGTCAGCATCCGGGTCAACGATGGTGTCCGCAACCAGCACTTTGACGAAACAGAACCTTTTACTGTGGACTAGTTTCAGCTTCCTAGTCGCTAAAGAGCCGGACCTACCGGACGGGGATTGAAGGCAGAATGGCTCGCACGGCAGGCGATGGCCGGCAGGGTAGCGAGCAGCTTTGGAGTTCGTCGACGTGCAGAGGAACGCTGTGCACAGATCCCAGGTACGACCGAACGAAGCCGGAGTCACAGCTCTTCTCCTCGCGGGGTTGATGCTGGCGCTGGTTCCCATTGCGCAGGCGGCACGCCCGGGAACTTCGTCGATCTCGGGCGTGGTGCGGGATGCACAGGGCGTGGCGCAGATGGGTGCGCTGGTCCAGGTGCTGGGTGCGAACGCAGCCACCGCCGGGACGGCGTTTACTGACCCGCGCGGACGGTATTCGATTGCCAACCTCAGTCCGGGCCGCTACCTGGTGCGCGCGAGCGCGACCCTGTTTGTGCCCGCGACGAAGAACAATCTGCAAGTGCGGTACGGTGCGGCGGAGATAGTGAACCTTACGCTGGCGACGTTGTTCGATACGGCGTCCTGGCTGCCCGCACAGCGGCGGCGATCCGATGAGCCGTCCGACGACTGGAAGTGGACGCTGCGTTCGATGGCGAACCGCCCCATTTTGCGGATCGTCGATCAGGACACAACGATCCAGATTTCGTCGAGCGCGGAGAACAAACCCAAGGGCCCACGCATCGCAGTCCGCGAAAGCGTGGCCAGCGGGGACGGGGGCTTCGGGTCGGGCGGTCTGCATGATGTGCTGACGCTGCACCGCGTGCTGGATGACGGCGCGGACGTGGTGCTGCGCAGCGATGTGAGTTCTCCGCGTGTGCCGGCGGGCACAGCGCCTTCACAGGAGTTCGACCTGGGGTACGAGCGTGCCGGCAACTTTGGCAGCGCGACCCGGTCGATGGTCAGTTACCGGTCGCATCCGGAGTTGATTGCGGCAGGCCCAAGTGCGGCGGCAGATGCAAACCGGGGACTCGAAAGTTTGGACATTATCGGTGGGCAGCGGGCCACGCTGGGCGATGTGGTGGAGCTTGAAGTTGGCAGCGACCTGAGTGCGGTGTCAGCCGGCGGTGCCAGCGGCTTTGAAAATCACCCGTTCCTGCGGCTGACCGCTCATCCTTCGGGAACGTGGACGCTGCAATACCGGTTCGCCTCCGACCCGGAGTTGCAGGGGTTTGACGACATCTCGTCCGGCCAGCGCGCGATTCCCGTGGCGCTGGTTCGGAATGGACGGCTGGAGTTGGAGAGGGGGCACCACCAGGAGCTTTCGGCCTCGGACAAGACCGGGCGCGCAACCTTGTCAGCCGCTTACTATCGCGATGTGATGCACCGGACGGCGGTTTCGGGCGGTGGCGCTTCTTACCCGGAACAGACCGCGCCCAACGCGATTCCAACCGGGATGGTGGTCGATCCGACTACTGGAACCTTCGGGATTCTGGCCCAGGGATACGCGACCGACGGCGTGCGCTTGACCGCCAGCATGCCGCTGACGGACGGTTTGTGGATCGCAGCTGAATACAGCACCGGCGAGGCTCTCGCGTCCGCAACCGGCGGCGATGTTTCGCTGGCCGAAGCGGTGGCAGGACTTTCTGCGCAGCAGGCGAACGCTCTTACGATTGCGCTCAAGGGCAGGCTGAGCACGGGAACGCGTCTGCGGGCTTCGTACCGTTGGCAGCAGGCGAACCTGGTCTCGGCGGTCGACCCGTACAGTGCGTTTGGCGACCAGGCGTATCTGAGCATGCTGTTGCGGCAGCCGATTCGCCTTGGCAATCATCTGCCGCACGGTCTGGCCGCGACCATCGATGTGACCAACCTGCTGGCTGAGGGCTATCGGCCGTTTCTTTCGGCGGATGGACGCACGCTGTACTTTGCGCAGGCACCGAGGACAATTCAGGCTGGCCTGTCGTTTTCGTTCTGAGAAGGCCAGGAACAGACAAATAATTTAGCGCAGAGGGCGCTGAGTAGGACTTACTCTGTGGCCTCGGCGTTCGTTGACTGCGTCCTCTGCGCTCACGCTCCTGCCTTGCATGACTTCCCTTGCATGATCGAGCAGCGAACTCTTTACTCCGCTGGCAAAACGAAGCAGCTAAAGCAACGCAGATTCCCTTCGGGAATGACAGCCAGGTAAGGAGGGGATGCTTATCTTTACATTCTGCTCAACCAGTCTGCTGAATCTGCTAGTTGAAGCCGCGGCGGCTGCGATTGCGCGGGTTGTCTTCGGACTCGCGGTCCCGGATGCGCTGCCCGAACTCGCTAGCGTCCTGGTTGCGCTGTTTCTTTTCCGCGGCTGAAAAGCTTCGCTCTTCCGAGCGCGAAATGCGTTTGTGGGCGGTCATGCCTTCCAACAGAAACTCTGCGGCAGAGACAGCGGTTTCGGGTTGCGACTTCGAGGTGATGTGGAAGGGCGCGAGCTTCTCAAGCAGACCCTGGATCTGCTTCAACTCAGCGAGGGTAGAGGTTGCGGGCTGTTGATCGTTGAGCTGAACGGTGCCGCCGAGATTGAACCACTGCTCGATCTGCTGAGTGTTGACGGCGGGGAAGTGCTGGTCGAAGACGGTCGCTACTGCGGACCGGATAATCTCGCGGACGACCTGATCGGCGCCGCGCATCTCGCCTTCGTATTCGAGTTCGATCTTGCCGGTGATGCCGGGCAGCGCGGCAAAGATGTCGCCGACGCGGGGGACGACGACGGATTCGCCGTGCAGGAGGGCGCGGCGTTCGGCGTTCGACAGGACAAGCTCCATGGTCGAAATGGGCAGGCGCTGCGAGACGCCGGAGCGCTTGTCTACTTTTTTATCCTCGCGCGCCGTGAAGGCGATCTGCTCGACGATCTGGCGGATATAGTGGGGAATTTCGATCTTCTGAATCGTGTCATCGCCGACGTAGCTTCGGGCGGTCCAGGCCTCCTGTTCGGTGATCTCAATACCTTCTTCGATGGACTCTGGATAGTGGGTACGGATCTCGGAGCCGATGCGATCCTTGAGTGGGGTGACGATTTTGCCGCGTGCGGTGTAGTCCTCGGGATTGGCGGAGAAGACGATGGCGACGTCGAGCTCGAGCCGAACGGGGTAGCCCTTAATTTGGACGTCGCCTTCCTGCATAATGTTGAAGAGGGCGACCTGGATTTTTCCGGCGAGGTCGGGCACCTCGTTGATGGCGAAGATGCCACGATTGGCGCGGGGCAGCAGGCCGTAGTGCATGGTCAGTTCGGAGCCGAGTTCTTCGCCCGAGCGTGCGGCTTTGATGGGGTCTACGTCGCCGATCAGGTCGGCTACGGTGACGTCGGGGGTGGCGAGCTTTTCGACGTAACGCTCCATGGGTGTCATCCAGGCGATGGGCGTGGCGTCCCCTTTTTCGGCGATCAGGTTGCGGGCAAACCGGGAGAGCGGTTGGTAAGGATCGTCGCGCAGCTCGGAGCCGGCGACGTAGGGGACGTGCGGGTCGAGCAGCGTGGTGAGCGCGCGCAGAATGCGGCTCTTGGCTTGGCCGCGCAGACCGAGCAGGATGAAGTTGTGGCGCGAGAGGACGGCGTTGACGATCTGCGGGACGACGGTGTCGTCGAATCCCACGATGCCGGGGAAGAGCGAGGCTTTGGATTTGGCGGACTCGCGCAGGCGAACGATGAGGTTGTCGCGGAGTTCGTCTTTGACCGAGCGGGAGACACGCGCCGGGGTGAACTCTGAGCTGCGCAGTTGGCCGAGTGTGGTTGGGAGTGCGGATTTCGCCATAGGTGAAGTATAGATGTTCAAGTCGCGGGTCGCGGTTCAGGAGCGCAGCCAGGCTGCATGTCGGGCGCGCTCATGTTGATTGGAACAAAGCGCAGTCAGTTGGCGGTGAGTTCCTCGCGGAGCGCGGACATTTCCGCGAGGGCGTGCTGATTGCCCGTGCGGTTTGCCGCAGCAATTCCGTGGTGGAGACGGGCGATGGCGAGCTCAGGATTGCCGTTGGCGGCAAGGGTCTGGGCCGACATCTGGTAGGCGGGAACGTAATCGGGGTCGGTTTGAATGCAACGCTCGAACTCCGCCAATGCCTGCTCAATTTTGTGCTGGCTGACGAGCTCCATGGCGAGGCCGTAGCGGGCGAAGGTGTCGTTAGGGTTGGCGGCGAGGATCTGCGTGAGGGTGGCGAGCTTGTCCATGGTGAGTATGGTGCTTGGTTCGGCGGTGGAGATGCAAGCTGGGTGGGATTCGTTGAAGCGGCCTGGCTTTGTTGACGCAACAGAAGCAGATCCTCCGCTTCGCTGCGGAATGACAAAGCTGGCTTGGGTGATCGCGAGCCGGAGTGGACGATTGAGGGATCTACGTTGAGAGCTGGTCGCGCGTTTAGAATGAACGTATGAGCGAGCCAGTGCTGATTCGGAAGGTGAGTGAGTCGCAGTCCGAGCGCAGTGAGATTATTTTTCCCGGTGATGCGAATGCGCTGGGGAGTTTGTTTGGTGGCAAGCTGATGCAGTACATCGACCTGGTGGGTGCAATGGCTGCCAGCCGGCATGCGCGGGCGATCACGGTGACTGCTTCAATGGATCATCTTGACTTTGTGGCGCCGGTCCGGGTTGGCGAACTGCTGATTCTGAAGGCTAGCGTGAACCGGGCGTTTCGCACCTCGATGGAAGTTGGGGTGAAGGCGATGGTGGAGGACTGGGAGCTGCGTAAGCTGCGCCATGTCAGTTCGGCGTACATCACGTTTGTGGCAATGGACCGGCAGGGGAACGGCGTGGTCGTGCCGCAGCTCGAACTTGAAACGGACCATGAACGTCGGCGCTGGGAAGATGCGGGGCGCAGGCGAGATATGCGTGCAGGAGAGACGCTTCGGGCGAAGCGGCTGCGGGAGCAGTTGGCGGCGGATTGGCACGTTTAGGCGGAGCGCACAGTGATAAAAGTATTGAGTACGGCCGTGTTTGCAGTCTTTCTGCTGTCAGAGGCACTCGCGCAAAACGCGGAGGTAACGGTTCGCGCGTTCGACGGCAAGACCGGCAAACCTCTGGCTCATCAACGTCTCCTATTTTTTGGCGGTATCAGCGAGCAAAAGGCAAGGGTTCACCAAACAACTTCGGAGATTACCACTGACGACAAGGGGGTCGCCGTGTTGCGCGTCGATCTTACAAAGATAAAGCTGTTCAGCACTTTCGCTGATTTCATGACAATGTGCAATACGCAACCGAATTATCGATATTCACGAGTGGACACGATCCTCACGATGGGACTGGCTAAACCAAATGAATGCGGCTCTTTCGCCGAGAAGCCCCGGCACGGTCAACTTGTCATTTATGCAAGGAAGCCAACTCTCCGCGAGAAGATGGCCTGGTAAATCAGTGTTAGCTGAACCAAGAGGAGATTGAAATGGCGGCAGGACAGGGTGTAGCGCAGGGGCCGATGCCTCTGCCGGGTGTGGCGCACGTGGTGGCGATTGGGTCGGGCAAGGGCGGCGTGGGTAAGACCAGCGTGGCCGTCAATCTGGCTGTCGCGCTGGGCAAGATGGGGCATCGGGTGGGGTTGATCGACGCCGATATCTATGGGCCGAACGTGCCGATGATGCTGGGTGTGACGCGGCAGCCGAACGTTGTGGGCGAGAACCGCATTGAGCCCATCCTGTCCCACGGGGTGAGGTTTATGTCGGTCGGGCTGATCTCACCCGGCGACAAGCCGATGGTGATGCGCGGGCCTATGCTGCACCAGATTATCCGGCAGTTTTTGCAGCAGGTGGAGTGGGGTGTGCTCGACTACCTGATCGTTGACCTGCCTCCAGGGACTGGGGATGTGGTGATCTCGCTTGTTCAGACGGTGCCGCTGACAGGCGCGGTGGTGGTTTCAACCGGGTCAAGCGTGGCGTTGCAGGATGCGCGCAAGGCGCTCGAGATGTTCCACCAGGTGAAGGTGGACGTGCTGGGGCTGGTCGAGAATATGTCGCAGATGAGGCTACCGGATGGATCGGTAATCGACGTGTTTGGCGCGGGTAGCACAGAGCACATGGCGAAGCAGTTTGGGCTGGAGTTCCTGGGGTCGATTGACCTTGACCCAGCCATCCGCAAAGGCGGCGACACGGGCATGCCGGTCGCGCTGGCTGGACCGCAGAGCAGTTTGGGTGGGGCGTACTACCGGGTGGCCGAGAAGGTGGTTGCGGCAGCGGAGCGGGTGGCTGACGGGGAGAGCGACGTGCTCGAAATCAGTTAACGTCCGGTGATGATTTGAATCCAGTTTAAGAAGGTGTGCGATGCAGTTGAAGCCATTCCTGCTGAACATGTGGCTAGACCACTTGGGGCATGACATTACATTCAACCTTGGGTCGAGCACGGGACCAAGCTGGACTGTCGAAGAACTCTTAGAGCTTGCAGATGGGGACGAGCGACAAAGGTTTTACGGGCATGCGCTCACCTATAGCCAGGCCGTCGGCTCCGCCGCGCTCAGGGAGGCGATTGCCGCGATGCACGGCGTGGGTGCAGAGTGTGTGCAGATTGTGACCGGTGCCTCCGAGGCGCTGCTGATCATGATGTGGCTTGCGGCTGAGCCGGGAGCAAACGTGGTTCTGCCGCGGCCCGGCTACACAGCTTTTTCTGCTCTACCTGAGTCATTGGGAATCGAAACGCGCTTCTACTCGATCTGCAAAGAGAATAGCTTCCGCATTGACGTCGGTGCCATCATGGAACTCGTTGACAACGGGACGAAGGTGGTTGTGGTCAACAGCCCGCATAATCCGACGGGCGCGACGATGAGCGATGCGGAGATGGAGCAGTTGCACGAGTTCACCTCAGCGCGTGGGATCCAGCTTGTGAGCGATGAGGTGTATCACCCGATCTATTACGGTAAAGAGACGCGTTCGGCGTCGCGACTACCCCATGCGACGGTGATCGCCGATTTTTCTAAGGCGTTTTCTTTGCCCGGCCTTCGGACCGGATGGATAATCGAACACGATCCGCAGCGCCGGGAGAGGTACTGGAACGCGCGGGCGTACTTTTCGGCCTCGAATACACCGGGTGGCGAAATGCTTGGAACAATTGCGATACGGCGTCGCGATGTGGTCCTGAAGAAGACTCTCGATACCGCGAAGCAAAACTTGCAGCACTTGGACAAATTCATGGCTCGGCATCACCAGACGCTGGGGTGGGTGCGTCCTCAGGGTGGAGTTACCGCGTTTCCCTGGCTGCTGAGCGGCGAGAACGCCAGACCTTTCTGTCTAGCTGCAGCGGACTGCGGAATTCTCCTCGCCCCGGGGGATTGCTTTGATGCTCCGTCTCATTTTCGGATTGGCTTCGCCGCCGCGGGACATACTTTCCCGGAAGGTTTAGATCGGTTGAGCGAACTCATGGACTGTTGGCCGGCCACGAGACGCAGTTGACTCGAAGCGTAAGCTTGAGTCAAGGGGGATTGCTATGGCTGAGGAGCGGATAACAGCGCGGCAGCGTGCGATCCTGATGGCGGTTGTGGAGCGTTATATCGCCGATGGGGAGCCGGTCAGTTCTGCGGCAATTGCGGCTTTGATGGGCGCGGCTAATTTGAGCTCGGCAACGGTGCGCAATGAGATGGTGGCGCTCGCAGACGAGGGTCTCCTTGAGCAGCCGCATACGTCCGCTGGACGTGTGCCTACGGCGAGGGCGTTCAAATTGTTTGTTGAGAGCCTGGGTGCGAGTGCGCTTTCGGCGCGGTCCCGCGGAGAGATCGACGCGCGCTTTGCCGATGTGGCCGGGACGCAGGCGGTAATGCAGAGGACCAGTCACGTGCTCGCTACCCTGTCGAGCGGCGTGGGCGTGGCGGTGGCGACCATGCCGGGCGGAGATCAACTGGAGCATGTGCATTTTTCGCGGCTGGCTCCGCAACGCGTGCTGGCGGTGGTGGTGACGCGGGGCGGTATGGTGCGGGACCGGGTGCTGTCACTCGATGCGGACCTGTCGATGCCCGAGCTGGAGACGGCTGCAAACTTTCTTAATGAGAACTTTCGCGGTTGGGAGATCGAGCGGGTACGTGCGGAACTGCGGGCGCGGGTGGAGCGCGAACGCCGCGAGTATCAACGCGTCAGCACGGCGGCCGAGCAGCTCTGGATGAAGGCGGTTCCGGAGGCGCAGGGCCTGGGTGGACAGCAGACAGTGTATGTGGAAGGCGTCGCCAATCTGGTTGGGGCGCATCCCATAGGCAGGACGGATGACCGCGAACGTCTGCGGGAGATGCTGGGGGCGATTGAAGCTCGGCAGCGTTTGGTGGAACTGCTAAGCGCTTACATCGACACCCGCCAGGAGAGCGTGCGGGTGGTGTTCGACCTCGAAGAGCATGCGCCCGAGATGGCGGGGCTGGTGTTGATTGCGGCCCCGGCGCGGATGCATGGAGAGAACGTGGGTACGGTGGCGGTGATTGGGCCTACGCGCATGCAGTATGAGCGCACGATGCATGCGGTGGGGTATGTGGCGCAGATGCTCGAACGGCAGGGGCTTGTTGGCCGGCAGGAATGGGAGCGGGAGCGATGAAGTCGGCGAACTGGGACAGGATGACGCGCTGGGCCAAGATGGGCAACAATGAGAGTGATGCCGCAAACCGCGGCGATGGAGACGACGCAATGCAGGACGGAATGCAGGAAGAGCAGACGGAAGGGTTTGACCCGGCGGAAGCGGCGAAGATGCGCGCTGAGGGCGAGAGCGAATCGATGGGCCCGCAGAGCGAATCCCCGGCGGAGCTGGAACTGGCGCATGTAAAGGGTGAGCGCGACCAGTTGAAGGACCGGCTGGCGCGTTTGCAGGCGGAGTTCGACAACGCACGCAAGCGTGCCGAGAAGGAGCGGACGGACGCGCGCGAGTACGCGGTCGGCAATACAGTCGAGCCTTTCCTGAGCGTGATGGACAACTTCCGCCTGGCGCTGGGTGCGGATGGCTCGGTTGAGCAGTTGCGGTCTGGCGTGGAGCTGATTCTGAAGCAGATGGAAGAGGCGCTGCGCGGTCTGAATGTGGTGCCGGTTGAGACCGTGGGAACGCAGTTCGACCCGCGAGTCCATGAGGCCCTGGGAAGCATCGAAACGGCGGAGCATCCGGATCACCAGGTGGTTGAGGAGATTCGCAAAGGCTATAAGTTGCGTGAGAAGCTGCTGCGTCCGGCGCTGGTGAAGATCGCGGTGAATTCTGCGCAGGTGAATGAGTAGCACGGCTGGGTCTGGATGCGGAAAGCAGAATCAGATTCCTCCGCTGTGCTGCGGAATGACATCGCAAGGCATCGGGAAAGCGTGCTCGGCAAATGAGAACGCCTGTGAGCGCTTGTTGGAGAGCTCTGGACTGAGTTCTGAAAAGGTGAGACTCGAAAGATGGCTACGGCAAACGTGACGAAGATTGATTACTACGAACTGTTAAGCGTGTCGAAGACGGCGTCGGATCAGGAGATCAAGACTGCCTATCGCAAGCTGGCGATGCAGTACCATCCGGACCGCAACCCGAACAATCCTGGCGCGGAGGCTAAATTCAAGGAGTGCTCCGAGGCTTACTCGGTCCTGAGCGACGGGGAAAAGCGCGCAGCCTACGACCGCTATGGACACGCGGCTTTTCAGGGTGGCGCGGGCGGAGGAGGCAATCCGTTCCAGGGCGGGGGCTTCCACGCGCAGGACATGGGGGACATCTTCGGCGATATTTTCGGTGAGATGTTCAACGTGGGAGGACGTGGGAAGGCGTCGCGCGTGCAGCGTGGACGCGATCTCCGGTATGACCTGTCGCTCGAGTTCGAGCAGGCGGTCTTTGGAGTGGAGAAAGAGATTACGATTCGCCGGGCAGAGACCTGCGACGACTGCCATGGGACCGGCGCCGCCAATGGCAAGCAGCCGGCCACTTGTCCACAGTGTAAAGGCGCGGGTCAGGTGCGGTTTCAGCAGGGCTTCTTCGCGGTGGCGCGGACGTGCCCGCAGTGCGGTGGGACAGGGTCGATTGTGACCGATCCATGCAAGACGTGTGCCGGGCAAACCACGGTCGAGCGGGAACACAAGATCACGGTGAAGGTTCCCGCAGGGGTCGAGCAGGACACGCGGATTCGTTACCAGGGTGAGGGTGAGGCCGGCCGGTTCGGCGGTCCTTCGGGTGATCTCTACGTAGTCTTGAGTGTGCAGAAGCACAAATTTTTCGAACGGGATGGTGACGATCTGCACTGCGTCTTGCCCGTCTCCTTCCCGCAGGCTGCGCTCGGGACGGAGCTGGAACTGGAGACACTTGAGGGTGCCGAGACGATCAAGATTCCTGAAGGCACGCAGAGCGGCAAGCAGTTCAAGCTGCGCAATAAGGGCGTTCCGCACCTGAATGAACGGGGTAAGGGCGATCTGATTGTGGAGATTCGCGTCGCCACACCAACGAAGCTGACTAAGGAACAGAAACAGTTGATGAAGCAGTTGAGCGAGACGATGGTGGTCGAGAATGCGCCGCACTCGCATGGGCTGTTTGAGAAGATGAAGGACATTTTTAACTAGCGGGATTTCTGGCACAGAGACAAACGCAGATTCCCTTCGGGAATGACAGCAAGGGGGAGCGCGGCATTCGTTGGTTGCAGAAAGCAGATTCGTTCGCTACGCTGCGGAATGACAAATCAGCCAGCGGGATAAAACAAGTACAAGTGCCTTAGCTGAAGGCGGTGCCTGCGATTGCAAGGGCTGCGATGGTTGCGGTTTCGGCGCGTAGGATGCGTGGGCCCAGGGTTACGTGAGTCCATGCGTGCTGGGTGAAGAGGTCCATTTCATCCTGGCTCCAGCCGCCTTCTGGGCCGATGGCCAGGGCGACGCTCTCTGGGGCTGGTACGAGGGCTGCTAGCAACGTGTGCTGCTGCTCGGTTTCGCTGAGGAGGATGCGTAGCGGTGCGGAGGCGTTGGCGAGCGCGAGCTTCAGTGGCGTTGGATCGGCGACGTCGGGGACGGACGTTCTGCGTGACTGCTGTGCGGCTTCGTGGGCGATGCGGCGCCAGCGTTCGGCGCGTTTGACTGCTGCCTGCGCGAGGTGCTTTTCCGTACGTCGGGCGAGGATTGGGGTGATGCTCGCCACGCCCAATTCCGTTGCCTTCTCTAGCCCCCACTCGAAGTGGTCGAACTTGAAGACGGCGACGTAAAGGTGAACGGGAAGGGCGGAATCGCTTCTCAGCTCTTCGTGCAGAACGAAGTCTACGCGTTCCGGTGAGACTGCGGTGATCTCAGCGCGATGCAGAAAACCGGCGGCGACGACGTCGAAGATCTGCCCGGTCTCCGCCCGCAGCACGCGTGCAAGATGGTTCGCCTGCTCGCCCGTCAAGGCGGCGTGCGTGGGGTGTCCGGTGGCGGGAGAAAAGGTATCGGCGATCCAGCGGCGGCGCATCGTTTCGGGGCGGCCCTTAGGCTTTCGGGATGACCTGAAAGACGGGCTTCAGGTGGTAGAGATCAAGCTGAATCGACGCGTCCTTGCGGGTGTCCCATACGGGCTGCGGAACGGGAATGGAGAAGAGCAGCGTGCCGTCGATGGTCTGACCGGGTTGCAGAACGGTTTCGCTGTGCAGACGGTTGCCTTCGAGCGGCTTGATCGCTGGGAAGGTGGTCTCGAGGGCGGGCAGATCGTGCTTGTTGACCGATTCCTCCGTCAACTGCGCGCCAGTGGGGTCAGTCAGGATGATGTGAAAGCCGTCAAGCGTGACCGGATTGCGGGTCTTATTGTCGATATGCAGCGTCTCGGCGACGAAGAGAACGTCTTCGCTGTGATCCTGACCGAGCACGATGGAGTGACTTTTATAGACGGTATGTGTCGGCAGCAGGCTGGTGTGCAGCGGCGTGACCGCGACGGTGGTGACGGGGAAGAAGTGGATGGCAAGGAGCACGGCAGCGGCAAAGCAGGCGACCGCAATCACGATAGGCACAGCGAAGGAGCGGCGTTCGGCGAGGGCAAAGGAGGGTTCGGACACGTGTTTCATGGTAGCAGTTCAGAGGGTTGGTTATGGGCGTTTGACGGCGTACTCCTCCAGCAGGACGGAGACCAGCGCGGCCGTGGGAACAGCGACGAGCGCGCCGACAACGCCGGCCAGCGCGCTGCCGAGCAGCAGGGCGACCAGGACGGTAAGACCCATCAGGTTGACTGAGGAGCGCATAATGCGCGGGGTCAGGTAGGCGTTTTCTAGATTCTCATACACCAGGAAGAAGATGAAGACGCCTAACATTTTGGTCCACGAATCGAGCGCAGCGACGGCCGCGGCGAGGGCGACCGAAACAATCGCGCCGATGATTGGGATGATATTGAGGAATCCAGTCAGGATTCCAAGCAGGATGAAGTAGCGCACCCGCAGTGCCCCATAGGCGGTAGTTGAAAGTACGCCAAGGATCAGCATGAGCGAGCCTTGGCCAATGAGCCATTTGCTCATCTTGAGTTCGGCTTTTTTGAGCGTGATATCCAGCCGGCGACGGCTAGCCAAGGGGAACAAGCTTAGGAAAAAGTCGTAGGCATGTTCGCCTTCGAGCATGAAGTAGATGCAGAGAAAGATGGCGGTAAGAATGTCGAAGACGTGGGAGAGCCATAGGGGCAGGGAAGCGACAATGTAGGTGCCGATGGCTCCCAGAAACCGCGCCGCTTTGACAGACATATCATCAAGGCTGATTTTGTCGGCCAGCGGAATACGATGCAGGCGCTGCACCAGTAAAGGCAGGCGGCCGGGCAGATCGTGGAAGACGGTTTTGAGATTATCGATGACCGGTGGAAGTCCCACGAGCAGGAAGATGCTGATCCCGGTAATCGCAAGCAGAAGCAGAAACACAATCGCCATCCAGCGTTGTGGCTTCCAGCCCCGAATGCTGATGTTGGTGATGCGACGAATGACTGGCATCAACACAACCGCAAACAGCGCGCTGACGTAGATGATCTCGAGCTCTTTGCGCAGCTGGTACGCTATGGCCAGGCCAAGAAACAGGGCCACGGCAAAAATCATGTGACTGCGTACGATCGAGTGCGTTTCCGCCTGCGTCGGCGTAACTGGCTCCGGCTCGGAAGGCGGATACGGGCTGGGTGCGCCCGGCATGCTGGTCGGCGTGGTAGACAGGGAACTGCTCCTCGAAAGCCAAGGAATCCGCTACACCGTGGGCTGCACCAACGTAAGCGGTTGCTTTCAAAGCGTTGGATGCGGATTTGCCAGGAACAACGGAACAGCTTTCGACATTATTTAGCTTGTGTGCGCCTGAGCTTAGATCAGGCGTAGCAGCACGGCCATAGCTGCTTCGTCTGCGGAGAGTTCAGAAGTATTCACCGCGACGGCGGCAAGCCTGCGATAGAGCGGCAGGCGAGCGTGGAAGCGCGCTTCGGCTTCCACAGGCGAGGCAAGCAGGGGCCGTTCGTGCTCCGGCGCTGCGAAGGTCTGTAGCATGCAGCGGTCGTAGAGCGTGGGGAAGGGAGCATCGAGGAAGACGACCAAAGTCCTGGGAGTTTGCTCCAGCAGCAAGCGATTTGTCATCTGCTCCGGTGCGCCGCCGCCCAGGGCGACGACCGTGCGGGTGCGGCGCAGAGCGTTGGCAAGCGCGGAAGACTCGAGACGGCGGAAATGAGCTTCGCCGTGCAGGGCGAAGAGCTGCGGGATAGTATGTCCGGTGCGGGATTCCAGGTGGGCATCAAGATCCAGAAACTCCCAGCCGAGCTGTCGGGCCAGCAGCTTGCCGACGGAGGATTTGCCTGCGCCCATGAATCCGGTGAGGACGATGCGCGCGAGTCCGGCGGGCACCTGGTTCACGTGGGACTCGGTCTGGTTCTGCTCGTGGGCGGCACTGGCGGAGAGGGTAATTGGCATCTTCGGTCTCATGGAGGTTAGTTGAGGAGCAAAACGAAAGCCGCGACCTTTGTGGGGTCGCGGCTCAGTGGAAGGGGTGAATGCTCTTGTTACGTCTGCAAGAGATGCACGCTGCCACAGGCCGCAGGGCACCACCAATAGCTCTGGTAGCTAAAGCGGGGAGCGGCGAAGGTGGTGAGGCGCAACATTCTGGAGTTGAGATTACACCGGAGTGCGTTGGGTTGCAACTGTTCTCTCGCTGATTGCTGCGTGGGCTGCGTCTTAGAATCGGGGAAGAGGAGACTTTGGCTATGGGGATGAGCGATGAAGCGTTCGATGTGATGTGTCCTGAGTGCGGGAGCATGCTGCGGATCGACCCGGTGACGCGTTCGATTCTGTCGCACACCCCCGCTCCGCGGAAGAAAACGTTTGAGGATTTCGGCGACGCGAAGCGTGCGCTGGCCGAGGCGGACGCACGCCGTGAATCGGTGTTCGCGCAGAGTGTGGAGGCGCAGAAGAACGCTGAGGATGTGCTGGCGAAGAAGTTTGCCGAGGCCATGAAGAAGGCGAAGGAGAGCCCAGTAACGGAACGGCCTCTGCGGGATTTTGATCTGGATTAGCTCGATTCCCTGGGTGGCCGCGGCGAAACCTAAACGCAGATCCCTTCGGGAAATGACAGCAAGGAAGTAGATAGCTTTCGAGGATGACAGCAAGGTGTACGGTTACGGCCGCCGAAACACGTGCGAGGCTGTCGCGGTAAACTGGTGTATGCCTCCCATTTTGAATGCTCAAGGAGTGTCCAAGCGCTTCGGTGCTGTACCCTTGTTTGAAGATCTTTCGTTTACTGTTTCTGACGGCGACCGCATTGGCCTGATTGGACCCAACGGCGCGGGCAAGTCGACGCTGCTGAAGGTGTTGGCCGGCGAAGAAGATCCGGATGCAGGTGAAGTGGCGATGCGCAAGCGGGCGCGTGTCGGCTATATCCGCCAGGAGTCTACGTTTGCGCCGGGCTTGACCGTGCGCGATGTGCTCGAAAATGCGTTGGCTGCGGGTGGCGTGCCGGAAGGCGAACGCGAAGGGCGGCTGCGCGAGACTAGCGGGCGCGTGGGTTTTCCGGATACGACCGCCCAAGCGGCCACGTTGAGCGGAGGCTGGCGCAAGCGGCTTGCCATTGCCGAGGCCATGGTGACTGGACCGGATGTGCTGCTGCTCGATGAGCCCACCAATCACCTGGATCTAGCTGGAATTGCATGGCTTGAAGAGACGCTGCAGCAAGCTCCGTTTGCCTGCGTGATGGTGAGCCACGACCGTTATTTTCTTGAGAACATTGCGACCGAGATGGTCGAGTTGAATCGCGTGTATGCCGAAGGTTTGCTGCGAGTCAAAGGCGCGTATACCAAGTTTCTTGAAGGTAAGGAACAGTACCTGGAAGCGCAGACGAAGCTGCAGGATTCGCTGCGCAACCGCGTGAAGACGGAGACCGAATGGCTGCGACGCGGACCCAAGGCGCGCACGACCAAGAGCAAGGCACGTATCGACAGCGCGAACGAATTGATCGGGCAGTTGAAAGAAGTGAACGCACGCACGGCCTCTGGGTCGGCGGGGATTGAGTTCGAGGCGACTGACCGCCAGACCAAGCGCCTGGTGGAGTTCGACCATGTGCGCTGCGTTCTGGGCGAAGGCGCAACGGAACGCGTCATCGTCGAGGATCTGAATTTTCTGATTACGAACGGCGTTCGTGTGGGCCTGGTGGGGCCGAATGGCTCGGGGAAGACGACGTTGCTGCGGTTGCTGCGGGAGGAGATTCAGCCCACGTCGGGCGAACTCAAAAAGGCTGCGTTCCTGCGCACAATTTATTTCTCGCAGACCCGGGAGCTGGACGAGGATGTGACGTTGCGGCGTGCGCTGGCTCCGGATTCGGACTCCGTGGTCTACCAGGGCCGCGTGGTGCATGTGGCTTCGTATGCGGCCAAATTTTTGTTTACCAGTGAGCAGTTGAACCAGCCGGTGGAGCGGTTGAGCGGCGGCGAACGGGCTCGGGTGTTGATTGCCAAGCTGATGCTGGAACCAGCTGACCTGCTGCTGCTCGACGAGCCGACGAACGATCTGGATATTCAGACGCTCGAGATTCTGGAAGAGAGTCTGCTCGAGTACACGGGCGCGCTGGTGCTGGTGACGCACGATCGCTTCATGCTGGATCGTGTGTCGACTATAGTTCTGGGGCTGGATGGCAAGGGCGGAGCGCAGCGGTTTGGAGATTACTCGCAGTGGGAGCAGTGGCGTGGCGCGAAGGTGGAGGAACCTATTGCGCCTTCGTCTGCGACTGGGGCCACAACGCAGAAGAGCGCGGGCAAGAAGAAGCTGTCGTACCTTGAGGCGCGTGAGTACGACGCTATTGAGGCGAAGGTGGATGCGGCTGAGGCGCGTTTGAACGCGGCGCGCGATCTGCTGGATGAACCTTCCGTCGCGACTAACGCCGAGGCGCTGACGGCAGCGCTGCATGAGATGGAGCAGGCGCAGGTCGAGGCCGATGGGCTTTATCAGCGGTGGGCCGAGCTGACTGAGAAGGCGGGCTGACGCGGATTTGCGGAGAGAACTGCTGAAGCAAGAACAAACGCAGATGCCCTTGGGGAATGACAACCAAAGGCGGATGCGGGAACACTACAGGTTTGCTGTAGATTCCGTTCGCGTTATTTCTCGTGGGCCTTGTTTTTCGTGTGCGGCTGTTTGCCGAGTTCGTGCCAGGAGGATTCGGCTACGTCTACTTTGAAGTGTTTGGCGGCTGCTTTAATGTTGGCGAAGGCCTGATCGCGTTCGTCGTTGGTGACGCCTTTGGTTTGGTCGAAGCGGGCAATGGCGTTGCGAACGTGCGAGGCGTCGGTCATCGGCTCCTTGCGTTTGGCGGTGAAGGCGAAGGCGGAGTCGGGCAACTCGGTGCGGTGATCGGGGCCGGAGCTTTCTCCATCGTGCGGTTTCCAGGTGGACTTCATTTGTTTTGCCTCCTGGTGGTTCGGATGGCGTGAAGGCGTTCTCGCGTTGCCGTGGGGTATGCTGCTTGCACGATGAAAACTCTTGCGGGTTGTGTGGTGTTGGGCGGGTTGTGTGCGCTTTCCTTGAGTGCGCAGACTCCGGCGACGAAGACGTATGTGCTGCGTGCGGCGCGAATGCTGGATGTGCGTGCAGGCCGCGTGGTTACTCCGGGCGAGGTGATCGTGACGGGGGGCCGTATCCTGTCGGTCGGCGCGGGCAATGAGCCAGCCGGAGCCGAGGTGATCGACCTGGGCGATATGACGCTGATGCCCGGGATGATTGACGCGCATGTGCATTTGTTTTTGCATCCGGGTGCCGAGAATTCGCAGACGTTTGATGAGTCAGTGCCGCAGCGCACGCTGATTGCCATGCACCAGGCTGAGCTCGACCTGATGGCGGGCTTCACGGCGGAGCGCGATATGGGCACGGAGGGCGCGGGATCGGCCGATACGGCGGTGCGCGATGCCATCAACTCTGGGCTGTATCCCGGCCCGCGGATGCGGATGAGCGGCAATGCCACTGACATTACGGGTGGGCATGAAGATGCGATTGGGTTCAATCCTGCACAGCATGCGCTCTCGAACGCCGACTATGCGGATAACGCCGAGGAACTGGTCAAGGCGATCCGGGAGCAGAGAAAGCAAGGCGCGGACTTCACCAAAATCTACGAGACTGGCCCCGACCACTACAGCGATGGAACGCTGTCCGCGCCTTACCAGTACACTGCGGCAGAGTTGAAGGCGGCGGTCACGGAAGCAGCACGGTACGGTAAAGGCGCGGGACACAGTGTCGGGGTGCATGCAACATGCGAGCCTGGTGCGGGGTACGCGGTGGAAGCGGGCGTTGCATCCATCGATCATGGCTATTATTTGAGCCCGGCGACCATGCGGATGATGAAGGAGAAGGGTATCCCGGCGGTCCCAACGTTTGCCATCGCGGAATATTTTGCGGAGCATGCTGCTTCGCCGGACAGGGCGGAAAAGCTGAAGCAGGAGCAGGCATTCCATGCCGCGCAGTTCAAGCTGCAGCTCGCGGCGGGTGTGCCGATGGCGGTGGGCAGCGATGTTGGTCCGTTCCCGCACGGCACCCAGGCGCGGGAGTTGGAGTTGATGGTGCAGTACGGAATGCCTGCGGCGCAGGTCTTGCAGGCCGACCTGTTGAACGGCGCCAAGCTGCTGGGCTGGGAAGGCAAGATCGGCGAACTGAAGACGGGTGCTTACGCCGACGTCATTGCGGTGCAGGGCAATCCGGTGGCGGATATCTCAGCAACCACGCGGGTGCAGTTTGTGATGAAGAACGGCACGGTCTATAAGCGGCCTTAGAAGTTCCACCGTCACTGCCAACAACGGTTTACATGTTTATCTGAGGACTGAATGAATCCTTTCCGCCTGCTGGTGTGCTTGTCTCTGCTTTGCCTTCCTGCTTTCGCCGATGCCCAGGAGGTAGGCGACTCCAGCTTCAGCCGGCTCAACACATTTTCCATTGTTGGGGAGTATTCGAACGACTCCAGTCACATTTTTCTCGGCAGGGCAGAAAACCGGAAGATTGGCGACATAGGAGTGCAGTATCAGCGGCGGCTCGCTCATCGGCGAGCGTTCGACTTCAGCTATATGGCTGAGCTTCGGCCGGCTGTGGTCGAGTCCGATCCCACGTCCGACGGCATACTTGTCGTGACTTTGCCTAAACCCTACACCATCAACTACGGTCGAGTCCCTGTCCGGAAATGTGTCCAAAACTCATTTGCAGCTAAAGGTTTTTTGCCAGACGGCCAGCCATACGCTCAAACCATCAATCTTACGTGCGGACGTCGTATGGTGGTCGGGCAGGCCTTCTCTCCGATCGGATTTCGCTTGAACCTGGAGCCCCGGCATCGACTCCAGCCCACCTTCAGCATCCTGGGTGGGTACATGTTTTCTACGGAGAAGATACCGACCATTGCCGATGGATCCTACAACTTCACTTTTGAGGTTGGGGCGGGGTTCGACTTCTTTCGATCGCATCGTCGGTCCATGCGATTGGAGTACGCCGTGCAGCATTATTCCAATGCCGGCTCGGGTGTGACGAACACCGGCGTAGACTGCGGGTTCATCAAGCTGAGTTACGCCTTCGGGCGATAAGCGTCAGTATCGTTGCTCAGCCAAGCGCGTCCGGTACCGGCGGTTCTGGTCCAAGAGAATGCGCGGGTTCCGTTACTAGCTGGTTGGGCTCCATTGTTCGTCGGCTGAGGGGCCGTAGAGCGCGGGCACTGGAATGTCGTTCATGCGCAGGTAGACGCCGAGCTGGGCGGTGTGATGGATCATGTGGTTGAAAAAGAGTCCGCGAAAACAGACGCTGCGTGGAGAGTTCGAAATGAGCTGGTCGCCAAAGGAGAAGCGCCACAGATGGGAGAGATGCTCGTCGGAGGCTTTGGCCAGCGAAGCCCGGCACTTCTCGGCGGCTTGGTCGAACTGCTCCAGTGCGGCACTGGTAGAGGTAAAAACGAGCGGCACATGCGGACGCCTGGGGGCAGCCATGTCCATGTTTTCGTCCTCGAGAATGTAGTAGCCGAAAAGCGGCAATGTGGCACAGTGCATGGCCAGTTTGCCGAAGGGCATTGATTTCTCATGGCACTTGAAATCATTGCGGCCCTCGGGGACGCGCTCGATGGTGCGGCGGGTGTTGGAGATTTCGGTATCGAAGTCCTGCAAGAGAATTTCTGCGATGGTCATTGCGCTCTCCGAGAATGATTTGTGTGTTCTTGTTGATTTGGTGGACTCACAAGCCGGTGATGTTGTAGCCGCAGTCGACGAACATTATCTCACCGGTGATGCCGCTGGCGAGGGGGCTCGACAGGAACAAGGCGGTCGAGCCTACCTCGGCGGCCTCGACATTGCGGTGCAGGGGGCTGCGTTGCTCGACCGCGTCGAGGATCTTTGAGAAGTCGCCAATGCCGCGTGCGGCCAGCGTTTTGATGGGTCCGGCGGAGATGGCGTTGACGCGAATTTTCTTCTCGCCCAGCTCCGCGGCGAGCGCGCGCACCGTTGACTCGAGCGCAGCCTTGGCGGGGCCCATGATGTTGTAGTTGGTGAAGACTTTCTCCGCGCCATAGTAAGTCAACGTCAGGATTGAGCCGCCGTCGGACATCAGCGGCGTGGCTGCGCGTGCGAGCGCGATGAGTGAGTAGACGCTGATGTCGTGCGCGACGCGGAAGTCATCGCGCGTGGTGTCGAGCACGCTGTTTTTGATGTTGGGGGCGAAGCCGATGGCGTGGACGAGCGTGTCGATCCGACCGTACACCTCGGCAAGCTGCGCGAAGACTGCATCGATCTGCGCGTCTTCGGCGACGTCGCACTGAAAGGTCTTTGCGCCGGGAAGTTCCGCTGCGAGCGTTTCTGCGTCGCGCTGGAGGCGCTCGCTCTGATAGCAGATAGCGAGCGTTGCGCCTGCTTCAGACAGCTTTTGGCAGATCGCCCATGCGATGCTGCGCTTATTGGCGAGGCCGAAGACGACGGCGACTTTGCCCTTGAGATCGATCATGAGGCGGTTAGCTCCTGGATTGAGTTCTGCGGATCCTGCGGGTTGTTTTCGTTGATCAGGATAGCAGCGGGGCGGAGCACAATACGCAGCGTTTGTTCTTGCTGTCCCGGTTCTCTACACCATCCGCAAATCCTAGTTAGAATTTCGCAGAGGTAGATGGCAGGTCCGCTATGTCGTTGCGAATGTAGATAAGCTGGCAAACCTCGGCGCTCCAGGTAAACCGTTCGGGTTGGGTGGCGCAGAATATGTGGCGCAAGGTGTAGCCATTAGCGATCAGGAGAGAGTTTTTCTCGCTGGGAATATCGCGCGCCGGATCAAGCAAACGAGAGCCGTAAAATTCCGCCACTACGACTGCGGGTTTAGGCAACGAGGCAAGAAAGCGTTCTTCAGAGTCGTTGCGCCGGCTCCACCACCAGAATGGCTTCGCCTGGTTGATGAAGAGGTTCTCGTGGAAGTAAGGCTCGATTCCCACCGAGTGGAAGGAAGCTACGCCTTCGTCCAGCAGATGGGTGGAGGCGATCGGAAGACCCTGATCAACATAGGGTTTCAGGAAGCGTGCGGTGGCCAGGTCAGGGGAATAATCGTGCTTCCGTTCGAAGTTGACCGAATAGGCTGTCCAGGCGATCTGCGTAAAAACTGTGAACAGCAGCGCCGCCTCGAGCAGTATCCGGTTGCGCCCGGCAGGCAGGCCGTCCCAGATAACCCAGAAAATCGCCAGCAGAAGCACAAATTTCAAACCTAAATGCCAGAAACTATCAAGCGCTAGACCTGAGAAGATCGCAAGCAGAAGCACTGGAACCAGGAAGCGGAGGCGCCGCATTCCTGCCATGGCGACCAGGACGGCGGCCCAGAAGAACAGACTCAGCCACCACGGATCGCACAAACCGAACAGCAGAGACCTAAGCGACCCCACCAGCAGCTTCACCGCCGGGCTGAGAGGAGCTATGGCAACTCCTCTGGGGTGGTAGGACACGATGATAACGTCATGGGCCGGGTAAGCGGTCCA
>JAABUJ010000623.1_pt1 | contig 65701 bp, 68 predicted proteins | sample 5559131 | NCBI WGS metagenome assembly JAABUJ01 (sample SAMN10711875, study PRJNA513366) | rock metagenome | isolation source: Antarctica rocks | place: Antarctica: Victoria Land, Mt New Zealand nord | collected 2016-01-07 | reverse complement strand
CGACCGACCACGGCTTCTCAATGTTAAGTAGCCGCTCGAAGACATGCTTCTCGCGCATGGCATCGGATGCGACTCACGTCCCGAAAGCCCATCTTTTCGCCCACTAAGAACCCGGAAGACCCCTTTTCGCGAGGTCGCCTACCGTCGAAACGATTTCGCCGGCAGACCACGTCCAGGATGCCCCGATCTCGGGCGCTACGATTAGCGGACCGGTCTTTCGCATGCCGTGCCAGTACCCGGTCGCCATGTCCGCAACGTGCTGCTCGCGATCGATGGTAGTCGTCTGGTCCATCTCGGCCGGCGCGAAGAGATGCTGCCGAATGTACGAGTCGTACGATTCTCCAGATACAATCTCAATGACGCGGCCGAGAGCGATATAGTTCGTGTTGCTGTATTCCCAGCGAGAACCCGGAGTAAAATGGAGCGGCCCGGCCGCCATCCGTTCGATCTTTTCGAAACTGCCGGTAGAGGTTTGGGTGATCTGCACCATGTGGTTGGTGTCAACGTAGTTGAAGAGGCCTGTTGTCTGGTAAAGCAGCTCCCGGAGCGTCAGCTCATCGGCGTGCGGGAAATTAGGCACGTACTTCGCCAAGCGATCGTCGAGCGAGAGCCTCCCCTGCTCTTTAAGCTGCAAGACCGCCGCAGCCGTAAACTGCTTTGTATCGGAACCGATCTCGAAGCGCGTAGCGACGTCCACCGGGGTGTTACTGTGCCGATTGCGCGCCCCGAAGCCGTGCGCGTACACGACACGTCCATGCTCAACGACGGCGACAGCGATGCCGACCGCATGCGTCAACACGAGGCGTTGACCTACCGTGGCAGTGACTCGGCGCGTTGGAAACGTTGAGGCGCGCCGAGCGACATGGCCCGATGCCCAGCCCGGCAACAGCATGGCAGAACTAATCGAGAGCGCGAGGGCTACGCGCACGCTATACGACTGCATTATTTTCACAAAGCACGCGTCCGTCGATGAACCGCGCTTCTCCGCGCGGGCGGCATAGAGGTCAAGACGGTCGTCCGGCATGTACTCAACGCGACGGGCGCGCGGGACTCAAAGGAGCACTTCCCGCAGGTGACCGCTTTCGACATCATAGACGAAGCCGCGTACGTGGTCGCGATAGGGTAGGAACGGGTGCCCCCGCACGAGCGCGATCGCACTGCGCACGGCCTCATCGATATCGCTGAAAGCGCCGAATGCGTACGGCGGCGCGTGACCGGTCTCGGCCGCGATGTCGGCCCGTAGAGCCGGCTCGTCTGTGCCGTGTAGCCCGCAGTCGGTGTGATGCATGAGGATCACCTCGCGCGTTTGGAGGAGCCGCTGCGAGAGGACAAGGGAACGCAGTACGTCCTCGCTGACGAGGCCGCCGGCGTTACGCAGGATGTGCGCTTCGCCCGAAGCGAGACCGAATATCCGGAAGTTGTCGATCCGCGAGTCCATGCAGGTCACGATCGCAACATGCTTGGTGGGAATGACCGCGCGCGGCCCCTCGAAATCGGCCTCATGCGTGACGGCATTGCCGACGAGTTCATCGATGGCAGAGGTCACCCCGGCCGCTTTATCCGCTCGCGCGAGCTTCGCGCTTCGTGACCCGATACACGTTGCGCACATCGCGCAAGGTGCGCAGCTTCTCGAGAACCCGGTGCAGGTGCGCGAGATCGTTGATCTGCAACGTCAGGCTGATCAGCGCGCTATCGCGCTTGACGCGGGCGGTCACCGAAGAAGCGGTCGTTTTATACTCGGCGCACACCCCCATCACGTCTTGCAGCAGGCCGGCGCGATCGAGTGCATCGACCTCGACGTCGACCGCGTGGGTCGATTCGGCGATGTTGATCCACGAAGCCTGGAGTATCCGCTCGGGCGTCGCCGACATGTAGGCGACGTTCGGACAATCGCCGCGGTGCACGGATACGCCTTTGCCGATCGTCACATATCCCATGATGGGATCGCCCGGTACGGGACTGCAACACTTCGACAGCCTGACCAGCACATCGTCGACATCCGCGATGCGAATGCCGTTCGAGCTGCGCACCGGACGGCGTGAAGGCGCCGGCATTCGCTTCATCGCGGCGAGGTCGATGAGATTGGAGCCTTTCGATTCGTCGCGCAGCCGCGTCACGACGGAGGGCGCCGACGCATCGCCGAACCCGATCGCGGCAAACAGGTCGGCCGCGCTCGTATAGTTCATGCGTTTGGCGATCCGTTCGATCGTGTCGCCGTGCGCGAGATCCGGCCGCATGTGTGCGCGCACAAGTTCGCGCTCGACGGCTTCCTGGCCGATAGCGACGTTCTCGTGCTTGCGCTCTTTGCGAAACCATTGCTTGATCTTGTGTTTGGCGCTCGAGGTATGCGCGATCGAGAGCCAATCGAGCGACGGCCGCGCGCTCTTGTTGACCAGCACCTCGCAGATGTCGCCGTTCTTCATCTGATAGTCCAGCGGCACGATCTTGCCGTTGACCTTTGCGCCGACGCAGTGGTTGCCGACGTCGGTGTGGACTTGGTATGCGAAATCGAGCGGCGTCGCTGCGGCGGAAAGCGAGTACACGTCGCCTTTGGGCGAAAAGATGAAAACTTGATTCTCGAAGAGATCGAGCTTCAAGTTCTCCATGAACGCGCGCGAATCGCTCATGTCGTTCTGCCACTCGAGCAGCGAACGGAGCCAGGTAAGTTTGTTCTCGAAAGCGTCCGCCTTGCCGCCCTCTTTATAGCGCCAGTGTGCGGCGATCCCGTACTCGCTCGTGCGATGCATCTCGAGCGTGCGAATTTGGATCTCGAGCGGATCGCCGCCCGGGCCCACGACCGTCGTGTGCAACGACTGGTACATGTTGGGCTTGGGCATCGCGATGTAGTCTTTGAAGCGTCCCGGCAGCGGCTTCCAAACCGAGTGGATGATGCCGAGCGTCGCGTAACAGTCCTTGACCGTCTCGACGATGACACGCACCGCCGTGAGATCGTAGATGGTCGAGAAATCGCGACCCTTGTTCATCTTCGCGTAGATCGAATAGAAATGCTTGGGACGCCCGGTCACTTCCGCCGAGATGCCGAGGTCCTCAAACTGTCCCCGCAGCAGCCCGAGAACTGCGGTGACCGCTTCTTCGCGCGCCACGCGCTTCTTCGCAACGCGCTCGGCGATGTCGCGATAGGCCTCGGGATCGAGGTAGCGCAGCGCGAGATCTTCGAGGTCCCACTTGATCTTCCAGATGCCGAGGCGGTGCGCGATCGGCGTGTAGATTTCGATCGTTTCGCGGGCAATCGTCTGCTGCTTCGCTGCCGGCAAACTTTGGAGGGTTCGCATGTTGTGCAGACGGTCGGCGAGCTTGATGATGATAACGCGGATGTCCTTAGCCATCGCCAAAAACATCTTGCGCAGGTTTTCGACCTGTGCGTCTTCTTTGGACTGGTAGGGAATGCGGGTAAGCTTGGTGACGCCTTCCACCAGCTGCGCGATCTCGGGACCGAATCGGGAGGCGACCTCATCGCTCGTCACCGACGTGTCCTCGACGACATCGTGCAGGATCGAAGCCGCAATCGTTGCCCGGTCCATTTCCAGGTCGGCGAGATAGCGGGCCACGGCGAGCGGATGTTCGATGTAGTCTTCGCCCGACACCCGCCGCTGCTCCCCGTGGGCCGCATGCGCCACGTCGTAGACAGCGCGCAGCCAATCGGCTTCCAAGGCCGTATCGTACGACTGGACTTTCGAGATTAGTTCTTCGAGAAGCGCATCCGGCATCGGCTGACTCTATGATGCCATACAATCCGGCAATGTGTCGAGCGTCACGACCGAGCGAGCCGATGTGCGGCTGCGCTCCGCTCTTTCGGTCCTCTTTAGAAAAGATCAGTACCGGACGAATGTCGTGATATCGTGTCCCGCAAGTGCGCTTCGGCCGGCCAACTCCGTCAGCTCGATCAGAAAGGCGAAGCCGACGATGTGTGCGCCGAGCCGCTCGAGCAGCCGTCCCGTCGCGGCCGCCGTCCCGCCCGTCGCGAGCAAATCGTCGACGACGACGACACGCTCACCACGGCTGACCGCGTCATCGTGGATTTCCAGCGCGTTCGTACCGTATTCGAGCGCGTAGGACTCCGCGTGTTTGGCCGCCGGCAACTTGCCGGGCTTCCGGACCGGAACGAAGCCGGCGCCGAGGCGGTACGCGAGCGGCGCGCCGATCACGTAGCCGCGCGCTTCGATCGCGACCACTTGGTCGATCGACTCGCGCTCGAAGCGGCTGACGAAAAGGTCGATCGTCTCACGAAAGCCGGATCGGTTTTTCAACAGTGGCGTAATATCGCGAAACAAAATTCCGGGGAGCGGAAAATCCGGGATCGTGCGGATCAGTGATTCGAGTGCCACGTCCGCCGCGGTTCGGCCCACCCCGTCCCAGGCCTGTTGCGGGCGCTCGAGCGCAAGGAACGCCGCGCCAAGCGTGAACGTTTCCCTATGATGGAGTCGCCGAAGGGAACGCGCGAACCGCGCGAATATCTGCGCCGGCTTGCCTTCGCTTTAGGATTCGCCATCATCATCCACGCGATCGCGACGGCCCTCATTCCGAGCCACGTGCCACCTACTTCGGCCGAACGCGTCGCGACCCAGACGATTTCGATCGTCCGGCGGACGCCGCCGCCGACGCCGCGGCCGACGCCACCGCCGACACCGCGACCGATGCCGAGTGTCACATCGCCTCCGCATCCGAAGCTCGCGCCGCAAGCCTCCGTCCACAATCCCGCTCCAAAGGCCGCCGCGACACCGCAGCGCCGGCTTGGTGGAGCCGCCGCTCGCCTTCACGTCGCGATCGTTCCGCCGCGCTTACCGGCCGTCTCGGCACCAAGATCGTTCGCCGAAGGCGTCCACGCGGGCCAACAGAACGGCGGCACGGGAACCGGCGCCGGGGCGGGCAATGGAACGGGCGGCCTCGGCGGAACCGGCAGCGGCACGGGAGGCTCAGGGACGGGCAACGGCGGCGCCATTGATGCAGGACCGTGCGGCGACGTCTTTCTGCTGCCGGCCTCGCTCAGCTATCGAGCAGACGGTACCGTCGTGCAAAACGTCTTGGCGAAGATCGTCTTGGGTGACGGCCGTGTGGAGGTCGGTGCGTTTCCGTATCCCTTCACCTATGCAGCCGAAAAACTAAATCCGTTCACCCACGAAGAGGCGCAGCATGCAATCCCCGTCCAGTTGCCGCCTCCCGGCACCGATATCGCAGCCGCTCCCAAAGCCGTGCAACTGACCTTGCACTACACCAATCCGCAAACCGGCACGACCATGTTACCGGAATGCGCGTCGGCGCCGGCGCCTGCGGGATAGTTCAGCACACGAGCTCCCGAATTCTCAGCAGGCCACCAGCGTGCTTCCAACTTGCGGGTGTACGATTATGCGCATCGAGGGTTGACACATCGCGCTTTCCGGATCCGCGAAACCGACCGGAAGACAACGGCGCGACAGCGCCACGATGAGCACGAAGGAGCACGCTCATGAGACTACCGATCATCCTTACCTCCGCCGCCTTGACGGCCGCACTGGGCGTTGCGACGCTGACGCCGGCTAAGGCCGACGGCGCCGCTTCGACGCGGAACATTATTCTCGGCGCCGCTGCACTCGTCGCCGGGGTCGCGATCGAAACCAACGTCGCGCGCAAACATCGCCTCGCGAACGCGGTCGAAGGCTATCTTCCCGACGGCGGCGTCGTCTACGGCGACGGCCGCATCGTCGAACAAAACGGGCAGACGTACTATCCCGGCAACAACGGCCAGCAAGTCGCGTGCAACGGGCAGAACTGCACGATCACCAATAACGGAACCAGCGGCTACGGCGGTTCGTACGGTTACAATGGCAATGGCTACGGCTACGGAAGTGGGAGCTACAACGGATACGCCCGGTATCACCGCAACGGTTGATGCCTCGAGCATGCAGGGCCGGATCGGCGAAGGCGCGTCGCCCGACCCGCTACGGCTCCATCACGAGAAGCTGTAGGTTCCCGGGACGAAGCGCTAACGTTCGCGCCGCGTGGTGGCGTTCGGATTTATTAGCCAAAGCGCGTCGCATTGGTGCCCGACACCGGTCGGCAGCGTTGCGATGGCTTTGCCGCCGTCCGCGTTCACGACGCCCATTTGCCGTTCGCATCGGTGAACAGTCGGCGAACGCGACCGGTCGTTTCTGCATCCCGACGCCACGATAAGAACAAGCCTGGGCGTTCTCACGGGGAGCTCGGTTGCGAGGATTAGCCTCGGCCTCCGTCGTGTCGTTATGGTCGTCGTTGTTGTGGTTGTCGTTGCGGTTGTCGTTGCCGTGTCGATCGCGCCCACGGCGATCGTCACGATCGCGACGAGCGTTGCGATTGCGGTCTTGATCGCCGCGCGGGTCGTAACCGTTGCCGTTACCGTAGCCGTTCCCGCCGTAGCCATAGCCGTTGATGTCGATCTCGCTTGCATTGATCGCGCCGTTGCCACCCGGCGCGCCCATCACGGAGATGCGCTGCCCTGGTTGCAGCGACGTGCCGCGCGGATTGATGACGGTACCATTTTCCAAGAACACATTCCGGCCGTTGGTCAGCCTGATATCGCCGCCGTTGACGGATGCGATCGTTCCGCCCGTTTGCCGGCCGCCTTGGTTGCCGTAGCCGCCGCTCGGGCCGTTTCCATAACCGGGCGACCAACCACCGCCGCTATACTGCGCGAGCGCCGCCGCCGGTAATGTCGCAGCGGCAATTAAGAGCGCCGTCGCGATCCCGTGCTTTATCTTCATCGTGATTCCTTTCTTAAGGTGGATGACGAACGAAGAACGGCTTTCGAACGCGCCAAGTGCTGGGGTGGCCCTGTGATAGAGACTGCGCTGCAGCCCTGTGAAAACTCCCAGGCCCACACACACGTTTCGGCGTTGCACACTGTCTCCGTCGGCCATCGGCGATCACTTGATTCTCGTCAGCACGTAATACGCGACGTCGTGCAAATCACGCTTCGAAAGCGTCCAGCGCGGCATCACATGGCTAAGCGGCTGACCGTTGTTGTCGATCCCGGTCGCAATGGCGCGTTCGAGGAGGTGCAGCGTGTAAGGGTGGCTCTGGCCGACGAGCGCCCTGTAGCGCAGATCGGCGCTCACAGCGCCGCCCGGCAAATGCACACCGCCGGCTCCGTTCGCCCGATGGCAGGCGGCGCAACTCGAGAAGAGCGGACGGTGCTGCGCGACGATCTGCATCCCATTCGAATCGCGTCCGTTTTGAAATATCGACTCGCCGTTCGCACTGGAAGCGCCAACTCTTGGCAGCGCAGCCCAAGACGTGCGCGGCACAGGGGTCGCCCGCGACGAATTGGTACGGGAGGCGGGCGAGCATCCCGCCGCGGCGCTAACAAGAACGGCCAGTAGAACTCGAGCGCAACGTTTCATGCCGGCGCGTTCGTGACCGCATCGCAGGGTCCCGCGCCAACGTCCCCCCGTTCCCCTTGTCGGCGCACGCCGGCGTCGCAGTAAGACTTTCGACAACACTTCGCGTCGGAGGCTACATTCATGGTCGGTTCGGTTTCCACCGAGCGCACGTCGCGCGCGCTCGAATTCGGCATGTATCGCGACGGCGACAACAATCTCGACGACATTCAGGCGGCGACGATCGCGCAGGCCGTGCAAACGAGCAGACGCGATACGAGCATCGAATTCACCGTCGAGGATACGACGGCGCGGCGCGGCTTCGAACCCGCGCATATCTTGCGGACGGAGTCGTATACGATCGCGGGCGGGGCAATCTCGAAGCACGTCGCCATCGACGAGCCGCACGACATGTCGGCCCGCTCCGAACTCACGACGTTCGTCGATCACGTTCTCGACGACGCGCAGAAATCGAACGCCAAAGCAACGTGGCTCGATCTCGTCGATCACGGCGGCGGCGACGGCGGCGGTCTCCAGTCGAGCCACAGCGCCGAAGGAATCATGCGCGAAGATGATATCGCGGGCGCGATCGCCGACGGCGTCGCGCTGCATGCAAAGGAGCATCCCGAAGACGCGAACCGCAAAGTCGACGGCGTGGTCGCCAATCAATGCTTGATGGCGACCGTCGGTTTTTCATCCGCGCTTTCGCACGCGGGCGTGGCATACTTGGCGGCGAGCCCCGAAACGATGCTTGCGCCCGGCGTGCCCTCGCAAGTCGCGCACGACATCGCCGCACACGTCGGCGATGCGCGCGGCATGGCGAAGGCGGTCGTCGATACGACGATGGACGAGACCTACGATGCGGGCGGCATCGGTTCGTTCGGTCCGGCCGCGGCGTTCGACGTGATCGATCTCGACCCGGCGAAGACGCTAAGCGTCGCGGCAGCGGTGCGCGGACTCGATGCATCCTTGACGGCTGCTGCGACGGCCGACCCCTCCGAACGCGCAGCAATTCGAGAAGACGCGAAGGGCATCGACGGCATGGTGCGCTTTCCCGACGGGAGCGGACTACCGTGGCGCGCCGACCGTCCCGCTATCGCGCTTTACCAAACCTTTGCCGAGGACGGCCGGCTCGCGCCGGGCGTTCGGGCGGCGGCGCTTCATGCCGCCGATGCAATCGCCGATACCGTACTTGCACACCGCGAAAGCGACGATTTCGCGCCCTTCAACGATGCCGACTACTCTAACGCGTACGGGCCGACGGTGCACTTTCCCGTGAACCGGAAGCAGGTCGATACGTGGGCGCCGCAGATCAGCGAGACCGACAACGCATTTTACAAGAGCGTCGGAGCGGCGGACTTGGCCAAAGTGATCGCCTGACGCAAGACTCGTTCGGGGCCGAACGAACGGCAGCAATCGTGCGCTACATCGACAACGGCGGCGTTTCTCTCGCGCTCGAGACGCGCGGTTCGGGCCGCCGCCGGCTGATCTTTGCACACGGTTGGATTAGTTCGCGACGCATCTTCTACGATGTTGTAGCACGCCTGGATCCGACGGACTACACCTCGCACCTGCTGGACTTCCGCGGCGCCGGTCTTTCCGATCGGCCCGCGGAGGGACACGATCTCTTCGGGTACGCCGCCGACTTGCGCGCCGCACTCGATGCGGCCGGCGGTCCCGTCGACCTGATCGCGCATTCGATGGGCGGTAAAGTCGCTCAATACGTCGCGCTCGACCCGCCGCCCAATCTATCACGCTTGATCCTCATCGCGCCGGGCACGGCGCGCGCCTATGTGACGAGCGTTCGGCATCGCGCTCTCGCCGAGGCTGCCTTTGGTTCCCGGGTGCGCATCGAGCGCTTCCAGCGCGCGGCGATGGTGCGCGACATCGCGCCCGATGCCATGGAGCGGCTAATCGACGATGCGCTCGTCGCGCAACGTGAAGCGTGGTTCGGATGGTACGACCGCGGCCGTGCCGTCGACTTCGCGGCGCGCCTGCATGAAATCAAAATACCGACGATCGTGGTCGCCGGCAACCGCGATCCGCTGGCGCCGCTTGCGCGCCTACGGCGAGACGTCGCAGGCACGATCGGCGGCGCCGTATTCATCACGCTCCGTGATGTCGGGCACAATGCCCCAGTCGAAGTGCCGGCAGAAATTGCCGGAATCATCGAACGGCTGGATTCGGTTAAGCCGACGGCTGCCGTTCAGCGTTCGAGCGCAACGCGGTCGGGATAGATCGGGCGGTTGATGATCTGCTGCAAGGTCGCGGCATCGGCTTCCAGAGCGAGTGCGCAAAAGCGTTCGAAGTTTTCGCGCTCGGCCTGACCCTCGGCATAACGCGCGGTTTTGGTAAGATCGACCTTGCCACGGGCGGGCGCAAAGCGCACGAAGCGGCCATCGTCGTCGACGCCGGTCGCGACGAGCCCCGCCTCTTCGAAAATGCGTACGGCGGCTCCGACCGTCGAACCGTCGACGCACTCGAAACCGAGGATGCGCGCGACGTCTTCGTAATTGGTGCGCAGCACGTCGTCCGAAGCGATGCCGCGCATGCCGCGATAGAGCTCCCGTAACGTCTGGACGGACGGCGCACCGCGTCCGATGATGAAATCGTTGATGCGCCGGTCCCCTTCACCGTACAACAGATGAATGCGGGCGTCGGCGCCGTCGCGACCGGCTCGGCCCGCCATCTGGTTAAACTCGGTGAAGTGAAAATTCAGATGATAGAGCACGACGTCGCGCACGTCGGGTAGATCGATGCCTTCTCCGAACGCCGAGGTTGCGACCACGATACGCACCGAACCGGCGCGGAACATATCTTCAACCAGCGCGCGCTGCATGGTCGGAATGCCGGCATGATAGAAGGCCACCACCGGTCCTAAACGAGTACGCAAGCGTTCGGCTAACTTGGTCACCTCGGCACGTGAATTGCCGTACACGATCGCTTTGCCGTCGCCGGCGAGCTCGCGCACGAGATACGCTGCTCGTTCCCCGGTATTACGCACGTCGACCACGTGCAGGTTCTCGCGGACGGTCGGATCGATAACCCAGGCGTCGATGCCCAGCGCCGCACGGATGGCCGCAAAGGCGTCGGCGTTCGCAGTCGCCGTCAACGCGAGCAAACGCTGCGGCGCCAGTTCCCGGACCAGCGCGCCGAGCGCTCCGTATGCCGGGCGATGGCGCGACTCGAAGACGTGATGCGCTTCGTCGACGACGACAAATTCGGCCCGGTTCTCCGGACGGAGGAAAGCGGCGCGATGAAAGGTCGCAAATTCGGGCGTCGTCAGAATGATGTCCCAGGATCCGTCTTCGAGCGCCGCCCCAAGGTTTGCGCGTTCCTCGCCGTCGATCGCTCCGTTAGCGCGCAGAATCCGCAGGCCGAAGCGCTCGAGCCGCCGCACGAGCGCGTCGAATTGGTCGTTGGCGAGCGCGCGCAACGGATAGAACACGAGCGTCTTTGCGCCGCGCTCGAGCGCTGCCCGGGCAGCTGGAAGTTGAAAGCAGAATGACTTCCCACGCCCCGTGCCGAGCACCGCGAGCGTGCGACGACCTTGCTCCAAGCGTTCGAGCACGCGCCGTTGCGCGTCGCGCAGCGAGTTGCCACCGATCAGCGCCCGACGGAGCGCTTCTTCCGAGGCGCCGCTCCGAACGCCGCCGCTAGCGACCGACCGTTCGAGAAGGAGCTGCCGTTCGCGGCGCACGCGAATGTTGACGCCGACGTGGCGGCCACCGCCGCCGGTGATACTGCCGACACTCGCTGCGTATCGGTCGCCTCGGTCGAGATTCGCCGCCAGCCGCTGGACGATTTCGCGCCGGAGATATCCAAGGTGCAGGAGACCGAAGCGTACGCCGATCGCGTTCGAGTCGTGCGGATTATCCGGCTCGCGCACGAGCGCGAGCGCGTTACCGGGAAGCAAACCCGCCACGACGTTCTGGCGCCCCGCGAAACTGACGCCGACGATCTTCGTATAAAAATCATCCGCATCGCCGATGTTCGCAAACCGGTCGCGCCGTAAATATGCGTCGCGCTGCGCAAACAGCTCGTCGATGAACGTGGACGCGTCCGGCGAGGGCGACTTTGCGTCGTTCGATCCCGCTGATGCGGGCGGGTTCCGCTCGGGCTCATCGATCAGGGTTAGATCGCGTGGACCCGCTGGTTGCTTCCCTTCGTCTGCGGACGGCGCGTCTGTCTGTACGACGGCCCCATGGACACCAGTCTCGCTTATTGCTGAAATTCCCTCGAACGTTGCGAGCAGACGCTCGAAGGCGGCTTCGGACGCCGTAGGTGGGGGAAGCGTGCCGGACGTTCGCGGACGCGCCGCCCGACGCCGGTTACTCCGGTTTGCGGGAGACTCGTTCTTCGAGCGGCGCAGCTTCGGTTTCCGGATCGTCGAGGTTGAGGCGGATCTCCTCGTGCCCGAGCGTCAACTCGTGCTCATGAAGCCCCGCATTCTGCGCGTCGAGCGGATCGAGCGCATACTCGGGCGTGGCGTATGAACCGTACTCGACGTCGCCCAGATCCTCTTCGTTACCGCTTCCGTCATCGCCGCCTCCGTCATCGTAGACGGCCTCCTCGTAACCGGAGCCGCCGCCCACGGCGTCGGTCCGTTTGCGCCGGTACTTCACGGGGCCGCCCCCGGGCCGGGCCGCCATCGCTTTTTCGCGTGCGCGCCGCTCCTTGCGCGCAGCGACGACCTCGTCGCGCGACAGACCGCGCGACGCCTGCGCTCTCGCTTCGGCAACGGTACGGGGACGCTCGGCAGCGCTGGCACGGGCGAGTTGCCGCTGCGTAGCAGCCTGACGAAGCTGCCGTTCGCGCAACACGTTGACGAGCGGAGCCGAATAGAAGATCGAATGATAACCGCCCGAGCAGATGCCGACCAGCAGCGCGAAGGCAAAATTCTGCAAACTCGCTCCGCCGAAAGCCAACAGCGCGACCAAGGTGATGACGACGGTCGCGAGCGTGTTGAACGAGCGGGTCATCGTCTGCAGGATCGAGGTGTTGACGATCTTCGCATACGATTCAGCCGCCATCACTTTGACGTTCTCGCGGATCCGGTCGAGGATGACGATCGTATCCATGACCGAATAGCCGATCACGGTCAGAACGGCCGCCAAGAAGGCATCGTCAGCGGGTCTATCGGCAATCGCATAGATGCCGATCATCATCGCCGCATCCCGCACCAGTGCGATCACGACGACCAATCCGAAGATGTAGTTCCAGCCGAAACGGAATGCGATGTAGATGAACTGGATGACGATCGCGATGACGAGCGCCTCGCCCGCCTTCGTCAAATACTCTCTGCCGAGCGAAGGGCCGACGGTTGTGATCTGCGACTGCGCGCGATCGACTTGCCCGACGCTACCTAGGGCCGACCAGAGCGGGGCCGGGTCGTTGCCGAAGTCGCGCTGCGTCCCGATCGAGAAGCGCTGGTTCGGTGCCGAGTCCGTTGTTTTCCCAAGCGTGTTGATGCGCGCGTCGGTGACGCCGATTTTGGTGAGAGCACGCTGCACGGCCGGCACGCTCGAGGGTGCTTTGTACTTGACCGTAACGTCGGTGCCGCCGGTAAACGAGAGTCCCAGGCGTAAGGCGTGCGAAGGCTGGAAGCCGCCGCCGGGCGCGTGCGTCGCGTGCCACAACAGCGCCGCGATGCCGAGCCCGATGATGATATACGAGATCAGCGAGACGGTACGAAACCACCCGACGACATTCCAATTTAAGCGGCGAAAAAACATCAGCCCTTGCCCTTTGTCGGGCTTTGCCCGACTTCCGCCTTGTGCACGATTCGGCATAGCCGAATCGTGCGCGGATTCAGCTGTGCTGAATCCATTTAGGCGCCGTAGGCTTTGGGGCTTTGGGCGAGATTGTTGTTGACGACCATATCGACGAGATACCGCGTCACGAACGTCGCCGTGAAGAGCGAGAACGCGGTGCCCCAAAAGAGCGTGTACGCGAAGCCCTTCACGGTGCCGGTGCCGAGCATGAACAGGACGCCCGCGCCGACGATCGTGGTGAAGTGGCTGTCGAATACGGCCGTGAAGGCGCGCTTGAACCCGGTCGCGACCGATGCGCGCAGCGATCTACCGGCCCAGATTTCCTCTTTGAGCCGTTCGAAGATCAGCACGTTTGCGTCGACGGCCATGCCGACGGAGAGCACGAAGCCCGCGATGCCCGGCAAGGTGAGGACGGCATGCACGCCCGCGAGCAATCCGAGCAGCATCAGCACGTAGACGACGAGCGCGATGTCGGCGAGGAAACCCGGCAGCCGGTAAACGATCAGCATGAACACGAGCACGAGCCCAAGCCCCGCCATCGAGGCGTAGAGCGATTTCTGCAGGTCGATCTTTCCGAGGATCGGTCCGACCGTGTCGTTCTCGATCACCGTGACCGGCACCGGAAGCGCGCCCGCATTGAGGTCGTTGGCAAGACGAATCGTGTCGTCTTCGCTGAAGTTCCCGGTGATTTGCCCGTTATCGGTGATCACGCCGTTGATCGTCGCCGCCGAGACGAACTTCTTGTCCAAATAAAAGGCGAGCTGCTTGCCGAGATTGGCTTGGGTAAGCTGACCGAACTTCGCCGGGTTTTTTGTCGTGAACTCGATTTGCCAGCCGCTGCCCGCTTGGTCCGGTGCCGACGCAGCACTCTTGAGTTCGGCGCCGGTGTAGACGATCGGACCGCCGTCCTTGTACGCGCCGTTCGGATCGTTCGCATACTTTTTATCGCGCTCCGCGCGCTGGTTGACCGCCTCCGGAATGATCTTGAAGTCGAGCTTCGCGACCTCTTTGAGCGCGCGCACCGCTTCATCGGGATTTTTCACGTTGGGCAGTTCGACGAGAAGCCGATCGCTGCCGACCGTCGTGATCTGCGGTTCCGCGACGCCGAGGCCGTTGATGCGCGCGTCGATAACCTGCTCGACCTGGCCTTGAATCGGCCCGGTGATCTGCGGAACTTCGGGGCTCGTGTTAAGCTGAAGCAAAACGCGAACACCGCCCTGCAAATCGAGGCCGAGCTTGATCTTGTTCTGGATCGGAAGGACCAGGTACAGACACAAGGCCACGATCCCGGCCAGAAATGCCCCGACCACCCAGGGCTTATAACGCTGCCACACCATACTGAAAAAAACCCCACGGGAGGGGAGAACCCACGTATTGTAGCAGGGTCGACCCACCCCGTCAAACGAGTTTGCACTGAGGTCACCGACAACCGTACCGTTCAAGGAATTACTCGGGCTGCGCCCACCTCCAGAGATTCAGCGAAGCTGAATCCTGCTAGCGACGCGATCGTAGAGAGGTCCTCCGGCATGGATCGCAAGGGCGTAGACGCCGGGTTGTTGCAATCGCGCTACCGGCTCACCAAGCAGCGCGCCGCGGTCCTGCGCGCGCTCGGCGACGGGACACACCTTTCCGCGGAAACGATCCACGCGCGCGTTCGTGACGAACTGCCGGACGTGAGTCTCGGGACGGTCTACCGCACGCTCGATATTCTGCGCGAGATCGGCCTCGTTCAGATCTTCGCGTTCACGGGGGGCGCCGCGCGCTATGAAGCGGCGCTTACGAAGCACCATCACCTGTTTTGTTCGGCCTGCCGCACCGTGGTCAACGTCGACGCAAACGGACTAGCCGACATCGCGCGCGACGTCGCGACGCGCAAAGGCTACACCGAAATCGATTACGCCCTGACGATCATCGGCCGCTGCCCGACCTGCAGCACGCCACACTAAGCCCAGACGTCCACGCGCTAAATCAGAGCCTCGCTAGCCGCCGGCTGCGGGGACTTCAGGATCAGGGCCGGACGGAGTTCGAGTTCGGGCGGTAGTTCGGCGTACGCGAAGACCTCGACTCGGACCTCGAAACGGGCGAAGAACTCGGCCAGTGCCGGACGCAGCGCCGACGTGCACACCACGGCGGCCCGTTCGCGCGCGACGGTCTTCGCGTATGAGAGCGCAGTCGTGCGCAGATGCATTGCGATTTCGGGATGCGGCGCAAACGTGCCGTCGACAAGCCACGCTTGCAGTTCGGATTCGAATGTCGACTCGAGGATCAACGGCTCGAGAACCGGCACGTCCCGGCGTCGCACGAGCGCCGGGACCAACCTACGTCGAACGGCTTCCGTCAGTTCGCGCGGGTCGCGTGTCGAGGCGGCCGCGTCGATGAGCGCTTCGAGCGTCCCCACCGGATCGCGCGGCCAGACTCGCTCGCGCAACAGCGCTTCGAAGACCCGATGCACGGTCGCCAGCGGCACGCCGTCGTTGCCGATCTCCTTGACCAGCGATGGAACCGACGCGCGGAGATGTTCGACCAACGTGTGCAGTTCCTGACGGCCAAGCAGTGCGGACGCATGGCTGCGCGCGACTTCGGCCAAGTGCGAGCCGACGATCGAAATCGGATCAAAGACGAGCGCTCCGGCCTCCATCGCGTTTTCGCGGCGCTGCGGCTCGAGCCAAGCGGCCGTCATGCCGTACACGGGTTCACGTACGCGCTCGCCGCCGAGTCGCCCGAGCACCGCTTCATCGGCAACGGCGAGCACACGGTCCAGCCGTAAGCATCCTTCACCCGCGAGCCCATCACGTACCCGGATCGCGTAGGTCGTGGGCTCACGCGCCAGGTCGTCGCGCAAGCGCACGCCGGGCAAGACGATGCCGATGTCGCCCGCGAGCGCTCGGCGTACTTCACCGATCCGGTCCAGCAGCGCGTCGGCGAGCGGCGGCGCGAGCAGCGCGGCCAGATCCGCGCCGATATCGATTGCCACCGCGTCGGTTCCGACCAATGCAAGCGCCATCTCCGGGCGCCGGATCGCCGCGCGGCGCGCCAGATCGTGCGTCGCCGTCGCAGCGCACGCGCGCGCCGCTTGCGAACGCAACGCGTATTGGGCAACCGCGAAAAGTCCGACCGCAAGTGCACCGAACAACACGTGCGGAAGGGCGGGGACGAGCGCCAGGACCGCAGCAAAGACGCCCGCGGCCCGCAGCACGCCCGGGCGCTCGAGCACCTGCGTCGCGATGTCGATGCCGAGCGAACCATCACCCGCGACGCGCGTGACCATCAGGCCCATCGAGGTCGAGAGCAAGAATGCCGGCAGCGTGGTGACGAGCGCGTTTCCGATCGAAAGAATTGCGAACGTATTGAGGGCGTCGAGCACGCTCATGCCGTGGTACGCGAGGCCGACCACGATGCCGCCGATCAGATTGAGCACGACGATGACGAGCGCCGCGATCGCATCACCCTTTACGAACTTGCCGGCGCCGTCCATCGCGCCGTAGAAATCCGCCTCACGTTGCACCTGCACGCGTTTGCGGCGTGCACCGTCGGCATCGAGCAGGCCCGCGTGCATCTCAGCATCGATCGCCATCTGTTTACCGGGCATCGCGTCGAGCGTGAAGCGTGCCGCGACTTCCGCGACGCGCCCGGCGCCCGATGCGATCACGATGAATTGAATCGTGATGAGGATTGCAAATACGATCAGCCCGACGACCAGATTGCCGTGTACGACGAGCGCGCCGAAGGCCGGAATGATCTCGCCCACGCCGCCCTCAACATGCCCCTGCGTGAGAATGAGCCGCGTTGCGGAGACGTCGAGGGCCAGCCGAAAAAGCGTCGCGATCAGCAGGGCCGGCGCGAAGGCCGCGAATTCGAGCGGATCGCCGAGCGTGATCGCAAGGAGCAACACGATGCCCGAGCCCAGGATGTTGAAGGCGAGCAGCGCGTCGAGCACCAACGGCGGCAGCGGGACCAGCAGAATGCCGACGATCGAGAGCACGATGCCGGCGAAGCCGTACGTGAGATAGGTTTGGTTCTTCACGAAGCGATCGCTTGCGTGCGCAGCAACATGGCGACGATCGCGGCGACCGCGCCGTAGGCGTCGGGCGGAATGAAGTCGCCGACGTCGGTCGTCGCGAGCAGCGCGCGAGCCAGTGCCACGTTTTCGACGAGCGGCACTCCGAACTCGCGGGCCAAGCGTTTGACTTCGCGTGCGCCATCGTCGACGGCACGTACGAGCACGCGCGGTACCGCGACGTCCGGCGGTGCGTATTCGAGCGCAATCGCAACGTGCGTTGGGTTGGTGACGACGAAGGCCGCATCGCGCACCCGCGCAACCGAACCGCGAATCAACGCCCGGTGCTGCTGCCGGCGACGGCCGCGCAGGAGCGGATCGCCGTCGCTTGCCTTATGGTCGCGCCGGAGTTCTTCGAAGCTCATCCGCAAGCGGCGCTTCCACTTCATGCGTTCGAGGAACGCGTCCGCACAGGCGAACAGCAACGCAACGCCCACGGCGCTCGCGAACGCGCTTTGGAGCGCGCGTACGGCGAGCGACCCGAGCGCTGCCGGTGACGTTCCGAGCGCCGGCGCAAAGCCGCCGCGCACCGCCGGTACGAGCGACACGCCGACCACGCTCGACACGACGAGTGCCTTGGCGGCACCGAGAGCAGCGTCGCGACCGCACAGGCGCGCGAGGCCTTTGAAGGGATCGAGCTTCGCAAAATTCGGTTGCGGAAAACGCACGACGAACGTTTGCGTTTGCAAATAGGTAGCAGTCAGACTACCGCCGAGCGCCGCGACGAGGACGGCGCCGACGCCCAGGCACATCGCGACGTACGGCCATGGCGAAAAAGAATCGGGACGAGCCGCTGCGGCAAGCGCCATGCGCGCCGCCGCAGCAAGCGGTGCGAGCGCCGCGAAGAGTGCCATGATCGCAGCCGCGAACGAGACGACGGCGCCGAGGTCTTGCGAGCGCGCGCCATCGCCTTCGCGCTTGGCACGCGCGAGCCGGCTCGGCGTCGCAGCAAACCGTTTCTCGTCGCTCACGGACGGCGCGTCGCGTGCAGGGGTGCGAGGTTCCACCACGGATGCGCAGCAGCACCCAAAACCGCGGGCAGCGCCGCGATCGTCGCCAGCAGCACGCAGGCGAAAACGATCGGAAAGGCGAGCGTAAAGGTCGAAAAGCGCGGTACCAGGCGCGCGACGGCAGCGAGCGCTATCTGCGCGACCAGTGCGATTGCAAATGCAGGGCCCGCGACGAAGAGCGACGCGCGCAGCAACGTTTCGGGCAGCGCGACCGCAAAGGTGCGCATGTCGCTCGCGCTTGCAAGCGCCCCGGGTGGCAAGCCCCCGAAGGCATCCGCGAATCCGAGCAGCGCGATGCGATCGCCGCCGAGCACGAAGAACCCCGCGGCAAACGCGAGCGACCAGAGCCGCCCGAAGCCCGCGCCCGCTGCGACGTTGGCGCTCGGTACGCTGGCACGGATGCCGACATAGTCGTCGAGCGCGCGACCGCCGGCGAAGGCGCCATCGTAGAGCATCGACGCCGCAATACCGATCGCCGCCCCGAAGAACGCCTCGGTCGCAAGCGCAAAGACGAAACCGCCCGGACCGATGTGCACCGCCGAAACGCTCCGGCCGCGCAGCGCAAGCGCAAGCGCAAACGCAAAGCCCGCGCGCACCGGCGGCGGAACGTCGGGATGAGAAAAGCCCGGCGCGCGAAAAACGAAGCCGGCGCAGCGCGCGAAGACGAGCAAAAACGCATCGCTCACGGCGCGCCGCGCACGATTTGCGGCAGCATGCGGATCGCATCGGTGAAGAGCGACCCACACAACCCCAGGCCGAACGCGCCGAACAGCGCGACCATCGCGCCGACGGCAAGCATCTTCGGAAGCAGAGTCAAGGTCTGCTCCTGGACCTGCGTCGCCGCTTGCAGCACGGCGACGAGCGTGCCGATGCCCGTTGCAACGACGAGCACCGGAAAGCACAGCACCGCGGCAACGATCAGCGTTTCGCGAATGATCCCGGCGAGCGCGTCCACGCGGTCATCGTAATGAGCCTGCGTTACCGCAATACGACCGCCATGTTAAGGGCGCTCGATTCCCGCGTGGCTAGTTAACCGGGAACGAGTTCGTGGACGGCGTTGGCCGCGATCAATGCCGAGACGACGGCGCGCGTCGCGGTCGATTTGTTGAGCGTGTAGAAGTGCAGGCCGGGTGCGCCGCGGGCCAGCAACTCACGGCACTGCACGGCGCAGAACGCGACGCCGAGTTCGAGGACCGCTTCGGGTTCATCGATGCGCGCTTCCAGCTCCGCAAGCAGCCGCTGCGGAATGCGGGCGCCGCTCATCTGCGTCATCCGTCCGATCGCGTCGTAACTTGTGATCGGCATGATGCCAGGTACGATCGGCACCCTCACGCCTACCGCGCGTAAGCGCTCGACGTAACGAAAGTACCGTTCGTTATCGAAGAAAAACTGCGTGACCAGAAAATCTGCGCCCGCTTCGACCTTGGCGACGGCGACCCGGACGTCGTCGTCGCTGCTGCTCGCTTCGGGATGCGTTTCAGGGTATGCGCCCGCGCCGACACAGAACGAAAACTCGTCGGTCAGAAAGCCGATCAGGTCAGTCGCATAGCGCAAGCCACCCTCGACGGCTCGAAACGTTTCTTCGCCCCTGGGCGGATCGCCGCGCAGCGCCATGATGTTCTCGATGCCGGCCGCTTCGAGTTCGGCGAGCAAACCTCGCAGCTCGTCGCGGGTGGTGCCCACGCACGTCAGATGCGCCATCGCCTCGATCTCGAGTTCTGCCTTGATGCGCTTGACGACTTCGAGCGTCCGCGCCCGACTCGATCCGCCGGCTCCATAGGTCACTGAAATGAAACTCGGGTTGAGGATGCGCAGCGCTTTGGCGGTCGTCATCAGCGTCTCGACGCCCGCATCGGTCTTGGGCGGAAAAAACTCGAAGGACAAACACGGCCGCCGCCGTTCCAGCAAGTCGCCGATACGCATTCCTCTCGTGATTCGTGTTAGCGCCGCCGAAACCCGTAACGGACGACACGCGGTTCAAAAGGGCGAGCATCCCGAGCGTCGCTCTGCGAAGCGGTCGGTGCATCGCCACAGAAACGAGGAAAGATGGACTCCGAAACGATGATCTTACCCGCACACATCGAGGATACCGTTCGGTCCATTGCGGAGCTCCACGTCGAACATTCCCGCCAGGCTTCGTTTTACCAGCGAACGATCGAGCGACTCATCGTACAACTCGGGCGTCCCGCGGCCGTCGGCGCTATTGCCGTCATCATCGTTTTATGGATCGCCGCCAACATCGTCTTATCACGCCTACGGGTGGAACCGTTCGATCCGGCGCCCTTTGCTTATCTGCAAGGACTCGTCGCCGCAGCAGCGCTGTTCATGACCGTGCTCATCCTCACGACGCAACGCCGAGAGAATCTTCTCTCGGAGCACCGGGCGCAGCTCACGCTCGAACTCGCAATGGTGAGCGAACAAAAGATCGCAAAGCTTATCGAGCTCGTGGAACAGCAGCGTCGCGACAATCCGTTGATCGTGAACCGCGTCGACGAGGAAGCGGCCGCGATGGCGCAGCCGACCGATCCTGAAGCCATGTTCGAGGCGATCCAGGACACGCACACGGAGATGCTGGTGGACGACCAAACGGCGATGTCCTAGTGAGGCTCTGATTTAGCGCGTGGCTAGGAGCATAGGGCCGAAGTGGCCTAACGGCCATGAGGCCCGTAGCGACGACGTCCACGCGCTAAATCAGAGCCTCACTAACGGAAACTTGAGACGATGCCGCCGCATACGAGCGCCCAGCCGTCGACCATGACGAAGAGTAAGAGTTTGCAGGGCAGCGAGACGATCGGGGGGCTGAGCATGAACATGCCCAAGCCCATGAGGATCGAGGCGACGGCCAGGTCGATCGCGACGAACGGGAGATAGAGCGCGAAGCCGATCGCGAAGGCGCTGCGCAATTCACCGACGACGAAGGCCGGGACGAGGACCTCGGGCGTGACGCGATTGAGCGCGGGATTCGGCTCGCGCGCGATTCGAGCAAACAGGACGACATCTTTGACGTGGGTTTGGCGCGTCATGAAATCGCGTAGCGGCTCAAAGGCGCGGGTCAGCATCACGCGTTGCGAGATCGCGCCGTGCGAGTACGGATCGACGGCATCGTGCGAAACGCGGGCGATCGTCGGCGTCATGATGACGAACGTCAGCACGAGCGCAAGGCCCGTCAGCACGGCGTTGGGCGGCAAGGACGATGCACCGATCGCCGAGCGTACGAGCGAAAGCACTACGACGATGCGGACAAACGACGTCGTCATGACCAAGACGAACGGCGCGAGCGCGAGCAAGGTGAGCCCCGCCAGAATCTCCAGCGGCAGTCCCGCGTGCGACCCGAGCGGACCGTGCGGATTTTGGGATGCCAGCGTGACGAATGAATCCACGCTAGCCGCGCGCCGTTTTGCGTGCGATGACTTCGGTGATGCGCACGCCGAAGCGATCCTCGACGGCGACGACTTCGCCGCGCGCCACGAGTCGGTCGTTGACGAGCACGTCGATCGGATCGCCGGCGAGGCGGTCGAGCGCGACGACGGAGCCGCGACCGAGTTCGAGAACCTCGCTGACGCGCATCGTGCATCGCCCAAGTTCCGCGCGCACGCCGAGCGCAACGTTGAGCAACAGATCGAGATTTCGTTCGTCGTTCATCCGTGCACCACGCTTGGGCCGTCGAGTACGATCGCGCTGCGGCCGCCTGCGATGCCACACGTTCCGCGTGCGAACACGACGTCACCGAAGCGGAGCCGGCCCGGCGCTGCGAGCGGACTGTCGAGCGCCAGGGTTGCACCGACCGCCAGCCGCGAGAACGCTGGAATCGAGACACGCCCGGCGCCGAAATCGACGATACCCTCCAGCTCGACATCGCGCAGAGCGTCGAGACAGAGACGTTCGCCGACCTCTTCGACCGGATCGCACGCCAGTGCGAATCCAACAGCCACGCGGACCGGGGCCGACGTCCGCACTTCGAAATAGGTCTCCATGTCGCACGCGGCGCGCTCGTTGTTCTCGCGCACGCTCAAACCGAGCGTTCCACACAACGAATTACACAGGGGTACGAGCGCTGCGATGATTCGCTCGAGCGTCGTGCGTTCGATGTCGGAAAGCGGGTCGCGTTCGAGGCGTTCGGATTCATCGAAGGCGAGTGCGACCAAGCGTCGCGCATCGGCCGGACGCACGATGACGAAGCCGTCGCATATGCGCCCGCGCACCCGGGCGATCGTCGCGCCCGCGACGAGGATGCGCCGCTCTTCGGCACCCGGAATCGAGGGCTCGATCAACTCCACGTCGAGGTCGGCCGCAAGTAATTGCGACAGTTGCTCGCGTACGCCGTTAGCAACGACGCAAGCGGCCCCGAGCGGCAATCCCGAACGTCGCCGGAACGCTTGCCTGCGCACGCACCGGCCATCGAGGAGCCGCTCCGGTGCGGTGAACTCGAGCGCCGCGATCACTTGAGAAGATCCATGGCGACTTTCTCCGTTTTCCCTTGGCCGTCGTGCGCGGCGCGCAACGCTTCGAACTGCACGTACGCCTCATGCATCTTCGTAAGACCAACCATGAGATCGATGCGGCCGACATCTCGCGCTCGCACGATGAGCGCGCCGAACGAACCGTCGGCAGGCACGCCGAGTTTCACGTTGACGCCGACGGGCGGCTGCACGTGCGTCGCATCGACGCGGACGAGCTGCGTGGCGGCGGGAAAGCGTGCCAGTGCAATGCGCCCCACGGCAACTCGCTCCGTGCGCCCCCGGCCCGTGCGCGGATCGACGCTGCGGCGCATATACGCAAGCGTGCCGTCGGCATCGATTTTGGCATCGGCGACGCGCCCGAGCGCGAGGTCGTAGGGATCGACCCGAAGCGCCGCAAGTGCCGAGCGGTTACCGAGCGCGAACCCGAGTACGGGACGGCCGTCGGCCGAGCGCAACCCGCCGCCCACGAGCTCGAAGGTGCCGTCGCGCGAATACGCAGCCGAGCCGTTCTCGTTTTGCGTCAGCACGTAACTGCCCTCGGGCAGCGCGACGGATAGCGGATCGCTCGCGGGAATGGGACCCGCCGGACGTGCGACATCGTCGTGCAGCGGAAACGCACCGGCGCGGTAGGCGTTGCGTACGTCGGCGTCGCGGCTGTCGATGCGCTCGAGGGCGCTTGCGACTGCTGCGTCGATCACGCGCCTACCTCACAACCATGCACCGCAGCGTGGAGAACTTCGCCGCGCGCGCGGAGGTGCGCTTGCGCGCAGGCGAGCGCGCGCCGCACCAGATCGACTTTACAGGGCGCGCACAATGCTATGACGTGCAGCGTCTCGCCTTGGCGCCGCAGGACCAGTTGCACGCGTGCGCCGTCGAGTCCGACGGTCAACGAGGACGCAAACGGCGGGTAGCTGCGTGCGCCGGCAAACGAGGCACGCATCGGAATGCGGTGTTCCATCCGGTAGCGCCGCTGCGTGACTTCGCTGCCGCCCATGTTCGCCCGCCGCAACGTCGCGCCGCTGCGGCGCGCGTTCGAACCGACGCCCGTGATGGGCGCCGTGGGTACGCCACGTCGCGCGAGCGGTGCGCGGCCTTGGGCCGCCGGTGCTGTGCGCGCTTGACCGCCGTATGCCGGCGACGGTGCATCGCCCGCGAGGTGGAGCGCGGAGAACCACGCTTGCGAGAGCGAGCCTCGATCGGTATACGGCAGGCGCATCTTGACGACGGCGATGGAGCGCTGCGCAATCTCGTTGACCACAGTGCTTAACCTTTCTCTTGATGGAAGGTGGCTGGGTACCTTCCATCAAGCATTAGCATTTGAGGGATGCTCTATCGAGGGTCTAGCTTCTGAGCTATGATGCGGGCAGCGTAGCGCTAAAAGCGTGCCGAAAAGTAAGCGGCGTATTGCGATTTAGTTACGCGAGCGCCCGTCGTCGTAGTTTCGGCCGCGCTCGACGTAGAACGCATCGTGCGCAAGATCGAATGTCATATCGAAATTGCGCAGCACGCCGAGTCCGACGTTGCCGGCATCGAAACGGTCGGCAAACGCGCCGCTGGTGGCCTGCATCACGTCCGTCTCCAGATGGTAGAGCGGTATGTCGCCGATTCCGAGTTCGCCCAGAGTCGTACGATAGGACGAGGTCATGCCGCCGATTCCGTAACTGTGCCGGTTCGTCTGCGAAAAATCCACGATGCCGCCGTGATGTTCGATGAACGGATGATACAGGAGCAACTCAGCCGCGTTGCCGGTGTCGACGATGAACGGCGCGTCGAGCGACGCGTTGACGCGAAACGTCGCTTCGGGAAACGCACGGTCGGTCGAGAGCACGACGCGCTCACCGACCGGTACGAAGCTCCCCGGCGGACCGAACGTCATGCTGCGTCCGGCCGGATCGAAGCGCACGAGCGATGAGGCGAAGAACGGATAGCCGAGTATGCCGTCGATCCGAAACGCGCCCTCGGTCGATGCGCCGAGATCGAGCGTCGTCACGACGAGGTCGCTGAGCGCGCCGCGCGATCCGACGACGAGCTGCGGAAGTTGCGCGAGCGCAAGGCCGCCCGTGCGCGCCGCGCCGCTCGCTTCGAGGGCGCCGACGCTGTGCAATCCGAGCGCCGCGACGACGCGCCGGTCGAGCACGATGTTCTGCGCGCCCGTGTCGATCAGAAAGGTGAACGCCTTTCCCGCAATCGTCACCGCTGCGTAGAAGTGACCTTCACGTTCTTTGAGCGCCACGGTTTCGGGGGCGGTCATTTCAATCGTGCGCGAGACGAGCGGTGCGAAGAGCGCCGCGGCGATCGAAACGTTCGGTTCGACGGAAGTCGTCGTTTCGGTCGTATCGAAGGCATGATCTCCATCCGACGTGACGTTCGTGAAGGCGTAGCGCCGACCGCCGATGCTGCGCCAGTCGGAGAAATCGATCGTCGTACGGCCGTCGTCGTCATCGTAGGCGAGCCGATCGGGCAGGTACGTCGAGGCATCGAGATAGAGCGTTTCGGTATCGCCTGCCGTTTGCGTCACATCGAGCGCGTAGGTTTGAAGGGAGCCGACCTTTACGGGACCGCGCAGCACGCAACGCTCGGGGTGTTCGGCGAAGTCACCGCTTTCGATGAACCGCATCGTTCGTTCGCGGCGTGCGAACACGCCCGTGAACTCACGCACGTCGCCGTTTTCATCGGAAAGCCACACGCGTTCGCCCAGTCGCAACGTGCGTTCGCGCCGCGGCCCGAGGTTTTCGTCGCCGCGTTCCCGCTCGCCCGATTGCCACGAATGAAAAACGCCCTGCAAGCCGGCACCGGCTACGCTTCCGGCGAGCATCAACGTTTTCGGCGCCGCCCTGCCGGGATCGGCCGCCGCCGCGCGATACCGTGCAAGCACCGCATCGAGCACGGGGCGCGGGGGCGGCGCACCGGCAGCTGCGACGGCCCCCGAGCACGTAGAACTCGTTAAGGAGCTAACGACTATCAGCGTTGCGATAGAGGTCCATGACGCGCGCCACGTACGCAGTTGTCTCAGCATACGGCGGGATGCCGCCGTACCGTTCGACGGCGCCGGGGCCGGCATTGTACGCCGCGACAGCCGACGGGACGTCGCCTGCAAACCGGTCGAGCAGCTCGTGCAAGTAATGCGCACCACCGTGCACATTCTGGGCCGGGTCGTACGGATTCTGCACGCCGAGCGCCTGCGCCGTCGCCGGCATCAGTTGCATGAGCCCGATCGCGCCGGTCCGCGAGCGAGCGGACGGATCGAAGCCGGACTCCGCTTCGGCCACCGCCCGCACGAGTACGGGATCCACCCCGGCCGCGCGTGCGGCAGATGCGATGAGCGCTTCGACTCCTCCGGGGTCGGAATGCGTCTCGCGGCCGCTTGCGGCGAGGCGCTTAGCGGCCTTCGCATCATGTGCGGAAACGAGCGCCGCGAAACGTTCGCCCGGCTGGGAGGCGGCTCCGAGCGAAGGCCTCACGCCGGCGCCGACAACGCCGGCGATGGCCGCGATGCGTCGCTGCACGGCCGCGAGATCGGCTTCGAGGTTCATCGTTCCCCCTCGAGAAGCGCGGCGACCGCCCGCAAGTCGCGACGCATTTCGGCTGGACCCGACGGTGTGCGCCGGCGCAGAAACGCCTCCAGCGCCGGCTCGGCGGCTACCGCCGCCGTCAGCGCCGGTGTGGCGGCGGCGAGACCAAGCTCGCGGGCGTCACGGGTTTGTGCGAGCAGCGCCAGCGCCGCCCGCAGCGCGCGCGCATCGGCAAGGTGTCCCGGGTCCACGACCGCGTCCATCGTGCGGCTCGCGCTTGCGAGCACGTCGATCGCCGGAAAATGTCCCGCTCGAGCGAGCGCGCTCGAGAGCACGACGTGACCGTCCAAAAGCGATCGCGCGGCGTCGGACAGCGGCTCGCGCTCGTCGCCGCCGTCGGACAAGACGGTTGCGAGCAGCGTGATGGAACCGTTGTGCGCGTTGCCCGCGCATTCGAGGAAACGCGCGAGGTCGGCCCAGACCGAAGGCGGATATCCGCCACGGCCGACCGCCTCGCCGAGCGCCACACGCTGCTCGCGCAGCGCTGCGCAATAACGTGCCAGGCTGTCGACGATCAGCACGACGTGCAGCCCGCGTTCACGCAGCAAACCGGCTTGCGCCATGGCGACGTCGGCGGCACGAACTCGTTCGGTCGCGCTGCGGTCGCTCGTGGCGCACACAATCGTCGTGCGCGAATTGCAGCGCTCGATCCAGGTTTGAGCTTCGCGACCGCGTTCACCCACGAGCGCGAGCACGACGGCATCGGCGTGCGCATCGGATGCGATCGATTCGAGCAGGGTCGTCTTGCCTGCGCCCGGTGCGCCGAAAAAACCGACGCGCGCTCCGCGACCGATCGTCAAGAGCCCATCGAGCGCCCGCAGCCCGGTCCAAAACGGTCCGGTGATCGCGCTGCGATCGCGCGGCTCGAGCGCGACGCGTTCAACGGAAACATCGGCTGCGGGCAAGATACCGCCGGAGTCGAGCGCGCTGCCCGCCGCATCGAGCGCACGCCCGAGCGCGGCAAAGCCGAGTGGTGCGCCGCGCGCCGCGTCATCGAGTTCTACGCGGTCGCCGACGGCCACCCCGGCAAGCGAACCGAACGGCACGATGGCAACGTGCGAGCGCTCGAGCGCCGCCACTTCGCCCGCGAGAACGCCACGTGCACCGCGCACCCACACGCCGTTGCCAATGCGTGCGCCCGGAAGCGCAGCGAGAATTGTTTCGCCAAGCGTACGCACGACGCAACCTACGTGACGCACGATCATGTCAGCATCGCTGCATGCGCCCGCGCAAGCACCGCTCGCACGCGAAAAGGACGGTACGACTCGAGGGCGCCGTCGCGGACCTCGATGACGAAGTCGCCTGCATCGGCGCGCACGGGCAGCGCTGCGGCGACACGTGCCGCATCGATGCGTGCTGCGTCGGTTTCGGAAAGGACGAGGCGGACCGGTTCGAGGTCCGAAAACGTCGCGAGCGTGCGAGCGACGAGCGCTTCGACGTCGACGGGCGCAAGCGCGAGTTCGCGCCCCAAGACGTCGCTTGCGAGTAACGCGAGCAGCGTTCGGCCCGCGCGCTCGAATGCTTCGCGTGCCGCCAGCCGCATCAGCGCGAGTTCGTCACCGACCAAAGCGCGCGCAGCGCCCACATCGCAGGGCGCTGCACTATCGTTTGACGTCGCGATACGTGAGGATTGCGCCGCCGGCAAGCCGTCGGTATCATCAGTCGGCGCGACGTATACCGTCGCGTCGCGATCGGCTGGTACGGATGTGCGACGCACGAAGGCCGCGAGTGGAATGAACGCTTCAACCACGCCGCAGAACGCTCTCGTAATCGGGTACGACCGGCTTTGCCGCGCGAGACATGCGCCGCACGATCGCGGCGCGCTCCTCCTGCGGATACAGCTCCAACACGGCGGTCGCAGTCGCCGCCGGCAGCGCGCTGATGATGGCGGCCGCCGTGTGTGGTGGTTCGCCCGCGAGCGCTCCGCGCACGTGGGCGGCGGGAAACGCCGCGACCATACGCGTCGAACGCTGCACGCAAAGCCGCTGCACGAGCGTCCCGCCTAGCGCAGCAACGGGCTTCGCGCCGCACCGCACCCCGAAGACGATGGCGAGCGCGAGCATCGCCGACGGAGCCAGCGCTGCGACCAGTCCGGCGACGAATCCGAGCGGAGCAACGTGCATGGCGGCGGGGCGCGCAAAGGCTACCGCTTCAACCGAGACCACGTCGCCGCGGCTCGGCAACAGGCCGAGCGTTGCGCTTGCGAACGCTCGAATTTTGCCCAGATCGAAGCGACGGGCGGCATCAACCGCAATCGCGACGGAAACACGCTCCAAGCGACCGGCCGGCAGCTCCACCCTCTCGTCTTGCACCTCGCTGCCGCCGTCCACCGTCGCGTTCTTTTTGGCGTATGTCTTGCTCGCGCTGCGGTAGGTCTCGTCGCTCGTGGTGGTGCCGATCGCGCGGCTTCCGAGCGACCGACGGCGGACGTCGCGCACTTCGCGGGCGCGTGGGTCGTAACTGACATGCACGCGAACGATCGTCGCCGCCGCGCCGAGCGCTGCATCGAGCGCGGATTGCAGTGAGCTCTGAAGGCTTTGCGCTTCGTCGGAAAGCGCCGCGGCGGTCGAGTTTCCGAGTGCAAGGCCGTGGTCGTCGAGGATCGCGACGCGTTTGGGGTCGAGCCCCGGCACGCCGGCCGCGACGAACGCCCGGACGCCTTCGAGCGCCGCGTTACTGAGTACGGCGCCGGGCTGCACGGAGAGGCGAACGGATGCCGTGGCCGCGTGCGACGGTTCATCTGCGAACGCGCCCGGTTGCGCCGGAGCGATGATGACGCGTGCTTCCGCAACGCCGGCGAGGCCGCGCAAACTGCTCGCGAGGTCGCCCGCGAGACCCTCGCGTTGCTGCGCATCGAGCACCGATTGCGGCGTCAAGGGACTTGCCTGCTGCAGTGTGTCGGCTGAGGTTGCCAGGTGCGCATGCGGAACGCCGGCGAGAGCAAGGCGTAACAGCAGATCGTTTTTGCGCTTGGCATCGACGCGCACGTTATCGGGCAGCGTGATGAATCCGACGTTCCACTCCGCGAGTCGCTCGACGACTTCGGCCAGCTGTTCACCGTGCAGCGGTTGGGCGAACAGCGGCACGCGCGTATCGCGTTCGAGCAGCAGCGCAAACACGATCGCGCCGACTGCACAAAGCGCCGCCAGTCCCGTCAAGAGACGCTGGCTCGGACGCAGCGCGCGCCAGCGGGTGAGAACCCATGCCATCGTCGTGACCCCTAGGAGACGCGCGAGCGCAGAGCAGAGAACCGGACGATTCCCGAGCGTAGCGCTCGGAACCGAGTTGGGCGGCTTGCGCCGTTTCGGCCGCGCCGAATTACGCGCGCGCCGCAAACCCGACGCTTACACGAAGTGTAGCCCACTATACTTGCATGCCGAGGATCGTTCCGAGCGCTTGCGTAACGCGCGAGGCGGTCGTACTCGCAAGCGACAGCGCCACGTCGGCTTGAGCACGTTCGAGCACCATTTCTTGCAGGCCGCCATGTCCGCCGGCAAAGGCCCGTTCCGCCCCGCCGGCTCGCTCGAGCGCGGCCGATGCTGCATCGAGGGCACCGAGCACGGCGTTCCCGAAGGCGTCGTCGGCCGGCGGAGTGACCGGCGAGCGGAGCGGTGCATCGGGTTCGGAGAGCGCGGGCGGAAGGCGAAGCGGCGTGACGGTCACGAGGGGCGCCCCATATCGATCGTGCGTTCCGCCAACCGCTTTCCGATGTCGAACACCGACGCGTTACTTTCATATGCGCGCTGCGCGTCGAGCACCGCGACCATTTCCGTGACGGCGTCGACGTCGACGCCGCGCTCGGGGCGCGTGCCGAGATAGCGAATCGGCAGATCAGCATCGGCAACAGCTCGGTCGTCTGCGCCCGCGTCGAATCCGTCCGCGCTCGCGTCGGAATCGCCCATACCAGCGTCGGGCGGGTCATCAGCGCCGGGAGCCGAGTCGGAGTGCGGTTGTGGTGCGACGGCGTAGCGCGGAACGAGCCGCTCGAACCCGGCGCGGTCCGGCGTCGCTTCGGCCGCCGCGACGTTGCGGGCCGCAACGTCGAGGGCGGCGCGCTCGGCATCCATGCCGGCCGCTGCCGAACGCAAGATGTCGAATTCGCTCATTTCGCAATGCTCCGTAGTTCTTCGAGGCGCGCGTGTACCGCCGACAGCAAGGCGTCGGTAAAGATCGCCTCGCGTGCCGCCGCAGCCATGCTCCCCTGCGTAGCCGAAGTTCCCCCCTTCGCATTCGCCACCGCCGCGCTGCTTGCAAGAAGAGCAAGTCGCTCTCGGCCGGCGTGCGCAGCCGCGACCAAATCGCTCGGTATCACTTCCATGGCCCCAGCGTAGCGGCTTCAGATTGCCACCATCGCACCGCGAGATGACCGTCTCGTTAACGTTGTGCGCCCTTCAGACCGAAAAGGAAGTGAGCTATGTTCCATCCTGCGCTGCCTACCGCAGCCGCTCTTTTCCCGTACGTGACCGGACCGCCATGCACCACGCACGGCGTTCGTCTCCGTCGGAGTGTCGCTTGACGGCATGGGCAGCGGGTGGGCAACTCGATATATCCGAGCGCGCGATCGAGCAGGCGCTTGCGCTCTTGCAGTCGCTGCCGGCAATCGCGCACGATCCACGGGCCCGAGCTGCACTCGCGAGCGTGGCCATGGCGGGACAGGCCGAGCGCGAACGCTGCGCGCGCGTTGCGGCACTGCAAACCTTTCAATCGCGTATTCTCGAAGCGATCGCAAACGGCGTTATCACGTTTTCGGCACGGCGCGACATCACGAGTTTCAACCGGTCCGCTGAAGCGACGTTCGGCGTCACGCCCGACAGCATGGTCGGCCGAGCTGCCACCGCACTTGCTTCATTCATTCCCGATTTTTCCGAACTGTTCGAAACGTACTTCGCCAGTGGTGCCGTGCAATTACGAGCGGAAGTGGACGCGCAACGCCAGGACGGCACGCCGCTCACGCTCGCGATGCAGCTTGCGCCGCTCGAGGACCAGGGCGGAAACGGCATCGCGATGGTCGTCGTCGATCTCACCAAGCAACGGCGTCTGGAAGCGGCGCACGAAGCCGAGATCGAAAAGGCGCGGCGCGTACAGGAAACGTTCTCGCGTTATCTCGCGCCGCACGTCGTCGCCTCGCTGATGCACGACCCGTCGTCGATCAAACTGGGCGGCGAACGGCGCCGAGCGACGATGCTCTTCGCCGACGTACGCGGGTTCACGCGGCTCGCCACCGAGCTCCCACCGGATCGCGTCGTCGAAATCCTTAACGCCTATTTCGATGAGGCGGTGCGCATCGTCTTTGAATTCGACGGCTTGCTCGATAAGTTTTACGGCGACGGAGTGATGGCGGTGTTCGGACCGCCCGCGGTACGCGACGACGACGCAACGCGCGCGGTCGCGGGCGCAATACGGCTGCACGAGGTCGTCGCGACGATCGGTCCGCGGATCGCCTACCCGCTAAGGATTTCGGTCGGGCTCGCGACGGGCGACGTGGTCGCGGGCCACTTCGGCAGCGCCAAGCGCATGGACTACACGGTGATCGGCGATCCCGTCAACCTTGCAAGCGGTCTCCAGGGCGCGGCTCCGGCCGGTACCATCTACTGCGATGCGGAAACCGTCGCGCGCGCCGGCCCGATCCCACGGCCGCTGCAACGGGTCGCCGCGCGCATCAAAGGGCGCGATGATTTAGTCACGGCTTTTGCAATTGTGCCGTAAACGACGTAGTCGCGCGGTGACCCCGTCCCTTAGCGCTTAGAAAACTGGAAGCGCTTGCGGGCGCGTTTGCGGCCGTACTTCTTCGATTCTTTTTCGCGCGGATCGCGGGTGAGAAGGCCGTTCTTACGCAGCGGTTCGCGCAGCGATTCGTCCATGTCGAGCAGCGCGCGCGCGATGCCGTGCCGAACGGCGCCCGCTTGGCCGGCGACGCCTCCGCCTTGCGTTTTGACGCTCACGTCGAAGCGCGACGTCGTCGCGGTGGCGTCGAGCGCCTGGCGGACGATCTGCAGCAGGCTCGGGCGCGGGAAATAATCGTCGACCGGCCTCTCGTTGATCGTGATCACACCCTGACCCAAGCTGAGCCTCACCTGCGCGACGGCGCGCTTTCGGCGCCCCGTGCCGCCGAACTGCTCGGTCGTTTCCACTTAGAAAAGCTCCTTGGGTTGTTGCGGCGCGTGTGGGTGCGCAGCACCCACGTACACCTTGAGGCGGCGCAGCTGGACGTCTCGCATGCGATTGGTCGGCAGCATACCACGGACCGCGCGCTCGATGAGCCGCTCCGGAAACTTCTTCTTGACGTCGAGCGCCGTTTCGGTATGCAAACCGCCCGGAAAGCCGCTGTGCCGGTGATAAACCTTCTGCGTCCATTTCTTGCCGCCGAGTTCGACCTTCTGGGCGTTTAGCACGACGACATGGTCGCCGTCGTCCATATGCGGCGTCCAGGTCGGCTTGTGTTTGCCCGAAAGCGCCTTCGCGATGCGCACGGCAAGGACACCCAAACGCTGGCCGGCCGCGTCGACGACGTACCAGTCGTGCTGGATCTCCGCAGTTTTTTGTTGGTAGGTGCGCAGAGAGCGGCTTTCCAGAAGCGAGCAAAAAAGGGCCCACCGGGGCCGGAACAACCTACGCATAGTAGCGAAGCGGGCAACCACTGTCAACGGAAAAAGGCGTCGCCGGACGCGCGGGATTCGAAATCCGGATAGACGACGTTAACCAGGCACAGCCCTTGGGGCGGAGCGGTCGGTCCGGCCAGCCGCCGATCGCGTGCCGCGAGCAAGCGGACCAGGCTCTCCGGCGTACGGCGCCCAGCGCCGACGTCGAGCAGTGTGCCGGTCAGGATGCGGACCATGCGGTGCAAGAAACCGGCGCCCTCGAAATGCAAACGCACAAGTTCGCCGCGGCCTTCGATGCGGAGCGCGTGGAGGGTGCGGACGGTCCCCCCACGATCGGGCTGGACGCTGCAAAAGGTGACGAAATCGTGTTCGCCGACGACCCAAGCCGCCGCACTTTGCATCCGCTCGAGGTCGAGCGCGCGCCAGTCGTGGTGCGCATAGCGGCGCAGCACCGCCGAGGGCATACGGCGATTGAGAACCGTGTACGCGTAGTGCCGCGCAAGCGCGGAGTTGCGCGCCGAAAACGAGCCGTCGCTGCGTTCCGCGTCGCGCGCACTCAGGTCGTTGGGAAGGGCGGAGTTAAGCGCGAGCGCGAGCCTGCGAACCGGAAAAGCGTCATGCGCGCGGAAGGAGACGACCTGCGCCGACGCGTGAACGCCCGCATCCGTTCGTCCGGCCGCCGTCACCTTCACCGATTGCCCGAACAACCGCGAGAGCGCGGCTTCCAATTCTCCCGCAACGGTTCGCAATGCGGGTTGAAATTGGAACCCGCAGAATCCGGTGCCGTCATACTCGACGATGACGCGATACGTACTTTCGCTCAGAACCGGCTTCTGCGCGCTCGCGCGCCGCTTCACCTCGGGATTGTGCTCTCTTCAGGGTGCGTCGGACGACTCGATGTAGAGCGCCGCGAGTTGTTCGAAGAGCGAGCGTTCGACGCTTCCAAAGCGGGCCTGGACGGGGCTGTCGCAATCGAGAACACCGAACACGACTCCGTCGCGGATCAGCGGTACGACCAGTTCCGACCGCGAGGCGACGTCGCAAGCGATGTGCTCCGCGAAACCGTCCACATCGTCGACGGCGAGCGTCGCGGCTTGCTGCCACGCGGTACCACATACGCCTCGCCCTGCTGCGATGCGCGTGACCGCCGGCCCCCCGGCAAAAGGCCCGAGCACGAGTTCGCTGCCGCGCACGAAATAGAAACCGACCCAGTTCAGATCGCTCACCGACTGTGCGATGAGGGCAGCAAGGTTCGCGGCGTTCGCGATCGGATCGCGTTCGTCGACAAGCAGGGCGTGTGCCCGCGTGCGCAACGTGTGGGAGTCAACCGTCGGCTTGGAAATCATGGCGCCAAGACTTCGTCGGGGAGTCGGTAAAGCTGCTTTACCGGTATCCGCTACAGCGGTCGTTGAAGCGGAAAGAGAATCACTTCGCGGATCGATTGCTGATTGGTCAACAGCATGACGACGCGATCGACGCCGATGCCGATGCCGGCGGTCGGCGGCATGCCGTATTCGAGAGCCGTTACAAAGTCCCAGTCGGGCGGCGGAACTTCTTCGTTACCGCGCTTGCGCTCGTCGATCTGCATCTCGAAACGCCGGCGTTGGTCGTCGGGGTCGTTGAGTTCGGTGAACGCGTTGGAAAGTTCGAAATTCGCCCCGAAGAGTTCGTAGCGGTCGACGAGTGCGGAGTCGCCTGCCTTGCGCTTCGCGAGCGGAGATAGCGCGACCGGATAGTCGTAGACGAAGGTCGGGTCAACGAGGTGCGGCTCGACGACGCGCTCGAATATCTTGTCGAGCGCCTGTCCGTGCGTGTGCGACGGCGGCAGTCCCATGTCCGCAAGGGTCTGCTGGGCGCCCGCGGGATCGAGCAGCGTCGCGCGAGCGAGACTTCCCCACTGCTGCAACGCATCGAAGTACGCGATGCGCCGAAACGGTCTGGCGAACGAGATCGTTCGTTCACCGTAGACGACGTCACCGGATCCGCGTACCTTTTCCACGAGATGCGCGAAGAGCGCTTCGTTGAAGTTCATCATGTCGTGCATCGACCAGTAGGCTGCGTACAGTTCGAGCATCGTGAACTCGGGATTGTGCGTCGTATCGATGCCTTCGTTGCGCCAGATGCGACCGATCTCGTACACGCGCTCGAGGCCGCCGACGATCAAGCGCTTCAGATTGAGTTCCGTCGCAATGCGCAAGTCGAGATCGAGGTCGAGGGCATTGTGATGGGTGCGAAAAGGGCGTGCCGCCGCGCCGCCGGCGACATGAAGCATCGTCGGCGTTTCGCACTCGACGAAACCATGGCCGTCGCAGAAGCGACGCATTTCCGATACGATCTGCGAACGCGTCAGAAAAATGCGCCGCACGTGTTCGTCGATCATCAAGTCGACGTAGCGCTGCCGGTAACGCTTCTCGACGTCGCTGAGGCCATGCCACTTGTCGGGAGTCGGCGCAAGCGATTTCGCGAGCACCTCGAAGCGCGCGACGCGTAAGGTGAGGTCGCCCTTCTTCGAGCGGAACACCGTGCCGCCGACCCCGACGATGTCGCCGAGATCGAGCGCATCGAAAACAGCGAAGGCGTCGTCGCCAACCGCATCCGCGCGGACATAGATTTGCAGGCGGCCGCTACGGTCCCAGAGGTCGGCCCAAAGCGCGCCCTTCCCCATCTTGCGCAAACCCAGAAGCCGACCCCCGAGGTTGAACGTCGTCTCGGGCGGCGCATCCTCGGGCTGCAGGTCGGCGTATCGTTCGATCACGTCGCTTGCGTGCGCGGTGACGTCGAAACCGGTTGCGAGGAACGGTTCGATTCCGCGCGCATGTAAAACAGCGAGATTCGCGCGTCTCGCCGCCCGCAGTTCCGCCTCCCGCCTGCCGACATCGCCGGGCTCGTCGCCCGGCGGCAGGGAGGCGCTCACGATGCTTTCTTGGCGACCTTTTTCTTGGTCGAGTTGATGCCTTCGATCTTGTAGGTCGTCACGCCGCGCGGCGTGTTCACGTCGACCGTTTCGCCCTTCTTCTTGCCGATGAGCGCGCTGCCGAGCGGTGATTCGTTCGAGAGCCGGCCGTTGACCGGATCGGCTTCCGTGGAGCCGACGATCGTAAACTCGTGGCTCGCGCCGGCCTTCGCATCCTTCACCTTGACGCTGGCGCCGAGGTGCACTTCGTCTTGGGCGTACTCCGATGAGTCGATGATCCGGGCGTTGCGGACCAGCCCTTCAATTTTAAGGATGCGGCCCTCCACGAAGGCTTGCTCTTGCTTGGCATCTTCGTATTCAGCGTTTTCGGAGATGTCCCCGAACTCTTTGGCCTGACGAATCCGCTCGTTGACTTCTCGCCGGTGTACGGTTTTGAGGTCGTCAAGCTCTTCCTCGAGCTTTACGAGGCCTTCTTTGGTGAGCACGAGCTCTTTATCGTTCACGAGATACTCCGGGGGGTCACTACGAAAAGCGACGCGAGGATGTCTCGCGTCAGCCGCCGTTCTTTGAGCAACGGGGGGTCGGAATCCCGCTCTCGTACCCGCAAACGTTTGGTTTTAAGCGTCCGTTTCGCGGAACGAACGGCGCTTCATATCGGCCGCGCGGGGCAAGGCGGCGGCTCGCAAGATGCCTCCCCCTGGTCCTCGGCCGGCATCGCGGGTCCCGACGCGCAGACTCTTCCTGCATGCCAACGGCGATAATGCCGATTTGCTGATCTGGGGCAAGACGTTCGGCGGGAATCGCTATACGGGTCTCGGCCAGATCACCAAACGAAACGTGACGCAGTTGCGCAAAGCATGGGTTACGCCCATCAACGACGACGGTGAGGAAGAAGCTTCGCCGCTGATCTATCGTGGGAACGTTTACGTCTCGACGGCCCACGACGGAGTTCTGGCTTTCGACGACGCGACCGGCAAGCTGCGCTGGGCTTTCCCGTACAACCCGTCGTACGAATTGCAGTACGCGGTTAATCGCGGGGTCGGCCTTGGGAGCGGACGCATCTACATTGCGACCGAGGATTGCCGCATTGTCGCGCTCGGACCGGCGTCCGGCAGTCAAGCGGGCACGGTGCCGTACACATCCGCCCAAGTCGCGAGCGGCACGAAGCTTTACGCGCAGCAATGCTCGTCGTGTCACGGCGCGAAATTGCAGGGCATCTCTGCTCCCGCGCTCACCGGTAGCGGCTTCGGTCACGCGAATCTCAGCGTTTCGCAGATTCGCACGATCGTCACGCAGCAGATGCCGCTCAGTTCGCCGGGCTCGTTAAAGCCCGATCAATACGCAGCGATTCTCGCGTACCTCTTCTCGTACAACTGTATTCACGCAAGCGGGGGCGACAAGAGCGCCTTTCCGACGCGCGACGAGCCGGCATTCAAAGCCGTCGCTGTTCGGGGTGCCACCTGTCCCGTGAAGTGAACGTACCTTCCCGGCTAGGACTTCAGTCAGTTTCAAAGCTGGAGCGGATGTTTCAATCGTGGTACAATACCGAAATGCAGCGGCACGAGCCTGATCCTTTCTTCGAGCAGCTGGAAGCCGATTTGCGCGAAGGCGTTGAAGCTGCCGATCGTGGCGAACTCATAGCTGCCGATGAAGTATGGCAGTCGCTACGCGATCAAGTCGCCGAGATCGAGGAGCGCGCTAAGCCGCCTCATTAGATGGCTCGGTTGCATTTCACTCCACCGGCCTGGCGTGATCTTCTGGCTATCCTTTCATACGTAGGAGCGGACAGTCCCGACCGTTCTCGCGTATTCGTCGGCCGAATCATCGACCGCTGCACTGTGTTAGAACAGTACCCGCTCGCGGGACGGCCACGGGTTGATCTTTACCACGTTGATCCGGGAATGCGTTCGTTGTCCGTTAAACCGCTCATTGTATTCTACCGGCACGTCGGCGATAGGGTTGAAGTACTACGTATTGTTGACGGACGCCGTGATCTGCCCACGGTGTTTCCAGAAGACATCTAGTTCGCGAGTCTAGTCTAAACGCGGATTTCTCGCGCAGTAGTAGCGTGAGGCGGCGCCGAGACTTCGCCTGGAACGTCGCGCATCACGTTATATAGTCGCCTGCAGGTAACTGTATTTGGCTTCCTGCGCCGCGTTGATCGCCATTACGCCGGCTGGAACGATCATTGCTGAAGGTACAACCGCTGCAAGCAATTTACGATAGATCGTCAATTGCGATTCGCCCAGGGCCGCCGCAAAGTCCGATATGTTGCCGACAATCGCATTATAGCAAAGAAAGAAGGTGGACCCCCGGGACGCTAGCTCGTCGACGGTTTTTTTGCCTCGGCTGGAATCGCGCAAGTACGGATTATGGCTTACATCGCCCCAGAGACGCGCGCGTTCGGCGCCGCCCTTATGCACGTAAGGGACAAGAACTTCCGTCCAAAACGTATCATCAAGGCACATGATGAAGGAAGCGCCAGCATATAATACTGCAATCGCATGCGTGGAGCCGCGTCCTTCGCCGAGCCGCTTTTCATATACGTCGAGCAAATTGCTCATAAGGGCGAGCACTTCTCCGCCGCCAGAATACGTGCTCCCGAAGCACATTTTGTGTTTAGCCGGAGTGTTTAGCGTGTGGCCAAAACGCTTGACGTCAAAGGCAAGCGGAAGGGCAGTCGACGTATCGGAAAGCGCCGGTGCTTCACCTCCTGTAATTGCAACTGCGGTGACCGATGATGCCGCAATGAAGTTCTTCCGGGAGATCATATAGCGTGCGCCTCCAACGGCATAGTACGTGCTCGTCCGGTCTCGTTTGTTCGATGCAAGCGCAATCAACCACAGCGATCACCGAGTCATAGTCAGATGATCCCGCGAGGCGAATTTGCAATTCATGAATCAGAAGGTCTCTGGCGCCGCTGACGCCTCAGGCACGGAACCAGCCAGAGGGCTCAACGGCGAGATTGACGTTAACCTGCTTGACCTCAGTGTACGCATCGTAGCCGTACGTCCCGAGTTCGCGGCCGATGCCCGACTGCTTGTAGCCGCCCCACGGCGCCTCGGTGTACGTCGGATGATAGGTGTTGATCCAGGTGATGCCGGCGCGGAGCTTGCGGATCACCCGGTGTGCGCGAGCGGCATCGTTCGTGAAGACCGCACCCGCGAGACCGTACGCGCTGTCGTTTGCGATGTGGATCGCTTCGGCTTCGTCGTCGAAAAGCTGGACGACGAGCACCGGGCCGAATATCTCCTCGCGCACGATGCGCATGTCGGGCTTCGTATCGGTGAAGATAGTCGGCTCGACGTAATAGCCGCCTTCGCCGCCGGATACGGCCGCGCGGCTGCCGCCGCACAGTAGGGTCGCACCCTCTTCGCGCCCGAGTGCGATGTAGCGCTCGACGCGGTCGCGCTGCGTTTCGCTGACGAGCGGGCCCATCTCGGTGCGCGCGTCGAAGCCGTCGCCGACGGTGATCGCCTGCGCGCGATGCACCAGTTCGGCCAGAAACCGCTCGGCAATCTCACGTTGTAGCACGAGGCGCGAACCGGCCGAGCAGACTTGTCCGGCGTTTGCATAGATGCCGAAGAGCGCGTAGTCGATCGCGGTTTGGAAATCGGCGTCGGCGAACACGATGTTGGGCGACTTGCCGCCGAGTTCGAGTGAAATCTTCTTGACGTTGCCGGCAGCGGCTCGCATGATCGTTTGTCCCGTCGGCACGCTGCCCGTAAATGCAATCTTATCGACGAACATGCTTTCGGCGAGCGCCGCGCCGACCACAGGGCCCGCGCCCGGGATCACGCTGAGCACTCCGCTCGGGAGCTCCGCTTCCTGGGCCAGTTTCGCGAGCCAAAGCGCCGAGAGCGGCGTATATTCCGACGGCTTGAGAATGCAAACGTTACCCGCCGCAAGCGCCGGTGCGAGCTTCCACGTCGCCATCAACAGCGGATAATTCCACGGCACGATCTGGCCGCACACGCCGATCGGTTCGCGCACGGTGAAGCTCATCGACGGCGCAGGGACGTCGAAAGTTTGTCCGTGCGGTTTTGTCGCCAAGCCCGCGTAATACCGAAAACACGCGGCCGCGTCGGCGATGTCGAACTCCGCTTCGCGCAGCGGCTTCCCGCAACCCAGCGTTTCGAGCTTCGCAAAGTCGACCGCGTGCCGGTCGATGAGATCCGCGAGTGCAAAGAGGACGTGTGCGCGCTCGGCAGGAGCCGTCTGCGGCCATGGGCCCTCGTCGAACGCCGCGCGCGCGAGTTGGATCGCGCGTTCGGCGTCGGCGCGCGTGCCTTCGGCAACGCGGGCGACTTCATCACCGGTGGCGGGATCGATGCACGCGCGTGTCGCGCCGTCCGACGACGGCTGCCACGTTCCGCCCATGAAAAGGCGCGCAGTGCCGTCCGCATCGCGTTCGAGATGCCCGAGCACGGCGGCACGGTTGGATGAGACGCGATCGATTTGCAGCATGCGAAGACTCCCGTATCATGAGCAGTGGTGTACGGCTATTAAGCGCTGAGCACGACGCGTTCGCGCGCCATCGCGTCGAGCGCTTCGGCCAGGATCGTAAAGACGTGGTCGGCTTGAGCGCGCTCGATCGTCAACGGCGGCTCGACCCGCACGACGCGCGAGTTCACAAGCGTACCCGCGACCAACACCCCGCGATCAAACAGATATTTCGACGTCGCGAACCCGACCTCGTCGCTTGTAAACTCGAGCGCGATGAGCAATCCCTTACCGCGCACATCGACGACGATGTCCTCGTGCCCACGCACTGCTTCACCCAGGCCGGCCAGCATGTACGCGCCCATTTCGGCCGCTCGTTCGGGGAGACGTTCTTCGATCAGCACGTCGATCGTCGCAAGCGCCGCAGCGCAGGCGAGCGGATTGCCGCCGAAGGTCGTCGTGTGCAGGAACGGGTTGTCGAACAAGCGCGAGAAGACCGCTTCGGTTGCGACCGTCGCACCGATCGGCATCACGCCGCCGCCGAGCGCCTTTGCAAGACAGATGACGTCGGGAACGACGCCCCAATGCTCGCAGGCGAACATTGTACCGGTACGGCCCATGCCCGTCTGCACTTCATCGAAGATCAGCAGGGCGCCGAATTCGTCGCACAGCTTGCGAACCGCGGGCAAATACTCGTCGCTCGGTACGTTCACCCCGCCCTCGCCCTGAATCGGTTCCAGCAGGACCGCGCCCACGTCTTGGCCCGTCATGCGGCATGTGTTGAACACATCGACCAGCGACAAAATATCGTTGAACGGCACGTGCATGAAGCCGGAAAGCATGCGACCGAACGGCACGCGAAACGTAGATTTTCCACTGGCGGAGAGCGCCCCGAAGCTTTTGCCGTGAAAACCTTTGGAAGCGACGATGATGGTCGGCTTTTTCGGATCGTACAAGCGGGCAAGTTTGAGCGCCGCTTCGATCGATTCCGTGCCGCTGTTGCTGAAGAATGAATATTGCAGCCGGCCCGGCGTCAGCAATGCGAGCGTTTTAGCAAGCATTGCGCGCAGCGGATCGAGTAGATCCTGACTGTGCAGTGCTTGGCGCCCGAGCTGCGCATGCACCGCGGCCACGACTTTCGGGTGACGGTGACCGACGTTGAAAATTCCGAAGCCGCCCAAACAGTCAATGTATTCGCGCCCGTTAACGTCGGTGAAAACATTGCCGGAGTCGGACCACTCAACCGCGGCATCGAGCGTGCCCTTCGCGCCGCTCTTGCGGTATTCGAGGAAACCGGGATTGACGTGATCGCGGAAACCATCGACGGTTTCCTTGACGATCCACGCCGCTTGCGTGCGGTCGATCGCCGGACTGTTGATGAGTTCTAGGACGCTGTGCGTATAGGCGCGGACGTCGTCGTTGGTATTGCGTACAAGAATTTTGGACCTCGCTGGATGGAAAGGAGCATGTGAAGGAGGCTCTGATTTAGCGCATGGCGAGGAGCCTAGGGTCGAAGTGGCCTGCGGGCCATGAGGCCCGTAGCGACGACGCCATGCGGTACATCAGAGCCTCCTTGAGAATACGCGCGCGCAGGCGCGTGAGAGCGCATCGAAACCGCGCTCGAGGTCGTCGCCCGTTGCGACGAGCGGAACGAGGATGCGAAGGACGCTTGCGCGCGGCCCGGCCGTGAGCGCAACGAGACCTTCATCAAACGCCGCGTCGACGACGCGTTGCGCCGGGCTCATGCTGTTCGGGACGATTGGTTCTGCGAATTCGAGCGCGAGCATCGCGCCGAGTCCTCGAACGTCGACGATCTCGAGGTACTGCGAACGCAGCGCATCGAGGCGTCGGCGCAGTTCGACACCGAGCGTCCGCGCACGACCCAGAATATCTTCGCGTTCGAACGCTTCGAGCGTTGCGAGGGCAGCGGCACAGGCGAGTGGATTGCCGGCGTACGTTCCGCCGAGTCCACCGGGCGGGACGGCATCCATGACCGCCGCGCGCCCGACGACGCCCGCGAGCGGCAGCCCGCCCGCGACGCTTTTCGCAAAACACAGCAAATCGGGTTCGACGTCGGCCTGTTCGATCGCAAAGAGCGTTCCCGTCCGGCCGAATCCGGTTTGCACCTCATCGGCGATCAAAAGGCAACCGTGCCGGTCGCAGAGGCGCCGCAGTTCCCGCAAGAACGTGGCGGGCGCCGGTACGAACCCACCCTCACCCAGGACCGGCTCGATGATGAACGCGGCGATCCGGTCGGCTGCGACCTGCGTTTCGAACAGCACGTCGAGCTCGCGGAGCACGCGGTCCGTCGTCCAGCCGCGGCGCGTGTCCGGAAATGGCGCGCAATACGTTTCGGGCGCGAACGGACCGAAGTTTTGCTTGTACGGAGCGACTTTGTTCGTCAATGATAAGGCCAGCAGCGTTCGTCCGTGATAACCGTACGTGAACGAAACGATCGCCGCACGACCGGTCGCATCACGCGCGATCTTGACGGCGTTTTCGGTCGCTTCCGCGCCGGTCGTAAGCAGCAGCGTCTTCTTCGCCGACGTTCCGGGCGCCGACTCGTTGAGTCGCTCCGCCAGCGCAACGTAGCCCTCGTACATGCCGACTTGGAAACTCGTGTGCGTGAACGCTTCGAGTTGCCTTTGGACGGCGGCAACGACGGCCGGGTGGCGATGGCCGAGGTTCATGACGCCGATGCCGCCGGCAAAGTCGACGTATTCCCGGCCCTCGACGTCCCACAGCCGCGCGCCCTCCGCCCGGGCCACGAAAAGCGGGTGAGCCGTTGCGACGCCGCGGGCGACCGCGCGCTCGCGCCGTTCGACGAGATCGTCGGTACGCGAACGGGTCACAGGCACGATGAGGACTCCCAAAACTAGCGGCTTACCACCTATTGTAACGCCTGCGATCAACCCCCTGACAGCCGAGGTGCTTCTCTACGTGGCACCAAAGAGCGCAAGAATCCACTTATTATCGGCATAAACCTCGCTCTCTCGAAGAAAGCGACGGTTATTTTCATCAACGGGAAGGTTTGCCGTGTTCGTCCGTTACTGCTGTGGACTGCTGCTCATTTCGCTCGTTGCATCCGTGCTCGGGCTCGCCGACGCCGGAACGACCGGGGGCCTTCGCGGCCGCGTCATCGCCGTCGCTGGCACGCCGCTCGCCGACGTTACCGTAACGGCGGTTTCGCCGTCACAGACCGCGAGCGTCCATAGCGACGCAGGTGGTGCGTTCGCGTTTATCTCGCTTGCGCCGGACACATACGTGGTGTCCGTGCAGCTTCCCGGCTACGATCCCGCTTCGGCGGGCGGCGTTTCGGTGTTCGCCGACCAAGTGCAAACGGTCGGCACTTTTTCGCTCGCCAAGACGCTGCGAAGAATCGCGCAGGTGACCGCGCGCAGCAATTCGAGCCTCGTACGCCCCGGAACCACAAGCGACGTTTATTCCGTCAACGCGGCCGGCCAAACGGCCTCCCAGGCCGTCAGCGGCCCGGGCGGCCTCAATCAAGCGTACAGCGCCATTGCGACGACTCCGGGCGCGAACGTTCCGCAAGGTCAGCAAGGGTGGAATCAGCTCGTCTACATTCGTGGCGGCGACTACAGCGACGTTGCAAACGAACTCGACGGCATCCCCGTGCAGCGTGCCTCCGATTTCGCGCCGATCACGACGCTCTCGAGCCTCGGACAGCAAGAAGTGCAAACGTACACGGGCGGCACGCCGCCGTCGGCGGAGGCTTCGGGCTTGTCGGGCTACATCAACCAAGTCATCAAGACCGGCACCTATCCGGGCTATGAAAACGTCAGCCTCGGCGTCGGCGCACCGGCCTTCTATCATAAGTTCAGCGCCGAAGCGAGCGGCGCCACCAGCAACCGGAATTTTAGCTATTACATCGGGCTCGGCGGCGAAAATCAAGATTACCGCTATGCCGACCAGTTCAACGGCGCGGGTGTGCCGCTGTTCTTCTACCCATTGCAGATCCCGACCGGCAATAACGGTCAGGTGTACGACGGCAGCGGCCCGGCCTTATTCTCGCCCGGTAACTCCTATGCGATCGCGAACACGAGCGAGCGCGACAGCTTGGCGAACTTTCACTTCGGCCTGCCGCACAAAGGCGGCAGCCTCAAGGATGACGTTCAGCTGCTGTATTTGACGAGCGACATCCAAAGTCAATTCTACAGCTCGCCGAACGACCTCGGCGGTAACGCGCTCTTGGCGCAAGCGTACGGCGGCCCCGCCACCTATACGGACCAGTACATCTACACGGGCGCCCTCTACGCCCCGCCCGACGCTACGAAAATCGCGGCCGACGTATCGCATGAGAGCGCTACGCACACGCCGTTTGCGGGCCTGATCGATCCCAACAATCGCGACGGCGACGACCACAACGTCTCCCTGCTCAAGCTCCAGTACCAGAAAAATTTCAACGCGAGCTCGTATCTACGGCTCTACGGTTATACCGAATACAACGACTGGTTCATCAACGGGCCGGTCAGCGCGTTCACCACGTACGGCGGTGAAATTCAAGACTACGAAGTGCACGGCAACAGCTTCGGCGCGACGGCGATGTACTCGAATCAGTTGAGCACGCAGCACTTACTGACGGCGACCGCGTCGTATCAAACGCAAAAGCTCGAAACCGCCAGCGGCAACACGTACAAGGGTGCCATCACGACGAACTTGGTCGATTCGCGGGGAAACTGCTACAACCCGCAGACCGGCCTGTACGCGAGTTGCTACACGCCGATTTATAATAGCGACACGTCCTTCAATCCGGCGGGCGGTCTTGTGTCCTACGGTTCGTTCGGGCTCGCGGCATCCGGCTTTCCTTCGCAATCGCTCACCGCCGTCGATGCCAACGGCAACGCAATCGCGCCGCCGGCCGGCTCACCGGCAGTTACGAACAACGCCGGATACCGCGTCACGAACGATGGTCGAAGCGTGCAGATCGACGAGATCACGCCGTTCTTCAGCTCGGTCTCGCTTGCCGATCAGTGGCATCCGAGCGATCGAGTCAGCGTCAACGCCGGCCTGCGTGTCGAAAATTTCACGTACCGCCTCGACGACACGGCCGGCGGATACCCGGCGCGGCCGTTTTGGTTCGGCGCGTACAACCGCGAGTTTTCGTTCGGGACGGGCGCAACATCGGTTGCGCAGTGCTCGGGAGCCTACAACGGTCCGGCCGTGGGATCACTTGCGCCCGGAATGACGACGTACGGCGTCGATCCGCTTACCGGCTCCTCGCTGTGCGCGGCCGGGACCAACGCCGACTTAGCCAACGTCAGCCCGCGCACGGTCAGTTTCACGGCGTACCAACCGCGTCTTTCGTTTACCTATACGGTCGACCCCGATACGGTCTTGCGCGGCTCGTACGGACGCTACGCCGCCCCCGCGCCGACCTCGTATCAGCAGTACAACGTGCTGCAGCAAGATTCGCCGTCGTTCATCGGGCAGTTTTTGCCCTATGGCTACAACACGCCGTTCCATCAGTCGCGGCCATCGTATTCGAACAACTACGATCTCTCGCTCGAACGACACATCAAGAACACCGACATCTCGTTCAAGCTGACGCCCTTCTACCGATCGACGCAGGACCAACTCGCGAACGTTCCGATCGGAACGCAGGGCGTGCTCGACGGGCTCAACGTCGGGCGGCAACGCAACTACGGCGTCGAGTTCCAACTTCGTAAGGGCGATTTCGAACGCAACGGTCTCTCCGGGCTGCTGAGCTATACCTTCACACGTAGCCGCGTTCGCTACAATGATTTCGGCGCCGGCGGCCGCAACGAGATCGACAACCTCAACGACTATATCCGCAACTATAACGCCTACACCTCGGCCTGCGCGAGCGGCACGAACGCGGCGCTCTGCGGCACGACCAGCAGCGGTGCCGCCGCCGCAGCATGTTACGTCCCCGGTAGCACGCCCACGCCCGACCCCGCCTGCGCCCCAGGCAGCATTGCGAACCCGTACTTCAACGCGCGTCCGCAAGCCCTGCTCGATCGCAACGGCGAGTACACGCCCTATGATATCCTGCCGTCGCCCTTCCAAGGCACGAACGGGTACGAGACGCCCGACGTCGCCACGGTCGTCCTCAACTACAAGCACAACCGCTTCACGTTCACACCGAGCGCGACGTATAGTTCGGGCTCGTTCTACGGCTCGCCGCTGATTTGGCCCGGCTACGATCCGGTCAGTTGCATGGCGACGGCAAGCGCGGCGACCAATGCTGCGAACACGCAGTCGTGTTCGAACTACCTGTTCATCCCCGATAAGTACACGGGTCGGTTCGACAGCTTCGGCGATTTTCGTGAGCCCGTGCGCATTACCGTGAACTCGCAGTTCGCATACGAGGCGAGCCGAGCCATTACGCTGCGGTTGACGTTGACGGGTTTAACCGATCTCTGCCTGCAGCGCAAGTATCCGTGGGACAACGGCTCGACGTGCGTCTATGCGCAACTGCCGTCGAATCTCCTCGCGCCGGCCGGCAACTTCGTTGCGAACCCACCGGTTCAACTCGCATATCCGTATGCGAGCTGGTACAACAACGGGCAGACCGGATACGTTGGACAACGCTTGCCGTTTCAGGCGTTTTTGAGCGCCGACATCCGAATTTAGGTTAAGCCGCGTGTTCCCGAAGCGGCGCTTCCGCGTCCCGCCAGCATCGCTAGGGGTGCCGGGCGCGACGCTGCCACCATGGCCGGGCGTTTCCCGGCGAACGTTTTTGGCCGGCGCTGCGGCCGCGCTTGCGCCGCTGTCGGGCCCGGGCGCGCTCGGCGCAACCTCAACGTCGGCCGGCGGCCCCCGCATCGCGATCATTGGAGCAGGCATCGCCGGACTGAACGCTGCGCTGGCCCTGCACGATCGCGGCGTGCCGTCGATCGTGTATGAAGCGCAGCACCGTGTCGGCGGCCGCATGCACTCGGAGCGTGCGTTCTGGGGCAACGGACAGGTCAGCGAGTACTGCGCCGAGCTGATCGACAGCGATCACACGACGATGCAGGCGCTTGTTAAGCGTTTCGGATTACAACTCGCGGACGTGCTCGCGGCCGATCCCCCGAGCGCGCAGCAAACGATCTTCGAACGGGGCACCTACTATCCCGAGCGCGAGCTCTTCCGCGATTTCCGCCCGGTCTACCGCACGCTCGCGCATCAGGTATCGGCAGCGGGTCCCCTGACGATGTACGACCGCTCGACGCCGACAGGGCGCGCGCTCGACGCGATGAGCCTTGCGCAGTGGATCGAACGCTTCGTCCCGGGCGGCGTTCGCTCGAAGATCGGCGAGTACATCCATCTGCAGTACGTCGCCGAGTACGGGATCGACGCGCATCGCCAGAGCTCGCTCAACATGGTGTACTGGCTCGGGCGTCAGCCGTATTACGACGAGCGAACCGGCGAATTCGTAGCACTTGGCCCCTCCGACGAACGCTATCATATCGTCGGTGGAAACGACCGGCTGCCGAGCGCTATTGCGGCGCATCTTCCTTCCGAGACGGTGCGCTTTGGGCACCGTTTGGAAGCGATTGCGCAGCTTTCCGACGGTCGAGTCGCGCTGACGTTTGCGACGAGCTCCGGGATACGCACCGAGATCGTCGACAAAGCGATCGTCACGATCCCGTTCTCCGTCCTACGCCGTCTCGACATCTCGCGCGCCGGGTTCGATACACGCAAACGTGCCGCGATCGACGAGCTGGGTTACGGCGAACATTCGAAGTTGATCGTGCAATTCGACGACCGCTATTGGCGAGGTTCGGGCGCCTGGCCTGGAGAGAGTAGCGGAGACATCACCTACGACGGGCCGTTCATTCAGACATGGGAAGCCGGCCGCGCGCAGCCGGGGCGCACCGGACTGATCGTGGATTACGCGGCCGCGCACCGCAGTGCAACGCTCCGACCGCCGACGGCGTACACGACGACCTTCACCCCGTACACGTCCTGGGTCGCACGCGCGTTTACCGCGGAGCTCAATGCCGTCTGGCCGGGAGCAACGAAGCATTACACCGGCAAGGCCGTCCTCAGCCATCCGACCTTCGATCCGTTCGCGCGCGGCAGCTATTCGGGATGGCTCGTCGGTCAGTACACGCGCATCGCCGGCTACGAACGCGTACGGCAGGGCAACGTCCTCTTTGCGGGCGAGCATTGCTCGGTAATCTTCCAAGGGTTCATGGAAGGCGCTGCGCGCGAAGGGGTGCGTGCCGCCCGCGAGGTGCTACACGACGCGGGCGTGCCGGCGCTCGCGGCACGCGGCTTGTGACTTCGCTTCGCAGCGGCGTTCTCAACCTGTGGGAAGTGCTCGCGCAGTCGATCGCCATGCTCGGACCGACGATGACGCCGGTGCTCATCGTCCCCCTCATGTACGCGTCGGCCGGAAACGCAAGCTGGCTCGCCTACGCGTTCGGTACGCTGATGCTGCTCGCCGTTGCACTCAACATCCGCGTGTTTGCGACGCGCTCGGCATCGGCGGGTTCTCTCTACGAGTACGCGAGACGAGCGCTCGGGGTTCGCGGAAGCATGCTGTGCGGCTGGTCGCTGTTGTGGGCCGATGCGTTCGTCGGCGTCGCCGGATTGACTGGGTTTGCGGTGTTTGCAAATGCACTTGCACGCTTCGGCCACCTCGGCGTATCCGGCGTCGAGGCGCTCGGCGTGTGCCTTATGCTCGCCTTCGCCCTCGCGTACCGTGACATCAGGCTCTCGACGATCACCCTCTTACTGTTGGAAACAGGTTCGGTCAGCTTGATCTTGATACTCTTCGCCTTCGTCTTGCACCGCCACGGCGCGCTTTTCGATGCAGCTCAACTCACGCTGCACGGCGCGAACCTGTCGGGTGTCGCGCTCGGCACAACGGTCGCAATTTTTTCGCTGGTCGGTTTCGAGAGCGCAACGTCACTGGGCGAAGAGGCGCGCGATCCGCTGCGCACGATTCCCACGGCCGTCATCCTCAGCGTGCTTGTCTCGGGTGCATTTTTCATCTTCTGCGCGTACGCCGAAGTTCTCGGTGCCAGCGGTCTTGCGACGCCGCTCGACAAGCTTGGGACGCCGCTCGATGTGCTCGCCGATGGTGCGCGCGTTCCCGCGCTCAAGCTTGCGATCGACGTCGGCGCGCTGCTCTCGGCGTTCTCGATCACGCTCGCGTCGCTCAACGCCGGCGGCCGCATCATCTTCACGATGAGCCGCAGAGGGTTGTTTCCGGCATTCTTGGACCGAACGCATAGGCGGTTTCGTACGCCGAGCGTCGCCCTGGCCGTGTTTGCAGCCGTCCTGGCTGCCATCGGCGGCGGCATGTTGCTCGGCGGCATCGCGCCGCTCGACGCGTTCAACGACACGGCAACGCTCGGCTCGTTCGGCTTCATTGCAATTTACGCGTTCGTCTCATTCGGCGCACCGCTTTACTTGCACCGCATCGGTGAATTGCGCGGTCGCAACGTCGCCGTTGCCGTCTTCACGCTGGCATTGCTCCTGATTCCCGCCATCGGCAGCGTCTATCCCGTTCCGTCGCCGCCGACGAGCTATTTTCCCTACATCTTCGCCGCATACATCGCGCTCGGGTGCGGGCTTTTGTGGAGCCGCAGCAGGCGGCTCGTCGATGAAGGTGAGCCGTCAGCGGCCACCGCCTAAGGCGCTCCTTAACAGGCGCAAATCCGAGTTGCGGGCGGCCGTTACTCATTTGGTGACGAGCGCTTCTTCCGATCTTCCGCCGCAAAGAAATCGCTGACGGAGAAACGGATTCCGGCGAGTTCGGGATGCTCGAATATATCACCGGCTTCGAAGAGCCGATGGGCCACAATATGCTCCTCACGCATACGATATCACGCGCTCAGCCGGAGCCGGCGTGGCCTGCGCGCAACAGTGAATGCCGGCGACCGTAGAACGCATACACGACCGCACCGACGAGGAACCAGACGATAAAGCGCAACCACGTTCCGCCCGAGAGGCCGCCGATCATCAGGTAGAGGCAGAGCGCGCAACCCAAAACGGCGACGAGCGGTCCGAACGGTGCGCGGAACGGCCGGCGTGCGTCCGGGCGCGCATACCGCAACACGAGCACGCCTGCGCACACGATTGCGAACGCCGAAAGCGTTCCGATGTTGACGAGCGACAGCAGAACGTCGAGCGGCACGATGCCGGCAAGCACCGCGACGATGACGCCCGTCGTCACGGTCGTGACGAGCGGCGTGTGGGTGCGCGGGTCGATGCGCGAGACGAACGGCGGCAGCATCCGATCGCGCGCCATCACGTAGAATATCCGAACCTGCCCGAGCAGTGACGTCAGCATGACGGTCGTCGTGCCGGCGATCGCGCCCGCCGTCACGATGCCGGCGACGTAGGGGTTGTTGCCCGCGCGTCGGACGGCGTCGGCCATCCCGGCGTCCTTGTCGATGTGCGCCCACGGGACGACGCCGACCGTTATCCAGGCGATTGCGACGTACAGCACGGCGCCGATCGCAAGCGACCCGATCACCGCGAGGGGAACGTCGCGTTCCGGACGCTTCGCTTCTTCGGACGCAACGGTCACCGTGTCGAAACCGATGTACGCGAAGAAGACCAGCGCCGCACCGTTGACGACACCATGCAACCCGCGCGGAAAGGCCGGATGATAGTTGCCGGGATGCAACGCTCCAAGGAGCGCGAACACGAAGACGGCAATTGCAACGACCTGTACGATCACGAGCAGCGAATTGACGGAGGTCGACTCCTTGATGCCGATCGCGATCAATGCCGTGATCGCGAGGACCACGAGCACCGCAAAAAGATCGACCTGCGTACGCGCGATGTCAATTCCGCCGGGCACAAGCGCCAAGTGCGCAACCTTTGCCCAACCCGGTAACACGATGCCGTAGTTCCCGAGAAACGCTTGCGCATAGCCCGACCACGAAGCGGCGACGGGCGCGACGCTAATACCGTATTCGAGGATGAGATCCCAGCCGATTATCCATGCCACCGCTTCACCGAGCGTCGCGTATGCATACGTGTACGCGCTGCCCGCGATCGGCACCATCGATGCGAGCTCCGCGTAGCACAGCGATACGAATACGCAGGCGAGCCCGGACAGCAAAAATGCTGCAACGACGCCCGGCCCGGCGGCCAGCGTCCCGACCCCGATGGTCGTGAAGATGCCGCCGAGCATCGTGCCCAAGCCCACGCTGATCAGTCCCGGCACACCGAGGACGCGTCGTAGTGCAGGTCCGCCCGCGGTGCGCCGACTGTCGACGGGTTGCCGCGCGATGAGTTGCCGAACGAGACTCACTCGGGCGAAGTCACCCCGAGATCGAGGACGCGCGGACGTAGCGCAACGCGTTCGAGCATCGTTGCATAGTCGGCCGGGGTAACGTCCTCCCAGCGCTTTCCTAGCAGCGCGAGGAAGGCCGCCTCGACGACGTTGGTTCCGAACGACCGTCCGCCGAAATCGGGCGTCGTGGTCACGAGACGGGCGACGCCGCGCGCGCGAAGTTCATCGACATCACGCGCAGTCAACGTGTTGGTCAGCACGGTCTTTCCATCGAGCCGCTCCGGCATGAACTGCCGCATGAAATGAAAATCGCCCGCGATGATATCCGCTTCGGCATAGTATTGAGGATATTTCGGCTCCGGTGGACGGTCTTGCTTTTTACCGGTCGGATAAAAAAATTGGAACGGAAGTTTACAGGCATCGGGAAGATAGCGCTCGGCGAGCGCTTCGAATTCGGCGAGACCGCGAACCGGCTTGTCGAGGTCGAGTGCAAAGATGAAATCCCCGAAGAGCACGTCGGCGCCCGCATCGACCAGTGCCTGCGCCATCCCGAACCGATCGAGCGCGCTCACCATCAGGACTTTCGTGCCCGCGAGCGGCACGTGTAGTTCGTCCCGCAGATAGCGCACCGCTTCGCGCTCGAGCGTATTTTTGAGGCCGCTGCCGTCGACGACCGGAGTTTTCTTTGCGGCCTCGAGCAGCCGCAGTCCGTCGCGTAACGCGAAGCGCTTGGAGCCCGCGTACAAGTAGACGTCGATGCCGCCAAGGCCGATTGCATCGACCGTGCCGTCGAGTTCGTGTAGTTTTTCGACCGCGCGTGCGAGCGAACCATCGGTTCCGGTGCGTTCGATGTCCAACGTTTCGCCGAGCAATTCGATGCGCGCACGATGATCTCGCGACGACGAACCGAGCGAAACCGAGACAATCCGTTTCACGCGCGAACCATGCGTCGCCGTGCCGCCGCGGCCTTGGTTGCAGCGATCTGCTCGGCCGTGATCGCAGCGTCGAACGCGCGCATCGTCGCGAGCTCGAAGCCGTTCTTCGTTGCCAGCCCGTCGATCTCGCGGACCTTTTCGAGATCGATGCCGCGACCGAGCGTGTAGTCTTCACGCCGTTCTTCGAGCGCAAGAACCATGGTCTCCGACATGCACGCAAGCGCGGTGTTCGGCGGTAGCCCGAGATCGAAGTCGCGTCCGGGTTCACGCACGCGCGCAAAACGCGGGCGGCCGGGTACGAGCATGTTCCCACCTTCGGTCACGAGCACGTCGGGCCGTTCCAGTCCGACGCGCCGACCGACGTCGTGCGGCAACGAAAGCTCGCAGACGACCGCGCCGGCGCGTAAGTCGGCCGGTTCAATCAGCTCATGAGTGGAACTCGTGGCAGTGAGCACGAGCTGACCACGCGGCACGGCTTCATGTACGTCGGTCGAAACCCACACGCCGCAAGCGACGCGCTCCCGTAGCGAGGCTGCGAACTTTTCGAGTCGCGTCCGGTTGCGCGCAACGAGCACGAGTTGCGCTACGTGAGGCGCCAGCAGTTCGGCGCAGGCCGAACCGATCGAACCCGTCGCGCCGACGACGACGGCCGTCGCGGCTGCGAGTTCGACTTCCATCTCTCGGGCGCCCCGAAGCAAGCTTTTCACGCCGGCCGCGATCGTTAACGAGTTGCCGGTCGTCAGCGGCAGCGGCGAACGCTCCGCCAGCGTGATGCCGGCGTCACCGACGACCCCCGTAAACGCACCGAGCCCGATAATCTCGGCGCCGAGCTCACCGCCGAGCGCAATCGCGGACGAAATCTTGGCGTAGACCGTCTCCCGCGGCATCGCGAGCATCGGTTCGGGCATGAAGGTCGCCGCGACGAACCAGCCTTCGGTCTCACGCCCGTCCGGCGTGCGCACGCCGGTTACATGGGCGGCCGCATAGGCGGGCATCCATTCCATGATTTTCTCGATTAGTGGCCGGCCCTTGCCGACCGCTCCCGGCTCGTACCGTACCACGTCCTCAAACGACGTCGGATGGATGATGAAGGCGAACTTCACGGAGGGGATGTTCGCCGACCTCGGCTAGGACCCGCCGATACCGTAAAATCCTCTATACGAGGTTCGGAACTGGGACGCTCGAAGTCGCCTCGATGGAATCCTTCGGCTCATGATTCGATCGCTTGCGGCGCGCAACGGGCTCAGCGTCCTGCTGCTCATCGTAGCCATCGTCGGGATCATCGTCCAGGTGCGTGACATCCATCAAGGGTTCGTGTTACCGCAGACGCGCTTCGTCCTCGTCGGCTACGCCGTGATCTGCATCTACGCGATCGCCTCGATCGCGGTGAGGATCAACGCCGCACGACGGGGACGGTAAGCGGCATGTGGCTGAAGCGACTCCCGCCGGACTATAGGCGACAGTATTACGTGAACTTGGCAATCGTCGTCGCTCTTGTCGTTTTCGTCGCGAACGTAGGGCGCTTAGGACAACGTAATGCTACCATGGCGATCGTTAGCCTAATGATTGCGGGGTTCGCCTATCTCTGCATCTGGCCCATCGTGTCGCTGGCACGAGCTAAACCGCGGCCGGGAACCATCGCTTTCGTTCTTGCCGGAGTCTACCTCGGTGCGTTCGCTTACGCTTTGGCGAGTTTCTTTCTACCGGTTCCTGCGTCTGGCGTGGCTTTTCTCGTCGGCTTTGCGCTGTTGTGGTGCTTGATGATTTGCTATCGAGGCGTTGTATTTCCATCGCTTTTTGATCGCGATGGCCGCATGGGCGGCTTTCGGGAACGCGCTAGGCAAGTGCGTGAAGCGCAGCGTGCGAGCAGAGCCGAGTCGGAAGCCTTTATTGCGTCAATCCGGCACAAACGCTAGTCCCAACGCGGAATTCTTTTAGCTAGGTCTCCGCTTCGCGCTTGAGTGCAGCGAGCATCATCTCGCTGTTTTCCTGCACCTTCTTGTGCAAAGTCGGGCCAATGAGCTCCGCGAGAGTCGGGACCCCGAAATCATACGTGACGGCGAGGCGCACGTGCGTCTCGCCGTCACGCTCGTCGAATGTCCACGAACCCTCGAACGTATCGAGGTCGCCTTCGAGCAGTTTATAATCGACGCGTAAACGAGCGTCGTCGAAGCGGTCCTCTTCGATCCACTCGATCGGCGCCTCTTCGACCAGCGTCTTCCAGCGCGAGATAATCCGCTCGCCGTCGCGTTCCATCACTGTCACGAGTTCGACGTCGGGCATGAACTCGGGAAAACGTTCTTGATCCTTCGCAAGTTCGTACACGCTGCGCGCGGGAGCCCGCACCACGATCGTGCTCTCGACGAACGGCACGTCGCGAGCTTATATTTCAACCGCGCACAGAACGCCGTAACGTTCGTGCGCGACCGACTCAAACCGGATCGCTTCAGCCACCGTTCCTGAGCCAGTTCTCGATCGTGAGGCCGTCGACGATGTGAAAATGACGCTCATTGTTCGTAACGAGGACTGTCTCGCTCGAAAGAGCATGGCATGAAGTTTCCGTCAACCGCCACTGCTGCAGCATGTGAATTCGACAACCTGGTGGACGGTCGGGAAGCCTGTTCCGTCGGCTTATGTTCCGACCGCGTGCAGGGCGCCAAGACGTTCGTGTGCTATCCCGACCGCCGCACGCAGCGCATCGAGCGCGGCGTCGATTTCCGCCTCGGTCACGATGAGCGGCGGTTCGAGCCGGATCATGCGCTGCATGTTGAGGGTCCAGGCTGCGGTCACGCCGCGTTTGAGCATCTCGGGCACGATGGTTCCTGCGTACCCCTCACTGTGCAGCTCGACGCCGACGAGTAAGCCGAGTCCGCGCGCCTCGCGCACGACCTCTGGATACGCGGCAGCAACGCTACGAGCGCCCGCCAACAGTTGCTCGCCCCGTTCATGCGCACGTCGCACGAGATCGTCGTCGCGCAACACGTCGAGCGCCGCGAGCGCGGCCGCGCAAGCGAGTGGATTGCCTCCGAACGTCGACGTGTGAAGGAGCGGCGCCCGACCGTAGGCGGCGTCCCATCCGGAGCGTCGCGCGACGTATACACCGATCGGAACGACACCGCCCGAGAGACCTTTGGCGAGCGTCAGGATGTCGGGGACGATGCCGTCGCGGTCGCAGCCGAAGAGCAACCCACAACGGCCGAGTCCCGTCTGCACCTCGTCGGCGATCAGGAGCGCACCCGATGCATCGCACGCCGCGCGCGCATCGCGCAGATAGCCAAGCGGCGGCACGATGATGCCGCCCTCACCTTGCACGGGCTCGACCACGAAAGCGGCGGCGCCGACCAGGGCAGATTCGAGCGCCGCAGCGTCGCCGTACGGCACGTGCACGACGTCGGCCAGCAACGGTCCGAACGGCGTCTTGTACGCGTCGCGACCGCTGACGCCGAGCGCCCCGAGCGTCTTACCATGAAAGGCATTGTGAGTTGCGACGATCTTGGCGCGTCCCGTTGCTGCACGGGCAAGTTTGAGCGCCCCTTCGACTGCTTCGGTTCCGCTGTTGGCGAAAAACGAAATCGCGAGGTCGCCCGGCGTTATCTCAGCGAGCCGCTGCGCGAGCCGGCCGACGAGCGGATCAAACATCGTCTTGCCCGAGAGCGACATTCGCTCGAGCTGCTCGCGTACGGCAGCGACGACGCGCGGATGCGAGTGGCCCAGCGTAAAGACGCCGTAGCCGCCGGCGAAGTCGAGATACGCTTTACCGGTATGATCCCAGATCGTCGTTCCGCTCGCGCGCACTTCCACGGGCGAGCCCGACAGCCTCATTACCCGCGCGAGCGGCGGGTTCACGAAGGCCTTGTAGTTTTCGTAGGTCTCATCGTACAGTGCTCGCGGTGATGGCGTACCATAGAGCAAACTCGGTTCCGTCACGCTCACGCCGCGAGCGGTTCGCTGTTTTCGAGCCGCCGGATCGTCGCCGCTACGAGTGCGAGCGTCTCTGCGGCGGTCGGCGTGCGCATCAAGCGTTCGCGTAGCTCGCTTGCACCGCTGAAGCCTTTGAGATAATAACCGAGGTGTTTGCGCATTTGCGGCACGGCACGCGTCTCACCCCATTCGGACACCATCGTTCGGTAATGAAGCATCGCATACCGCAAGCGCTCGGGCGCGCCGGGAACCTCGCGCGCGGGGAGACCTTCCATAAGGTCACGCACTCCCCCGACCAGCCACGGATTGCCGAGCACAGCGCGGCCGAGCATGATGCCGTCGACCCCGCTGTCCTGCATTTTGCGCAGCGCGTCGTGCGGACTAGCGATGTCGCCGTTGCCGATCACGGGAATATCGACGCTGCGCTTGAGCGCGGCGCAATGCGCCCAGTCGGCGCTGCCTTTATAGAACTGCTTCGCCGTGCGCGCGTGCAACGTCACCGCCTGTACGCCGACCGCCTGAGCGCGGCGCGCGACGTCACGGTACACAAGTGCGTTTTCACTCCAACCCAGGCGCATTTTAACCGTCACCGGGCAGTCGACGGCATCGACGACTGCGCGCATGATCGCTTCGCAGCGCTCGACGTCGCGCAAACACGCGCTGCCGCCTTCGGTCTTGATCACCTTGGGCGCGGGGCAGCCGAAATTGATGTCGACGATATCCGCGCCGCACTCGCGTACGAGCTGCGCGGCCTGCGCCATGAGCGTCGGATCGCTGCCCCAGAGCTGCGTCGCAACGGGCTTCTCGATGCCGTGCTGATCGATCATTTCCATCGTGCGCTCGGAGCCGTGCTGCAAAGCGTTCGAGGAGACGAATTCGGTGACGGTCAACCCGAACCCGAACGGCTTGTAGAGCGCGCGCAGGGTGCGATTGGTCACCCCCGACATCGGCGCGAGCACGACCGGCGGCCAGATCTCGAGCGCCCCGATGCGGAGCGGCGCGACGGCAAACGGCATAACCCGCTTGGAGTTTGTCACGCTTTGCCCGACTTCCGCCTTACATGATTCGCCCGCCGAAGCGGGCCCGATTCGGCGTAGCCGAATCGTGCACGGATTGCGCACAGCTTGAATCGGTCTCGTAAAAGATCAAAGCGCAACGTGCCCCGTCGCGGGACGAATCGCGGTGCCGTCAGTCTCGGCCAGCCTCCTTGCTCTGGTAGAAAATGCGCAGCCCTTCGAGGACGAGGTGCGGCTCGACCGCCTCGATGGCCGCGGTGTGCCGGGCGATGACGTCGGCCAGGCCGCCCGTGGCAACGACCCGCGCGTCTTCACCGATCGCGTGCTTCAAGCGCGCGACCAGCGCTTCGGCTTGGCCGACGAAGCCGAACACGATGCCGGCTTGCAAGGCAGAAACGGTGTCGCGCCCGATCGGGCCGTTCGGCGCTTCGAGCGCCACTTGAGGTAGCTTTGCGGTCCGTTCGACCAGCGCGTCGATCGAGGTGCGGATGCCGGGCGCGATCGCCGCACCGAGGTACTCGCCCTCGCGCGAAACGGCGCCGAACGTCGTTGCCGTCCCGAACCCGACAACGATCACCGGCGTGCCGTAAGCGGCTTTCGCGGCAACGGCGGCCGCGAGCAGATCGCTGCCCAACTCCTTCGGCCGCTCCGTCGACACCTCGATGAGCGACTGGGTCGCGGCCGTGAAAAATTGGGCCTCGCACGCGAAGTATGTCTGACAGGCTTGCGCCAGTGCGGCATCGATTTGGGGGACGACGCTCGAGATCACGATCGCTTTCACGCGTGCCGTTTCGACGTGCGCGATGTGCAGAAGCGTCGTCAGCGACATCCCGAACTCATCGACCGTACGATTGCGCGACGTGCCGACGCGCCAATGCTTTTGGAGTTCCAACGCACCGCCTTGGCTGCGCTCGAACAGTCCGAGCTTGGTGTCGGTGTTACCGACGTCGACGGCTAAAAGCAACGGCCGTTAACCGTTTCGCGACGCGGCACGCAAACGCGCGAGCGCGTCCCACATCGAACGCGCCAGTGCGCGCTTCGAACCGCGTCCCAGCGCTTCGCGGCCGCCGTTCCAGAGCAGTACAATCTCGTTTTCGCCGGCGCCGAAGCCGCTCGTAGGATCCGACACGTCGTTGACGGCGATCGCATCGAGATGCTTTCGCGCCAGCTTCTCACGAGCGTGCGCTTCGAGATCGTGCGTCTCCGCGGCGAAACCGACTAGAAACGTTCCGTTCTTGCGTTCACCGAGCGCCGCAAGAATATCGGGCGTTCGCTCGAGCGCGAGCATGGACGGTGCATCGTCCTTTTTCACCTTACGCGCATCCGCATGCACGGGACGCCAGTCCGCGACGGCCGCGCTCGCAATGGTTACGTCGGCACCGGGCGCGCGGTCGAGCGTCGCGGAGCACATCTCGGCAGCCGTCGTTACGCGCACGACCCGCGCGCCCGCGGGCGGTTCGACGAGCGTCGGGCCGAGCACGAGATCGACTACGGCGCCGCGAGCAAGCGCCTCGCGCGCGAGTTCGATGCCCATCGTACCGGTCGAGGCGTTGGAGAGGAAGCGCACGGGATCGAGCGCCTCGCGCGTCGGTCCGGCCGTGATCACCACACGCGCGCCGGCAAGTTCGGCACGACGCGAAAGCACGTCATCGAGGGCGCCCACGATCGCATCGCGTTCGGCAAGGCGGCCGACGCCGATTTCGCGTTCGGCCAAGAAGCCGGCGTCGGGCGGAACGATGCGCGTGCCGCGCTCCACTAAGGTGCGCAAGTTCGCTTGCGTCGCGGGATGCTCGTACATCGCGGCGTTCATCGCAGGCGCGACGATCAGCGGAGCCCGCGTTGCCAGCGCGACGTTGGTGAGAAGGTCGTCTGCAACGCCGTGCGCGAGCTTCGCAAGCACGTTTGCCGTCGCGGGGACGATCGCAACGACGTCGGCCTCGCGCGCAAGTGCGATGTGCGGGATCGTCTCGGGCGCTTCCCACAGCGACGTGCGTACCGAACGCCGGGTAAGCGCAGCGAAGGTGAGCGCGCCGATGAAGCGTTCGGCGTCGGCGGTCATTACAACGTCGACTTCATCGCCGCGCTGCACGAGCGCGCTGCAAAGCGCCGCCGCCTTATACGCAGCGATGCCTCCAGCGACGCCCAGTACGATCCGATTCATCGCGCCGGTCGCGATGCGGCGGCCTTGTCCACGAGGTTGCGTCGCCGGGAATATTCGCGCGTAAGCAGCGGGTCGACACCGTCGTCGCCCGCGATCGGCACGTTGTCGAGCAGTCGCGTCCCGCTGGCGCGGGCAGCCCCGATCACAATCGCCGGACGCCGCAGCGGATTGAGCGCCATAAACGTGTTGACGTCGACGACCGCAAGGTAATCCCAGCGCAGCGGCGCTTGAAGCAACGGTTCACCCGCCGCGAGTGCGCGCGCAAAATCGGTTTCACCGGAGGCGACCGAGGCCGCAACCGCGCCGAGCGCGCGGAACAGACTCGGTGCCGCACGTCGCTCTTGCGGGGAAAGGTAAACGTTACGGCTCGAAAGCGCCAGGCCGTCCGGTTCGCGGACCGTCGGCACGACCACGATGTGCGTCGCGAAGTCGAGATCGCGCGCGAGCGCGCGCAGCACCGCGACTTGCTGGACATCCTTCTGTCCGAGGTACAGCGACGTCGGTTCGATCGCGTGTAAGAGCTTCGTGACGACCGTCGCGACCCCGTCGAAGTGTCCGGGTCGCAGCTCCGCCTCATAATCTTCCGTAATGAACCCGACGCTTACACGCGCGGCGAAGCCGGGCGGATACATCCGTTCGAGCGAGGGCGCGTACAAAAGATCGACGCCGCTTGCTTCGAGCAGTCCGGCATCAGATTCGAAGGACCGCGGATAGCGCTCGAAATCTTCGCTCGGACCGAACTGCAACGGGTTCACGAACAGTGACGCGACGACCGATGCACTTTCGCGTTTCGCCCGCTCGACGAGCGCGAGATGCCCTCGATGCAGGGCACCCATCGTCGGCACGAGGCCCACCGGACGCACCAATGTCCGCGCGATCGCCCGTGAGGAAGCCGGCGTGCGAACGATCTGCACGTCAGCCGCCCAGCATCACGCGCAAAAGCGTGCTGCCGACGATGAAGCGTTCACCCGGTGTGATCGGCGTTTCGGTTACCGTGCGTTCGCCCACGCGCGTCCCGTTGCGGCTTGCGAGATCGGCCAGGAGTAGGCGGTCCCCCTCTTGGCGTACGTTCGCATGCCGGCGGGAAATGTAGCGGTCGAGCGTGATGCAAGCGCCCGCGACCGCTTCATCGCGCCCAATCGTGATCTCGCGTTCAAACGGCCACGTCTTACCGTCGAGCGGACCGGTCAGCACCTCGAGGATATACATTGACGTTTGGGCGTTTGGCCGCGCTGGCTTCAGTTCCCCGTGCAGGTCGTGGTTGCCGTCGGCATGGCGTTTTTGAACGGGCAGCGAATGGCGAAGCATGGCAATCGGGTCCGACCCCTCCGAACCCGCCGGTCACGGCCTCGACGACCTCCTCAACCTGCTTGAGGTCGATCCCGACGCACTGCGTGAAGCGGAGTTCGAGCAGACTCAGTCTATTCTCGACACGCTCGTCGACAAGACGATCTCAAGCGCCACCATCGAAGACACGCGCATCGTCATCGAAACCTCCGAAGGCAACCGCTACTTCTTCTATGGCTTCATGGGCAGCGGCCACCGGTAAGGAGGCTCTGGTTTCGCGCGTGGACTTCGTCGCTACGGGCCTCGTGGCCACTAGGCCACTTCGGCCCTAGGCTCCTCGCCACGCACGAAACCAGAGCCTCCTTACTGGCTGGTTCGGTTGTTCAGACTCGCTGGTTCGGTTCGGCAGTTTTGTCTAGGTGGAGTCGGCTTCGAGAGCGAGGCGTTGGACTTCGCCTGAGACGTAGCGGATGATCTCCTCCTGATCGCGAGGGTCGATCTGCGTGAACGCGATGCCGTGGAAGAACCGCTTGTCTTCGGCATTGTAAAATGAAAGGACGATGCGGCCTCGCGCAACGAGGTCGCGGCCGACGTCCGGCAATGCAAAGCGTAGCAGCATCACGGAGCCCAGCGGCAAATCCTCGTCGCTTGCGAGCCGAACGCCGCCGCCGCCGAGGTCGCTGATGTGTCCCGCTTGGCTGGCGCCGTCGGCCTCACGCGTGTACGAGACCGGCATGGTGACCGCGACCCGCACGTACCGCCGGCGGTAGACCTCGCCGCTCTGAATGGCTTGATCGCTCACGATCGCGTTCTCCATTTCATGTGCCTTGGACTTTCTGCGGTCGGCCGCATTTGCTTTCTTGCAAAAGCAGTAAATCCGCGGCGAACAGGGCGCCGAGCATGGCCTGGGCGCGGCTGGTGCCGCCCTGAAGATAGACCTCAAACGGCGGCCGTAGGGGCGCGTCGCACGAAAGTTCGATCGTTGCTCCCGGGATGAACGCGCCGGCCGACATCACCACCGGGTCGCGATAACCCGGCACGGGACCGGGCTCGGGTGCGAACCGCGCGTTGAGCGGCATCGCGCGCTGCAGCCCGCGGGCAAACGCCACGAGCCGCTGCGGCGAGCCGAGCCGAATCGCTTGCACGATATCGTAACGCGGCGCTCCGTGCGCCGGATGGACCTCCTCGCCTAATTCAGCGAAGAGAGCGGCGGCGAAGTCGAGACCGGCCAGGCACTCCGCCACCACCTGCGGCGCGAAGAACAGCCCTTGGAGTAGGGCCCTGGTCATGCCGAAGGTCGGACCGAGCGCGGTGCCGAGGCCCGGCGCATAGTGGCGCGCGGCAACGCGTTCGATGATCGATTTCCGGCCGGCGACGTACGCGCCGCCGGGCGCGATGGCGCCGCCGAGATTCTTGATGAGCGAGCCCATGACCGCATCGGCACCGTGGTGCGTCGGCTCCGTCGACTCAACGAGCTCGCCGTAGCAATTATCGACGAGGACGAGCGCGTGCGGTTGCGCGCGCTTCGCCGTTTGGGCAACCGCGCCGCATTCGCGCGCGGAAAGAGAGCGCCGCGCGGCGTACCCGCGCGAGCGTTGCACGAAAACCACGTCGACGCCGGCGTGGCAAGCGCGCTCGAGCTCGGCGTGGTCGACGCCGCCGTCGTGCGCAAACGGTATTTCGTCGTAGCGCACGCCGCGTCGGGCAAGGGAGTGCGGCGCGTCGACCAGAGCGTTGCGCAGGGTGTCGTACGGACGTCCCGTCGCCACGATAAGGCGCCCGCCGGCCGGCGTGCAGGCTTCAAGAGTGGTCGTGATCGCCTGCGTGCCGCTGACGAGCGACAACCGCGCGAGGGCCCTTTCGGTTCCGAAGATGCGCCGTAGTAAGGACTCGTAGCGTTCACGTCCGGGATCATCGTAGCCGTACCCGTAGGTTCCGGCGAGATCGCTCTCGGCGACGCCTTCGGCGACGAACGCCGCGAGCACGTTTGCGGACACGGCGGCCTGCGCTGCAGCGCGTTCGCTTTCGATTTCGATGTCGCGCGCCCCCGCGCGGCGAGCGGCAGCTGCGACGCGAGAATCGATGGGAAAGCGCTCCAAGAGCGCATCGATTAGGCGAATATCGAACTCACGCGGCCTGCTTGCGCGCCGTCTCGCGCATGATTTCTTGCCGTTCGAAAGCGCGCGCGAACGGCGCATACAGTGCCAGTCCGAGTAGGATGTTGACGAACATCAGCACGACCGCACGCCAGTCTCTCGTCGCGAAAAATGCACCGAGCGGAAGCGGGATCGTCGACGGAATGTAATAGGCGGGACGCGCCACCAAACCGAGCGCCATCGCTTGGTACGAAACGACCGCGAGAACGAGCGGAACGATCACGAACGGTACGCCGAGCGTGGGATTGAGCACCAGCGGCAACCCGAACATCAAGGGTTCGTTCGCGTTGACGATCGACGGCAAGAGCGTCGCCAAGGCGATGCGGCGCAAACGCGCGACTCGGCTACGCAAAAGCAACAGCACCAGCGGAAACGTCGCTCCTGCGCCTCCGGGGAACGCGAACAAAAACATCGAGACGGTTACGATGTGCGGCAGCGGACGGCCGTGAGCGAGTGCTTGCGTATTGGCGAGTTGCAAATTGACATAGACGGGCAGCACGACCGCAGCGAGCAACGCCGGTCCATGGATGCCGATCGTCCACAGCAGCGTCTCGATTAGGACGATGACGAGTAATGCCCACAGGTTATCGCCCAAGTGCCCGAGCGGCGCGATCGCGAGGTCGAGCGCCGCCGTTAAGGAGATTCCAAACAGGCGCAGACCGCCGGCGACGCCGAGGATCAACGCCGCCGCCGCGAGCGAGCCGACGACGCTACCGAAGCGCGCGCGGGCGAACGCTAACGCCCCGACCGTCGCGAGCGCGATGCCGATCGCAAGAAAGAGTCCGCTCGAGCCCAAAGCCGCGGCCAACGCCGTAACCGATCGATGGTTTGCGTAAGGCAGCGCAAGCGCGAAGGCGAGACCGGCGAGGGCGAGCGCGACCGTACGCGCAACGCCGCGGCGCGGTGCGAGATCGACCGTCAAAACGACCACGAGCAACGCCGACATGATACCGAACGCCGCGGCGAACGAAACCTGAAAGCGGTGCAGGAACGTTCCCGTCGCCGTCGCCATGAACACGAGCAGTCCGGCAGCGAGCCCGATGAAACTGACCGGCAAAGAACGCCGGATTGCGATCATTTCCGGCGATTCGGCAAGCGCGCGAACGCCTCGAATAAGCACCGCCGGAAACCCGTCTCGGCCGGGTGCGGGAAGCGGGTCCGCGGTCACGAGGACCGTGCATTCGCGTGCGGGCCGCCGCCGACCCGCGCCTGGGCCGGTTAAAGCCGCCTGTAAACCGCTTCCACCTTGCCGAGAACCGTCACGTCGTCGGCATAGATCGGCTTCATCGTGCGATTCTCCGGCTGCAAGCGGATGCGCCCTTTTTCGCGGAAGAACCGCTTCACCGTCGCTTCGCCCTCGACCATCGCGACGACGATTTCGCCGCTCGTCGCATCGGTCTGCGGCGCGACGACGATCAGATCGCCGTCGAGAATCGCGGCGTCCACCATCGACTCGCCTTGCACGCGCAGCATGAAGGTGCCGTCCTTGCGCGCGAGCTCCGTCGGAACGACGAATTCCCCTTCGAGGTTCTCGATCGCGGTAATCGGCGTACCGGCCGCGACCTTTCCGACGATCGGCAAGACGCCGAATTCCGTCTCGCGTTTTTCGGCCGCTGCATCCTTGCGCATGATCAACGTGCGCGGTTTGGTCGGGTCGCGCCGAATCAGGCCCTTTTTTTCGAGCGACCGCAGATGCGCCTGAACGGTCGAGGATGATGATAAGCCGACTAGCTGCCCGATCTCACGAACCGAAGGCGGATAACCGTACTCTTTGCTATAGCTGCGAATGGCTTCGAGGATATGCGTTTGCCGATCGGACGGGCCTTGCTCGGTCATAGACGACCCCATTTTCGGAAGCGGCGCGAATGCGCGTCGCGGTTGAGAGCAGCGTACCATAGTCGCGAGGCCGAGCGCAAACGTACGTTCGAACATGATTGACAGGGCGGCCCAGAACGCGCTAGAATACGTGGACGAACAAGCGTTTGGCCCAAGATATGGGCATAGGAGCCGAAGCGATGTACGCCTGGAGACGAAAACGGATCACCTTGATGCCGGCCGTCACACTGGCCGCGCTCGGCGCCTTGATCGCGATTCCGGCGCTCTCCCAATCCCGCTTCTACGCGGCGAGTCCGACTCGCACCGTCACCGTCATCGTCGCGCGCGGCGAAAGCCTCTGGTCGATCGCTGACCGGTATACGGCGACCGACGGCAGCACGCAAGAGACGATCGACCGCATTCTCGCCGTCAATCATCTTCATAGCGCAACGATTGTCCCGGGCGAGCGACTTCGCATTCCGCACTAGCTACTGAACGGGTTCGCCGTCTCAGCGAGCGCCTTCTAGGCGCTCTTTTTTACGAACGTCGCGTGAGCACGACGCTGTGGCCGCTGTGGTGGTCGAGAAAGTCCAGCCCCTCGACGATCCATGTGTCGAGACCAGCCTGCACATGCTTTGCGACCTCACGCGCAACATGTTCGCGCCTACGCAGCCATTCGAGTTCGCCGCGCGGTGCGGTCGACCACATCGCTTCTTCGCACTCCTCGCAATGATAACCGAACGTCATAGGCTGCTGATACCCCGGAAGCCACGGCAGCTGAAGCAGCGGTCGCTGACCGGCTCTCGGGCACGTGCATGACTTACCAAGGTGGTTCACAACGTCGGCCGTAGCTGGACTGTTGGGCGTTCAAACGAAATTTCGGAATGTTCCGCTCCAAATGAAACGGGGCGTCCCGACATCGCAGAACGCCCCGTTGATCGGTAGGAGTCAGAAGCTAGATGCGAACTTTCGCATCTACGAATACGGAGAAGGGGTAATTCGCGAAAT
>JAABUJ010000622.1_pt1 | contig 65804 bp, 69 predicted proteins | sample 5559131 | NCBI WGS metagenome assembly JAABUJ01 (sample SAMN10711875, study PRJNA513366) | rock metagenome | isolation source: Antarctica rocks | place: Antarctica: Victoria Land, Mt New Zealand nord | collected 2016-01-07 | reverse complement strand
CTTCCGCGGGAACGCCGACACCGCGACCACCACCAAACCCACCAGCGCACACCTGTCACGTCCCCCACCCGGCCGAACCCGGCCAAACCGGGTCACCCCCGCAGCCAATCGGTGACTTCAGGCTTAGGCCGCTCGTATGTGCCAACTCCTCGAAACCGTGGTGACCGGCACGGGTTAGTTTGCCGGCCGATTAGGATCTTCAATTGGTGGACGCTCCGCTCTGGATTCGCCCCGGTGTCGGGTTTTCACTGGCCGCCTCCTTGGCGTACATGACCACACCCCTGGCGATCCGGGCCGCACGGCGGCTGGCGTTCTACGATGTCCCGCTCGGCTATAAGGGCCACAGGCACCCGACGCCGTACCTGGGCGGTTCCGCAGTCATGGCCGCGTTCGTCGTGGCGCTCATCTTGGGTGCCTCGCCATCGGCGCGGACGCTGGGCCTGCTGGGTGGAGTGGCGGTCCTGTTCGTGCTCGGTACGATCGACGACCGCCGCGGGCTGTCCGCGCAACTGCGAGCGGCAGTGGAATTCGCCCTTGGTGCGGCGCTCTCGATGCTCGGGCACGGATGGCATCTCGGTCTGGGGCACGAGCTGGACCTCGTTGTCACCGGGTTGTGGGTTGTAGCCGTGGTCAACGCCTTCAACCTGTTCGACAATATGGACGGCGCCGCATCGACGATCGCAATCGCTGCCACCGCTGGCACCTCGATCCTGGCCCTGCTCACCCACAACGCTTGGGCCGCGGCCGGGAGCGCCGCGCTCTGCGGGGCATGCCTGGGCTTTCTGCCCCACAATCTCGCCAAGCCGGCCCGGATCTTCCTCGGTGACGGCGGCAGCATGCCGTTGGGCTTTGCCGTAGCGATCCTGACCGCCAGCGCGGCCCGAACGGCCGAGCCGTCGGTGTTGGCGCTCCTCACCGGTCTGCTCCTGGTGGGGGTCCCGGCCCTCGACACCTGCCTGGTCGTCATATCCCGACGGCGCCGGGGGATCTCGATTCTCACCGGTGGGCAGGACCACCTCACGCACCGCACTCGACGGCGGATGCGGACGGCTCGCCGCGTCGCCCTTGTGCTCGGCAGCGCACAGGTGCTCGTGAGCGCACTGGTGATCGTCGCGACCCAATCGGGTTCCTCGGCGGTCGTCTACGTGCTGCTCGGATTACTGATCTGCGCGGCGACCGCGATCGTCGGCCTCGAGGGGAGCATGGAGGCCGCTCTGGTCGGTGCCCCCGTGGGCACCGCCGCCACGGCGGTGGCGATGACCGGCACCACGGCGCTGCCCGAGACCGGCCCAGGGCGCTCTCTCGCGGCGCCGGCGATCACGCCGCCATCGTCACGGCCTCAGTCGCCGACGTGGGCCACCCGGGGAGCGACGCTGGCGCTGGCCCTCCTCGGCCTCGGTGCGGGACTGAGCCCACTCTTCTCGGCCTACTTCGACACCAGTGTGTGGGTGCCGATCGGCTTGGTGGTGATCCTCGCCGGCGTGACCGCGATCGTCCGCCCGCCGGGGGCCAGTCTCCCCGTGGTGCTGTCGCTGACCGCGCTGGCGGGGCTCGGCCTCTGGTCGCTGCTGTCCATGAGCTGGGCGCAGGCCGCCGAGCAGGCCATCGTTGACGGCAACCGGTGGCTGGCCTACGCGGCCCTGCTGATGTTGCTGATCGTCCTGGTTCGGCGTCGCGTTCACGCGTCCGTCCTGCTGGCGGCGGTCGGCGCCGGCATCGTCGTGGTCGCGGTGACGGTCCTCGTCCGGATGCTCGGTTCCAATCCGATCAGCCTGTTCATCGGCGGCCGCCTGAACTCGCCGTTGGGGTACATCAACGGAGAGGGCTGCGTGTTCGCGATGGGCTGCTGGCTGTCGTTGGCCCTCGCCGAGCGGCGGGAGCCCGTGCTCGCCGGCCTGGGCGCCGCCGCAACCGTGATGCTGGCCAGCCTGGCGCTGCTCACGCAGTCTCGCGGAGCCGCGATCGCGACGTTTGTGGCGGTCACCGTGGCGCTGGTCGTCGTGCCCGGGGTTCGCCGGCGGGTCATGGCGCTAGCCACGATCGGCGCCGGCGTCGCGGCGGCGGCCGGCCCGACGGTGCGCGTTTACACAGCGGGCCAATCTGGCGCCGGATTCGCTTCCGCCGCTCACAGCGCGGTCATCGCGATCCTGGTCTTCTCGGCGCTGGCCGGCGTCGTGTGGGCAGCAATCACCGCGATCGTCGTGGGGGCCGAGCGGCGAGGAGAGAGAGCCGGGGTCCTACTCGGCCGGGTGGCCACGGTGCTCACGGCGCTCGTGCTGCTGGCCCCGGTGGTCGCCGCGGTGCTCCGAGCGCCGGCCCTGGAGCGCGCCGCGCGCAATCAGTGGCACGCCTTCGTGCACCTCTCGGTCTCTGCGACCTCGGGGTCGAGCGCAGTTCAGACGCGGCTCTTCTCTGGCGCCGGGAATCGGTATGACTACTGGCGTGTCGCCTGGCACGTGTTCACCGGCCATCCTGTCATCGGGGTGGGGGCCGGCAACTTCACCGCCTCCTACTACGCGCAGCGCCACACGCAGGAGGCGATCCAAAATCCCCACTCGATCGAGCTCCAGGTGCTCTCCGAGCTCGGGATCGTCGGGGCCGGACTGCTGGTCCTACTCATCTGTGGTGGGATGATCGGAGCCCGGCGGCTGAGGGTGGCCGCCCGACGGTCACGCGCGCAGCGCACGACGATGGTGGCGGCGACCGGGGTCGCGGTCGTCTGGATGGTCGACACCAGCGGCGACTGGATGCACCTGCTGCCCGGGGTCACGGCGATCGCGCTCGCAGCTCTCGCCGTGCTGTGCCGCTCGCCGCGGGCCGGAGATTCAGCCGAGAGCGACCGCAGCGAAATCTCCTCGCGTGCTGCGGATCCCGGGCCAAACCGGTCAGGAGGCCTCCCGGTTCGGACCCTCGGGCTGGCTGCCTGCGCAGCCTTCGCGCTCGTCGTCGGGGGGGGGAGCCTGCTGCGTTCGGGGCTGGCCCAGCACTACCTGAACAGCGCGCAATCCGAACTATCGGCGACGCCGGCGCTGGCCATCGCTGACGCCAGTAGCTCGCTGCGCCTCGACGGCGCCAACCTCGACGCGTACTACGTCAAGGCGGCCGGCCAGGCGCGCTTCAACCGGGCCGCAGCCGCGCAGGCAACGCTGCTGGCCGCCGCGCGCGCCGACTCACGCGATTACGTGACGTGGACCCTGCTCGGTGACCTCGAGGTGCGGCGCGGGGACTTCGGGGCCGCGCGCGTGTATTACTCGCGGGCGCACACCCTGGATCCCAGCGATCCGGGCCTGGCCAGCCTCGCCGCTGATCCGGCCGGCGCTCAGACCGCCGCTCCCGGAGGGTGATATTTTTCTCGATGCACATCCTGTACTGTGAGTGTCGATGCGTGCACTGACTGCATGCGCGGCGGGAGTTGTGGTACTGGTGGCGGTTGGGCTTCCCGGGGGAGCTCTGGGCAAGGGCCTGCCTCCCGGCGTGCACGTCGATCCCGGTTCCCCGGCCGGCAAGGAGTATCAGATCCCCGTGGCCAGCGCCCGCAGCCTTTCCGCGGGTCAGAAGGGGAGCAGTTCCGGCGCAAACCCACCCCTGTTCGGGGTCGGGGTGACCTCGGCACGGGCGCACAGCTCGACCACGACCACCGCTGGGGCAGCCGCCGGCGGCGGCTTCGGCACGACGGCGGGCAGTGGCTCGCGCACGGCCGCCGGGCGCTCTGCTCATCGAAGGGTGCACCGGCACCGGAGGCGTTCGGCGAGCACCGGATCACTCCCCACGGCGTCGCGCTCAACCCGTGCCGATGCCGCTCAACCGGGAGGTGAGAGCTGGCTTCCGCTCGTCGCCGGAGGCGCGCTCGTGCTCGTCGTCGGTGGTGGGGGAGGCCTTGGCCTGCGGCGGAGATATCTGCAGACGTGAGTGATGTCCCGTCTGCCATTGAGACATCACAGGTGATCTCCGATCCGGACTCTCACATCGGTCGGCTCGATTTCGACGAGAACCCAGATCGGACCGAGCTCACCGTCGATCGGCGCCGCGCGGTCGTCACGATGCTCGCGGCCGCGGCGACCGAGTTCGACTGCCGGTCCAGCCTCGAAGTCGCCCGTGTCCAAGCTGACGTCACGACCGCGATGGCTTCGTGCGAGAGCGGCTGCCGATGGGTCCGAGCGTGGAGCGACTCGTGGCCCGCGCCGGCGAGCTGCACGGTCGCAGCTCGCCACGCGCGAGCCTGAGCGCGACGCCACTTCCGCCGCGGCCGACGGCCGCGGCACTAGAATCCGCCGGCCCGGACGCGCAACGCGCCGACATACAGGCGGCGATGCTCAGATCACTCTCGATCGAGACGCGGGAACTGCGTCGCGCGATCAACAGTCTGGCCCACCGAGCGCGGGCCGGTGACGATCCGGTCGCCGAGGTGATGGCCAGCACACCCGCCTACCGAGACGCCCGGCCACGGGTGAGTGTCGTGGTGACCGTCCACGATTACGAGCGCGAGGTGATTGACGCGCTGACGAGCATCGCCGACTCCCGCTTCGCCGAACTCGAGGTGCTGATCGTCGACGACGGATCGTCTGACGACTCGGCGCAGGCCGTGACCGATTTCCTGACCGCCCACCCGTGGCTGCCCGGATTGCTTGTGCGCCACCCCGTGAACCTCGGCCTGGCCGCCTCGCGCAATGCTGCCGTGACCCGAGGACGGGGTGAGTACGTGTTCATGCTCGACGCCGACAATGGCGTGTATCCCTCGGCTCTCGGTCGGCTCGTCGCGGCCCTGGACGAGGATCCCGAGGCCAGCTTCGCCTACGCGATGATCGCCGTCCTCGAGGACGGGAGGCCGGTGTCGCTGCTCAGCTCCCTGCCGTGGGAGCCGGCGCGCCTGAGGAGCGGCAACTACATCGACGCGGTGGCGCTGATCCGGCGTGAGGAGCTGCTCGAGCTCGGGGGCTACACGACCGAGCCGCGACTCACCGGCTGGGAAGACTTCCATCTGTGGTGCAGCTGCGCGAACGCCGGACGGCGCGGGCTGCTCGTTCCGCAGGTGCTCGCCTGGTATCGCCGCCACCGCCACTCGATGCTGGCCGAGACCGAGAGCAGCACCGTCGCGGCCTGGTCGATCATGCGCGCACGATTCCCCGAGCTGCTCGCCGGGTCGCCGCGAGTGGCTGCCGGTGGCCCGATATGAAGCTGGTCATGACGCTCCTCGTGCGCAACGAGGCCGACATGATCGAAGCCAATCTCGATTATCACCTCGCCCAAGGGGTCGATTTCGTTCTCGTGACCGATCACGGTTCGACCGATGGGACGCGCGAACGCCTGCGCCCATACGAGCGGTCGGGGGTTGTCGCGGTCATCGAGGCGTCCGATGAGCCCCATCACCAGAGCCGTCGCCTCACGCGAATGGCTCAGCTCGCCGACGCTGAGCACCACGCCGACTGGGTCTTTCACAACGACGCCGACGAGTTCTGGTGGCCGGTCGCCGGCCGCTTGTGCGACGTGTTTGCCGCGATTCCGGCCGAGTTCGGCCAGGTCACCGTCCCGCGGCGCAACTTTCTGCCCGGCGAGGCTGGGGCGGACCCGTTCTATTCCCGTTTGGTCCACCGGGAGGCGGAGTCGCTGAACCTCTTCGGGACGCCGCTCGAACCCAAGGTGGCGCATCGCGCCGGCCGTGGTGTCGTTCTGGCGCCCGGCAATCACTCGCTGACCGGGGTTCACTTGCGCCCGGTGCCGGATCTGGAGCTGCTGGAGATCCTCCACTACCCGATGCGCAGCTTCGAGCAGTTCGAGGCCAAGGTGATCCAGATCGGCCGGGGCTATGAGCTGCTCGATGAGCGATCGCCGGGTGTGGGACGCGACCAGCTTCGCCTGCTCGAAATTCAGCGCGCCGGGGAGCTCGGCCGTTACTGGGAGCAGGCGTTACCGGACGATGTCGCGCTGGCTCGCGGGATCGAGACCGGCACGATCATGCTCGACCGGCGGCTGCAGACGTTCATGGACAGCCTGGCCGAAGGCACGCCGCTCACGCCGGTGGCACCCGAGGCGCGGATGATCCGCGCCGTCGTAACGGGGGCCCTGCAAGCGGTTCTGGAGCGAGATGCGGATCATCACACGCTCGCCGAGGTCCAGGCGCTCCGTCGCGAGCTCGCGGTCACGACGCTTGCGCTCGACGCGATACGGACCAGCCGGGTGATGCGGTGGACCAGGCGGGTGCGCCGCCTGTGGTATCGCGTGCGGTGAGTCCGGCGCCTCGGGTCTGGTCAGTCAGCCCCGAGCGCCGATCTCAGGCGGGCAGGGTCTCGCCCGAGTACAGCTTGAGCACCTTGACGGTGCCCGCCGGCGTGGCGTTGATGCACAGCTCGCACAGCACGCACTCGTCGAGGTTCTCGGTGAGGATGCGCAGGGTGCCGTCCTCGTGCTGAGCGAAGATATCGACCGGGCAAACCTCGGTCAGCTTGGCGGCCAGCGCCCGGTTCTGCGCGGCGGCGTCATCCACCTCGACGCCGATGAAGGTCGCGCTCTCGGTGGTCATACCCGCCCTCCTGCCGCCCGCTCGCCTTCCGGGCTCGCCTGATCGGGCAGGGAGGGCCTCGTCTGGCTTCCCATCTTCTCCTGGACGATGCCCGGGATCTGCGAGATCTCCTCGGCGACGACGATCCCGGCCTCGGCCAGCCGCGCGATCTTCTCGCTGGCGGTGTCGGCCTTGCCCTCGACGATGGTGCCGGCGTGGCCGAAGCTCATGCCTGGCATCTCGTCCATGAAGCGTCCGGCCATGAAGGCGACGATCGGCAGCCGGCTGCCGCTCTCGGCCACGTAGCGCGCCAGCTCGGCTTCCATCCGCCCGCCCGGCTCGGTGTAGATCACGATCGCCTGCGTCTGCTTGTCGGCCTCGAAGAGCGGCATCAGCTCCGCATAGGTGGAGCCGATGATGGCGTCGCCGCCGATCGATACCGCCGTGGACTGGCCGAGGCCCGCGGCGGTCAGCGTCGAGGACATCTCGGTGGTCATGCCGCCCGAGCGGGAGATGACCCCGACCGAACCGGGGGTGTAGGACTTGGCGGCGTCGCGGGCGGGACCGCCGATGCCGCCCATCTTGATCACGTCGGGAACGATGATGCCCAGGCAGTTGGGCCCGATGATGCGCGCGCCGAGCTCGCCGGCGCGCTCCACCATCTCGGCCACGTCGCCGCGTGGGATCCGCTCGGTGACGATCACCACCAGCTTGACCCCGTTCTCGATCGCCTCCAGCACCGCGTCCTTGGTGAAAGTTGGAGGTACCGTCACTACCGAGCCGTCGATCGGGCCGCCGTGGTGCTGCACAGCCTGGGCCACGGTGTCGAACACGGGCACGCCGTGCACCTCGCGGCCGCGCCGCCCCGGGGTCACGCCCCCGACCACCTTGGCTCCGTGGCCGTAGTCCAGGCACTCCCGCGTCAGGTTGACGGCCTCGCGGCCGGTGATGCCCTGGACGATGAAGGTCGTCTCGGCGCCGATCAGGACGGACATCAGACGTCGGTCTCTGCACCGATGTCGGCCGTGGTCTGAAGAAAGCTCTCCTGGGAGGCTCCTGGCGCACCCGAGGCCCCCTGGATCTTCTCCACCGCGCGGCGCGCGGCCTCGTGCAGCGACACGCTGCGGTCGGCGTACTCCACCCCATACTGGCGCAGGATCTTGAAGCCCTCCTCCTCCCAGGCGCCGGGGATGCGGAAGATCGCGATCTTCTCGGCCGGGTCGTGCCCCAGCTCCAGGCAGGCCCTGATCACCCCGCGCGCGACGATGTCGACGCGCGTGTTGGAGACGATCGACATCATCACCGCGATCTTGTCCACGCCGGGCTTCTGCAGCACCAGCTTGGCCAGGCCAGCGGCCTTGCGCACCGACGGGTTGCCGCCGATCTCGCAGTAGTTGGCGGGATCCCCGCCGTGGGCGCGGACGGCATCGAACAGCGTCAGCGAGCCACCCCCGGCACCGATGACCAGCCCGAGGTTGCCGTCGAACTCGGTCACGTTGCCGGCCACGCCGCGGTGATCCTGGGCATCGACCTCCTCGCCGGCGAGCTCGAACGGCGTCGCCTCCCGGGCCTGCCGGGTCTCCTCGCCGCCGATACCCAGCTCGGCCAGCAGGGCGTTCTGGCGTGGACGAGCCTCGTTCTCCATGTCCATGTGGGCATCGAGGGCGATAAAGGAACCGTCGTTCAGCTCGCCGAGCGGGTTGATCTCGGCCAGCGTCATGTCGTAGGTCAGGAACAGGCGGGCCAGCCGGGCCACGATCGGGGTCAGGCGGTTGAGCGCTGACCCGCTCACCCCCAGCGAGGCGATGAGCTGCTTGGCCTGCCACTCGGAGAAGGGCCGCAGCGTGGAGAAGTGCAGACGCGCCACGTGGTCGGGGTGCTGCTCGGCCACCTCCTCGATGTCGATCCCGCCCATGTCGGAGAACAGCATCACCGGCTGCTTACGGATCCCGTCCCAGACCACCCCGGCGTAGTACTCGTGCTTGACATCGGCCCGGGAGTCGACGAGCACGCCGCGCGGCATGTGGCCGTTGATCTCCAGCGCCAGAACGTGCTCGGCGTGCTCGGCGGCCTCATCGACGGTCTCGGCGAACTGCACGCCCCCGGCCTTCATCCGCCCCCCGGTCAGCACCTGTGACTTGATCACCATTGGGCCGTCGATCTCCTGCGCGATCCCGCGCGCCTCCTCGGCGCTCCTGGCGAACCCGTGCTTTGTCACCGGGATCCCCGCCTTGGCGACAACCGCCCGCGACTCGTACTCAAAGAAGCGCATGAACGGCGCGGGAGCGTACCGGAGCCTCGGTTGGCACGCTTGCCGAGACGGCTAGCGCTGCTCGGAGACTTCGATCTGAAGTAGCTCGTCCCCCTGGTGGTCGACCTGCAGCGTGGTGTGCTCCAGCCGGAAGCGGTCGTGCAGCAACGTCTCGAGCGTCCGGCGCGCTGTGTGGCAGTCGGTGTCCTGGCCGACGAGGACGTGCGCTGACAGCGCGGGAAAGCCCGAGGTGACCTCCCAGACGTGAAGGTCGTGGATCTCGGCGACGCCCGGCATGGATGCCATCGCCCGCCCGACGGCATCCGGGTCGAGGTCCGCGGGGGCCGCCTCCAGGAACACCCGCCCCGAGTCACGCAGCAGCGCGTAGGCCGCCTTGAGCATGATCGCGGCGATCAGCAGCGAGGCCAGACCATCGGCGCGGCGAAAGCCGGTGAGGAGGATGACCCCGCCGGCGAGGGCGGTGAGCACGAACGCGAACAGGTCGGTGAGCATGTGCTGGAAGGCGCCCTCGACGTTCATGCTCTGCCGGTTGGCCCGGCTCAGCGTCCAAGTCGCCACGAGGTTGACCGCGATCCCGACCAGCGCCACGATCAGCACTGCGGCGCCGGCGACACCGGGAGGACTGATCAGACGGCGGATGCCCTCGTAGACGATGAGCAGCGCCAGCACGAGCAGCGTGGCCCCGTTGAACTGCGCCGAGAGTATCTCGGTCCGCTTCAGGCCGTAGGTCATCGCCCCGTGCGCCGGCCGCTGCGCCAGGCGGACGACGACCAGAGAAAGCCCCAGCGCAGCAGCGTCGGTGAGCAGGTGCGCCGCGTCTGAGAGCAGGGCCAGTGAGGACGCGAGGATCCCCGCGGTCACCTCCACGGTCATGAAGCCGAGAATCAGCGCCAGGGCGATCGCCAGCTTGCCGGCGTCGGTGCCGGCGTCGGCGTCGTGCGCGTGAGCGGCGTGGCTGTGTGCATGCTCGTGTGCCACCAGGTCCCCCAGTTTCCCGCATGGACCGACAAGCCAGAAAACACATGAATGAGTGCTCATGCGAGAATACGTGCATGAGTCATGGCGGCGATAGCGATCTGGCATTTCTGTCCGCTGAGACGGCGCGGTCTGTGGCGGAGACGATGCAGGCGCTCGCGGCGCCCACCCGCGTGCGGATCCTCAGCCGCCTCGGCGCCGGCGCGTGCTCGGTCGGGGACCTCGCCCGTGACATCGCGATGGAGCAGTCCGCGGTCTCCCAGCAGTTGCGCGTGCTTCGCCACCTCGGCCTCGTCCTCGGCGAGCGTGACGGGCGCCAGGTGATCTATGCGCTGCACGACGACCACGTTCGTGCGCTGCTCACTGAGGCCGTCTCGCATACCGAGCACCTGCGCCTCGGCCTCTCCGCCAGCCCGACCGAGCGGGCGGTGGCGGCGTGACCAGCAGCGGACCGGCGCTGCTGGCGGCGGCCGCGGGAGTGGGGTTCGGGCACGCCATCCTCCCGGATCACTGGGTGCCGCTGGCGGTCCTTGGGCGCACCCGCCGCTATCCGCTCTCACGCGTGGCACGCCTCTCGGGGCTGGCCGGCGTCGCCCACGTGCTGGTGTCGATCGTCCTCGGCGCGGTGATCATCGCCGTGGGTCTGCAGTTCCGCTCCACGATCCAGAACGCCCAGGACACGATCATCGGCTGCATCCTGATCGCCACCGGGTTCGGCTTCCTGGTCCTGGAGATCAGCGGGCACGGGCACAGCCACGAGCACGAGCACGAGCACGGAGGCGAGCATGGCCACGACCACCACGATCACGATCACGACGATCACGACCACGACGAGCCCGCGCGCCGCGGGATCCAGGGACTGGCGGCGGTCATGGTCCCGTTCGGGGCGGCGGCGTCCCCGGACCTCACGATCCTGCCCGTGTTCCTGGCGGCGGCGACGGCCGGCGCGGCCACGGCAATCGGTTGCCTGGTGATCTTCGCCGCGGTGACGATCGGCACGATCGTCGGACTGACGCTGGCCGCCACCCGCGGCGGCTACGAGATCCGTGGCCAGTGGCTCGAGCGGTGGGGCAACGTGTTCACCGCGCTGGTCCTCGTCGTCATCGGAGCGCTGATCCTGACCGGAGTGATCTGAGGGGCCGTTCAGCGGGCAGCGTGAACCTGACCCGGGTGCCCACCGGCGCGGGCTCTATCCATATCCGTCCTCCGTGGGCCTCGACGATGGCCCTGGAGATAGCCAGGCCGAGGCCGGCGCCGTCGGTGCTCCGGGCGGCGTCGGGGCCGGCGCGGTAGAAGGGCTCGAACACTCGCGCCCGGTCGGCCGGGTCGATCCCATCGCCGGTGTCGGCCACCTCGATCTCGGTGCCCTCGGGCAGCGGGTTGACGTGGATCGTCACGCTGCCGTCGGCGGGCGTGTGGCGGATGGCGTTGTGGACGAGGTTGAAGAGCACGCGCTGGACCTTCTCGGCGTCGGCGTGGGCGCGGACCCCACGGTCGGTCACCTCGGCGGCGAGTACCACTCCGCGGGCCTGCGCGGTCGTGCTGAGCGCCTGAACGGTGTCCTCGACGAGCTCGGCGACGTGGACCTGTTGCAGCGACCAGGCGATGTCGCCGGCCTGAAGCCGGGTCAGCTCGAACAGGTCGTCGATCAGCGTGCCGAGCGCCCCAATATGGGTCCGCATCGTGCGCTGGTAGCGACGCCGGGTCTGCTCGTCGACGAGGTCGTCGTCGAGCGCGTCGACGATCAGGCGCAGCGCTGACACCGGCGTGCGCAGGTCGTGGGAGGCAGCGGCGACGAGGTCCCGGCGCGCCCGGTCGGCGCCCGCCGCGCGGGCCTCCTCGGCGGCCAGCCGGTCGACCATGGCGTCGGCCTCGCCAGCCAGACCGGTCAGTTCGTCGCGTCCCGCGAGTCCAAGCCGCTGGTCACGGCGCCCCTCGCCGACAGCGGCGATGCCGCGGCTGATCTGGCGCACGTCGGCCAGTACGCCCGTGGCCACCAGTCCGGCGGCGCGAGCGGCCAGCACGCCGGCGAAGACGGTGATCACCGCCACGATGGCGGCGTCGTGGTTGGAGACGAACATCAGCAGCGCTCCGGCGACGGTGGCCACGAGGATCGATCCCACCGCCAGGCCGATGCTGACGGCAAACTGGCGGCGCAGCGCCAGCCGCCGCCGACGGGCCGCGGCCAGGTGGGCAAGGGACAGCCCCGGCACCCCCACGGCGACCAGGAGCGCGGCCGTCTCGCCGCCGCTGGCCACGCCATAGAGGGCGCCGAGGACGATCCCGGCGGCTACGGCCGCGGCGATCACGACCGCCAGCGAGCCTTTCACGGCGTCCACCGGTAACCGACGCCCCACACCGTGTGCACCCACCGCGGGCGGGCTGGGTCGGCCTCGATCTTGGTCCGCAATCGCCGTACGTGCACCGTCACGGTGGTGGCGTCGCTCCAGAACGTGTACCGCCACACCGAGTCCATCAGCTGGTCGCGGGTGAAGACGCGTCCCGGGTGGCGGGCGAGGAACAGCAGCAGGTCGAACTCCCTGGCTGTCAGTATCACCTCGGTGCCGTCGACCAGCACCCGGCGGGCGGCGGGATCGACCTCCAGGCCGTCGAAGCGCAGCGGTGGCCCATCCTCGGGGGTGGGGGCGGCGCGGCGCAGGATCGCGTCCACACGGGCCACCAGCTCCGAGGGAGAGAACGGCTTGACGACGTAGTCGTCGGCCCCCGAGCGTAGCCCGACGATCCGGTCGCTCTCCTCCCCGCGCGCGGTCAGCAGCACCACCGGCAGCGCCGGTCCGCTGTCCTCGTGCAGTCGCCGCATCACCTCCAGGCCGTCGATCCCGGGCAGCATCAGGTCGAGCACCACCAGGTCGGGCCGGCGCTCGGCGGCGAGGGCCAGCGCCTGCAGCCCGTCCCCGGCGGTGCGGGCGGCGTATCCCGCCCGCTCCAGGTACCGCGCCACGATCTCGGCGATCGTCGGCTCGTCGTCAACCACCAGGATCGACCCTCGGGGCCGCTTGCCCACGGGCTGAGGGGGCGCCGGCAACGACTCAGCCGAACGTGAAGGCATAGCCGGTGATCCCCGGGGCGGGCAGCAGGGTGAGCACATGACGCTCCACCCGCGGCAGCGTCACCAGGCTGTAGAGCCGCTGCATGCGGACTGTCAGGCCGCCGGCGCGGACGTCGCTGCCGGCCTGGGCCGCCCGGATCGGCCGGCCGTCGAGCAGCACCCGCATCCCACGGGCTCGATCGGGCGAGCCGAGCACCAGGAACACGCGCCGGGCGTGGAAGGAGACTTTCAGCGTGGCGCCGGTGCCGGCGGTGGCTTGCTCGGGAGTGATCCGCCACTGCCCGCCGTAGGACAGGTGATCGGCGGCGGGGGTCGGCGCCGCCCCGTACTGGTGATCGCCGGCCGTCACTTTTGCCCCGGTGAAGCGCTCGGCGCGGGCGGAGCCGAGATAGGTCTCGGGCGTCGTGTCGTTGGAGACCGTCTGGGCCGTGGGGTGGACCATGGCACCGAGGCTCTGCGCGCCCCCCTCGGCCAGCAGCGCCCGGATCGCCTGCTCTCGCGCCGCGTAGTTGCCCTCGCCGAAGTCGACTAGGCGCAGCCGGCCCCGGGTGTCGATCAGGTATTCCGCCGGCCAGTACTGGTTGCCGTAGGCGTTCCAGGTGCCGTATGCGTTGTCCTGGGCCACCGGGTAGTGCAGCCCGTCCTGGGCTACCGCCGCCTGCACGTTGGCCGCGTCGCGCTCAAAGGGGAACTCCGGCGTGTGGACGCCGACGATCGTCAGCCCCTTGGCGCGATAGCGGGCGTCCCAGGCCCTCAGGTAGGGCAGCGTGCGAATGCAGTTGATGCACGAGTAGGTCCAGAAGTCGATCAGCACCACTCGCCCGCGCAGCCCGTGGAGGGAGAGGGGAGCGCCCCCGGGGGTGTTGAACCACCGGCCCAGACCGACGAACTCCGGCGCCTGGCCGAGGACGGGCAGCCGCGCGCCGCTGGCCGCCTGGCTGGCGCCCGCCGCGCCCGTCACCCGCCCGGAGCCGTGCAGCCGGCCGCGGATGCCGGTCAGCTCCGTCTGGGTGGAGTGGCTGGCCTCCAGGCTCTTGGTGGGGTCAACGAGGAAGCGGGGCACGCCGCTGGCGATGGCGGTTTCAAAGCGCGTGTCGAGGTTCTCCACCATCGCGATCGCCACCAGCACCATCACCGCTCCCATCGCCATCTGCAGCTTGCCCGACCGGCGTGAGAGCTTGGCGCTCAGTCGCCGGCCGCCGAGGCCGAGCACGTAGAGGACGATGGCCGAGCCCAGGCCGTAGGCCAGCGCCACCGCCAGCCGCCCGGTAGTGAAGCTCTGGGCCGCGGAGACGGTGATGACCCCGGCCAGGATCGGACCCGCGCACGGCGCGTAGACGAGGCCGAGGCTGGCGCCGACGAGCATCCCGGAGCCGAAGCCCTGTCCCTTGGTCTGGGCGATCCCGACCCGGCCCGAGAAGCGGCTCAGCAGCCCCTCCACCCAGGCTGCGGCCGGGGGCACCAGCAGCGCCATCCCAAAGGCCAACAGCACGACCACCGCCAGGGTGCGCGGAAGGCCGCTGGGCAGACCGAGCGCGTCGATCACGTAGACCAGCGCCACCGTGGCGAAGGTGAAGGACAGCGACAACCCGGTGAGGATCCCCAGCGGCCGCCGGCGGCCGCCGGTGGCCGAGGCCGAGAGCACGATCGGCAGTACCGGGAGCACGCACGGGGAGACCGCCGTGCCGGCACCGGCCAGGAACCCGAACAGGATCAGGAGCACCATGTCTCCTGAGCGTGGCAGAGATTGATGACAGCGGGCTTAACTGGAGTGCGCGGTGCTACCGCGTGACCCAGGCCTCTGGATCCTCGGCCAGCCGGTCGACCGCCGCCGGCAGGTGCCCGGCGGCGATGTCGGCGACCGTCACCTGCTCCACCACCTGGCGCAGGTTGGCCCGCACCGCGATCCACACCCGCGGCAGCGACTCGGCGGCGCCGAGGTAGGCGGCGTCCTCAGGAGGTGCGCCGCGCACGCTGGCCAGCGGTCCTTCCACGGCGCGGATGATGTCCGCCACGGTCATCTGCTCGGCCGGCCGGGCGAGGCGGAAGCCGCCCTCCGCGCCGCGGTGGCTGCGGACGATCCCGGCATGGCGAAGCTCACCGAGGATGTTCTCCAGGAAGTTCAGCGGGATCTCCTGGGCGGTGGCGAGCCGCTCGGCCTTGATCGGCTTCTCACCGCCGGCGGCGGCGAGCTCCACCACCGCGCGCACGGCGTAGTCGGCCTTGGCGGAGATGCGCATGGCGTGATTGTGACCGCCCGCCGCCCGCCGCCGGTCAGGCGGCTGCGGGCTGGAGCTCGTAGGCCTCGGCCAGCGCCGGATCCTTGTGCGCCAGCATCTCGGCCAGCTCCACCATCACCTTGCACTGCTTCCAGGTGGCGTCGTCCTGCATCTTGCCGTCGATCATGTGCACGCCCCGGCCGTCGGGGATCGCCGCCAGCACCTTCTTGGCGAAGAGGACCTCTTGCGGATCGGGGCTGAACACCTTCTTGGCGATGTCGATCTGGGCTGGGTGCAGCGACCACGCCCCCACGCATCCCAGCAGGAACGCCGCGCGGAACTGGACCTCGCAGCCCTCCACGTCGCGGATGTCCCCGTAGGGACCGTAGAAGGGCAGGATGCCCGCCGAGGTGCAGGCGTCGACCATCCGCGCGATGGAGTAGTGCCAGGGATCCTGCTGGGCGGTGGGCCGTGAGGCCTCGGGATCGGTGGGGTCGGGGTCGTTGATGACCCGGTAGCCGGGGTGACCGCCGCCGACCCGGGTGGTCTTCATCCGTCGCGACGCCGCCAGGTCTGCGGGGCCGAAGCTCATCCCCTGCATCCGCGGGCTGGCCGTGGCGATCTGCTCCAGGTTCACGACCCCGAGTCCGGTCTCCAGGATCGCGTGGATCAGGATCGGACGCTCCAGGCCGGCCCTGGCCTCCAGCTGGGCCAGCAGCCGATCGACGTAGTGGATGTCCCAGGCGCCCTCCACCTTGGGCACCATGATCACGTCGAGCTTGTGGCCCATCTCGCCCACCAGCGTGGTCAGGTCGTCCAGCACCCAGGGCGATTCCAGGCTGTTGACCCGGGTCCAGAGCTGGGTCTCACCGAGCTCCATCTCCCTGCCCACCCGGAGCAGCCCCTCCCGTGCCGGCACCTTGCGATCCACCGACACCGCGTCCTCCAGGTTGCCGAGCAGGATGTCGACCGTCGGCGCGATCTGAGGGACCTTGGCCACCATCTTCTCGTTGGAGAAGTCCAGGAAGTGGATCATTCGGCTGGGTCGGAACGGGATCTCACGCACCGGCTCGGGGGCGCCGATGGCCAGGGGCTTCAGGAAGTCGCGGGGGTTTCGCACAGGTCAGTCTCCTTGGGGGGTTCGCAGCGCAAAGCTACCGGCTAAGGGCGCGGGCTCGCCGACGCCAACGCCAAGCGCGCGGCTCAGGTAAGCGATCCGCGGGGCCCGAGCCAGCGGAGCGTCGCCCTCCGCCGCGGCCACCACGCGCGCTCACCCGCTCCGGTGGCATTCTCAGAGTCCTCATGAGAGCGAACCCAGGAGCAGCGATGCCACAAGTTGAAACCGATCAGGCCGCGCGCGAAGCCAGCGGCGCCCACGCCTACGGGCGTTACCTCGAGGAGTTCCAGGTGGGGGCGGTCTACAAGCACTGGCCCGCCAAGACGGTGACCGAGGCCGACGACCACCTGTTCTGCCTGATCACCATGAACCACCATCCCCTCCACCTCAACGATGTCTACGCCCAGCGCTCCCAGCAGGGACGAAACGTCGTCGTCGGGCCCCTGGTCTACTCGCTGGCGCTGGGAATGAGCGTCTCCGACATCAGCGGCAAGGCGATCGCAAACTTGTCAACCGAGGAGCTCCGCCATCCCGCGCCGGTCTTCCACGGCGACACGCTGTTCTGCGAGACCGAGGTGCTGGAGGTCACGCCGTCGAAGTCTAAGCTCGATCGGGGGGTCGTGCGCGTTCACACCCGGGTGCTCAACCAGGACGGCGAGCTCGTGGCCGAGTTCAAGCGTCTGGTGCTGGTGCCGCGCCGGGAGCCGGGCGAGCCGACCTAGAACATTCCCGTCCGATGTCGGGAAGACGACAACCGCGCGGCTGCCAGGACTCTTTCCGGGTACCCTTGCGCCGCCACCGAAGCCTAAGGAGGGCCTGCAGAACAATGGCTCACACCGCATTGACGCATCAAGCCACGACTGAGCACGCGCGCCTGCGCGCCTGGGTTGAGGAGATGGCCTCCCTGACCCAGCCTGACGAGATCCACTGGTGCGACGGCTCCGCCGAGGAGTACGACCAGCTCGCCGCCGCCCTCGTCGCGGCGGGAACGTTCCAGAGGCTCTCCGAGGCCAAGCGACCCAACTCCTACCTGGCTCTCTCAGATCCTGCGGACGTCGCCAGGGTGGAGGACCGCACGTTCATCTGCTCGGCCGAGGAGGTCGACGCCGGTCCCACCAACAACTGGCGTGATCCCGGCGAGATGCGCGACACGCTCACCGAGCTGTTCCGCGGCTCGATGCGCGGACGCACGATGTACGTGGTGCCGTTCTCGATGGGTCCGCAGGGATCCTCGATCGCCCACATCGGTGTGCAGCTGACCGACTCGGCCTACGTGGCCTGCTCGATGCGGATCATGACCCGCATGGGCCAGCCGGCACTCGAGGTGCTAGGCGAGGACGGGAGCTTCGTGCCCTGCCTGCATTCGGTGGGCATGCCCCTGGCCGAGGGTGCTCAGGACGTGCCGTGGCCCTGCAACGCCGACAACAAGTACATCGTCCACTTCCCCGAGACGCGGGAGATCTGGTCCTTCGGGTCGGGGTACGGCGGCAACGCGCTGCTGGGCAAGAAGTGCTTCGCGCTGCGGATCGCCTCGATCATGGCCCGCGACGAGGGCTGGATGGCCGAGCACATGCTGATCCTCAAGCTGAGCTCGCCCGAGGGAACGGTCAAGTACATCACCGGCGCCTTCCCGAGCGCCTGCGGCAAGACCAACCTGGCGATGCTGATCCCGACGCTCCCGGGCTGGAAGGTCGAGACGATCGGCGACGACATCGCGTGGATGAAGTTCGGCGAGGATGGCCGGCTCTACGCCGTCAACCCCGAGGCCGGCTTCTTCGGCGTGGCGCCGGGCACGGGTGCGATGACCAATCCCAACGCGATCGACACGCTCGGCCGCAACTCCATCTTCACCAACTGCGCCCTGACCGACGACGGCGACGTGTGGTGGGAGGGGCTCACCGGCGAGCCGCCCGCGCACGCCGTCGACTGGCACGGCAACGACTGGACGCCGGATGCCGAAATTCCCGCCGCGCATCCTAACGCCCGCTTCACCACCCCCGCGGCCCAGTGCCCCTCGATCGCCCCGGAGTGGGAGGACCCCAAGGGCGTACCGATCGACGCGATGCTGTTCGGCGGGCGCCGCTCGACGGTGGTGCCGCTCGTGGTGGAGGCCCGCGACTGGGAGCACGGCGTCTTCCTGGGCTCGATCATGTCCTCCGAGACGACCGCTGCGGCGGCCGGGCAGGTCGGCAAGCTGCGCTTCGATCCGATGGCGATGCTGCCGTTCCTGGGCTACAACATGAGCGACTACTTCCAGCACTGGCTGAACGTCGGCGAGCGTGAGGGCGCCAAGCTGCCGCGGATCTTCTACGTCAACTGGTTCGGGCGTGGAGAGGACGGCAAGTTGCTGTGGCCGGGGTTCGGCGAGAACTCCCGCGTACTGGCGTGGATCTTCCGGCGCTGCGAGGACACGGCCGACGCAGTGGAGACCCCGGTCGGGCTCCTGCCCACCGCGCAGGCACTCGACACCCAGGGCCTCGAGATCGACGCCGCGGCGCTCGAGCAGCTGCTGGCGGTCGATCCGCAGGACTGGAGGCAGAAGTTGCCCCAGCTGCAGGAGCACTACGCCCGCTTCGGCGACCGCCTCCCGGCGGCGCTGCGCGAGCAGCTCGAGCGGCTGGCGGCGGGGCTGGAGGCTCAGTAGGGGGGCCGCAGCCCCGCGAACATCGGGAAGTGCCAGACGTTGCGCGTCAGCAGCCGCAGGTTGCCGCGGACCTAGGCTGATCTCGTGGCGCTCCCGTTCATCCCCTCCGATGCTGGTCTGCTGGCCCTGCAGGCCGGCGTAGTGGCGGCCCCGCGCGCGGTTGGCGACATCACCCGCCTGCGCCGGTTGCGCGGTCCCGGCTGGGCGCTCGTCCCGATCGGGTCGATCGTGGTGGTGGTCTTCGCCATTCGTTACCTGTCGGACACCGCGTCCGCGCTGACCTACCTGGCGCTCTTCGCGGTGCCGCCGCTGGCGGCCGTGGCCCTGGCGTGGACGATGCGCGGCGCCCGTCCGCTGGCCGCGGCGATCGTGATCCCGTTGTTCGCCCTGGCCTGGGCGGCCCGAACGTCGCTGTCCGGTGAGGCGGCCGCGGCGCTGCTCTCGGCGCTCAGCTGCGTGACCCTCGGCGTGCTGCTGGGCGCCGTCACGCCATCTCGTTGGCTCAAGGTCGGGATCGTCCTGATGGCCGTCGCCGATACCTGGCTGGTGGTATCCAACCTGCTCCAGGCGCCGAACGCCGCGCTGATCGCCGCCCATCCCGCCGGCGGACTGCCGCGCCTGCAGAGCGAGCTGTTCGGGAGCGTCTCGATGGGCTATGGCGATTTGTTCGTGGCCGCCCTGCTGGGGACCGCGCTGGCACGCGAGCCGCGACGCCAGCTCGGGGCGGCGGCGCTGACCCTGGTCCTGGCGGCACTCTTCGACCTCCTGTTCCTAGTCCTCGACGAACTGCCCGCGACGGTGCCGGTGGCGCTGGCGCTGATCGTCGTGGAGCTCTGGAGCCGCCGCGGCGACCGCGGCGCAGGTGTCAGTGCTCGCTTCCTCCGGTGGAGGCGGGCGGGCGTGACTCCTCGGCCAGTGAAGTGATCGCCAGCACGCCGCGGGCAGCCTCCTCCAGCACCTCGCTGGCCTCTTCGGCCGAACGCGCGTAGAGCTCGACCAGCAGGTGCACGACGATGCGATCCTCGTCGTGCTTGTGAAAGCGCACGTGGGTGAAGAACTCCCGTGTCCCGTGGTCACCGAAGGCGGCGTAGGAGAGCGCGTCGCCGGCCTCGGGGCCCGAGCAGGTCTCGACGTCGTCGGCCTCGACGGTGACGGTGCAGGAGGCCACCCAGGGGGTGCCGGCGATCATCCGCTCCCAGCGATCCTCGATCGGCTCGACACGGCCGTTGTGGAAGCCGAGGTGGGGCTGGTCGTGCATGCACTCCAGGCACTGGACGACCGCCTCCTGCATCTCGTCCACGACCTCGCCCCGCTCACCGGTCTCGGAGTCGATCCGGTGGATGCCCTCGTAATGGACCTGGACCTCCAGGTTCTGGGACCAGCACCGGTAGCAGCGCAGCCAGCTCTTGACCTCCGTCGATCCCTCCATCACGTTGATTCTACGATCCCCCGGTGAGCGAGCACCGGGAGGGGCACGGGGACCTCCTCGTCGGAGCGGTCCTCGCTGGGGGCCTCGGTCGCCGACTCGGCGGCGAGAAGGCCACCGCTCGGCTGCGCGGGCGGTCGCTGATCGAGTATCCGCTGGACGCGTTGCGTGCCGTGGTGGCGGACGTGGCCGTGGTGGCCAAGCCCGACACTACCCTCCCGGCTCTGCCGGGGATCACCGTCTGGAGCGAGCCGGGGGTGCCGCGGCACCCCCTGGTCGGCCTCATCCACGCCCTCCGGCGGGCCGATGGCCGCCCGGTCCTCGTGTGCGCCGCCGACCTTCCCCTGGTGACGCCGGCGCTGATCGCCTGCCTGGCCGCCTCCCCACCGTCGGAGGCCCTGGCGCGGCTCGCCGCCTACAGCGGGCAGGTCCAGCCGCTGCTGGGGCGCTACGAGCCGGCGGCGGTGGAGCCCCTCGAGGCGGCGCTGGCGCAAGACCCTCGCGCGCCCCTGCGGGAAGCGGTGGCGCGGCTCGGCCCCGAGCTCGTGGCGGTGAAGGATCCCGCCGTCCTCTTCAACGTCAATACGCCGGCGGACCTTCGGCGTGCCGGCACGCTGCTGGAAGAGCTCAGCCGCCGATCGCCGACATAGTCCGCGCCGGCTGCACGAACCCGGGCTCGCCGACGTGGTGCTTGAGCTCCTTGCGCCACACGGCCTCCCGGATCATCGTCTCCAGCTCGATGTCGGAGGCCCCGTCGCGCAGTGGCGCGCGCAGGTCGGTCTCTCGCAGCGAGAACAGGCAGGTGCGCAGCCGCCCGTCGGCGGTCAGCCGGATCCGGTTGCAGTCGGCGCAGAAAGGCGCGGAGACGGGGTTGATGAAGCCGATCCGCCCGTGACCGTCGGCGAAGCGGTAGATGCGTGCCGTCGCATGGGGCTCGCGGGGCTCGGGCTCCAAGGGGTAGGTCGTATCGATCGCCGCTCTGATCTCCTCGCCGGTCAGGACCTGCCCGGGCTCCCACGCGTGGTCGCCGTCCAGCGGCATGAACTCGATGAAGCGAACCTGGTAGGGCGTGCTGCGCGCCAGCCTCGCGAACGGGAGCACCTCCTCCTCGGTGAACCCGCGGATCGCGACGGCATTGATCTTGATCGGATGCGCCTGGGGAAACGAGGCCAGCTGCTCCAGCCCCCGCAGCACCTGCGGCAGCGCGTCCCGGCGAGTGAGCTCGTAGAACCGATCCCGTTGCAGTGAGTCCACCGAGACGTTGAAGCGCCGCACCCCGGCTTCCACCAGCGCCTGTGCGTGGCGCTCCAGCAGAAACCCGTTGGTGGTCAGGGAAACAGTCGCGAGATCTTCGATCTCGCTCAACATCCGCACCAGCGTGGGCAGCTCACGCCGCACCAGCGGCTCGCCACCGGTCAACCGCACGTCTCTCACGCCCATCGCCGCCAGCAGCGCCACCAGACGGTGGATCTCCTCGAAGGTGAGAACCGCCTCGCGCTCCAGCCAGGGCAGCCCCTCGGCCGGCATGCAGTACTGGCAGCGGAAGTTGCAGCGGTCGGTCACCGAGACGCGAACGTCCCCGATGAAGCGGCCGTGACCGTCGCAGAGCGGTTCGAGTGCCATCTTCACAGGCTACCCTGCGAGCCCATGGGCCTCGGCAGAGCGGTCACCGTGGTGGTTCTGGCCGGGCTGCTGGGGGGCTGCGGGACACCCCGTCCCCAGGATCAGGTCAGGGCGAAGGTAGAGCAGTTCGCCCACGCCGCAGCCCGCCGTGACTACACCGAGATCTGCGACCAGGTCCTCTCCATCGCGCTGCTGGAGCGCGTGGCCGCCAGCGGGATCAGCTGCCAGGCGGAGATGCAGCTGACGCTCGGCGGCGTCAGCCACCCGGTGCTGAGCATCGGCCGGGTCAAGGTCTCCGGCGCCACCGCCGCAGTGATCACGCTGTCCCTCGCCAAAGGTCAGCAGGCCTCTCTGGCCGAGATCGACCTAACGCTGGAGAGCGAAGGGTGGCGCATCAGCGCGCTCGGCTCCGGCTCCAAGTCCGGCCCCTTAGGACACTAGCTCCGGATCAGCCGCGGGTGCCGGCCCGCTGCTCCAGCGCTGCCACCAGCGCCGGCACGTCGAGGCTCGGGTCCTGCTGGGCCAGCCAGCGCTCCGCGTCGCGGCGGGATCCGAGCGCCCGCACGCCGCGGTTGCCGCGCTCGGCGGCGAAGTCGGCCAGGGCGTGCATGCGCCGGGCCCGCAGCCGCCGGGTGGGGAGGTCCACCTGCATGCGGTGGGCGTCGAGCGCGTCGAGGAGCTCCTGCATTCCGGAGGGCGGTGGCACCGAGGAGACCACCACCACCGCCGTGGCGCGGGCACCGAGCGCTCGCAGCGCGGCGCGCAGGTCCGCCTGGGCCCGCGTGGCCACGCGGCCGAGGTCGGCCTTGGTGACCACGAGCACGTCGGGCACCTCCATGATCCCGGCCTTGAGGAACTGCAGCACGTCTCCGGAGCCCGGCTGCACGACGACGGCGACGGTGTCGGCGACGTCAGCGATCTCGGTCTCCGACTGGCCCACGCCAACCGTCTCGATCACGACGACGTCAAAGGCCACGGCCAGCGCCGCGGCCGCGGCGCGGGTGGCCGACGCCAGGCCGCCCAACCGTTCGCCCGCCGCCGTCGAGCGCACGAAGACGCTGCGGTCGGAGGGATCGACCTGTATCCGGGCGCGGTCGCCCAGCAGAGAGCCGCCCGAGCGGCGCGAGCTCGGATCCACCGCCAGCACCGCCACCGAGCGCCCCCGCTGGCGCCACTGCGCCACCAACCGGCTGAGCAGCGAGGACTTCCCCACCCCCGGCGGCCCGGTGACGCCGACGACGTGCGCGCGCGCCTCCTCGCCGGTGACGCGGGGCGAGACCTCCGCCAGCAGCGCCGCGCTCTGCACTCGCGCCCGAGGGGCCTGGCTCTCGACCAGGTTCAGGACCGCCGGCGCGGCCCGGAGGTCCCGGTCACGCAGGCGGCGTGCCAGCTCGGCCCCGTCGGTGGCAGCCGCCGTCAAGCGTGGGCAGCGGTGGGAAGGTCGTGGCGGTCTCCCACCAGCGAGATGATGTCGCGCATCATCCCGTTGAGGTCCCAGTCCTTGGGCGTGTACACCGCGGCGACCCCGGATTCCCGCAGCCAGGCCGCGTCGAGGTCGGGGATGATCCCGCCGACGATCACCGGGACCTCCCCGGCACCGGCCTCGCGCAGTTCCGCTAGCACCGAGGGGATCAGCTCGCGGTGGGATCCGGAGAGGATCGAGAGCCCGATCACGTGCACGCCCTCCTGGGCGGCGGAGTTGGCGATCTGCGCCGGAGTCAGCCGGATGCCCTCGTAGACGACGTCCATGCCGGCGTCACGGGCGCGCACGGCGATCTGCTCGGCGCCGTTCGAGTGTCCGTCGAGGCCCGGCTTGCCGACCAGGAACTTGAGCCGCCGGCCGAGCGCCTCGCTGATCCGCTCCACCTCGTCGCGCAGCTCGGCCAGGTCCTCCGCGGGGGCCGCGGTGGCCTCGCCGACGCCGGTGGGTGCGCGGTACTCGCCGAAGGCCTCGCGCAGCGTGTGGGCCCACTCGCCGGTGGTCACCCCGGCGCGGGCGGCGGCGATCGTGGCCGGCATGATGTTCTCGCGGTCCTCGCGTGCGACCCGGGCCAGCTCGCGCAGTGCGTCCTGCGCGGCGCCGCCGTCACGCTCTGAACGCCAGCGCTCCAGCGCCTGCCGCTGCTCGGCCTCCACCTGCGGGTCGACGACGAGGATGCCGCCGTCGGCGTCGGCGGTCAGCGGGGAGGGCTCGGTGGAGGTGAAGCGGTTCATGCCCACCGCGGTCAGCTCGCCGGACTCGATCCGCCGCCAGCGCTCGCGATGGGAGTCGACCAGCGCCGACTTCATGTAGTCCACGGCCTCCACGGCACCGCCCAGCTCGCAGACGCGCGCCATCTCGCCCCGCGAGCCGTCCACCAGCTCCTGCACGAGGCCCTCCATCACCTTGGAGCCCTCGAAGATGTCCGGGTACTCCAGCAGATCGGTCTCATAGGCGAGGATCTGCTGCAGGCGCAGGGACCACTGCTGGTCCCAGGGCCGGGGGAGTCCCAGCGCCTCGTTCCAGGCCGGCAGCTGCACGGCGCGCGCCCGGGTGTCGCGACCGAGGGTCACCGCCAGCGCCTCCAGCGCGATGCGGTAGACGTTGTTCTCCGGCTGGGCCTCGGTCAAGCCGAGCGAGTTGACCTGGACGCCGTAGCGAAAGCGGAGGTGCTTGGGGTCCTGCACGCCATAGCGCTCGCGGCCGAGCCCCTCCCACAGCTGAGCCATCGCCCGCAGCTTGGCGTGCTCCTCGATGAAGCGCACGCCGGCGTTGACGAAGAACGAGATCCTCCCGAACACGCTGCCCATCAGCTCCGGCGTCACCCGCTCGCGGACGGCGTCGAGGACCGCGATAGCGTTGCTCATGGCGTAGGCGATCTCCTGAACCGGCGTGGCGCCCGCCTCCTGGAGGTGGTAGGAGCAGATGTTGATCGGGTTCCACTTGGGCACGTGCTCCACCGTGTAGGCGATCGTGTCGGCGATCAGCCGCATGCTGGGTCCGGGCGGGAAGGCGTAGGTGCCCCGGCTCAGGTACTCCTTGAGGATGTCGTTCTGGGTGGTGCCCTGGAGCTGCTTCGGCGGGACGCCCTGCTCCTCGCCGGCGACGATGTAGAGCGCCAACAGCCAGGCGGCGGTGGCGTTGATCGTCATCGAGGTGTTCATCTGGTCCAGCGGGATGCCGTCCATCAACGTGCGCATGTCGCCCAGGTGCACGACCGATACGCCGACTTTGCCGACCTCGCCGCGGGCGAGCTCGTGGCCGGGGTCGTAGCCGGTCTGCGTCGGCAGGTCGAAGGCCACCGATAGGCCGGTCTGGCCCTTCTGGAGGTTGCGGCGGTAAAGCTCGTTGGATCGGCGGGCATCCGAGTGGCCCGCGTAGGTCCGCATCATCCACGGCCGGTCGGGCTCGGGCAGGTGCGGGGAGCCCTCGTGCGGCATGAGCGCATTGTATGGCTCACCGACCCGCCGATAGGCTGTGCGCGGTGAGGTCGATTGCGGTCGTTGGCGGCGGCTTTGGCGGCGTGGGCGCTGCCGCGATGCTGACCCGGGCAGGCTATGCGGACGTGACGGTGTTCGAGCGGGCTGAGCGCGTTGGCGGCGTCTGGCATCACAACACGGCGATCGCCCCGGCGGTGGCGCAGCTGGACGTCTACCAGCGCTCGCCCGGGTGGACGCTCCCCAAGACCGACTTCGCCTATTCGGAGGCCACCAAGCGGATGTTCACGCGGCTCCCCGCCCTCCAGCGCCTCGACCGCGCCTTCGCCTTCGCCTTCCACGAGCTGGGCGCGCTGGCGATGACCAGCCAGCCGTGGCTGCTGCCGGCCTTCCGCGCCCTGGCGCGGCGTCAGATCAACAGGGCCGTGCACGATCCGCAGCTGCGGCGCAAGGTCACTCCGCGCGACGAGGTCGGTTGCAAGCGCGTGATGCTCACCGACGAGTGGTATCCGACGCTCAGCCGACCGAACGTGGAGCTGATCGACGAGCGGATCCAGGAGATCACCTCCACGGGCATCCGGGCCGGGGGCGGGGAGCGGTCGGCGGAGGTGATCGTGCTGGCCACCGGCTTCGCTACGCACGGCTTCGTCGCGCCGATGGAGATCACCGGGGGCGCGGGGCGGAGGCTGGCGCAGGAGTGGGCGGAGGTGCCGCGTGCCTACCTCGGTCTGACGGTGCCCGACTTTCCCAACCTGTTCCTCCTCTACGGCCCAAACACCAACGGCGGCACCGGCTCGGTCATCTACACCCTGGAGGCCGGGATCAACCACGTGATCGCGGGACTGCGTGCCCTCGACCGCACCGGGAGCAACCGGATCGAGGTGCGCCGCCCGGCCGCGGAGCGCTTCGATGACGAGCTGCGCACCAAGCTCGGCGAGACGGTGTGGCACTCGGGATGCACCAACTGGTACCTGGACGAGCACGGCAACGACCCCAACCAGTGGCCCTGGACCTGGAGCCGCTACCGCCGGCGGACCGCGACGATCGGTTCCGAGGACTACGAGCCGAGCGCCAGCCGCTCGCCGGTGGCGGCACTCAGGTAACTTGGAGCCCATGCCAGACGAGAGTTCAGCCGCCGACGAGCACGCGCTCATCCAGGAGATAACCACGCCCCTCTTCAGTCTGCCCAAGGATCCGGTCAAGGTCGCCGCGGACGCCGACTTTCCGGTCGTGCTGCGGGGCTATGACCGGGTGGCGGTCGACGACTACGTCCGCCGTACCTGCCAGCTCGTCGCCGAGCTGCAGGCCACCCGCTCGCCGGAGGCGGCGGTGCGGCGGGCGCTGGAGCAGGTGGGGGAGCAGACCTCCGGCATCCTCCAGCGCGCGCACGATACCTCGGCGCAGATCACCACGCAGTCACGCCGGGAGGCCGAGGACCGGCTGGAGGTCGCCCGGGCCGAGGCCCAGCAGCTGACCAGCGCCGCGCAGCAGGCCGTGGGCGAGCTCGATGCGGAAACCGATCGCATCTGGGCCGAGCGCCAGCGGATCGTCGAGGACGCTCGCCAGCTGGCCCAGGATCTGCTGGCGCTGGCGGAGTCGGCCGTGCAGCGCTTTCCCGCAGCGGAGAGCACCGCGGAGCGGGAGGCCCTCAGGTCCTCAGAGCCCTCCGCGCCGGAGGACACACAGGAGACCGTACGGCTCGATCCCGATGCCACCGCCGCGTTCGATCCGGTCCCAGGCGAGCCCACCGCTGCGTTCGATCCGGTCCCAGGCGAGCCCACCGCTGCGTTCGATCCGGTCCCAGGCGAGCCCACCGCTGCGTTCGACCCACTCTCCGAGGAGGATCCCACCGTACCGGTGGTGGCGCCGGAGGCCGAGGGACACGCCGCCGCGCCGGACGAGGGTCCCGGCGCGCCGCCGGTCGGGCCTGCCGCCCCGCCGCGCGAGCCCTGAGCCCCGTGCAGGTCGTAGACCTCCTGCACCTGGGGCGCGAGCGGGTGATCTGCGCCTACCTGGTCGATGGCGTGGTGATCGACCCGGGACCGTCGTCGTGCCTGCCGGTGCTGCTGGAGGCCCTGCAGGGCAGGCGCCCGCGAGCGCTGCTCTTGACCCACATCCATCTCGATCACGCCGGGGCCAGCGGCTCGCTGGTGGCGCGCTGGCCCGATCTGGAGGTCTACGTGCACGAGCGGGGGGCGCCGCACATGGCCGATCCGACGCGGCTGCTGGAGAGCGCCACCCGGCTCTACGGCGAAGACATGGACCGGCTGTGGGGCGCGTTCGAGGCCGTGCCCGAGGCCCAGCTGCGAATCCTGCGCGGCGGTGAGCGGCTTCTCGACGGGGCCTACGAGGTCGCCTACACCCCCGGGCACGCTTCCCACCACGTCTCCTACCTGCACGAGGGCACGGCCTACGTCGGCGATGTCGGCGGGGTGCGGATCACCTCGGGGACACTGACGATTCCTCCCACGCCGCCACCGGACATCGACGTCGAGGCCTGGAAGCGGTCGCTGGCTCTGGTCAGCGGTTGGGGACCTCAGCGGCTGGCGATGACCCACTTCGGTCTCAGCGAGGACGTGGAGGGCCAGCTGGAGGAGGTAGGCACGCGGCTGGGCAACTGGGCCGAGCTCGCCCGCGAGCACGATCAGGACGGGTTCATCAGCGCCGTGCGAGCCCAGATCACCGACGACGCGGGGGCCGAAGTGGCCGCGGCCTACGAGCAGGCGGCCCCACCCGATCAGCTCTACGCCGGGCTCTCCCGCTACTGGCGCAAACGCGCCGACAGTACTTAGCGTGCCGCAAACGATCGAGCGGCCCCGACTCGGTGGGCCGGGCAGCGGAGTCGGTGGGAACTGGCGCGTGCTGGTCCTCAACGACAACCACAACACCTTCGACCACGTAGCCGAGACGCTCGCTGCAGTGATCCCCGGCGTCACCCTGGCCCAGGGCTACCGGCTCGCCGACCGCATCCACAACCAGGGCTGCGCGATCGTCTGGAGTGGGCCGCGGGAGGACGCGGAGGGCTACTGGAGCGCATTGGACGCCGCCGGTTTGACGCTGGCGCCGCTGGAATCGGGCTGATAGCGCCGAGCCCGGCGCGGCAGGGGAGGCGGCTAGGCCCGGCTGGAGGAGAGCGCCTTGGCGCGCTGGCGCTCGGGGCTGACCCGCACCACGTTCCAGACGATCCCGAGCTTCTCCAGCAACGCGATCGTCAGCCCGGTGGGGTCCGCCAGGCGCTCCCCGAGGCGCAGGCCGTGGAAGGCCGAGGTGGGGAAGGCGTGGTGGTTGTGGTGCCAGGACTCACCCATCGAGAGCGGCGCCAGCCAGAACACGTTGCGGGACTCGTCCTCGATGTCGAAGCGCTTGCGGCCGAAGAAGTGGCACACGGAGTTGATCGACCAAGTGACGTGGTGCAGCAGGAACACGCGCACGAAGCCGCCCCACAGCAGCGCGGTCAGCGCCGTCCCGAGGCCGCCGCCGATGATCCACCCGAGCGCGAACGGGATCACGAAGCCGACGATCACCCACAGCCAGAAGAGCTTGTCGACCGCCCGTACCACCTGGTCCTTGACCAGGTCCGGCGCGAAGCGCTCGCGCTCGGCCGTCCCGACGCTCTCGAACAGCCAGCCGATGTGCGCGTGCCACAGCCCCTTGACTCCCCCCCAGAAGCCGGGACCGCTGAGGTGCGGCGAGTGGGGATCGCCGTCCTGGTCGGTGAAGGCGTGGTGCTTGCGGTGGTCGGCCACCCAGGTGATCACCGAGCCCTCCACGGCCATCGAGCCGAGCACGGCGATGATCGCGCGGAAGGCCCGCGAGGACTCGAACGCCCGGTGGGTGAACATGCGGTGGTAGCCGAGCGTCACCCCCAGGGACGTGACGACGTAGAAGCCGATCAGCAGGCCGAGCTCCAGCGGCCCGATGGCCCGATCCCAGAGCAGGACGATGGCCGCCACCAAGCCGACCAGGGGAAGCGGAACACCGATTAAGTTCACGATCTTGTGCGTCCGGGACATCGAGACTAAGAGGATAGCCGCGGAAACCCGGTGAGCGGCGGTGTCGCCCGGACTCAGGCGGCGGTCTCGGGAGCCGGCTCGGGCTCGGGCACCGGGTCGGGGGCCACCTCCGGCCCCAGGGCTCCGGCCGCGATCTCGTCGTTCCAGATGTAGGTCACCGGGATCTGGAAGCGACCCTGGTTGCGGCGGCGGAACTCGATCATCTCCGCGCCCTCCCAGAAGCGGTACCAGTCGCGCTTGGTCTGAAACCACGCCAGCTGTACGATCTTGTGGCGGTCGTCGTGGGAGCGGTGCACGGCATATTGGGTGGCCCCGTAGCGCAGCGCGATCGGCGCCACCCGCGCCACCTCGGCGGCGAACTGGTCCCTGCGTCCGATCGTGGCGTACCAGGGGATGTGGACGACGGTGGCCATGGCTATGCCCCCACCTCGGCGCGGACCGCTCCGGGCCCCTCCTCGGTTCTGCCCTGGCCCGCTTCGGTGGCTCCGACGAGGATCGAGATCTTGCCGAGGTGCTTGTTGTCCTTCATCAGCTGGTGGGCCTCGGGCACGCCGTCGAAGCCCATCGTGCGCCACAGCACCGGCCTGATCTTACTCTGCTCGATCAGCTCGTTGGCCTTCATGCACTCGTAGGCGTTGGCGAAGTGCGAGCCGATGATCTGCTTCTGGCGCATCCACAGGTAGCGCACGTCGAAGTCGAGGTTGTAGCCGGTGGTGCCGGCACAGATGACGACCTTGCCGAAGGGCTTGACGGCCAGGACCGAGGTGGGGAACGTGGCCCTGCCGACGTGCTCGAAGACGATGTCGGGCGGGCCGCCGAGGATCTCGTTTAGCGCCTTGGTGAACCGCCGGGATTCCCGGAAGCGGGCCTTCTCCTCCTCGGCACTCTCGCCGCCGCGGCGCATCATCCCGGCGTAGTCGGCCCGGTCGATGTAGCCGACCGCCCCGAGCTGCTTGACCAGGTCGCCCTTCGCTTGGCTGGAGACGACGCCCACGCACTCCGCCCCGGCGGCGGCGCAGAGCTGGACCGCGAACACGCCCAGCCCGCCGGCGGCCCCCCAGATCAGCACCCGGTTGCCGGCCTGCAGCTCGCACTGGGTGATCAGCATCCGGTAGGCGGTGAAGTAGACGAGCCCGTAGGAGGCGGCCTCCTCCCAGGTGAGGTTCCGCGGGCGGGGCAGCAGCTGCTGGGCCTGGACCTTGGTGAACTGGGCAAAGGAGCCCCAGGTCGTCTCGTAGCCCCAAATCCGTTGGGAGGGAGCGGCCAGGGGATCCAGTCCGTGCACCTCTGGATCCTCGTAGGAGGCCTGGTTGCAGTGGATGATCACCTCGTCGCCGGGCTTCCAGCGCGTCACGCCCTCGCCGACCTTCCACACGATCCCGGAGGCATCGGAACCGCCGATGTGGTGGCCGTACTCCGGGTGGTCGCCGTAGCCGAACACCGACACCGGCTGACCGAGCGCCGCCCACACGTTGTTGTAGTTGACCCCGGCGGCCATCACCCGCACGATCACCTCGAAGGCGCCGGGCTGCGGAACCTCGATCTCCTCCAGCTGGAAGGCGTCGCTGGGCTCACCCTCGCGCTCGGGGCGGATCACCCAAGCCGCCATTGTTTCGGGCAGCTGACCCGGCTCGGTGTCAACGTTTGCAACTTGTAACGGCCTTTCTACGGCCACTGAGATGCCTCTCTGGTCGGGTGCCGAACGGGGTCGCGAACTGTAGAGAACTTCGTTCGACGCGGACCTATCCCACCCGCTCGGGCTCGGGGGCAAGCTGCTCGGGAGCCTCTCCCCGGACCGATGGCGCGGTCTCGGCGGCGTGCTCGGGGAACCCAGGGCGCAGGCGTTACCCGTGGGTGCGGAGGCTAGGGCTGCAGCAGCGTGTTGGAGGAGCTCGGCCGGGGCTTGCCGATGTGGACCGTCGCCGGCTGGATCGAGCGCGCGGAGGCCAGAGCGGAAGCGCTTCCGGCTGCCTTGCCCGCGGCGACGGTGTAGTCGCCGGGACCGTTGAAGTCGACCGTCACCTCGGCGGTGGTCTGGGGGTTGATCGGTCCGGTGCTGGCCAGCGTCCGCGCGCCGTCGGGTGACTGGACCATCAGCGACTCGGTGCGCTGGGCGGCGTTGGTGACGATGAACACCACGGGGCCGGCGCCCACGGCAGCGGGGGAGACCGACACGCGGAAGTTGTTGACGTAGACCGCGAGGTTCACCGGCACGGCCGGCCGCGCCTTGTTGGCGAAGCTGCCGCCGGTGCTGCCACAGGCGGCGATGAACAACGCGCTCACCACGAACATCCCGATCGTCGTCCTGCGCACGGTTGCTGGCTCTCCCTATCCTGAGGATCTTCGTGGACGCCCGACGTTGCCGTGCGAGCCCGCCCGGCGAACCCTAACGACCCGCTCCGGCTTCGTCCATCGGGCGCCCCGGGCGTCGAATCCTCGGTGACGGAGCAGAGGCTCAACGACCGGTCTGGTTCAGGACGCGGCGACGATGCTCCACGCTGCGCAGCTCCACCTGGAGCGCGTCCCAGGAATCGTCCTCGGCGCTCTCGTAATCCTCGGTGCGCAGCCCGCGCAGGCGCTCGCTGTAGGCCGACCAGGCGCGGCGCGTGTCGTCATCCAGTTCGCGGAGCTTCTCGGCGTCGGGGGCGATGAGCGTCACTTGCGACTCCTCTCGGGCTCTTCTGAGGCTGCGATGCTACCCAGGCCGGCGGTTGTCAAGCCGGCGCTTCTGCACGCGCTCGTTCATGCCGTCCGGCCCCCGGCGTATTCACCGGCGTCGTGGAGCTGCTCCAGCAGGCGATCGCCACCACCGAGTTCCTCGTCGTGGACACCGAGACCAACGGCCTCGGCGGCGACTCCTGCGAGGTCACCGAGATCGGCTTCGTGCTCGTCGGCGGGGGCGAGCTGCACGATCGCTGGCAGTCGCTCGTGCACACCAACCTGCCGCTGCGGCGGGGCATCCAGCGCTTCACCGGGATCACGCAGGCGATGGTCGACGACGCCCCGCCACCGGAGGCCGTGCTGCCGCTGCTGGAGGAGCGCCTGCGCGGCCGCGTGATGGTGGCTCACAACGCACCCTTCGACCGCCGCGTGCTGGCGCAGGCGTTCACGCGGCTGGGAGCGCAGTGGCCCCAGCCGCCGGTGCTCTGCACCGCCGCGCTGGCGCGGACGCTGCTCCCGCTGCAGCGCGAGCGCCGCCTGGGGGCGCTCGCCGACGCACTCGGGATCGAGGTGGTGCAGGCCCACCGCGCGCTGGCCGACGCGGAGACCTGTGCCCGGGTCCTCTGCGCCCTGTTCCCCCGCCTCTGCGCCCACGCCGGCACGGTCGCGGAGGCCCTGGCGCTGCTAGCGCCCAAGCGCCGCCGGCGCCGCCCCGCGCCGGGCAGCGGTCGCCGCGCCCGGGCGCCGTCCACCGACGCCCGCCCGACCGCGGGCGTCGGGTCGCTACCCGCCGAGCTGCCCCAGCTCGACTTCGGGGAGCTGCCGCGGGACCCCGGTGTCTACCTGTTCCGCGACGACGCCGGGCGAGCGCTGTACGTGGGCAAGTCGGTGTCGATCCGCAGTCGCGCGCGGGCGCACTTCGCACCGTCGGCACCGCGCGCGCAGTGGACCGCTCACGCGCGCCACGTCGACTATGAGCCCACGCAGTCCGAGCTCGGGGCGCTGGTGCTGGAGAACCGTCTGATCAAGGAGCTCCGCCCGCCGGGAAACGTGCGCCTGGCCCATGGCGATGACCGCCTCGTGTACATCCGCTGCCGGCTGGACATCCCGTTTCCGATCCTGGAGGTGGCGGCGGCGCCGGCGGCGGGCCACGCCGTCACGATCGGGCCGCTGCGGGGACGACGGCTGGCGCTGGAGCTGGTCGAGCAGCTCGACTCCCTATTCGGTCTGCGCCACTGCGCCCGCAAGCTGGTGCGTCGCGAGCATCCCTCCGCCTACGGCCAGATGGGGCGGTGCCTGTCGCCCTGCCTGGGCGACCTGGACCCCAACCTCTACCGCCGCCGCCTGGACGCGGCCCTGGAGGCCTTCGTGGCACCGCACGGCGACGGCGGCGGGCGGCTCGTCGGCCACGTGTACGCACAGATGCGCGAGGCGGCCGCCGAGCACCGCTACGAGCGCGCGCTCTGGCTGCGCCGGCGCGCACGCCGCCTGACGGTCATCCTCCACCGCCTCCAGGGCCTCCTGCAGGCCACGCACGCCGTCCCGCGGCTGATCCTCGCGCCCCACCCGGCCGGGAGTGGGGGCGACGCGTTCTGGCTCGTGGCCGGGCGCCTGGCCGGATGGGGCCCGGTACCCCTGTCGGATTCAGCGACGGAGCTTCATGCTCGCACCGCAGTGCTGCTGCGCCGTGGCGGACGAGTCGGTGAGCTCGGCGCCCACGTGCCCCCCGAGGAGGTCGACGAGGTGCGCATCCTCGGTAGCTACCTGCTCTCGCATCCGCACACGCCCGCGCTGGAGCCGGCGCCCGAAGCCGGGCGCCTGGCCGCGTTCCTGCGCGAGGTCCGTCAGGAGAAGGGCAGCTCGACGACCTCCGCCCGCACCGAGCCGACGCCGACGCCGACGCCGGTGCCCGGAGGCGCCTCGCGCCGCACGAGCGCCAGTGCCAGCGGCCCGAGCCGGGGGGAGAGCGTGGTGCTGGCGACCCGGCCCACGGGGCGCCCGTCGAAGCTGATCTCGTCGCCAGGAGCGACGGCTCCGCCACAGCGTAGGCCGCGCAGCTGACGGTTGGGCTTGCCGCGGTAGTACAGCCGCGCGACCGTCTCCTGACCGACGTAGCACCCCTTGGTGAACGACACGGCGCGCTCGTTGAGTCCCGCCTCCTGGGGAATCACGGTGTCGTCGAGATCGATCCCGTAGCGCGGGCGGCCACGCTCGATCCGCACGGTCTCGGCCGCGTCCTGCGAGACCGGCACCGCCTCTCGCTCGGTCATCGCCGCCGCCAGCGCGGGGAGGTCCGGGGCGTCGCAGAGCAGCTCGACGCCGACGTCGGTGCGGATCGCGCGGGCGCTGATCCCGTCGATCTGCACGACCGCGTGGGCGTGCTCGGCGCCGAGCAGATCCTCCACGCCGGCGGCGGCTGCGGCGCGCGGCCCGATCAGCGACAGCAGCCCGCGCTCCAGCGTGCGCTTGTGCAGCTCGACGCTGTAGCCGATGCAGAAGCGACGGATCATGTTGAAGAGCTCCTGCAACGCCCCGCGCTCGGTGTCGAGCAGCAGCTCGCCCCCGGCGTTCAGGATGCGCAGGTCCCCTAGCATCTTCCCCTTCGGCGTGAGGAACGCGGCGTAGCAGCCGGCGCCCGGGGGGAGCGCCTCCACGTCGTTGGTGACCTGTCCCTGGAGAAACTCCGCGGCCTGGGCGCCGGAGATCGCCAGCTTGCCGCGCTCGGAGCGGTCCAGCAGCCCGCAACCTTCGGTGAGCGCGCGGTATTCGGAGGCGATGGTTTCAACCGGTGTCATCTCCCACAGCATAGGCGGCCACCGGGAGACGAGGTTCATTCTCACCCGGTGGCCTAACACCAGGATTAGGCATGCCATAATCAAATTTTGTGCCTGCGCAAGAGCCTCTGTCGATCTCCCCGGCGGTGGAGGACTACACCAAGGCGATCTACGCGCTCCAGCTGCGTGGCGAGCAGCCGGTGAGCACCACCGCCCTGGCCGAGCGCCTGGGGGTCACCGCCGCCTCGGCCTCGGGGATGGTCAAGCGCCTCACCGAGCTCGGCCTGGCACTGCACCAGCCCTACCGGGGGGTGACCCTCACCGACGATGGCCGCCGGGTGGCGCTGGAGGTGATGCGCCATCACCGGTTGCTGGAGCTCTACCTGGTGCGGAGCCTGGGTGTGCCGTGGGATCGCGTGCATGCGGAGGCCGAGGTGCTGGAGCGCGGCGCTCCTACTGAGCGCGATGGTGATCTACACGTTCGTCTCGACCCTGGGCCACTGATCGCTAGGGTTCCGACGCGATGCCGCTGGCCGACACCTACGACGCGATCGTCGCCTCGCTGCCCGATGACTGGACCGATCTGGAGCTCGAGCTGCGGATCCACGACGAGCGTCGCTACGTCGACGCCGCCGTGCTGCTCGTGACCTGCAACGCCCAGCCCAACTCCAAGAGCGAGTGGCACTGGCGGATCCTCGTCGCCCACCGCTTCGGTCACGCCGCCGCCGCGCCCGTCGTCCACGCCGCCCTGAAGCTGCTCGACGACGCCGGGGTCGAGGGCGCACTGGCGGTGCGCGAGGTTCGCACGGGTCGGGTGGAGGTGACCCAGATGTGGGGTCGCCCCGAGTCGGTGCGGCGAGACTTCCAGCGCCTCCGGGCCCAGTAGCGAGGAGCAGGCGGTGGCGCGGGTGGTGGCCTACGTCCCGGACCTGCTGTTCGGGTCCCAAGTCGTCGGAGCGCTGCGCGCCGGGGACCACGAGGTGGAGCTCGTCAGCGTGCTGGAGCGGCTCGACCCCGGCGTGGACGTGCTCATCGTCGACCTGACCGCCGATCCCGGCGAGCGGATCGCGCAGGTGGAGGCGCTGCCAACCGACGGGGTGAAGCTGCTGGCCTTCTACTCCCACGTGGAGGCCGAGGTGCGCTCCCAGGCCGAGGAGGCGGGCTTTGACCTAGTAGTGCCGCGCTCGCGGATGGCGCGCGAGGGATCGCCGCTGGTGGCGCGGCTCGCGGCGGGCCCCCCGGCCTGAGGTCGCTCAGCTACCCGCCAGCGAGCTCGTCCCCGCCAGGAACTCCGGGTCGAAGGCGCGCTGCACGTCCGGGGGCCGGGAGACGATGCCAAAGCGGGCCTCCCAGACCGCCCAGCGGCGCAGCACCGGCAGGCTGAGCTCCCCGACGGCGCCGTCAGGACCGAGGAAGGCCGACTGCTCGGCGGAGAGCTCGGCCGCGACGAGCTGGGGATCGAGGCCCGGGACCTGGGACTCCAGATTGGCGGCGCTGGCCTCGGGATCGGCCAGCGTCTGGTCGTAGCCCCGCACGAGCGTGCGCACCACCGCCCGCGCCAGTCCGGGGTTCTCGGTGAGGGTCTGGCGCGTGGCGCACAGCACGAGCTCGGGGTAGGGGGGCGCCCCGAAGCGCTCCACGCGGAACACGTGGTAGCCGGGGTGGCGGCGGCGGAGCGTCAGCCCCTCGTCGTTCCAGAAGGCGGTGGCGGCCGCCACTCTGTTGCTCAGCAGCGCGGCCACGGCGTCGAAGCCGATCGTGATCGTCCTCACCCGGGCGGGATCGCCTCCGGCCCCGGCGACGATGGAGTGCAGCACCGCGGTGTCGCTCGGCACCCCGGTGACGCCCACGGTGGTGCCCTCCAACCGGCGCGGACTGGAGATCCCCGGCGCGGCGATCACCGCGGCCAGCGGACGTTGGACGATGGCCATGATGCCGACGATGTCCTCGTGGCGCTGGCGCGCGAGCGCCAGGTCGTGGATGTCCAGGATCGCGAAGTTGGCACGGTCTGTCCTCAGCAGCTTCACCGAGTCGGTGCTGGCCGATGGCGCCACCACGTGCAGGTGGATGCCTTCGCCGTCGTCGTAGGTCCGCGCCAGCGCGGTGTAGATGCCGGTGTGGATGGCGTTCGGGGTGAAGTCGAGCACGAGCGTGGCGTCCTCGCCCTGCGGCGCCCCGGCATCGCCCGTTCCGCAGCCGGCGGGGATCAGGGCGGCGGCGAGCAGCGCGGCGAGCAGCAGGGAGGGGACGGTCAGGCGCATCGGACCGCAGGATATGGGCCGGTGGGCACAGCTCGTAGAATCGCTGACCCGCATGCGCCGCCGCGTCACCTTCAGCCGCAACCTGACGCTGTCGCTGTCACGGACCTGCCGCTGCTACTGCAAGTACTGCGCGTTCGCCACCCACCTGCCGCACCTGCACGAGCCCGAGGAGGTGCGGGAGCTGCTGGACCGCGCCGTCCAGCGCCACCGGGTCAAGGAGCTGCTGGTGCTGACCGGGGAGCGCCCCGAGGTCAACCCCGAGGTGGCGGCGCGCCTGCGCGCGCTGGGCCACGCCGACTTCACCGCATACGCGGTGTGGGTGTGCGAGCAGGCCCTCGAGCGGGGCCTGCTGCCGCACACGAACCTGGGAGTGCTCGGCGTAGACGACCTCGCTGCGCTGCGCGAGGTCACCGCCTCCCAGGGACTGATGCTGGAGTCGATCTCGCAGCGGCTGATGCAGACCGTCCACGCCGGCTCGCCGACCAAGCACCCGCAGCGGCGGCTGGAGACGATCGCCGCTGCCGGCGATCTGCGGATTCCGTTCACCACCGGGATCCTCGTCGGCATCGGTGAGACCGAGGCGGAGCGCATGGCCTCGCTGGAGGCAATCGCCGAGCTGCACGAGCGCCACGGGCACATCCAGGAGGTGATCCTTCAGAACTTCGTCCCGCACGAGCGCTTCTATGGCCGGGAGCCGGCCGAGATCGCCGACGCGGCGGCGCGCGAGTACTGGCGGACCGGCCTCGGCATCCCTCCCGCGCACCAGGCGCCCGCATGGGCCTGCGAGGTGAGCATCGAGGACATGAAGCGGCTGGTGGGCCACGCCCGAGTGCTGATGCCCGATGTCGGCATCCAGATCCCCCCGAACCTCTCAGACTGGTGGCTGGAGCTGGTCCGGGCGGGCGCCACCGACCTCGGCGGGCTGAGCGCCAACGGCGACCACATCTCCCCCGAGCACCCGTTTCCCTCCCCGACCCAGGCGCGGGCGCGGCTGCAGGCCGAGAACCTGGCCCTCACCGAGCGGCTGTGCGTGTACCCGCAGTACATCGACCCGGAATGGGTGGCCCCGCCGGTGCTCGACGTGATCAAGGCCAGGTTCTGGTCGTTCATCCCCCGCCGGGGCTCTGGCCGTGGGGCTTCGGTGACGATCGCCGACGCCACCGCGCCGCGCGCGATCCAGCGGGGCCGGGACGGTGCGCCGCTGAGCGCGGAGGAGCTCACAGCGCTTTTCGCCGAGCGCCGGCCGGAGGTCGTGGAGGAGATGCGCCTCGCCGCTGACGAGCTGCGCCGGGAGCTCGCCGGGGAGACGGTCACCTTCGTGGTCAACCGCAATATCAACGTCTCCAACGTGTGCGTGGTCGGCTGCGCGTTCTGCGGCTTCGGCCAGTCCCGCCGCTCCCCGGACGCCTACGAGCATTCCGAGGCGGACTTCTCCCGCCGCGTGCAGGAGGCCGTGGAGGCCGGGGCGACCGAGCTGTGCATCCAGTCGGGCATCCATCCCGCCTGGGGCCTTGACGACTACGAGCGGTGGCTGCGCCTGGCCAAGCAGCTCGCCCCACAGCTTCACCTGCACGCCTACTCGCCGATGGAGGTCGCCCACATGTGCGACGTCTCCGCCCTGTCCCCGCGCGCGGTGTTCGAGCGCCTGCGGGCGGCCGGCCTGGGCTCCACCCCCGGCACCGCCGCCGAGGTTCTCCACGACGGCGTGCGCCAGCGGATATCTCCCAACAAGCTGCCGGTGGCACGCTGGGTGGAGATAATCGAGGCCGCGCACGCCACCGGGCTGCGCTCGACGGCCACGGTCATGTTCGGCCACATCGAGGAGCCCTGGGAGCTGGCCGAGCACATGCGCGTGGTTCGGGAGCTACAGCAGCGCACCGGCGGCTTCACCGAGTTCGTCCCCCTGTCGTTTATCCCCTACCACACGCTGCTCGGCCGCACCCATGGCGTCCAGGAGATCTCCGCGCAGGAGAACCTGGCCCACACCGCGGCCTTCCGCCTGGCGCTGGGGCGCACCGTCGGAAGCCTGCAGGCGAGCTGGGTCAAGATGGGACTGGAGGCGGCCACCGAGGCGCTGCGCTGGGGGGTCAACGACCTCGGCGGCACGCTGATGGAGGAGTCGATCTCCAGGATGGCCGGCAGCGTCCACGGGGTGCGGCTGGAGCCCGCGGAGCTGGTCGCCGCCGCCCACCGAGCGGGACGCCCGGCCGCCGAGCGCACCACCCTGTACGAGCTCCGGCGTCACTACGAGCCGCATCAGCCGGACGATTCTGGCGGCCCGCAGCCGTGGCGAGCCCGGACGGCGAGGGCGGGCCGGCCGGAAGCGGCATGAAGTTCACCACGGCCGGGGTGGGTGGCGCGCGGGCCACCGAGCGTCCGGCATCGCTGTTCGCCGGAGTTGAGCCGCTGGAGGTGTTCGCCGAGCTGCTGGCCGACATCGACACCGACAACGCCTCCACCGAGTTCTACGACCGTATCTGCGAGGTGATCTGCCGCCTGACCCCGGTGCTCCTGCACCACGCCCGTCGCGACCAGATCGTTTCCTTCACCCAGAGCGTCAAGCTCCGCGAGGAGTGGGAGCAGCTCGGCGCCGACGTGCGCCTGTAAGTCACCCGCGGCGGCGTGGACCACATCAGCGGCGCCATCGCCGGCATGCCGGTGGCCCTCGACTGGCTGGCCCGCCGACTAGGGCGTGGCTCACAGACCCAGCCCCCGGTTTCCTCGGTGGTCGAGGACGCCGCGGTGCAAGCGCTCTCCGCGTCGCGTCAGCCCGGCGGGTGGGCGTCCCAGCCCTCGCGCAGCCCGGCCCGGATCAGCTCGCGCCAGGGTCCGGTGGCCCCAACGCGGGCGATGGTGGCGAACAGATGGACCACCCCGCGCGCGGGCCACAGGTCCTCGGGCAGGAGCTTCCCGGAGAGGATCAGCTCTGTCATCGATCCGGTCCGCGCCAGCACCCGGTCGCGCACGGACTGCACCGCCTCACTGTCGAGGCGGGCCGCTGCCGGCCCGGCAAGCTCTCCGAGGGCGTGGCGGACCAGCTCCTCGGCGACGGGAGCGTGCTCGGCGGGCAGCCATCCGAGCTCCTGCATCGCAGCCGCCAGCCCTGCGTGATCCTCGGCCGCAAAGGCCTCCACGAGCTGAGCGGATCGCGCCACGCGCTCGCGGTCCACGGTGCGGGTGGCACCGAAGCCGATGACGGCGATCCGCCCGTCGGGGAGGGCCAGCACCTCCCCGGGGAGCAGGTCGGCGTGCACGGTGCCCCACCGCGCTGCGCCAAAGGCGAAGAGGACGAGCCGCGCGGCAACTCCGTCGGGGTCCAGGGCCTCCTGCAGCGGGAGGCCGTCGATCCCGTCGCTGACGAGGACGGACTCGTGGCACAGCCGGGTGATGGGCGCGGGGACGACGAACAGGGGATGGTCGCGCAGCGCCCGATGAAAGCGCCGCTGGGTCGTCGCCTCGGTCTCGAGGTCCAGATCCTGAAGCACCCGCTCGCGCACCTCCCGCAGCACGGCGGCGGCGTCGAGCGCCGGAAACGCTGAGGCCATCGGGCCCGCCAGTCCCTCCAGCAGCGTCAGGTCCTGGCGCACCGAGCCCTCCAGCCCGGGGCGCAGCACCTTGATCGCCACCGGACGCCCCTTAAGCGTCCCCCGATGCACTTGCGCCACCGGGGTGACGCGCACCGGCTGAAGGTCGAGGTCGTCGAGCTCCACGCCGGGCTGCACCCCCCAGGCATCCCGCAGGGTGCGCTCGATCAAAGCGGCGGGCACCGGCTCGCACGCCTGCGCGCTGGCGGCCTCCAGCTCGGCCACGATCGGATCGCCCCACCGCTGCGGGATCCACCCCGGGTCGATCGCCGCCGCCAGTTGGGCCAGGGCCACCCGGCCCGAGGGCGCCGAGCGGGCCAGGCGCAGGGCGACCTGGAGCAGCGAGTCGAGGCGGCGGAAGGGTTCGTCGGCCATGGCGCGCGAGATCATAGGGGTGGTGTGATCGAGAGACCCTCTCGTAAGCCCGGGGATCGAAGCTCTGCGCGGCCGGCGCGTGCTGTTCACCGGCGCCGCCCGCGAGATCGGGGCGGCGCTGGCCGAGAGGCTGGCCTCCCACGGCGCGCGACTGGCGCTCGTGGGGCTCGACCCGAGCTGGTGGTGCAGGGGCGGCGCGCTGCGGGCCGGACACGTACGTGGGCCACTGCGACGTCTCTGACTTCTCCCAGGGCGTGATGTACAGCGACCGCGCTGCGCTCCCCCACCTGGAGCGCAGCGGCGGGTACCTGCTCAACATCGCCTCCTCCGGCGCGGTGCTGCGCGGTCCGGCGATGAGCGCGTACTGCTCGGCCAAGGCCGGGGTGGAGGCGCTCTCTGACTGCCTGCGGATCGAGATGCGTCCCCACGGCGTCGCCGTCGGGGTGGCCTACTTCCTGCGCTGGTGGAGCGCGTCAGCGTTCGGCAGGCCGCGGGCCCTCTGCGCGAGTACGAGCGCCTGGCGGCGCAGAGCGGCAGCAGCGTGGCCGCGTCCGAGCGCACGCGGGAGCTGGCGGGACTGTAGGCGGGAAGCTCTTCGCCGGCGCTCCTCCGGGCCGGTGGGGGTGCTTTGTCCGATGCCGACTGGCGCAGCTGCCTGCACAACCCGTCTAAGGGCGCTGGAAGGTGAAGATGCTGGCATGTTGTCCAGCCCGGGATGAACAACACGCCAGCCAGCTCCAGGATCAGCGTGATTGGCGCGTTGTGCAGGCCGGGGCGCCTCGCCACCGCGCGCGTCGTCAGCGTCGTCCCCAATCCCAACCTGCAGCGTCGTTCCCAGTCCCAACCCGGGCGGCCGCTGTGTCTACCCCCGCCGGCCCATCATCCAGGCGATTGCCGGCAGCTTGAGCGCGTGCGGGAGCACGCGCGAGGCCTCCATCGCGGCACGCATCGGCAGCCCCGGCACGACCACCCGACGCCCGGCGGCGAGGCCGGCGACCCCGGCGCGGGCGGCCTGCTCGGGCGTGATCATCGCCGAGCCGGGAACGGCGTCCTCGAACGAGGCGCCGGTGGCCACCTGCCAGCCGGCGATCCCCCAGAAGTCCGTCTTCACCGGACCCGGCGCCAGCGTGGTGACCGTGACGCCGCGGGGGCGCAGCTCGTAGTGCAGCGCCTCGGAAAACGCGAGCACGTAGGCCTTGGCCGCGGCGTAGCCGGCTGAGAAGGGCATCGGCTGCATGCCCGCGGTGGAGGCCACGTTGAGGATCGCGCCCTCGCCGCGCTGCACCATCGGCGGGGCGAAGGTGGAGGTCATCCCCACCACCGCCTCCACCAGCAGCCGCACCTGCTGGAGCTCACGCTCGGGATCCGCCTCGTGGAAGGGGCCGCCGGTGGCAAAGCCGGCGTTGTTGATGAGCACGCTGACCTCCAGGCCGAGGCGCTCGATCTGTCCCGGTAGCCGCCCCCGCGCGGCCGGGTGGGCGAGGTCGCACGCCTGCACCTCCGCGCGGATTGGATAACGCTCGGTCAGCTCGTCGGCCAGCGCCTGCAGCTGGGGCTTGCGGCGGGCGACCAGGATCACGTTGTGGCCGCGCTCGGCGAGCTCCCGCGCGATCTCCCGGCCGATGCCGGCGGAGGCGCCGGTGATCAGCGCGGCAGTGGTGCGGGAGGGGTCGGGCAGGCTCATCGGCCGGATCCTAACCGGCTGCCTGAGAGCCCGTCCTCGGCCTCTTTATCCGAAGCCCCCCGAACGGGGGGAAGTGGTCCGCGCGGCTGTATCCCGCGCGGCGCCGGCGCGTACATTGGGCGGATGGCACGCACAGCACTCCTGTTTCCCGGGCAGGGCTCTCAGACGCCGGACATGCGCCAGACCGTGGCGCGCGAGCGTCCCGACCTGCTGGAGCCCGTGGCAGAGGCCGTGGGCGAGGATCCCTTCGCTCGCGCGCAGGAGGGGACGATGTACGCCCAGCCGGCGATCTTCTGCGCCAGCCTGGCCGGCTGGGCCGCGCTGGGATCGCCTCCCGCTGAGCTGATGGCCGGCCACTCCCTCGGTGAGCTGGCGGCGCTGGTGGTCGCGGGGGTCCTGACGGAGGCCGACGGCCTGCGGCTGGTGGCACTGCGCGGCCGCCTGATGCAGCAGGCCGGGGAGCGGGGCGGTGACGGGGGCATGGTCGCGCTCATGGGCCGTGACGCCGCCGAGCTGGCCCCCGATCTGGCCGCAGCCCATGGACTGGCGCTGGCCAACGACAACTCCCCGCAGCAGGTTGTCCTCTCCGGCGCCCGCGCCGCGCTGCCGGCGGTGAGCCGGGAGGCGGAGGCGGCCGGTCTGCGCGCGCTGCCGCTGCCGGTCACCGGCGCCTTCCATTCGCCGATGATGGCCGCCGCCGTCCCCGAGCTGGAGGAGGCGCTCGCCCGGGTGAAGCTCTCAGAGCCCCTGGCCACGGTGCTCAGCGCGGTCACCGCCGCTCCCTTCAGCGACGTGCGGGCGGAACTGGCCCAGGCGCTGACGATGCCGGTCCGGTGGCGGGAGACGATGCTGGCGCTGCAGGCGGAGGGTGTCGAGCGCTTCGTCGAGGTTGGTCCGGGGCGGGTGCTGAGCGGTCTGGCCCGCCGCACCCTCACGAACGTGGAGCTGGTCCATGCCTAAGTGGTCGCCCCCGCAAATACGGTTGCATTCGAGCGGCGCCACCGCACTTACGGCCACGACCACTGAGTCCGCGCCTGCCTCGATTGCACCGCCGCTTTCAACCGGCCACCGGGCGGCCATCCTGTCGGTCGCCACCGCGCTGCCCCCCACGCGGCTGACGAGTGCCGAGCTGGCCGAGCGGCTGGGGATCGACGAGGCCTGGATCCTCTCGCGCACGGGGATCCGGGAGCGCCCCCAGGCTCGTCCTGACGAGCGCCTCAGCGACTACGCCGCCGCCTGCGGCGCCGAGGCGCTGGAGCAGGCCGGCGTGAGCGCCGCTGAGGTGGACCTGGTGCTCGTGGCCACCCTGACCCAGGACGAGCTGACGCCCAACACGGCTCCGCTGGTGGCCCATGCGCTCGGCGCCGAGCGCGCCGGCGCGGTCGACGTGGGGGCGGCCTGCACCTCCTTCCTGAGTGGGCTCTCGCTGGGCGCCGCGCAGATCGAGAGCGGTCGCGCCCGTTACGTGCTGCTGGTCGGTGCCGACTTCGTCACCCGCATCACCGACTACGACGACAAGCGTACCGCGCCGCTGTTCGCCGACGCCGCCGGGGCTGTGGTGCTCGGACCCGCCAGCGAGGGCTCCGGAACCGTGGGGCCGGTGGTGCTGGGTGCCGACGGCTCCCACGCTGCCACCATCACCGCTTCCCACGCTGAGCGCAAGCTGCGGATGGACGGGCCCGAGGTGTTCCGCAACGCGGTCAGCCGAATGGGTGAGGTCACGCTCCAGGCCGTCGCCGCCGCCGGCCTGACGCTGGAGGAGATCGACCTGTTCGTCTACCACCAGGCCAACGCGCGGATCACCCGCGCCCTCGGCGAGCGGTTGGGCCTGCCCGAGGAGCGCGTCGTGGACTGCATCGCCACTCTGGGCAACGCGTCCGCGGCCACCGTGCCCGTGGCGCTGGCGATCGCCGAGCGCGACGGGCGGCTGCGGCCGGGGGCGCGGGTGCTGATGAGCGCCTTCGGCGCGGGGTTCACCTGGGCGGGAGCCGTGGTGCATTGGGGTGGAGCGGCAGATGGCTGAGTCCGCCGGCAGCGCACTGGTGACCGGTGCCTCCCGCGGGATCGGCGCGGCCATCGCCCGCGGGCTCGCGCAGGACGGGTGGAAGGTTGGGGTCGGCTACCGCAGCGACGCCGAGGGTGCCCGGAACGTGGTCTCATCGATCGTGCGCGACGGCGGCGAGGCCATGGAGCTGCAGGGCGACGTCACCGATCCACAGGCTCCGCAGCAGCTCCTCGCCGCGCTGGAGGAGCGCTTTGGCGCCCCCGTGCTGGCGCTGGTCAACAACGCCGGCATCAGCCGGGACGACCTCACGCCCGCCCTCGGTGACGAGGATTGGGATGCCGTGCTGGCCACGAACCTCACCGCCGCCTTCCGGATGACCCGCCAGGCGCTGCGACCGATGCTCCGGGCCAGGTCTGGGCGCATCGTCAACATCTCCTCGGTGGTGGGCCTGCGCGCCAACCCCGGCCAGTCGAACTACGCTGCGGCCAAGGCCGGCCTGATCGCGCTGACGCGGAACACCGCCGTGGAGGTGGCCCGGCGCGGGATCACCTTAAACGCCGTGGCGCCGGGCTGGATCGACACCGAGATGACCGCTGGGGTGTCACGGGACCTGCTGGAGGCCGTGCCGGCCCGGCGCGCGGGAACGCCGGAGGAGGTGGCGGCTTGCGTACGCTTCCTCGTCTCGGCACAGGCAAGCTACGTGACCGGGGCCGTCCTCACCGTGGACGGCGGCCTGGCCGCATAACCACAAGACAGGAGAACGAACATGGCGACAGCAACTACCGAGCAGGTGCAGGCCCGAGTGGTCGAGGCCCTCGCGAGCTTCGGCCCCGACGAGAGCGAGATCACCCGGGAGGCGACCTTCGAGCAGCTCGACGTCGACTCGCTGGATCTGGTCGAGCTGGCTCAGATCGTCGAGGACGAGTACGGCGTCGTGCTCAAGGGCGAGGACATGAAGGAGCTGAAGACAGTTGGTGACGCCGTCGACCTGATCGCCCAGCGCGTCTCCTGAGTGAAGCGCCGGGTCCTCATCACCGGCCTGGGGGCCGTCACCCCGCTCGGGGTCGGCGCCGCGACGCTGCACGACCGCTGGGGGGCCGGCGAGTGCGGGATCATCGACGGCGCCGGGGCCTGCAGCACCTTCGCGCCCGGCGAGCACCTCTCGGTCAAGGAGGTCCGCCGCCTGGACCGCTTCTCCCAGCTGGCGATCGTCGCCTCCGGGGAGGCGGTCGCGCAGGCGGGCTGGCAAGCGGAGCTGCCCTACGATCCCCTGCGGGTCGGCTGCGTGATCGCCACCGGCATCGGGGGCATCGGGACCGTGGAGAGCACTCACGACGTGATGCGTGATCGGGGGGCCAAGATGGTCTCCCCGCTCGGCGTCCCCCAGTACATGCCCAACGCCGCGGCCGCGTCGGTGTCGATGAAGCACGGGCTGCGCGGCCAGAGCTTCGGCGTGGTCTCGGCCTGCGCCAGCGGCGGCCACGCCCTGGGGCTGGCGATGCGGATGATCCAGTACGGAGACGCTGACGCCGTCCTGGCCGGAGGCTCGGAGGCGACGCTGACCGAGTTCGCCTTCGCCTGCTTCAACGCCATGCAGGCGCTCTCACCGACCGGGACCTCCCGGCCCTTCGACGCCCGGCGCGACGGCTTCGTGATGGGCGAGGGAGCGGGCATGCTCGTGCTGGAGGAGGAGGAGGCTGCGCGTGCGCGCGGAGCCACGATCCTGGCCGAGCTGGCCGGGTACGGCTCGACCGCCGACGCCCACCACCTGACCGCGCCCGATCCCACCGGCGAGCCGGCAGCCCGCGCGATCACGCTGGCGCTGGCGGACGCCGGGATCTCCCCGGAGGAGGTCGACTATGTCAACGCCCACGGCACCTCGACGCAGCTCAACGACGCCGCCGAGACCGTGGCCCTGAAGCGCGCCCTCGGCGAGCAGCGGGCCCATCAGATCCCGGTCTCCTCCACCAAGTCGGCGATCGGCCACCTGCTGGGGGCCGCCGGCGCGGTGGAGGCCGTGGCCACCGTCAGGACGCTCCAGACGGGCACCATCGCCCCCACCGTCGGCTACGAGGTTCCCGATCCCGAGCTCGACCTCGACTACGTCCCCGACCGCTCCCGGGCGCTGCCAGCCACGGACGGACGGCCACCGGCGGCGCTCTCCAACTCGTTTGCCTTTGGCGGCCACAACGTCACCCTGGCCCTGAGGGGGGCCGGGTGAGCATCGCCGCGCTCGAGGTCATCGCCCCCTCGCAGACGCGGGAGCGGCTGGCCGGCGCGCTGCGCACGCTCGCCCCGGAGCGATCATGCTGACGGGCAAGCGGCTGCTGATCACCGGAGTGATGACTAGGGACTCGATTGCCTTCCACGCCGCCGAGCAAGCCCAACGCCACGGCGCCGAGGTGGTGCTCACGAGCTTTGGGCGGGTGCGGCGCCTGACCGAGCGTACGGCCAAGGCGCTGCCCGAGCCGGTGGAGGTGCTGGAGCTCGACGTCAACAGCGAAGACGACCTGGCGGGGCTGACGAGCGCGCTGGGCGAGCGCTGGGGCCGCCTGGACGGGGCGCTGCACGCGATCGCGTTTGCTCCGGCGGATGCTTTGGGGGGGAACTTCATGACCGCGCCGGCGCAGAGCGCGGCTGACGCGTTCCTCACCAGCGCGTTCTCGCTCAAGGCACTGGCCGGCGCCGTGGCCCCGCTGATGGAGCCCGGCGGCAGCATCGTCGGCCTGGATTTCGACGCCTCCGTGGCGTGGCCGATCTACGACTGGATGGGCGTGGCCAAGGCGGCCCTGGAGTCGGTGTCCCGGTACCTGGCGCGTGACCTCGGCCCGCGCGGCATCCGCGTGAACCTCGTCTCCGCGGGCCCGCTCAGCACGGTCGCCGCCGGCGCGATTCCCGGTTTCGGCCAGCTGGCTGACCTGTGGCGAGCCCAGGCGCCGCTGGGCTGGGACACCGGCGATCCCGCGCCGGTGGGGGCGGCGATCTGCTTCCTGCTCTCCGACCTCGCCCGCGCGATCAGCGGCGAGATCCTGCACGTCGACGGCGGCTTTCACGCGGTCGGTGCGCCGTCGAACCTGGACGCCCCGGCCTGAGCAGTGGTTCCAGATCAACCTACCCGCCCGGCGGGAGCTCGGACCAGCTCACGTTGGGTAGCCGAGAAGCGCTGGTCCTCCTGACTGCCCGATTCGGCCGATAGTAGAAGCCCATCAGAGTCCGTCTATGCGTCAAGTCAGAGTGGACGCGCGAGCTGGCCGGCCTCTGAGCCCGGCCGGCGCGGAGCGAACGCGAGACCCTACGGGCCTTCGAGAAACTGCACGCGGGCCGATTTGTGGACGCACGTGACTCTGCTGTGTCCGTTGGGATCGTTGCGCAGGCGGGCGTTTACGCTGGAGCAGCGGAAGGACTTAATCACGAGGTGGCGCGTCCGGTCCGTCGGATGGTTGAACCCGTAGTCAACGTAGGCGCTGGTCACCGAGCGGCCGCGGGCGCAAGAGGTTCTGTGCACCCTGACCTGCTGCGCAAACCCGCGCGCGAACCCTGAGGGGTGAGAGCACGAGCGGTAGCGCGTGGGCGCCGCTCCAGTCAGAGCGGGGAGTGTGGCCAGGCAGAGAGCGGCGAGCAGACCCAGCAGCCCAAGGCGTAGACCACCGGTGGTTCCGCAGGGTGACTGAGAGCGAGCAAGAAGCATGAAGAATCCCTACCGATTCTGAGCCCGTGACGGTAGCGTAACCAGGCTCCCGCTCATATTCTCCATCGGCCGAGTTCCGGCTCCGGCGGGTGCCTGGGTACTTGTCCGATGACTGACTGGCGCAGCTGCCTGCACAACCCGTCAAAGGGCGCCATGAGGGAAGGTGCTGTCGTGTTGTTCAGCCCCGGGATGAACAACACGACAGCCGACTCCAGGAACAGCGTGGTTGACGCGTTGTGCAGGCCGGGACGCCTCGCCACGGCGCGTCGTCCCCAGTCCCAACCCGGGCGGTATCAGCGGCGAGATCCTGCACGTCGACGGCGGCTTCCACGCGGTCGGTGTGCCGTCGAACCTGGACGCCGGCGCGTCGCTCACCTGAAGAGATCCTCCCCTTCGGGCCGGATCAGCGCCGCGGCCCCAGGGCCGTCCTCGCCGGTGACGTGGCGCCCGGCACCGCGGATCAGCACGACCGGCTGGCCGCCGTCCTTGCTGCGGGCGACATCGGCGGCGGCGGCGAGCTCGTCGACCGTCGCGATCCAGGTCGCCGTCAGCTGCCGGCCGTGGGCGTCGCGGTGACCGCGCCAGTCTTTCAGCGGCGTGATTCCCGCACAGCCGATGGCGAGGTCGCACTGGCCGTGGCGCCAGGCCCGGCCGAAGGAGTCGCTGATCACGACCGCGACCTGCGTTCCGGTCAACTCCCGCAGCCGCGCGCGCAGCTCCCGGGCGGAGCGGTCGGGGTCACGCGGCAATGTCACCACCGCATCGGGTCCGGGAACGTTGGAGGCGTCCACGCCCGCGTTGGCGCACACGAAGCCGTGGTGGGTCACGCAGATCAGCACGCTGCGCTCGGCGCGGAGCAGGGCGCGGCTCTGCTCCAGCACCACCTGCACGTGGCGCGGATCCTTGCCCTGCTCCCGGGCCAGTTCTGAAGCGCGGGCGCCCGGAACCACATCCGCCAGCGAGATTGTCCGTCCTTCGGCCTTGGACACCACCTTGTGCGCGACGACGAGCACATCCGCCGCTCGGAGCTCCTCGCCGGCGTAGCGCAGGGCGGCTACGATGAGCGCGGCGAGGTCCGTGCCGGCCTGCACCTGAGGGAAGGGCTCGATCGGCGTGGCGCTGATCCCCACGCTCAGACCCTCAGCGGCCGAGGCTGCGCCGGAGCTGCCCCAGGGCGCCGCGGGTGCGCGCGGCGCCGCCGTGGCGGGTGGCCAGCGCCTGCTCCAGCGCCGTGATGTCCTCTGGGGTGTCGATGTCCAGAGCCAGCGTGGGCACCGCCACCACCTCGGGCTCGACCCACCGATCCGCGGCGGTGGTGGTGTGGCGCTCGCAGCTCCCGGGCCCGAAGGCCGGCTCCAACGCGTCGGGCGGGGACAGCAGCAGCGCGTTGGTGCCAGTGCCGTGGCGGTCGGGCACGATCAGGGCACTGCGCGTGCCCGCCTGGCGCTCCACCAGCGCGTCGAGCTCACCCGGATCCAGCAGCGGGCAGTCTCCGGGTACGAGCAGCACCCGCTTGGCGCCGGCGGCCAGAGCGTGGTCGATCCCCCGCCGGGCGGCGGGGTTGTGCCCCCGGTCCTCGTCCTGCACCACCTCCATCCCGTAGCTGGCGGCGATCTGCTGGGCGGTGCGATCGCCGGTCAGCACCAGCACGTGGTCGATGGCCTGCGAGCGTCGCAGAGCCACCAGCACGTCGCACAGCATCGCCTCCACCAGCGCCTGCCGGTGACCCGGCCCCAGCTCGTGGGCCAGGCGCTGCTTGGCCGCGGCCAGGCCCTTGATCGGCAGGATCGCGAAGACGCTCATGCCCGCTCCCGGACTCCGAGCGCGAGGGCGAACTCCAGCGTCTCCTGGGCCAGGCGGCGCCGGGCCGCCGCGCTGTCCATCAGCACCGAGGTCGCCAGCACGGGCAGTCCCTCGGTCTCCTCGTCGGCGACCAGCCCGTCGATCAGACCAGCGTAGGCGGCCGCGATCCCGCCGCTGTCAAGTGGATGGCCGGCCCACTGCATGAAGGCCGCCGTCGGTCCCTTCAGGACCTGCCCGCCCACCAGGGGGCTGACGGCCACGACCGGCGCGGACGCATGCTGCAATGCCGCACGCATCCCGCGCACCCGGAGGATCGGCTCGATGGAGACCACAGGGTTCGAAGGTCCGATCACGATCGCCCGCGCGGCGGCGATCGCCTCCAGGACCGCCCCGGTGGCGGGTGCCGCGGCAGCGCCGCGGAAGTCGACCTCCTGGACCGGGCCGGCGCCCCTGGCCCGGATCATGAACTCCTGGAACGGCCACCACCGATCGTGGGCCATCACCCGCGTGCGCACCGGCATGTCGCTGGCGGGCAGCACCCTTGCACCCACCCCCAGGGCTCGGCAGATGGCGGCGTGGGCCTCGGTCAGCGTGGCGCCGGCGGCCAGGGCGCGGGCGCGGTCGATCCCGATCGCCAGGTCACGATCTCCGAGGGCGAACCACACCTCGCTACCCAGCTCCCGCAGCCCGTCCATGACCGAGAAGGTGTCGCCGGCCAGGCCCCAGCCGCGCGCATCGATCCGGTCGGCCAGCCAGAAGGTCACGAGGTCGGGGTCGGGCGAGACGTAGGCCCCGTAGATCTCGACGTCGTCGCCGACGTTGGCCACCACGGCCAGGTCCTCGGCTCCGGTGACCTCGAGCATCCCGCGTGCGAGCTTTGCCCCGCCGGTTCCGCCGGCGAGTACCACGACGGGGCCGGTCAAGCGCTCGGGAGGCCGGTGATCCGGATGCCGGCGCGGGTCTTGTTGCGGATGTTGATCGAGATCAAGAGCGGCGTCATGCCCTCGACGATCCGGGCCATCTCCAGCGGCCCGCAGTCGACGCTGCGCAGTCCCTCGATCCGTTCCACGAGCTCGCCCACCTGCGCCTTGTCGGCTCGCTTGTCGCCGCACAGCAGCACGTCCTCGTCGAGCTGATGCTCCAGGTCGCTCAGCAGCGCGGCACTGACGGTGTGAAAGGCCGACACCACCGTGACCCCGGGGGGGACCATCTCCTGGGCCTGCTGGGCTGCGGAGCCCTGCGGCACGCCGAGCAGGCGCGTGGCCTTGCCGCTCACCGCCGCCGCCAGGGGAACGGTCGCGTCGACCAGCAGCTGGCCCTCCGAGAGCGCATTCCTGAGGTTGGTGAGCGTCTCTGACTGGCTTCGAAACGGCACGCTGAGGATCACGATCTCAGCCTCACGCACCGCCTCGGCGTTCTCGGCCGCGCTGAAGCGGCCCTCGGGAACCGACTGCGCCGCTCGCTGCGAGGCCTGCACTGCCCGCGCCCCGTCCCGGGAGCCGATCACGATCGGTACGCCCGCCCGCGCAAGGCGCTGGGCCAGGCCGAAGCCCAGCGCTCCGGTGCCGCCGACGATGCACACAGGGCTGCTCACGGCGGTGAGTGTATGGGCCTCGGCCGTCAGCTAGGCTGCCGCCCCGGTGCTCTGGGCGGCCGCGATGCGCGCACGATGAGCCGCTTGCGGGCGGCGATCCTCCTGCTGTCGCTGGCCGCGCTCGGGGTGGCTCCGGCACTCGGCCAGGGCAGCCTGACGCGGCCGCTGTCGGTGACTAGCGCGTCGGTCTCTCAGGAGGGCCAGCAGCTGGTCTGGACGGTGCAGCTGGGCTCACGCTTCTCCAGCGCCGGCCTGCGGCACGACCACCGCGGGCTCTGCCTGGTGCTGGAGCGCGCTCGCGGGGATGCCGTCCGAGGCGTGGTCTGCCTCGTGCCGAGCCGGCGGGGATCGGGAACCCGGCTGGCCTACTCTCGGGTGACCGTAAGCGGACGCGGTCGCGCCCGTCCGCTCGCCGCCGAGATCTCCCGCACGAGCGCCCGTGAGCTGACCGCGCGATTCCTGCCCGGGGCAGTAGGCCTCGGCTACCGGCCGATGCGCTGGCACGTGCTGAGCAGCCTCCGCACCGCCGGCTGCGCCGTTGCCTCCCATACGGCCGGATGCTCGCTGTGGTTTCCCGGCCGTCCGCGCCTGACTCGGCTCCGGGCGCCGCAGCCGGCCGGCTGCGTCCCCGCCGGGCCCTCGTACGTCACCAACGGCTCTCGCACTGAGCGCGTCGTGGCGCTGAGCTTCGACGACGGGCCCTGGCCGGACACCCCGCGGTTCCTGGATCTACTGGAGCGCGAGCACGTTCCCGCGACCTTCTTTCAGATTGGGAGGCAGGTCTCGCCCTTCGGCCGCGCAGTCGATCGCCGGATTCTCGCCGACGGCGACGTCATCGGCGACCACACCTTCGATCACGCCGACGTCGCCAGGGCGGGGCAGTTCGCGGCCCGGGAGCTCGCGTCCACGCGGGCGGCGATCGTGCGGCTGACCGGCTACACGCCGTGCCTGTTCCGGGCTCCGGGAGGCGCCGTCAGCCCGGCGCTGATCGCCGAGGCTCGCGCGCTGGGCTTTCTCACCATCGGCTGGGACGTCGACCCGCGCGACTGGTCGCGCCCCGGAACCGGCTCGATCCTGCACACGGTCACCGGCAACGTCCGCAACGGCTCGATCGTGATCCAGCACGACGGCGGTGGCGATCGCTCGCAGACGCTGGCGGCACTACCCGGCGAGATCCACACGCTGCGGGCCCGCGGCTTCCGGTTCGTCACGGTCCCGGAGCTGCTCGGGCTCCGCGTGATCTATAAGTAGGCGATGGCCAGTCCCTTCCCCCAGCGGGTGCGGATCCGTGAGGTGGGCCCGCGCGACGGCTTCCAGAACGAGCCCGAGGTGATCCCGACCGGGGAGAAGGTGCGCCTGATAGAGCTGCTCGGAGCCAGCGGCCTGGAGCGCCTGGAGGTCACGAGCTTCGTCCGCGCCGACGTGATCCCGCAGCTGGCCGACGCCGAGGAGGTGCTGGCGGCGGTGCGGCTGCCGGAGTCGGTCTCGGTGAGCGTGCTGGTGCCCAACGAGCGTGGCCTGGAGCGCGCCCTGGCCCACCGCGATCGCTTCCACGAGATCAATGGCTTCCTGTCGGCCTCGGAGACCCACAACCGCCGCAACGTCGGCCGCTCGGTGTCCGATTCGCTCGCCGGCTTGGCCGGCACGTTTGCGCGCGCCCGCGCCGAGGGGCTGCGCTGCGAGGGCGTGATCTCGACGTCCTTCGGCTGTCCCTACGAGGGAGCGGTGCCGGTGCAGCGGGTGCTCGCGATCGCCGGTGAGCTGATCGCCGCCGGAGCCCAGGAGGTGGGGTTCGGCGACACCACCGGCATGGCCAATCCCGCCGCCGTCCAGCGCTTCTTCGACGCCGCGGCAGCGCAGCTGGAGCACGGCGTCGAGCTGACCGCGCACTTCCACAACACCCGCGGCCAGGGCCTGGCCAACGTGGTGGCCGCGCTGGGGTGCGGGATAGAGAGCTTCGAGTGCAGCTTCGGCGAGCTGGGCGGCTGCCCAGTGCCCGCCGGGGCCACCGGCAACATCGCCACCGAGGATCTCGTCTCGATGCTCCACGAGATGGGGATCGAGACGGGGGTCGACCTTCAGGCGCTGCTGGCCGCCGCCGTGGCGGCGCAGGACGTGCTGGGACGGCGGTTGGGCAGCCAGGTCCTCTCGGCCGGACCGGTGGCCTGGAGCTGATCGACCGGTGAGCGGGATCGATCGCCAGGAGGTCTGGCGCGCTGCGGCGGAGCGTGCCGTGTCCGGTGGCCCCGAGCGCCACCGGCTCAAGGCCGCCGAGCAGGGCAAGCTGCCCGTGCGCGAGCGGGTAGCCCGGCTGCTCGACGAGGACTCCTTTCCAGAGGACGGGCTCCTGGCCGGCAGCGAAGAGGAGGGCCTGGGTGCCGAGGGGGTGCTCACGGGCATGGGCACGATCGCCGGCGCCCCGGTGGCGGTGATGGCCAACGACCCTACCGTCAAGGCCGGATCCTGGGCGTCGCGCACGGTCGAGAAGATCCTGCGCATCCAGGAGCGCGCCCTGGCGCTGCGAGCGCCGATCGTCTACCTGGTCGACTCCGCGGGCGGCGTTCTGCGACATCGTGGTCATGCGCGAGGGCAACGCGTCGATGTATCTCGGCTCTCCGCGGATGGCCGAAATGGTGATCGGGGAGAAGGTCTCCCTGGAGGAGATGGGCAGTGCCCGGATGCACACCTCGCGCAGCGGCTGCGGCCACGCGCTGGTGGCCAGCGACGAGGATCGAGCTCGCCCAGCGGTACCTCAGCTTCTTCGGCTCGAACTTCGAGCAGCCGCCGCCGGTGGCGCTGCCACTGGAGCCGGCCGTCTCGGATCCGATCGGGGAGCTGATTCCGGCCGACGAGAACAAGCCCTTCGACATGCGCCAGCTGATCGAGCGCCTAGTCAACGCCGGCTCGCTGCTGGAGATCCACGCCCGCTGGGCGCGCGAGGTGGTCGTCGCCTACGGCTGGTTGAACGGCCAGGCCGTGGGCATCGTGGCCAACCAGCCGAAGGTCAAGGGCGGCGTCCTGTTCGTCGACTCCTCTGACAAGTGCGCGCGCTTCATCGCCACCTGCAACGCCTTCAATGTCCCGCTGCTGTTCCTCGCCGACGTGCCCGGGTTCATGATCGGCACGCAGGTGGAGCGGGAGGGGATCATCCGCCACGGCGCCAAGATGATCAGCGCCGTCTCCGAGGCCACGGTGCCGAAGATCTCCGTGATCGTGCGCAAGGCCTACGGCGCAAGGCCTACGGCGCGGGGCTCTACGCGATGGCGGGGCCGGCCTTCGATCCCGACTCCTGCCTGGCGCTGCCCAGCGCCTCGATCGCGGTCATGGGGCCGCAGGCGGCGGTCAACGCCGTGTACCTCAACCAGCTCCAGGCGATTGAGGATCCGCAGGAGCGCGCCGCTGCGACCGAGCGGCTGCGCGCGTGCCTACGCGGCCGACATCGACGTCCTGCACTTGGCCTCCGAGCTGGTCGTCAATGCGGTGATCGAGCCCGAGCGACTGCGCCCGGAGCTGATCCGGCGCTTCGCCCTGGCAGCCGGCAAGGAGCGTCAGTGGCCGGCCAAGCGGGGATCCGTCACACCGGTGTAGCGGCCCCGGAGACCGTTGGCTGCCCCGCGGGCGCGGGCGCCGCGGCGTGGCTCCGTGCCGCGGCGCGCTCAGCCAGGTGGTCGTCGAGCTCGTCCACCAGCAGTAGCGCGAACTGCACCACCCGGTCGATGCTGGCCGCATCGACACGCTCGGGCGTGTCGGCCTCGGTGTGCGAGTCCGGTACGAGGCCGCGGCGGTCCAGGGCGCCGATGGCCAGCGTCGGGATCCGCCGCAGCTGCGCGGGCCGGGCCGGCGAGCCGCCTCGCGTGCGAACCGGCGCGGCCTGCAGCCGTGGTGCCTGCGCCGCGGCCCCGGCCGCCAGGCGGCGCAGCTGGGGGAAGTAGCGCAACGGCAGCATCTGCCCGTCGCTGATCCACCAGCGGGGGGTCCCCGACCCCGCGGCACAGATCCCCAGGACGATCGTGTTGAACCCGCACCGCTCACGCCGGCGAGCCCGCAGATATCGCCGCAGCCCGATCCCGTTGCCGTCGCCGGCGCCCTGCAGCACGATCTCCACCTCGGTGGCGCCCGGCGGTCCGGCGGTGAGCGCTGCCGCCAGCGCCACCGCCGCGGCGACCCCGCTGGCGTTGTCGCCGGCAGCCGGCCCGAACTCGGCGGTCCCGTGCTCCAGCAGCAGCGCCGCCGCAAGCACCAGGGCCACGGTGGGCAGCAGCTGGGCGAGCCCGAGGAGGGTGCCGGTGCTGCCGCGGCTGCGGGCCACGGCCGTTGCTAGGGCCCACACCAGCATCACGATCAGCCAACCCAGCCAGCCGGGGGAGAGTCCGCCGCTGACACGGCGCAGCGCCGCCGCCGGTCGCCGCAGTCGTGGGCGGTGGATCAGACCGGTCCGGCCCGCATCGAGGTTGGCGGTGATGACCAGGCGTACCGGTCCCGGTGCAGGACGGCCGGATCGTGCCTCAGCGGCGTCCGGACCAGAGGCTCGCCCCGGCGGCGCGGAGACGACGTTCTGGCTGGCTCGCTCGCGGGTCAGGCGCCGCCCGGGGGAGATGCCCAGCAGGCTGTCGGCGACCACGCACACCGCCGCCACCAGGATCAGCACCCCACCGAGCCGATGCGAGCCCACCGAGATCAGGCTGCCGGCGAGGCCCAGGGCTGCGTGCCAGGCGTGCGCCAGCGCCCAGTTGGGCCGGCACCAGAACGTCTCCAGGCGCACAGCGCGACCGCTCCGGCGCAACTCGCCGGCCAGCCACCGGGCCGCGCGGCGCTCGGCGTCGGTTCCGGCGCCTCGGGCGGGGAAGCGCGCCAGCCCGGAGATCGTCTGCATGGCGGCCATCGCCCGCCGGATGATCCCAGGGCAGGTCCGTGCTCGGAGCCGATCATTCCCGGGGCGCGTCTGCGACCGGAGCCGCTATCCGGTAGAACCGAGGGCGATGGCTCGCCCCGAGGAAGCCGAGCTGCTGGCGCTCGCCGAGGATGCGGCGGCGGCCGCCGCCAGCGAGCTGAGGTCCCGCTTCGGCGGCGGGGCGCAGGGCGTGAGGTCCAAGAGCAGCCCCACCGATCTCGTCTCCGACGCCGATGTCGCCGCCGAAGCGGCGATCCGCAGCGTGATCTCGGCCGCCTATCCCGACGACGCGATCATCGGCGAGGAGGGAGGGGAGACGGGCGCGGGCGAGCGGCGCTGGGTCGTCGACCCGCTCGACGGCACCATCAACTTCCTCTTCGGCATCCCGATGTTCGCCGTCAGCATCGCCTGCGAGGACCCGGACGGGACACTGGCGGCGATCGTCCTGGATCCGGTGCGCGAGGAGCGCTTCTCCGCCACCCGCTCCGGCCGGGCAGCGCTGAACGGCGAACCGATCGAGGCCTCGCAGCGGGACGAGCTCGCTTCGGCGCTGGTGGCCACAGGCTTCGCCTACGAGGCCTCCGTTCGGGCGCGGCAGGCTCAGGTGGTGAGCCGGGTGCTGCCGCGTGTCCGGGACATCCGGCGGGCCGGAGCGGCCGCGCTCGACCTCTGCTGGTGCGCGTGCGGACGCTATGACGCCTACTACGAGCGGGGAGTGCACTCCTGGGATGTCGCGGCGGGAACGCTCATCGCGCAGCGCGCCGGACTGGCGGTGCGCCAACTGGAAGCCGCCGGTGATGACCCGGAGGGGCTGGTGGCGGCGCCGCCGGCAATCGTTCAGGAGCTGACCCGGCTGGTGGGCGGCACCGGCCGCGGTGGCGCCTAAACTCGGCCCCCGCGCGGCGGTGGTGGAACGGTAGACACGATGCCCTCAAAAGGCATTGTCCTTCGGGACGTGTGGGTTCGAATCCCACCCGCCGTATAGACGTCCCGGCCGTCTGTGGGGCTAGGCCGTCGCCGGCTCGGCACCGGAGGACTCGCTGCGTTCGCCGCTGCGCTCCTCTTTGCGATCCTCGCCCGCTTCTCCTTGAGAGTTCCGCCGCGGCCCCAGCCCCGGCGTCGCTCGGCCTCCTCCTCGGGCACTTCCTGCTCCACGTTCCAACCCTGCGAGAAGCCGTGCAGGGAGAAGAAGATGAGCAGCGCCTGCACGGGCACGATCAGCAGCGTTATCTGGCCGAGCATGTCCGGGGAGAGGCCCTTGCCGCCGAACATCATCTGGGTGGCGCCGTAGCCGGCGTGGGCGCGATCGAACCAGCTCGTACCCGACGTGCCGGTGCCCGCGATCAGGGCGACGATCAGCATCAGGATCGCCAGGGCCGCCGCCATCGGCAGCAGACCGCGGTTCCAGCGTCGCAGATAGAACGCCAGCACCAGGTAGACGAAGATCAACAGGAAGTTGACTGGACGCAGGCCCTCGAGCTTCTTCCAGCCCCCGACCGTCACGATCGCCATCAGCACTGCCGAAATCACCAGCAGCAGCATCACGATCGCCTTGGTCACCTTGCTCGAGGCCTTTTCCCGGTTGGGGAAGATCACCGTGTAACCGGGGCGCAGGTTCCGAGTCGGAGCCATGTTGTGGACCATACAATCTGCGGTCGTTGTGCGCAGCAGTTTCTTGCGGGCGTGGCGGAATTGGTCTACGCGCCGGCTTTAGGTGCCGGTGGGCGCAAGCCCTTGGGGGTTCGAGTCCCTCCGCCCGTATCGCTCATGGTCAGCCCCCAGCGTGAGCGGTACCATTGACGACCGCCCAGGGGAGTGAGCTAACGGTTATGCGCCCGGTCTCCAAAACCGTGAATCCGGGTTCGAATCCCGGCTCCCCTGCTTCACGACGCCCGCGAAATCACCGATGCGATCCCACACCGTCTACCGCACGTTCCAAACCGAGCATCGTCGCGAGTTCGTCCGCATCACCGACGATGTCGCCGACGCGGTGCGCGAGGCCGGGATCTGCGAGGGAATGGCGCTCGTGTGCGCGATGCACATCACCGCCGGAGTTTGGATCAACGACGACGAGCCGGGGATCCAAGCCGACGCCCTGGAGTGGCTCGACAAGCTGGCGCCGCCGAGCTGGAAGGAGCCCGACGGCGAGGTGGCCCGGGAGTTGCTCCCCAGCCCCGGCGACTACCGCCACCACCGCGGCGGCGAGGACAACGGCGACGCCCACCTGAAGAACCTGCTCGTCCACCACCAGGTGATCGTCCCCGTCACCGAGGCAGAGCTGGACCTCGGCCCCTGGCAGCAGATCTTCTACTGCGAGTTCGACGGGGGCCGGCCCAAGCGCCTGGTGATCAAGGTGCTGGGGGAGTAGCGGCGGGCTACCATCTGCTCTCCCGCGGGCGAAGTGTTGTGGTTGCACAGAAGCCTTCCAAGCTTCTAGGGCGGGTTCGATTCCCGTCGCCCGCTCTCCCCGCTCAGAGCACCGCCGAGAGCCATTCCCGGGCGGCTTGCGCCACAGCGTTGAGATCGCCCTTGAGGCCGTGGTCGCCGCGCACCGTGACCACCTGCCGGTGGGGTGCCGGTGCCGGCATCCCGAAGGGATCGGTGGCTCCCTGTACCACCAGCGTCGGGACCGAGACCGAATCCAGCTCGGCGAGGCGGCTGGGGGCCGGCGTGCCGTCGCGTCGCCGGCGGGTGGGTTGCAGCGGGAAAGCCAGGCACAGCACCGCGTCGGCGCGGAGCGCCGAGGCCGTGCGGCAGGCCACCCGCGCGCCGGAGGATCGGCCGCCGAGGACCAGGCGCGATCCGCCCGGCTGGCGCTCGCGCAGGGTGGCGACGGCTGCGATCCAGGCCTCGTCGAGCTTGCCCGCGGGTGCGGGTGAGCGGCGACCGGCGACGCGATAGGGCTGCTCGAGCAGTACCACCGTCAGAGCGAGGGAGGTCGCGACCGCTGACACCGCTCACCTGGGCTCGCGCGGGACCCTGCGGCGTCGGCAGCTCCAGCACCTTCGCGGCGTCGCCGGCCGGCGACGCCGCGACGGTCCCCATCGGGAGGATCACCCGCCGGCGGGGGCGCCGGTTCGCTGGGCCTTGTGGGCGCGCTTGGCGGCCTGGTAGTCCGCCAGCGCCTGCGCTGAATCGACATCCCCGAGCGTCGGGTGCCCGGGCACGAGCTCCCGCGCCACCGCCACCGAAAAGCGATTGGCGAGCACCGCCGCCAGCGACTTGATCTTCATCTCGCCGAAGCCCGGCAGCGCCGCCAGGTTGGCCCGTAGCTCAGCGGCGTCGGCGGCGTCCGTCCACACCCGCCCCGCCTCACCGTCGTAGCGGTCGCGGATGTGCACGGCGAGCTCGTGCACGCGCCCCGCCATCGCGCCGGGAAAGCGGTGGATCGCCGGACGCTCCCGGAACAGCGGCTCCAGATCGGCGCTGGCCACTGCCGCGACGTCCAGCGAACCGAGACGCTCGCGCAGCACGAGCGGTCCCGCGAACGCCTTCTGCACGGTGACCTGCTGGTCGAGCACGAACCCGATCAGCAGCGCCATCGGCTCGGCGGCGATCAGCCGGTTGGCCTCCGCGGAGTCGGTGAAGTGCAGCAGCGCTGGCACGGCTCTCATCCTGCCACGGCCGTCCAGCGGGCTCAGCCGGCCGACGGCGCCGGCGCTCGACGCTCCAGCTCCCGGCGCACGAGCGGCACCACCTCGGTCCCGAACAGCTCGATCGAGCGCAGTACGTCCTGATGCGCCACCGCTCCGACGCTCATCTGAGCCAGGTACCGGTCATGTCCGAAGAGCTCGTGTTCGACCAGGATCTTCTCCGCGATCTGCTCCGGGGAACCGACGGCCAGCGCCCCACGAGGCGAGCGCAGCGTCTCGTACTCCGGACGCCCCGAGGGAGGCCAACCTCGTTCACGGCCGATGCGGTTCATCATTGCCAGGTACGGCGCGGCGAACGCGGCGTCGGCCCGTGCACTGATCTCAGCGGCAAAGGCGTGAGTGTTGATCGCGAGCTTCAGCTCCGCGGGATCGTGACCGGCCGCGGCACCGGCGCGCCGGTACAGGTCGATCAGGGGCACGAACCGCTCCGGCTGACCCCCGATGATCGCCACCACCAGCGGCAGCCCAGCGTGCCGGCGCGCACGGCCGATCCCGGCGTGCCGCCGATCGCGATCCAGACCGGAAGCGGATCCTGGATCGGGCGGGGCCACACCACCGCGTCCCGCAGCGCCGCCCGATGGCGTCCTTCCCAGCTCACGCGCTCCTCCGGGCGGATCTCCAGCAGCAGCTGAAGCTTCTCGGCGAACTGCTGGAAGACGCGCACCGGATCGTCGGAGCTGAGCACGGTCACGGCGCTGGAGAGGCGGATGCGCTCGGTTCGGGCGGCGATCGCGGCCAGCAGCACCGCCGGCGCGGAGACCGAGAAGTCGAAATGTGGCGCTCCCCCACGGCGAACACGTCGAGGCCCAGCTGGTCGGCCAGCTCGGCCTCCTCCTCCAGCTCGCGGGTCCGTTGCTGCGCCGACACGCCGGAGGTGAGATCCCCGAACGTTGCCAAGCCGAGCTGCATGAGAGAAGATCGTAGCAGTAGTTGTCCACACAACTACCAGGACGCGGTTGCGTCCGGGGCGGCGGGTAGTACTTCTGATCGGTCCGCGGCGAGAGCGAGGAGCCTGAGGATGCACGAGGTGTTGATCTTGGCGGTTAAAGGCCTTGCCGGAGGGCTGCTGGTCGTCGCCTTTGCGCTGCTCTCGCAGGGGCTCTCACCCAAGCGCTTCGCGGGCCTCTTCAGCGCCGCCCCGGCGGTCGCGATCGCGGGCCTGTCGGTGGTGCTGCTCGACAAGGGCGTTCACGACGCCCACGAGAACGCGACCGGCATGATCGCCGGGGGGGTGGGGATGGTGGCCTACGCGACGCTGGTGGCGCGGCTGCTGCGCCGGCGGCGCGCGAGCGCGGCGACGGCGCTGGCCCTCGGCGCCTGGACGGCGGTGGCGGCGCTGGTGGCGCTGCCGCTCCTGCTCTCATGAGCTCCGAGGCGCCAGAGCCCTCGATCCGGGACCGGCTGACCGAGCGCCCGTCTCTGCAGGCAGGCCAGATCCGGGAGGTCAGGCCCAAGGACCTGGCGCTGCGCTTCGCCGCCGGTGCGCTGACATCTGTCGTCGCGGGGCTCGTTACGCTCGCCTTCGGCGCCAAGGTCGGGGGGATCTTGCTGGCGTTTCCGGCGATCCTGGCCGCCAGCCTGACGCTGATCGAAAAGGAGGACGATGTCGCCCAGGCGCGCGAGGACTCGCACGGCGCCGTACTCGGCGGCGTTGCGCTGATCGCCTTCGCGGTGCTCGCCACGCTGACGCTGACCTCGGTTGCGCCGGCGCTGGCGCTGGCACTGGCCACGCTCGCCTGGGTGGTCGTGGCGGTCGGCGGCTACTTCGCGCTGTGGTGGCGCAAGCAGGCGCCCGTGCAGGATCACCGCCGCGGTTAGTGCCGATCGTCGCAGGGTAGAGACGCACGGGAAACTCAAACCGGGGCGAGAAGGGGAGAACATGCCACTTATGCGCAGAGGCGAACGGCGACGGGCCGCCGAGGAGGACGTGGCCGAGGGTCGCGGCGGCGGGGGCGCGGGACGCGGCCGGATGGCGGGTGCCCGGGGCGCGGGACGCGGCCGGATGGCGGGTGCCCGGGGCGCGTCGGCCGTAGGCTCGGTGATGCTGCTGATCGCCCGGCTCGTTCGCCTAATCGTCGGCATCATCGTCGCGCTGATCGTGGCCGGGATCCTGCTGAAGGTGCTGAGCGCCAACATGAGCAACTCGATCGTCAAGGACATCCACGACGTCGCCAAGTTCTTCGTCGGCCCGTTCAACGACATCTTCAAGGTCAAGAACCCCAAGACCTCGATCGCGGTCAACTGGGGCTTGGCGGCGCTCGTTTACCTGGTCGTCGGCGGTTTCATCGCCAGCCTCATCGCTCGGGCCGCACCCGAGGGGGTCTCGCCGCGCGAGCGGGTCTGAGCGAGCGCGTGGACGAGGAGCTGACACGCCGGGCGGCGCTGCAGCGGGCCGCCCTACTGGGTGCGGCATCGCTGACGGTCCCCGCGCTGGCCCGCGCGGAGGCGCGGCGACAGACCTCCTCGGCGCGGATCGCGGAGCTCGCGGTGGGCGAGGTCTCAGGCGAGACGGCGCCGCTGCGGGCCCCGCGTCGCTTCAGTCTGGTTGGCGTGCAATGGGATCGCGCCGGTGCCGGCGAGCGTCCACGGGTCGAGCTGCGCACGCGGGAGCGCACGGGTCCGTGGAGTCGCTGGGGGCTGGCCTCGGCTTGCGGTCACGAGCCGGACGGCGCAAGTCCCCAGGCGGTCGCCTTCGGCGAGGCGGTGTGGAGCGGTCCCGCCGATCTCGTGCAGCTGCGCAGCGACCGTCCGCTCCGGGGTGTGCGCGTCCACTTCGTGAGCGCTGACGTGGTGCCCACGGCTGGGGTTGCGTCGGCCTTCCCGCTGGCCGGTCCGGTGCTCGACGCCGGTGGCGGTCAACCGCCGATCATCGCGCGGGAGGCCTGGGCCCACCACCACGCGCCGCCCGCGGTCAGGCCCGGCTACGGGACCGTGAACCTCGCCTTTGTGCACCACACCGAGAACCTCAACGGCTACGGACCCGCCGCGGTCCCGGCGATGCTGCTGGCGATCTTCGACTTCCATCGCTATGTCCGGGGCTGGAACGACATCGGATACAACTTCGTGATCGACGCCTTCGGGCGGATCTGGGAGGGCCGCCAGGGCGGCATCGACGAAGCTGTGGTGGGCGCGCAGGCGGGTGGCTACAACAAGGTCTCCACCGGCGTGGCGATGCTCGGAAGCTTCGTTTCGGTGCTTCCACCGCGGCCGGCGCTGAACGCGCTGGAACGGCTGCTGGCCTGGAAGCTCTCCCTGCATGGTGTCCCCAACCGGGGTCACGTGAGGGTCGAGGTCGATCCCGCCGATGCCTTCTACACGCCCTTCGCCCCCGGTGCCCGGGTGTCGCTGCCACGGATCGCCGGCCACCGGGACGGCGACTCGACCGACTGCCCCGGGGGCGCCCTCTACCGTGCGCTCCCCTCGATCCGCAGCCGCGTCTCGCGCCTCGCCGGCCCGCTCGCGCAGCTGTCGCTGCGCGCCTCGGCCCAGCCCGCCGTCGCCGGTGCGGTAGCGGTGGCGGGGCGGTTGCGCCTAGGCGCCGGTGAAGCCTCCGCCGGCGCCCCGATCGAGATCCAGCAGCTCGGTGCCGGTGGGGCCAAGACGGTCGCCACGGCGACGACGAGCTCCGCCGGGGCATGGTCGGCGCGCGTCCCGCTTCTGCACAACAGCCACCTGCGCGCGCTGCACCGCTCCCGTCCCGCCGCCGTCTCGGCGCTGGTCGGCGTTGCGGTGGCGCCGGCCGTGAGCCTCGCACTCATCCCCGGTGCGCCGCTGCGCGTGACGGGAGCGATCCTCCCCGCCAAGCCGCGGGTCACGATCGAGGTGTACCGCGGTGCCGGCAGCGCGCAGCAGCTCGTGGCCAGCCTTCGTCCGAGTGTGCGGGGCGGCAGGTTCCTGGCCGAGCTTCCCCTCCGGCGCTCCGGTCGCTACACCGTGCGGGCCCGCACCGTCGCCGACGCCGCCAACGCGGCGGGGGCCTCCGCGCCGCTGCTGCTCACCGTCTGACGCAGCCGCCGAGGCGACGCAGCCGCGCCCGGTAGATCTGCATGTCATGGCGGACGAAGTCGCCGTGGGTCTGCGTTCGCAGCGAACGCACGTCCTCGTGGTGGTAGGGGCTGGACAGGCTCTCGTTGTGCCCGATCACGTTGCCGACCGGCATCTGCAAGCGGCAGCGCAGCCATTGCACCAGACGCAGGCTGGCGGAGATCTGCTGCCCGTCTCCGAGCACCTGGGCATCGCTGTAGCCGACGTGCTCTATGCCGATCGCCGTCCAGTTGAGGCCCACGGTGTGGCGGCAGATCGTCCTGACCGAGACGAGCTGGTGGATCGTCCCGCGGGCGTCTATGACGAAGTGGGCGCAGGTCGCCGGGAGCTCGTGCAGCTCGGAGTCCGGCACGTCGTCGGCGAAGGTGTTGATGGTCGAGCTGAGGCTGGCGTCGGTGTAGTGGATCACGATCACGTGCGGGTGGATCAGCCGCCACGCCGGTGTCATGAAGCTGCCGTAGTGGCGACGCACGTACGCGACGGTCTGCGCCTTGCGCACGCGGCCGAAGGGGATCGGCTCCCAGGAGATACGCGGCTGCCGCGGGCCGGCGCCAGTGGGGTGTGCGGTGGTGGGGGCGGGGCGGGTCGCCATCGCCGTCCCGGGGTTGACGATATGCCTGTGCTCCAGACCGCCGCCCGGCACCGCCACCAGCGTGACGATGACAGCGGCCAGGGCCAGCGACGAGCTCCCTCCCATCAGCTGCACGCGGGCCCGGCTCACCTCTCCAGCCTAGACTGTCCGGTGGCCGCGTCGACGGAGCTCGGGCGTTGCCGATAGCCAGCCGACCGCCAGCACGATCGCCCTGCCCACGGTGACGACGATCAGCGACGAGCGCAGCGACACCGTGAGAAAGCGGTAGCGCACCCACGCGATCACGAACAGCTCGATTCGCGACCACCACCCCGGCCACCACCAGCGCCTTGTTCTACATCGGAGATCACGAACGGCAGGGAGTGGGAATCCTCTGGAGACCGGACTGTCTGGGAGGTTGCGGTTCAGTGATGGGCTGACGGGTGCGCCGCGGTGAGGTCAGGCTGACCGACCTCGACCCAGCGCGCAGCAGTGAAGCGTCTAAGCTCTTATGGAGGTCCGGGTGTCAAGGGTTAAGCACCGGATGCCCGCGCTGGTGGCGGGCATCGTGTCGGCTGGAGGGGCGGCAGGTCTGGCTGGTGCGCGACGCGCGGTCAGACTCTTATGCGCGGGTGCACGGGTTGGCTACCGTCTCCGCAGGACCGGTTTTCGTCGTGAGAGCCCGGCTGTCTAAGATCGAGCGTGGCCCGGAGGGGGCTGCTCATGCTTAGATCGCGGATGCTCTCGCGCGTGGTGGCCAGATGGGTCCTGCCGCCTCTGCAGCCGACGTGGTGCTTGGTGGGTCAGTTGGCGTTACCGAGTGCCCAGCAGAAGCCGGCGAGCTCGCGGGCGACGGCGACCGCGACGATCGTGCGGCGCTTGCCGCGCTGAGTGTCGAGTCGCTGCCAGACCTGGTGTAGCCGGCGCTGCGCTTGCCATGAGAT
>JAABUJ010000620.1_pt1 | contig 65908 bp, 40 predicted proteins | sample 5559131 | NCBI WGS metagenome assembly JAABUJ01 (sample SAMN10711875, study PRJNA513366) | rock metagenome | isolation source: Antarctica rocks | place: Antarctica: Victoria Land, Mt New Zealand nord | collected 2016-01-07 | reverse complement strand
CACAGCATGCAGAAGTGACGAAGGTTTGTCTAAATTATCTATCTAACTATATCGGTAAGACCCTAACCTGATATGTGACTTGATCCTCGGTTACAACTGTTGTAAGCGAGGATCAAGTCCTACCCCCCTGTGACTGCCCGAAACGGTTGCCTCTAGCCTGATTAAGGACTTGTCTGAGGACTTGTTTTTGTGGCAAAACCTCCCTAGTGTTCATCTATCTGTCTCTACTTCGTATTCCCTTCACGAATACTCAGAAGGAGAACCGATTACACATCCTCGACTGGCCAGCTCTGATGGCCTCGAATCTCCCCTGTAAGCATGTGCATCTGGTCCGTGCCGTATGGCAAACGTTCTTAGACTGACTATGGCTTTGCGACATCCAGATGCTGCCGATGCTGAAAGGTTAGCCAACCTCATCTTCACAAAAGTCGTCCGAATACGACCGTCTATACCCGTGGCCGTATGCGTCTCAAGTGTAGCTGTTGACTAGATCCCTGTCTCTACAGCCCACTCAAGCCAGCCGAGCTCCAGGTTCTTAGGGCACAGTATGAGAAAGAAGGCGAGTATGTCGGGGTACAAACAAAGTTCAACTACGCATGGGTACGGAAATCATGGCCTTCACCTTCCCCTCATGTCTATTCAGGAGTTCCTAAGTTGGTGCTAATGTTAGAGCAGGGTTTAATCAAATCGTCCGCTCGCAACGAACAACAAGAAGGCGTCCGTCTGCTATCCGAGATCTTCCGGACATCCCCCGAGCGCCGGCGCGAGTGTCTCTACTACCTGGCCCTGGGAAATTATAAGCTAGGTAACTACGCAGAAGCAAGGCGGTATAACGATCTGTTGATCGATCATGAACCCGGGAACCTGCAAGCGGGTAGCCTGAGGGGACTGATTGATGACAAAGTCGCGAAAGAAGGGCTCATGGGAGTTGCGATATTGAGCGGGGTTGCCATCGCGGCGGGCGTGGTGGGAGGAATGCTCTTTAAAGGGGCGAGGAGGCGGTAGAGGCAAGGTAGATATGAGATCAGCTGGTTTCTTGCAATCGCTGTCGGTACTTGGCCATCGACTGGGAGATGCTCCACGGAGTAAACAGGGTTGTCATTTGGGCATCTAAGTGAAATGTCTGCCTTATGATATTATACGTATTTTGACGAATGGTTGAGACTATCTTGTACACCGAGTAAGTCACCATATATGTAAGGTTAGAAGCAGGGTGTCTAGAGCATTGAAGATGAGAAACAACCCAAGGCGATAAACCTGCATGTAGTATTGATACCACACTGAACACCTTACGACTTATTATCTGTTCGAGATAAACTGTAGCACATAAGTTATAGGTATGTTCAGGTGTAACCTTTCCAGTTTCGCCCGTCAGCATCTCCAATGAGCGACGTCATTTGACAAAGCTGAACACCAAACTTTGACACACCCGTCTTTGTACACAAGGCTACCTATTCACTTCTTGCCACTTAAACTGATCTTTACTAATATATCCTCGCGTTCGCCTACTGACCGTAAATCACCTGTACCAACATCAACGTGTCAACAGCTCTCCGCCCCCGTCAGGTTGCACTTGTCAAGGGCAAACGCACGAGGCGAATGACCAAAAACTTATCAATAACGCAGCTGCGCCACCAGGGATCGGCAACAACCGGATCGTCAGCCTTTTGGTTGACTCTTCTTCCGTCGCGATCTCTTACTTGCTACATTCTTTCTCTTGAATGTCACTCACATTCGCGGTCATAAGAAACCGATTACCTCTCAACCCGCTGTCTTCCATAAGACTCAACCGCGGCCATGGCCGATCGCGGAGCGCCACAGCGAGAGCTTGTCTTCTGCCACCAGTGTCAGAATGAATGGCATAGGGATCAGGGAGGGCTAATGTGTCCGGAGTGCCATTCAGAGTTTACTGAGATAGTGAGTAAGCCCGCGTGAAAGATGGGATTAGTTGGTGAGACATGGATGTTGGGCCCTATCAAGGGGGCTGGAGGTATTGTTCGGTGTTAACGTATTCTGTGTCTTCCCAGATCGAGCCCGAGAGCGATCCACGACATAGTCAAGATGATGAGCCTCCACAGCCAATCCCCCCACAACATCCTCTGCACGACCACAACCCTTGGGACCATCAGCAGTCAGGTAGCGAGGACGACGGCATGCGGCGTGTAACTTGGAGCTCAGGACCGATGGGTATGCGGTACACGAGCACATACTTCCGAACATCCCCCGATGTCGCTCGCCATCCTGGACCTCCCATGGATGATCCAGTGCTGCCGATCTTTCACAACTTTGCCTCCATGGTACAGAGCATCATTGGGCCTGTTGGCGTTCCGAACGTGAGGCGGGATGGAACTCCTGGAGAAGTAGACCCTACTTCCCGCAGGACGGCAGCCTCATTTACTAGACCGAATACAGGGGCACCAAATGCGCAGTCAGAAGGTGTCAATAGGCAAGAGTTTGCGGGTGGGAATGTCTATACTGCTACTGGGAGGTTGTGGCCAAGGGATGCCAATAACGCACAGCCGCAGATGCGGCCTGTGGATGATCTGAACGGGTTTGTCATCACTGGCCATCATCATACCAACGAACCCTTAGGCTTATTTCCGCCTGACAGACTCCTTTCCCATCTCTTCCAAAATTTAGCTCCGATCGGACCTGGCGGCGCCGCCGGCGCCCGCGGGGAAGGGCCCGATATGCTAGGCGGTCCTATGGGTGGGCCGTTCGCCATGCTCGCAAGATTACTCAATCCCGCAAACGCCGCTTCTGGGGACGCCGTCTATACGCAAGAAGCGCTTGACCGCGTGATCTCCCAGCTCATGGAGCAGCACGCTGGCGGTAACGCACCAGGTCCCGCATCGACTGCGGCAATCGAATCATTACCGAGACGAAAAGTGGACGAGACCATGCTTGGTGATAACGGTCAAGCCGAATGTTCGATTTGTATGGACAACGTCGAGATCGGTACCGAGGTCACATTCTTGCCGTGCAACCACTGGTTTCACGGTGATTGCGTGGGCGCCTGGCTGAGAGAGCACGATACATGCCCGCACTGTAGACAGGGTATCATGCCTAAAGATGGACAAGGTAACACGCCAAGATCGCCGGGACAAGAGCCGCGAAACTCTCAGATGCCGCTGTCTCCGGGACGGGAAGGCAGCAGACGGAATCCGTTCGTGATACCGGAGAGCCCCGGCGGCGGCAGCTACTTTCATGGTCAGAGAGGTGACGGTAGCCCAAGGCGGGACTTCAGCAGATCGGAACCGGCGCCACCGGAGTCGAGGAATCGAAGAAGTAGCCCAAGAGGCAGCAGGGGTGCCGGCGACGGCAACAGCGGAGGGGGCGGGATTACTGGATGGGTCCGGAATCGCTTTGGAGGCGGTGGGAACTAACTCTGCTGCAGACTAACCGGAGACGGTACGTTTTAATCGCAAGTCTTCGAGTTGGTCGTTTAGGATACGCCCTTTTCTGGCAAGGCTTGCCGTCTGTTTCAGGTTGCGTTTGATCCCTATCGAAATAGACTTGGCTTGGTCTTGGCGTATCAATCGTGTGAGTGCATTGCACGGGCTAGGTGTTTGCAAGGGTGGAGGAGGCTTTCTGCCCAACTCGAACTGTTTGCTAAGCGCAAGGGGACCGACGGTGACGTCTACTGTGGACCAACTGGATAGGTTCTTTGGAAGTTCTCCAACCAGTGCCTAGAGCAGTCAAGAAGTCCTAATGAGCGCGTATCCTCTGACTTTCAGCTACATACTCGCCGGTGTTTACCTGCTACTCAACAGGAGAGACTTGGTACTGTACGCACGTAGGAGAATACTAAATCACTGATTCAACGATCCACTCCATAGAATCCCGGCAAATACATCCCCTTCTCACCACAAACCCTTGGAAGAAGTCATATCATCGCGCGGAATCTCGTGTAAGCAAGGAGTAGAGCCTAGAAACTAGACGCTAATGCCTACTGTTTATTATTAACATTATATCCATCCATCCATCCATCCCCCTACCCAGCCCGTACCTATCCTCTTTCTTAGCCAATATTAGTCGGAAAGGAGATTGAAAATATAGGGAAACCAAGTCTAAGTCTAAGTACGATGGAAAAAGGGTAAAGTGGGTAGGTACACCAAGAGAGACTCGCTCTCCCTCCAGATGGGCTGTAAGACGGGACGGAAGTCTTCCAGTCGCGGCTTTCTTCTTCTATACAACTATCAACAAAAAGGCTGCTGCCGTGGCCAGTACGTGTTCGACTAGTCAGCACTTGATTGGGACCACCTCTGATTTCTTTCTCTTCTGTTTCTATTCTTCCCTCTTCTGCTCTATGTTGAAGGGGCTGTAGCTTGCCAACCACGGCCGCTTTTTGGTGTCACCCCCACCAACGCTTTTTCCGTCACCACCGAGCATCTGGCTGAGGCCCGAAAAGGACAAGTCGGTGCAGTGGACGAGAACAAGCCAGGCGGCAACGAAATTGGCGATGTGGTGTAGCAAGTAGGCGTAGGTGACGCCGTAGACGGCGGCGCAGGTGGCGAGAAGGAGCAATAAGATATTAGTTATGTAGCGGAGACTAGGCGGTGACAAGGTCAGCATCAGGATATTGACTCGCGACCGTCCAGTACAGAAAAAGTGGGAGCTCACCGGGTTGTGAGTCGTGGTATCATTCCACCGCTAGTCATTGTCTCGACCAGGAGTATGAGCGGCATTACTGATAAGACATTATGGTGTGACGAGAACGGAGTGAGCCAATGGACGGCGAGATTATGTACCCAAACCACCAAGACGGGGAGATTGATGGGCAGGATCCAAATCATTAGTACGAGGATGGAGTGAGAGTAGTTGTAGAAATTATAGTGGGCTCCGGACCGCTGTTTGACCTTTAGTGATATGGAGACTAAAGGGCTTGTTCCTCATAATAGGCACTCACCGTTTCTCTAGCAAACCGTAACGCCCGCGTGCAGGTTGCTATCTGTACAATACACGCTACCATGTATGCAAACTGATAGGGGATGAAAGTCGAGACGAGGAAGAGGAGGGCGCAGATGGTGATTAAGCGCCGTCTTAGTATGGTTGCTGTAAGACCGGACGATGCATTCCTTCTATTTCATCCGTCAGTTGGTCTGAAAGGTAGCACTGGTAAAAGGGAGGCCACCTTTTATCATCGTTACTCAGCCAAGCTGGCCCGGCCGTGAAGAGTCCATAAATGGTAGCGAAGATCTGGATCAAGGCCAATGCGGCATAATGAATCACGATGCAGACACCCGTGCTGACCAGACCCAACAAAGGAACAAGGAACCAGAAGAACGGATCCTGCGATCCGAGCAACAGATCGTTCTGCGCGAAATTGATAGCGGGTTCGGTGGCGTTCGCTCCCCAATGGAGATAGCCAGTCGAGACTTGCTTGGGCTGTCTAGAGCTAGGTCTTGCTATGAAGAGAGCAAAGGCAGACATAGCAAACAAAAAAAGAGGCAGAGACGAGCGTAGGCAGAGGTCCATGCTCTCCGCGAAAGTCATAAAGACCCCTATGATCAATCAGTCTCCACGGGAATAATATAGCGGCATTGGGCATGAACCTGTTTCATCATATGATTTAAACTGCTTGCGAAGTACCAGCGCGACGACAAGAAGTGGGAAAGCGGCGAACACTGTACGGTACCGCATAAAGAGTTTCCCTAGGCTGCCTGAAATGTCTACCTTTAGGGACAGATCGATGGAGGTGTTGCAACTGGTATCCGACCAAAGTTGCAAGGAAAGCCCACTTGTTGTACTTTGCACCTGCAATGGCGGTGGTATGAAAGGCGCAATTCCGTGCAAGTTGATGTTGGCTTCTCTGACGTTGACGAAGAACTTTGACTCATACGGCACGGATATATACTGCCGTAGCAGTGGGGTGAAAAGCTCCACTTCATCCCCACAAGCTTGGGTTCCGATGCTGAGCTTGTAGGCAAGAAGACTTGATTGGAGAGCTGGGATCCCAACCTCTGTCACCATCGGCCGGGTTGCTGGTAAATGGATCCGCAACCCCGTGAACAACAGACGTCGAAGGCCTATGCTGGTCTTGATCATGGACTCAGAGTTGTCGCTAAACTCGGCCATGACCCAGCCTGAGGTGGGCTCTCCTGCTTTGTCAACAATCGCCACGAACTGATGTTCTGCGAGATCGACAAGGTCATACTGGAGATACGAGAACGGGTTGGTCTCCTCAAACGCGTACTTGCTCTCCCGGGTCGAAGCTGGGAGATTGATATTGTCACAAGCAGCACTTTTACATGCCAACCGTGTCGAACCTGAGCTGTCACCAGACAAATCCATGTTCATGGAAAACAGAGTCGCAGACTGTCCCGCTTGAAGAGGGAAGACACTGCAGAAAAGCACTTCTAGCTTGCCTCCATCTCCGGCGGCATCAATCTTTTGATCTGTGAGCAGAGTGAACCTCTGGCCTTCCGGTGTACCTTGTGGTGGAACGGGCAGAAGATGTGCCCTCGGCTTTCCGGAGCGCCCGAAGCTTCGTAAGGTCAGTCGCTCACCAGGTGAAATTATTGAATTTGAGTCGTCCTCGAGGGTCAACAAAGTTGTCGGCTCTTGTTGAGGGAGGAGCTTCTCAGCAACGCTTTCCATTCCAGTCAGGTACCACTTCCTGAAAACACGCATCCTCTCCGCACGTGGTTTGGTCTGCGCAGATCTATGAACATCAACGACGTCGAATAAGGAGCGAACGATGACCTTTCGAAATTGATCGCACCATAAGATCGACAGATGATCCATACCGGTCCAGACATGCGGCACCGACGAAGTGAAAACAGTGAATCCATGTGTATCTGGCACGAGTGATGAGATACTCGCATAGTCAGAAGGGACCACGGTGTCAAGGCCGCCTCCAGCGATGGATATGAGCGTGACATGCCACAGAGGATTGTTGTTCGCCCACTTCTGGGAGTATGCTTGTCGCCAATAATCGTTGATCTGCTGGTAAGTTCGAACGATGTCTGCATCGAACGACACGGGCGGTCGGGCATGTGGAGCCGACATCGTGATGATCGTATTGATGGAATTAGACTGGTAATTGGTCATGGTGAGCATCGTCCGCGCAACAATCCCTCCCATTGAGTGTCCTATCAGGATGACGGAGCTCGGATCAGGGAGGCTTGGGTCTCTCCTCGACCTGTGGGGGTCATGGTACAGCGAGAGGATGTATGCGACCGCCTCGTTCAAATACTCCGCCTGGTCCAACAGAGTCTGTCCGTGGAACGCAGTAATGTCCTCGTTGAAATCGACCGTGAAGAAGTCTAGACCCCTCGTGCCTGCCTTGAGCGCCTTGCCGTCATGCTGGACGGTATCGTGAAAGTATTGCGCGGCCTCGGCTGCTAATGGCCGCACTTGCTTGTAACTTCCAGCATTGCCTGGTATGAAGAGCACCGGCACACCTTTGACCTATTACGCGCATTTAGCGGAAAAGTGCGTCGACCGAGCGGGCTTACTTACCCTGGTATCCTCGTCGATGCCCCCTTCCCGGTAAAGGTACAGCGAGTACTTGCTTGCGAAGCGTGTGTGCTCGGTGTCGAAGTCGGAGAATTTAGCAAACGCTGGCCTCATCATCGACATCCTACAGCCTTTCGGGTCGAGTTGTGTGGTGACAAAGGAGTTCACAATGAAAAGGAGGATGACGAAGGACAGCACGGTAGTAGCAAACGTGAGCGGTGAACATGACCATGGACTGCGGGTGCGGGATCTTCGAGACATCGGAGACTTGTTCATCTGGACCAAGGCGTTGTCCTGTGTTGTAGCGTTGTAGACTTTCTGCTTGCGGTGTAGGGACCCATTTGCGGTAGGTGCGGGCGGATTCCAGCCAGGCTGTCGCGACGGGACAGCGTAAGCTGCGTCGCGCTTCCTCCGATCGAGAGTACTGGACGTCCTGGTCACCTCGTGCCTCGAGTCACTGCTTGTTCTTCTTGACTGCACATCGCCATTTGTATCCGCAGCGCCTGCCGCTACAGACTTGTCATTATGGTCGTTATCTTCCTCCTCCGTCGTCGAACCCGACGACCTTCTTCGCATCGGATAGGGCACTCAATTGCATTCGCGCTCCTCCAGACAAATGGAATTCGGTTTGGACAGCTGTTGCCAAGTATCACTGGCAGTAAAGCTACCAAAGTAAAGTCCTCAAGAACTCTCTCTGCGAGTCGCAAGGTTGAGTAAGAGAGGCCGAGAACAGGGCAACGGGCAACGGCGCGCTAAGTTAGAGCTACCTTAACGATTGAGGACGGAACTGGCGGGCATTAGTAATCAAACCGGACTTTACCTGTACGTAAAAGCGATCGTAGGTACTTGTAGGTACAGATACCTTAAGGTACGTTACTGACAATTGATCCTTTGGACGGGCTACCAGGTATGATTATTAAGGTAAATCTTAAGGTACGGTATGTTAATGACCCAGGTTGGAAGGCTTGCTTCGGGATACTGTGTACAAGTGAGCGTCTTAGGGTTGATAGATCAGAGAATACAGACTCGACTTCGTACAAGGGTACTTTGTAAGGTAAACATTAGTGAATAAGGCGGTAAGGTATCTGTACACTGTCCCTCCAGCGCGCCGTTTCTTCTAAGGTCTGTGAAGTACGAAATTGCCCTCCGCTACGTGAACGAAGTTCATAACGCTCGCTGCAGTCACATGCCCCCTCATCAAGAACGGACATATTCGGGTGAGTTGCCGCAGATATAGGATGTGACAGAGGGGATAATGTCAAGGCTTTGCCGTTCGGAAGGCATTTGTCGTGATGTGTCCGTACCAGTCATAACACGCACACCCACACTATCGGGTTGTAGATCTTGCGACGTACAATATGGGAGTAGGTTGACTTGTGGCGATGTAACGTTGGTGCCGCTCTGATGTGATATCGTCCCCCGGTCGCGCTCGAACAAGGTCAAGCAGCCAACGGTCCCACCTCGACGAGCTCACGCTTCTTCAGATTGGCTAGTTGATAGTCTCTCGCCTTGACCTTGTCTTCTTTCCTTCGTGCAACCTCAATTTTCCCGAACCGTCTCTTAGCACCGAACTTCAGCTTGGTGATCATATCGCCAGCTTTCCCCTTGCTGATCGCGTCTGACGTCAGTTGACTGTCCGCTGCTCGGAACTTGTTCAGGAACGCTATCTGCCCTTCACTCGCAGGCTTCGTCCTCCACACCTCTCTGTTGGAGATGAAGTGCCATGGAAAGCTCTCGGAAGCATACGTATCGGCGGCATGCACCACATCTGTGAAAGTTTCCGCCGTAGCGACCTCTCGAGGTCGCATGAAAGGACTTTTTGACGTGCGGTTGACCACAAAGTCTGGAATCTTCGACGTGTGACGCACCGACCACAGCTTCGGCGCCATTCTCTCGAGCGTAAGAAAATGTCCGCCATGTATCGATAGTATATATCGGTCGGTCTCGACTTCCACCCATGCCAATGGACTTATAGCGCGGATGTGGCGTTCGCCTGAGGTATCATCAATAAGATCGTAGACGGACCCATAGTCGGTGAAGGTAATGCTGCCATTGAGAGGACGTCTTTTCGAAGTGGCGTCTCCTTGGCATACCTCCGACAAAATTTCTCGTTGAAGCTGCTCTTGCTCCTTGCGGTCTCGAAGCTCCTTCAACTGATCGACATCTGCGTCCTTGATGATCTCAGAAGGATCTAGTCCGAACAACGTTGGTGTGGTGACGACGCCACTTTCAAGTGAAGCGACCATGTCCAGAACGTGGCAATTCTTCTTTCCCGAACATAATCGCATTCCACGGCCTATCATCTGCACAAGCAAATTCCGTGATTTCGTCGGCCTTGCCAAGAGGACACAATCGATATTTGGAATGTCTGTGCCTTCTGTGAACACACCGCAGTTCAGCAGGACCGGAAACTCTCCATTCTTGAAAGCGTCGAGTCTCTCACTTCGGATCTGCTTTGCGGTATCACCCGTAATGGACCGAGCATCAATGCCGTGCTTCCGAAAAGTTTCCATAAGGCCGGACACATGAGCAAGGCTAACGCAGAACACTATGGTCGACTTCCTGCTTCCAGCCCTAGCAATCCAAGCACGTACCGTGATCTCATTTGTTGGCTCGGTATTTATTGCGTTGGACAGCTCACCGGGCTGGAAGTCACCGCTGGCTCCACTCTTGACTTTTGATATGTCGGCTTTTGATTGCACGGTTGTGAAGATCACATCAGAGAGCCACTTCTCCTCTATCATGTCCACATAGTCCCTGATGAAAACGGAGGTGAGACGGGTACATTACAGAGCATATATTCTCGCCAACTCACTTGTGGTAGACTATATGATCGATAGCTGCACCTAACCTCAGTCCGTCGAACCTTGACAGTGTAGCAGACACGCCCACCAGGGCCGGCGAATGCTCCGTACACGCGTCAAGCCCAAAGTGCTTCAATGTCTCCATGTAGCCTGGCGCCACAATGTGATGCGCCTCATCAACGAGCACGAGCTTGAAATTCCTGGGATTGAATTTGTCCAGGCGATCTCCGGATATGATGCTCCGCACAGATGCAATGGTTATGTCGGCTCCTCCAGAAGCGTGGACATTGCCCATCTCAATCTCAATGGATTTGGACGGGTACGAGTGGAGACAGTGCCGGGCCGCTTGCTCCACGAGCTCTCGGCGGTGGGCGAGAATGAGAGTCTGAGTGGCGTCATTGTCTGGTGGTTGGATCCGATCAATGAGTTGTGTGAAAATGACCTATGCTGCGTTACTGAAATAGCTCTGGTAGTACTACACTCAAGAACTGACGGTCTTGCCGCTACCGGTAGCAAGTGATATACCCAGTCTTTTGTGTCCTTTCTTTAAGTAGGAGAGAACGGACTGGATACACTCCTCTTGATACTCCCGTAATTGCACGGACACAGGGGCATTGGTAGGCCCCTCAGCCAGGTGACGAAGTGGCGTAGCAGCTGTAGCCAGACGGCGGAATGTCGATGCTCGGGGAACTTTCAGGAGCTTTATCAAGCTCCGCGATGCGGCTTGCATGCTTCATGATGATCACTATAACATCCTCTCGACACATAGGTTTAGGGAAGAGAAGGTAGCTTCCGTGAGGTTGTGGTCCCGTAGGGCTGAAGGGGGAAGCACGGACGCTACGTTATTTTGTACCTACTGAGGTTGTGGAAAGAGGAAAGTCCACCATCACCAGCTACCTTTGTATAGCCACATACATTCACTTGAACCCCTTATCTATCATGGACTTGCGTGTCCGCCACTATACTATGTGCAAGAGGCCACCTTCGCAGTACACTTTGTATATACATAGCCAGAACCTTGCCATATACTAGCATGTCGGTCCCGTCCAGCCCCATCGATACAACGTCAAAGGCCGAGTCTCAAGGATCACAGGAGACCCTGAGTTCAATATCCTCTGAAGATGATGCTCCCAGTTCAGATATCAGTCGATTCGGAAGCTGACACAAACTCATCTGGCTACAAGGAGGGAACAGCGACAGGCCTGTGCAGAAAACGAAGGTCTGAAACTTGCGCTGGGAACGGCCGGAAGAAGCGTTACAATGACCAGTACCGTCAGCTTCTAAATGATGCTATCAACACCGCGTTAGGGGAATTCGGCCAGGACGAGTATGAGCGTGCTCTACCAAGTCAACATGGTGTAAGCTGGTGGACAGCGGTTGAGAAAGCCACTATGTTCAACGTACTTACCCGGAAGGGCGAGAGTGATATTCGCTCTATCTCCGCAGCAATTACGACAAAATCCGAGATGGAAGTCCGGGTTTATCTCCAATCGATCCGGCAGGCCTTGGAGACAAGACTTCGTCAACCTCGCGCGGACCGAGTCTCTCTCTTCGATGTACCTGCTGCCACCGAAATTGGCGAGGAATGCTGCTATGTTCTCGACCAGCATGCGCAGAGTCTAAGCTCCCTGCAGCAAGTTCACGAAGAGCGGGTTGAGCACCAAAAGCATGGGGAGCTTTGGCTTCTTACACACGACATAGCTAAATGGGTGGAAGATCATAAGGAAGATGAGAATCTTGAGGGTGCCGACATTCGTGAAAGATTGCCTGCGGTTACCTTGCTGAATCTCCCAAAATGGCTAGAGCTTTCTGAGCGCATCTTTATGAATCCAGCATCACCACGTGAGGACGAAAACTGGCGAGCTATGGTTGAAGGCATGGACACCCCTTCAATCATGCACACGGCATTCTCGGATTTCCATACATTAGCTGTCAGTGTCACTAAGCGGCTGGTACAATCTTCACTGTTTTCCGCTATGTCGCGGCTTCGTGCCACAGACTCAAGCCGCTACAGGCATCGTCCCGTTGTAAGAGCCAAGGATGTCAGGGTCGCTGTTCAGGTTCTTGGCATGAAAGCTACTGCCAATGAGTTTTGGACGAGAGCACCAAGAAGATGTAATTTACACATTTACCAAGGTAGGCGCAAGGAAGGGGGACAAGTTGGACTCTTGGATCATGATCAGGTCGAGCGACTCCTCAGCCGAGATGAGACTAAAGAGCAGCACAAAGACAGGCAAACAGACAGTCTAAGAAACAAACTCGGAGATCACGAATCTGACGACGATCTAGCACCCGCACTTGCTACAGCGACGACAACTGAAGAGGGTGGTCACGAATCATCTTGCCGATCATCCGATTTCGCCGGTAGCAACGACTCAAGTAGTATCGAGCGAGAAAGTCAAACTGAGACTGACCAGGAGCGGCCGAGTAAGCAGCGTCGAGCTCAGCGTCAGCTTGAGCGCGATGAAAACGAGTACGTTGAGATGTTTGATCGACAAGTCAGCCAGGCTAAGGAGAAGCGACTATGGGACATGTTGGGAGAATCTCCAACGTCGTGGTTTAAAGCGGAAGACATCGGGCTCCCTAAAAGACCTGACATCCGAGGAAAGCTGGAGCCCAATTTAGTACAATGGAGGGACAAGACGGAGTTTTGGAGCGACTGGGAAGCTTCCAACACGCGTAACTACACTGGTCGGAAGATGGAGATGATTGGGCTGCATGATGGGTGTGACAATAACGAAGATGAGGCATTAGTCAACAGTCGACGCTGTCTTAAGGCGCGAACAGGGGACGCAGAGGATGATGAAGGGCTAGAGGCCGAGAGCGCTGAGACAGGCCTGGGAAACGATGTCACCACAGAATACACCTCGATAGGCAGTGCAAACGACGATGTTGAGAGCAGTAGCGACGCATCCGATACCAAAATTTGCAGGCCAGATTTGGTGGACAACATCTCCGAGTCCCTCTCTGACCTCAATCGAGACGATCAAAGCTCCTCGCCGGGAAGCGCTTATGGAGACTAAAGTAGCATAGAGCTCGACGTCGGTCTTGAGGATCACATGTATGACCTAAGCAATGAGGAATAAGAACCAGAGGGCGACGACAGGCCAGCCTCGACGCTGGGGAGCGAAGTTCCATCGATTTCCGCATCAGCTCATTCGAGCCATCAAGTGTCTACTAGAGCCATACCGTGACTCAAGCGAATAATTGACGAAAAAGGAGACAAGCATCCCCTGCCCTTTGCTGGAGATATTGGTATTGCACAAATAATGCTACTTATTTGCCGACGCTGCGGAACCTGACCTGAATTCATATATCAGTCATCGCTTCTGCCTTGTCCTTGACGATCTCACGTCCGATGCGTACTAGTCATACATGTTCTAATCAGTCGCAATGAAGGTAAAATGGTGTCTGAGATAGTTAGACGGTCAAGACACCTTGGGAAGTAATCCTCGTAATAATCTCGACTTGAAAAACAAGAGCCCACGATATGTTCGGCCAGTTACGACCTTGTAACGCGAGCCGTAGCCGATAACGCCCCGTAACACCTCTCAGCATGACATTGTGCCCCCCTTCACAATTCAAAGCTCCGGTAATCCTTGTTGTCCGCACTTATTGGCCTTGCCGCGTCTGTCATATCGCCAGGAATTTCCTGGAAGCCAAGCTTCTCCAGTCCGCTCACGCTCACGCTTACGCTCTCCGCGGCCTCATGCGCCGTCTTCAGCCCTTCTTGGGCCCCTTGCAGACTTGCCAGCCTGAGCATCTCTTCCACCTCATGCACACGTTTCTTGAACGCCAGCCGGTCGAGGAACAGTTGCTGCCTGCCACGCTCCAGATCACGCCGCTCAGCCTGAAGTACTTCTTCCATTCCGGAGAACTGCTTTAGCTTGAGTTCGAATTTTTGGAGAGTAATGTTCACAGCGGCCGCGACCAGGCGGGTCATCTCACGCTCCTCGTGAGAAGCCAGGGCTGCGGCACGTGCCGCAGAAGCTGCGAGGGCGACAGTGGGCAGTGAGGTCGGCTGTTGCGCACCTGTAGTGAGTGCGACCTGGGTGTCCGATTCTGGCTGCGGACTGTGGCCACGGTCGACTTCCATCGAATCCTCAGATTTTAAACCTAGCTTCTCTTTTTCCTGATTTGTGCTGTGGTCAACCGGCGAAGCGCACGCTCCCTTCTCGAGCTGGTTGCGTAAGCCGCGCCGCAGTTCCTCGACGGACTTCCCTGCAGCGGCAGCTGCAACACTAGGCTCGCTCATGCCAGCGAGAAAGCTGACAACGGACATGACGGGGTTGTCACTCTGTGTGAATGGAACCTTGCCGCCGCTGACGACCCCAAGTGATCCGATACTGTTCATGTCGGTCTCATTCTCTAGATAGTTATCCTCGATCTCAAGTTGCAGGAATTTGAGGACACATTCCTCGCGTGTCCGAGTGCCAACATGATCAGCTACAGAATTCCAATTTTCATCAAACATCTCTAGCCCTTCCAGCAGCAACAGGAGTTCGGCGTCTGTCCAAGGCGCATCCCGATCAGGTACTGTGGTGTATGATTCAATTTCCAGCTTGAGGAAGTCGCTCGCTTGATGCGTGCTGGGGAATCGGCCTTGAAGGTAGCAGCTCGGGCATAGATCATACTTTGTTTTCGCAGCCGCTTGTCCGGCGGCTAAAGGTGCAGTTTTGCCATAATGAAACCGGAAGCGTGTGCAATCAACACCGCACGAATAGCAGTTGCTTTGCTTCCTTGGCTCCTTTGCAAGATCCTCGATGGCCTTGACAGCTGACTCTCCACTGGCGGCGCCATTGGCCGCAGTCTCTTCTCCGTTCGCTTGCTTGTCTTTACTGCCAGGAGACGTGAGATCTTTACCGTTCTGATCATAGAAATTGCGTCGGATTTCAAGATTCTTCGGTGTCTTCGATGCCGGAGAGTCACTGAGCGCTCGTTCGGTGCCAGCAGTTGGCTTGCCAGGAGTCGCAATCGATCCAGGAGCCGGCTGAAAGGGTTGGAGGCCCCGTGGGGTGTCGGCTGTGATGCGGAAGTGGCCGGTAAAAGGAGGGCCGATGGCTGATGGTCTTGAGTCGGGATCGATCTAAAACAGTCTTTTATCAGCTTAGCATCAGTGACTGAAAGCGTGCAAGATATACTTGATAGTTGATCAGTCCCCATTGTTCCAAGAATGCATGCACCCTCATGATGGCACACACATCCCCGGCAAGATTCCTCCTACAAGCTGTAACAGTGAGATACTCTGGCGGGTTTAGTCGGTATGTATTGATCATGAAGTCTCGGTAGTCCTTGTATACCGCTGGAGTCTTGCTACGGTTGCGATTGTTGAAGAACTCTGGCATGGCTTTCTTCTCTAGTGGATGTATGGTGTGCATATCGAACCACGTGCTGTAGCTAGGTAGTACAATCGCATGCGTTTGCGCGATCAAATGAGAACGCGCTGAAGATTCGAGGGATGCTTTCGTATGTGTCGGTTGGCTATCTCCCCCGGCTTCCGGTTGGGGTGTGCCCATTCCCTCAGCTCCGTCCTTCTCCTGACTGCTACGCTCCTTCTTAGCTTCAGAGCCCATGCCGGCCATCTCTTCATCCTCATGATCGTCGTCGTCTTCATCTTGGGGTCTTGGAGCGTCAGGTGCATCTAGTGGGTTATCTGACACGACCGGCGGGGTTAAATTTGTATTATCTCGTGGAGAGCTGGCACTCGCCGCCGCATTTGATTCTTCGACAAGTGCTATGCTCATCGTGTCTGCGCCTACGGCAAGCTTCGTCAGTATGATCATCGGTAATTAATGAAGGAAGCATACTTTTGTCAGCTCCACTATCGCTAGCCTGCACGTTGTTGACTGTAGCGGTCCGCGTTTCGGCGTCGCCTTGTGGGTTGTGTAGATAGGTGGCGCTGCGGGAGACAGGAGCGGCCGATTCCCCCAAGTCAATGGGGTTGTCATCCATTGTGGCGTAGAGTTCCTTGATTGAATCGCGCACAACTCGTCTTTCGCAACTCGCAATGGAGAGCTGTAGCAAAGCTGTTGTCTCGCTTAGTTGTTGCGCGTAGGAAACAGCGGAGAGTCGTCAAATAGCTCGTCGAGAGGTAACTCATGCGAGAGTAGCTGGATCTGGCGTACTCAGTGAAGATGATCTGAAAAGCGCGCAACTGCACTCAGGCCCCAGGTCGATGACTACCTTACCTTATCATCGGCGCGTTTTTGGATGTCAAATCTAACAAGGAAGCGTGCCGGCTGAAAGAAGGCTTAGTCAGATGAGGCTCTCACGCTAAGGTTGAACCTTACCTTACCTACCTTAGTTACCTAACCGTTTACCGTTACGAAGTACCTCAAACGTACCTTATCTGTGCCATCGATACCTAAAGGTACAAATACCTAGGTACCTAAGGTAGTCTTACATTATCATTGGCCGGACTTCATTTGCCTCGGCCTCCCATACTGAGGGTTTGGGTGATTTGTAGGTATCGCCGTCGCACTGAGAGAATTGCCTTGACTTCGAAGCACAGTGACCTTCACATAACGGTGGGGACCAGCACCATGATTTCGGCCTGCCGGCGGTCAGTGTTACAACAGGCTCGATTGCACCTCCGCACCCATACATCGGTCCCTGCTATTCAACTGTCGCCACTGTCGAGGTTGCTCTCAAGTCTTGCAGTCCTCGAGCACCGAGAAGGCAAACTACAGACAGGTTCTTTAGGTTGCATCACAGCCGCCCGGGAACTTGGCGGATCGGTAGCAGCCCTTATTGCCGGCAGTGGGGCTAAGTCGGTAGCAAAGGAAGCTGCGAAGGTTGACGGCTTAGAGAAGATCATAACGGTCGAGAATGCAGCGTACGACAAGGTATTTATCTACACAATGGCTCTGCGCCTCGAGTCCGAAGCTGATCGCATGTACCGCTGCTCTGTAGGGCTTACCGGAGAATTTTGCCCCTCTCCTCGTCGAGATCATAAAGGATGGGAACTTCACACATGTTTTTGCTGGTCATTCAGCATTTGGAAAGAATCTCATGCCACGGGTGGCAGCCCTGTTAGACTCGCAACAAATTTCAGATATAATAGCTATCGAGAGCGAAGATAGTACGTTCATTTGCCCTAACGATCGCCCGATCTTACACGGGTCTGACCTACGCTGTTCATAGCTTTCACTCGAACGATTTACGCCGGCAATGCTATCATGACCCTTCAGACCTCCGATCCCATCAAAATCATAACGATCCGAGGAACGGCCTTTCCGGCTGCTGAAATGTCGGGTGGCTCCGCCGAAATCACTGAAGGCGTAGACCCGAAAGCAGAATCACCCACTGAATGGGTTTCCGAGGATCTGGCGAAATCAGATCGGCCGGATCTCGCAACGGCGGGTAAGGTCGTGTCCGGCGGCAGAGGACTCAAGTCAAAGGAGCAATTCGACAAGCTGATACCTCCGTTGGCGGATGCGTTGGGTGCAGCGATTGGCGCCTCAAGAGCAGCGGTCGACAGTGGATTCGCGGACAACAGTCTACAGGTTGGTCAGACGGGAAAGAACGTCGCTCCACAGCTATATCTGTGTGCGGGTATATCAGGGGCTATCCAGCATTTGGCTGGGATGAAGGACAGCAAGGTCATCGCTGCCATTAACAAGGATGGCGACGCCCCGATATTCCAGGTTGCCGATGTAGGATTAGTTGGAGATCTCTTTGAGAAGGTGCCAGAGTTGACCGAGAAGCTCTCTAAACGATAGAACGAAGTCTATTCATAGTAATATTCCAGTATGGTATTGATGCTTTTCTCGCAGCTATTTCGAGTTCACATGTGAGCGATTCGATCCGGTAAATCCTCGTCGGAATGTCATCATTGAATTGATAAGATTAGATAAGATTGGGCAGCTGATAAGGATTGCATACTTCGTACTTCTAACTCCGATAGCGTTACCGCCGACGGGACTCTGTGACATTACTTACCTTACCCTACCTTTAGTGTTCCCATGGATTGAATACTTGTATATGGCGTTGTTGGAGCTGTCTTGCGACCTCGCTGGCTTACATACCTTATGCAAGGAACGACGTTGATGGTGTCGGCCTCCTTCTCACTTCAAAACTTTCATGCTCGACCACTGTTGCATCCTCCCCAGGCCACTCTCTGGGCAGACGGCAATTCTTCCGTTGCCTTATCTCTAATCAACGATGGTCGTTAGACATTCATGACGGCTATTACCAGAACGGCATGGATACCACCACAGAGAGCCCTCCGAGCAGTGCAAACACTGCTAGCGAGTCCGCCCCAAACATCCACAAACCTATCCATGGACTACCTCTAGAACGAATTTCCACACACGTCAGGCAGTTCTGGAAATTCCGCATGCGGCCCGCCGATGATGGTGACCCACAGTAAGCTTTGCCCAACCCCCAGTGGCTCGAGTCTCTTTCCATTCCGAAGCTGATCGGCTTCCTAGGGACTGGTGGTTCGCCTCCACTGCTATTCCACTTCTTGCTGCGGCGCTGGGTCCGATGGCCAATGTTCTTTCCATTGCTGCCCTGGTGACATCCTGGAGAAACGATGTCCCGGACAATGGTGCTGGAGGAGACGAGGCTTCTGTTGGCTTTCCGGATCCAAGATGGTGCAACATACGTTCTCCATTTTCTGGGCCATTATGCTCATTCTGTCCAGGTACATTGCGCTTAATGCCGCTTCATTGACCTGTGGGTTTGCAGGAAATATCTTCTTGCTTTTCAATTTCACTAGGAGGATTCGATACATCGTGGCCTTACCGATGACTATAATCCTTTGGTACTTTGCAACCGGCATAGTGAGCTCCCCTGCCTTGTTCCTACGGGGAGAGACAATACCATGATTGAAGCTGATGACTCTGTGACTGACTATGTCTGCTCAGCTTATCGCGATTTTGAGCGCAATGAATAGATATATACCACCAATCCGCCCGCAGCAGACGTATTCGCAGGGTTTCTGGCACGCTGTCATCGCGGCTTCTATCTACTTGTTCAGTTCGATGATTCTTATGGTCAATATGCTAGGGTATATTCTTGGTCATTATCCGCAACATTTCGAGTTGAGTGATGAGCAGCGCAATCTGATCTTGCAGGCGATGATGTTTTTCATATGGCTCGCAGGCGGTGGGGCTGTCTTTTCCAAGGTTTGCGGGTGGACTTATGTGGACGCTTTGTACTTTTGCGACGTGACCATTCTTACGGTAGGCTTCGGTGACTTTGCCGCCCCGAATGATGCCGCCAAAGGTCTGATTTTCCCGTATGCCGTCGGTGGGATCATTATTCTCGGTTTAGTTGTTAGCAGTATCCGTCAGTTTGCGTACGAGTTGGGCCACGAAAAGGTCATCAAGCATCATGTTGAGAGACGGCGTGTGAGGACACTCGGCAGGAGCGTCACTATCTCAACGGAAACACAGGAGCGGGAATCTCAATACAAGAGGTTGTTGCGCGGCGGTCAGCGACCAAGCATCTCGGCTCCCATGCAACTTCAAGATCGGTCGGTCACTTTCAATGACAGCGACCCCAAGGGAGAACCCCCACGCTCCACACCGAGTGAGGAACCGAAGCGGACAACGTCACAGACGGGTTTGAGCGTGTTCAAGCGCGTAATATCTAGAGAACCGAAGATCGTCCTCCTTCACGAGGAGAAGGATCGCTTCAATGCGATGAGAGACATCCAGCAAAGTACGGCCAAGTTCAAACGCTGGTACGCCTTGACGATGTCAGTCGTGGCTTTTGGTCTGGTCTGGTGCGTGGGTGCCGTCGTCTTCTGGCGCGCGGAGCAGAGGGAGCAAGGCCTGTCCTATTTTCAAGCGCTCTACTTCTGTTACGTCTCGTTACTCACCATCGGCTATGGGGACCTAAGTCCGAAGAGCAATGCAGGGAAACCGTTCTTCATCGTATGGAGCTTACTCGCTGTGCCCACCATGACTATTCTGATCTCCGACATGGGTGACACGGTTGTGGCAAGCTTCAAGCGGGGGACCTTCACGCTCGCCGACTGGACGGTGTTGCCGAAAGCAGGGATCTGGAGAGCTTATCTTGAAAGGCACCCGTGGCTTCTGGCCTGGCTACAGAACAGAGTTGCCAAGCGGGCGGCGGAGAAGCGCATTGCACGAGGTTTCGAAGCCGGCTTCGATGAGGAGAACGTTCCGACACCGACGCTCGAGGAACTTGCGTCAGAACCCGAGCACATTGACGAACATGACCTGGCTCGCAAGTTGGCTCATGCCATTCGTAAAGTTGCGAATGACCTGAGAGCCGATAAGCCATGCCGGTACAGCTTCGAAGAATGGGTCGAATACACGCGCCTCATCCGCTTCTCCTCGCAGTCCAGAGAGGAGCTCGACCGAGAAGAGGAGGAGGAGGGGCTCATCCAGTGGGACTGGATCGGTGAGAACAGCCCGATGTTAGCGGAGCAGAGCGAAAGCGAGTGGGTGCTCGACCGGCTTTGCGAAAGCCTGCATCGGTACATGAACAAGCAGGTACCCGACTACGTGAGGCAGAGGAGGAAGAGTCAGGCCTTGGAATGGGACAGTTCCAGCCGCAAAGGGAGCATGGCCGACGGTCCGCTCCATGCGACTCGGAGGAAGAGTCGAGTATCTGGCGCGGAAGGTGGTTGATGACCCCCTCCGGGCAGCATTGGGATGTTGGAGTTGTGGGTTGGATCGAGACAGTGCGGCATAGTCGCTAACACGCGATTATGATTGATGACTTCTTCTTGCCTGGACAGAAATATGATTGCCACTTGAAGAAAACTGACGGCTGGATTTACTCCTCAGAACGATTCGACCTGATCTCTTCTTTGGTATTTGGATATCTATAGATGTCCCTCTCCAACGTGGCCACTATGGCTTGGGGTCGTAAACGAACGCCCTTGTGGCTCATCTCCCAAGACAATAGTAATATATGATGCACCCCTCAACCCTTTGCACACCTGTCAACAACTCTCGTTATCCGTAACAGTTCAAAATGTAGACCTCCGTGTGACAAGAAAAGCTTTGCTCAGAAATCACACCCAGTGGGAGTCTTGGTGTCTTGGAGGGCTCCTCTATATCATTGGAATCAATTAACGACGTAGAACTATAGTCATCTCCAGCTTGAACGCGAAGACATGGCAACACAGGAATGCGTTCGGCATGGATACCCTCGACTTGGCCACGTCAGTGTGCTCGCCGCGCAACCGTAATATCTTGACCATCCTCATGACGTCCCCAATAGCCGGTACGTAGCTAGAGTCCTTCATAAACCCAACCGCATGAATTTGGAGCAGTTCTGCCACCAGAAGCTGTCATCAAATCGTCAGTAAGAATATCACAAGCAGCGAGCGCACTGAGGATCTTTTGCCTCCACCTCGGAATAAGCACGGTGCTAAAAGTGAAACCACACTTTTGCCTCTCTGGGCAGCAGTCGGTGCAGCAAGAAGAGGGCGTTAAGAGCCTCGTAGGCGGCATCCAACGTTCCGGCGATGTCGATGGGTACCTCTCCACTCTCGTCGGCTTGCACGAGCATCACGCAGATCTGATTTCCTCTTGTTGGATATCATAGTTCGATATAGTCATCCCTACCACCAAAGGTAGTAGTACCACAGTTGTGCAGTCTACAGTAGTTCTTGCGGACCAATCTGCAGATCATTCCGCTCGTGTATGATGACGGGGTTTTCCTGGGCCACCCACTGGACGGTAGCTTGCTCCCATGTACGACTATAGGCACAAGTGCTCTCTTCGGGTTCATACCCAGTCCCGGCTTTTCGAAATCAGGGCTTTCACACCGCTGGCTTTGTCTTCGCCCGGTTCATTCATAGGCGTACTTCATCGCTCTCAATCTGGACGTCTCTGGACCCGGTAATGTACGCAACGGTCCTAGGTCCCAACGCGCCAGACTAGAAGTCACCGGGTTGGCCCGTCAGATCCGTATGCGTGATGTCGGTGAAACGTTTCGGTGATATTCTTCTTTATAACGATACAGGTGACGTAGATTTAGTGGGTGACATCATCCCTTGTTGCATGAACGGCCGTTTTCATGCTCGTGATATAGGCAAGGATCTCCTTCGGTGGGATCCGCAAACAACTTGCCGCCACAGCCTTCTCGAATTGCGTCGATGACATCAATCGCAAAGTCCAGACTGCATTCCATGCACGTTCTGTACGCCCCAACGTCCGGATCGGACTCTGGGTCCATGATCTGCCTGGCGGCGATCTTGCTCACGAGCTTGCGAAATGGCGACTCTCGCGGCGTAGTATCATATATGGCCTTCATCTCGTCCGGTCCGGGGACGAGGCCAGCTTGATTGCAGCCTTTCCTGAATTGATCGATCGCGAAGTTCTTCAACTGCGGAAGGTTGATCTTGTCGCAAAGAACGTACAGCTTCTGGCACGAGTCGGCGTAGTCCCATTTACGATCCATCGGCATCGAAGAAACATCATCGATCTTGCCCTGATATAACCACATGACGAGAAGTTCGAAGGCTTTAGGATCATCGTCAAGGAGCTCCAGCGTGCCGCCCTTGTCGTTGTGTTCCTCATCAAAGCAGTCCTTAAAGAAAGTCGAGTGATGACAGAGGAGATTGCGATGAAGCGCCCAATGGCGCTTGGAGGCGCCGACGTAGACATCGACCATGCTTCCAGAGAGCAGTCTTGAGCGCATCGCGATTCAAAGGTCAGCCAAAGCGGCAGCAAGTGCAAATGACAAATTGCTCAGACAGACGTACTCTGCAAAAGTCCGGGCTGTGGCGTCCCCAATATTGGCGTTTGCCATGCGAAAAGGGCCGTTTGGCTTGTAAGCAAAGTCGCAATACCGGATATGCAAATGGTCGAGGGAGTAATGACCCATACGGCTATCGGCGCGGCAAGTCAGGCCAACAAAGGATTATGCAGCACTGGATGCTTATGATGCGACTGTCTTAGTATGTGCTCGACACAGATGGCATACTCTAGAGCAAAGCAATCATATGGGCTGACGTGCCCCATACAGTAAGGCAGCTCGAAGGTATTGGTATGGCAACACATGGACCTGATAAGTTCACTTCCAAGTATCGCGAGGGCTGGCGCAAGGGACTGGCGCTTGGCTCTACAGATCGGGACGTTATTAATGCACCACTAGGTACGAAGTAGTTTGTACCTTACACAACTTACGTACAGGGCAAAGTACCGAGGTACCTAGCCGTACCTGACACAACGACGCGTCGGTTGCTTTACGCGTTAACGTTACTTTGTGCCTAACAGGAGTACAGTACCTACGACAGCAGCTTCAGCACACCGCGTCTCTCTTGCAATTGATGGATAGCGCTTCTCCTTCTCCATTTTCAATCGCCACCTCTTTCGACCCCGCAGTAAATATACCCTCTTAACTGCACGCACTCAAGGTCCGGTAACCTCACCCTAGTGTAGTAACTCCCGATGATTCAGACGCCCTTCGACTTCAGCACCAGAAGATAGTCGCACTGAAAGACAATTCCGGCGTTGTCATTCAACATCAAGCTTGGAAAATTACAGACGTATTCAGGAGCGAATCGGACCACTTCTACGGTGTGTCAACTTCCCCACACTGCTGGGCCAGGAACTCGAGTCATAAACTAACGACTCTCATGATCAGAGACCCCGCTGAAGAAGTAGAAAGCTATCTCAAATTCCATAGCAGGCTCGGGTCTTCGGCCTTAGTCTCCGCCTGATGAGATCCCATGGCTTCGCTATCCTCAACACTTGCGTATCCCCCGGCCTCATCCCCTCCGGCGGTTACGCCACAGAAGAGGAAAAGAGCTCCACCATCGCCCAAGCCGCGCAAACTAGAGAGGATTGGGCCCTTCATTATAGATGAAGACGAAACCCAGATTAAGGACGGGGTCACTATCGAAAGGACAGGGATCTCACTCCTGGGACGTGACTTCGGTGTGGTTGGGAAACCCGATGTACACAACAACAGAATTACTAGTCCGGGATTCAACGCCCAAACTCTCAAATACCTTTCGCCTTGTGACTCTGCTTTACGAGGCGTCCATGAACAGGCAGTGGCAGGAGAGCAGGCCTTCCGTCATCCCTTCACTCATATCCCTCAGATTAGCGCGTCAAACAAGGCTACAGCGGCTCGGATCCGCACATGTTCCGGCAGATCGTTTTCAGTCCATTGTAGGGTTGCTGACGCCTCAATACCTTTTGAGAGGCTTGTGGCGACTCGGTCAATTAGCATCCCAGGTCGCGCCAAGAAAAGCTACTATGGCATTGAAATCCATCAATTGCTGGATGAGGTAGCCAAGGAATCCGAGATTGTCGCGCAGAAAAGCCAAGAACGAGAAATCGATGCACCCTTGGTATCAGTCGAGGAACCGGCTGGTGGGAGGAAAGCCAATAGCGCCCGACCATTAATGTGGACGGAGAAGTACCGCGCGAAAAGGTTCACCGACTTGGTTGGTGATGAACGCACACATCGAGCAGTACTGCGGTGGCTTAAGGGATGGGATCCAATAGTGTTTCCGGGGTCAAATAAGACAAAGTCGAAGAGCATGGGTCAAGGAACGTCAGCAACTGCGGACAGGCCGCACAGAAAGATCATGTTGCTGACAGGCCCGCCGGGGTTTGGGAAGACCACCTTAGCACATGTCTGTGCAAGACAGGCTGGGTATGAGATACTTGAGCTCAATGCGAGTGACGAGCGAAGCCGCGACGTCGTCAAGGGACGGATAAGAGATAGCGTTGGTACAGAGAATGTGAAAGGAGTGAACGTTAGGACCGTTGATGGAACAGTCAGGAAGGCTGGGCGCCCGGTTTGTGTTGTGGTGGACGAAGTAGATGGGGCAGTCAGTGGCAGCGGCGCAAGTGGTGAAGGTGGCTTCATCAAGGCACTGCTTGACCTGGTTGCGCTTGACCAGAAGAATACAATTGCCTTCGAGACTGGGAACTCTAGTTCGCTGGCGGCGAAGCGCAAGAAGAAGGGAGACAGCTTCCGTCTACTACGCCCGCTGATACTTATCTGTAACGACGTCTACCACCCGGCCTTACGGCCTCTCCGCTCTTCGAAGGCCGCTGAAATTATTTACGTTCGACCACCAACGCTCGACAAGATCTTCACTCGGCTGCGGACGGTCTTTGAGCTAGAGCATGTCCCGTGCGACGGGGACGGTGTCCGGCGCCTCTGCGAAGCGACTTGGGGGGTAAGCAGCAGGAAAGGATTGCGCGCAGAGACTTACAGTGAAGGTGAAGGAGATATGAGAGGCGTTATGGTGGTCGGGGAGTGGGTTGCGCGCAAATTGCGCGCATCAGCGCCTGTCCCTAAGCTTACAAGAAGATGGGTTGAGCAGCATCTACTGGAGAGCTTGTCGCACGGTGGTGGTGGAACAAGGGGCGTCGGACGCGGTGGAGCGAAAGACATAGTGAAAAGAGTGTTCCAGGACGGCGCAGGTTTCCCCAAAACAGGCAGTATCAACACTGCAGCGGCTTTCACACCGGCACCGAAAGTCGGTGTCACTGAACTTGGGAGAAAGGAATCGATGGACCGTCTGAGAGAACTGGTTGATGCCAGTGGTGAATGCGATCGGATCGTAACGGACTGCTTTTCTACCTACCCGACGCGAACTTTCCAAGATGACACTATCCTGTCCAAGCCGAACGCCGCATATGACTGGCTTCAATTTCACGATGCAATGTCCTCCAAGGTCTTCACCGGCCAAGATTGGGAGCTGGCGCCGTACCTCAGTCATTCTGTGCTAGCACTACATCATCTTTTCGCCTCATCTATGCGCCAGTCTGAACAGCACACGGCGGTCGACGAGGAGGAAGAAGATTTTATGCCCTTTAGCGGCCCGAGAGCTGATTTCAGTGCCTTCGAAGCCGAGAGACACAACAGGAGTATATTGATAGGGCTTCAATCATCACTAAACATATCTCTCCTGAGGTCCTTCCGCTCTATACAGGACATAGTTACGGACCTGCTTCCTCGGCTGATGGCTATACTCACGCCTGACATCAAACCCGTTGTTGTGGGTGGAGGTGGGGATCAAAGGGGTATTGCTAGCGTGAGGAGAGAAAGCGAGCGGGAACTGGTGCGGAAAGCAGTCCAAGTAATGGCCGGCGTCGGGGTGGTTTTTGAGAGAGCAAGAATCGAATCAGACACAAATGGCTACGGTGGCTGTGTGTATCGTATGGAGCCGTTAGTACCTCATGCGGCCCAACTTCAGACATAGTGGACTAAATTGTGCAATTCTAGGCCGCTAGATACTCTAGCCACCTTTGAGACCGCTGCTTCCGGGTCGGGCAGTGCATCGGCTCCTGTCCGTTACTCAATCCGTCAGGTGTTGGATCAAGAATATCATAAACATCTGCTTCGGCAGTCGGCAGATGCGCGGCAAGCCAGATATACGGCGGGTAATTCAGATGGTCAACCGTCGAAGTTTCAAGATACAAATAAAGAAAATGAAACAATCCGCCGAGATATCAACAAGCGTAAGGACGCCGGCACAAAACGAGACTTCTTCGGGCGTATCATCAACGAGTCACGTCCTAATGCGCTCGACGGCAACAAGGCTGGCGAAGAGACTGCCAAGGAGGAGAGCCTGATCTCAGGCGCCGGTCAAGAGGTTAATAACGTCTGGGTAACCTTCCATGAAGGCTTCTCAAACGCCGTGAGAAAGCCGATCACGCTTGAAGAGTTGATGAGAGGCATCTAGATAGACTGTAGCCAATGTTCCAGACGTTGTCTTCTCCTAGGTCTCTCAAACGGCCAAGCGTGAGCAACTTTTCGGTTTTATGCATCGCATTTGCCTTTGATAGAGACAGCTAATCAACTAAATCCAAAACCTTCGCCTTCGATCGGTCCATCGCTGGCCAGGCCGCCTCCCGTGAGGACCTGGCATACAAGACCAAAGAGGCCACACTGCAAACCTTCCTCCCGCCAGTGATCGTTACCACGAGCCTTTGTTTTGCCCAGTCTTTGGTGTGACAGTGCTATACCTCTACCATGCTATCGGGTCGACCGCACAAGATCTCTATCCTCAAGCCAACCCTCTCCTCCGAGTTCCTGTCGATGAATATCGTGTCAGCGTTATGGTACAGAGCAAGTAACGGATTTTCCAATGAGCACGTAGAAGCACAACGCAGTGGCGGTGACAGGAAGATGGCTAGATGGACTGGTAGCGGCGAGCACAGAGCTCCGGATCGTGCCTCTTCCCTCCTTTGGCGACCATGCGCTCGCTGACAAGCTCCCAAGTCTCCCTTTGAATTTCCGCGTAGGCTTCAACGAGACGCTGATCCTCAAGGTCGTCGAAGCCAGTGATGGGCGCCATAGGTTCCGTCTTCTTGCTTGGGTGTGGTCCGACCGTCTTCGGATCCCACACCTCACCTTGAGCGGCGGCGATGCGTGGAGCGTTACGGGTGTAGCGCGAGTAGACCGCGTTGTCGGTAAGTCCGGGAAATTTGCCCGCCGCGACGCGCTGTCTGTTGACTTTGTGGGCAATCTCACTCCATTTGTACCCTTTTTCGCGAAGACGTTTGATTTCATGGTTCTCCGGATCGTGTTCTGCCAGGACCTTCATGGTGCCGCTAGGATTTTGGCCCATTGCGACGGAAAATTTACGCTTGAGCTTCGCAGCCTGTCCGGCAATGACGGGAGACTTCGTGGCGCGAGGGGATCCCGTAGAGTCGGTAGCTACTCGACTACCAGAAGCAACTGGAACACCGTCGGCACGATCCAAGATGTTTGTCATATGGCTGTGATTGAGGGCTTGAGAATATGTCGAGTCAGAGCTGCCATGACACCAGGTGTCTCCGATAGCACTATCACCCCCATCGTGCGAATGGTTGGTAGCTTGAGCGGAGGCCAGATTCATCTGACGATCTTTGGTGTTGACGGTGGCCAAAGCACTCTGTGACTGATCAGCCCGCTTTGATGATAGAGACAGTGTAGGATGGCAATACTGACATGCTCAGACTCACTCTCACTGCGAGGGTGAGGGTGAGAGTGAGAGTGAGAAGAGATGGTGGTGCCTTGGCCAAGCAGGGCTGCGAGAGCTGGTGAAGGTTCGGCAAAGGAGAACGACAGAGTCGTATCAGACTTGATGCCATCCATCCTCGCAACACACACTGCCACCGGAAGAGTTAGATGGGTGGCATGAGCATGACATAACAAAGGCGAGGTGATGGAGGAAGGGCGGTGTGCTCTGAACAATGGTTATGACTCTACTAAGCTGTCATGCCTTAGGCGCGACAGAGAAGCGCATGCGACGCATCTGTCGTGAGTCATGCTCATTTGGATGAGTGCTGAGACATGAGGGTGTGTACTTACAACCGTAACTGGTGCTAGGACTCTGCTCGATCAACGGATGTAAGCCTTTACTGGACGAAGATGAAAGCAATTTCCTATCAAGCAAGGGCGTGGAGGTGTGAGAGTGGTGAGGCAATGAGAGGGATGACCTTCGTGGTCATCATCGTGGGATCATGGCAAAGTTGTGTGAATCAGCCACACCAAATTCACCAGGCAAACCACGCCAAGTGAATTCGGGCTGACCACCATACAAGGCTGCTATGTCCAACAACCTATATGGATGCAGAAAGACGTTGTACACCGATGGTGGCAAGTATCAAAGGCCCTTCGTGCCATTCTCACTTGGACAGTTTCCAGTTCCGAATTACCTAGCCAACATGCTTCGATTGCGTATCTAGTGCACACGCGCTGATACCATACAGTCCATACTTTGGGGATGAAAGGAGAGCTTAGCATTTAAGGGTAACCTTGAGGGTGCCACTTGACCAATAAACAAACAAGACCCTTTGTGACCAACCTATTTTACACACGGGTGAAGATGAGTGGTAGCTCCAGCAGCCCAAAAGCAGATGATCCCCCATATATTTGTACCCATGACTGACACTGGAATCCAGCGACTGTGCTGTTTATCTGTCCAAAGGTGGTTTATTGAAATGTGCAGCCTTAGAATGGGCGCTAAGCCCTGGTATTGGTTTCCATTTTGTGATGTAATCACAGCACCGGCCATATTCTTAGTATGGATTGTCTGATGAGTGAAAATGTTGAGGAAGCTGGAATGCAAGTGAAGGAGAGACGTAGAGATGTCATGCTCCTGGGACTGCGGGGACTGTAGCTTCTCGTAGCTGTTCACTACATGGCTCCTGTGACTGAATGTGACTTATCAGATCTTGCTAATGTCCGCGTTGATAATCCGGAACGTAAGATTTAGGAGTCCTTGGAGTCCATCGCCTGCTTGGCACGTCCTCCCTCTGCCTCCGTAAGCCCCCGCTTCAACGCGGGCTGGCAAGGAATAGGGAGAGGCAATCATGAAGGATCTCGGTGCTGAACAAGCCCCTTTTCGTACTCCTCCGCAGCACGTTGCGCTATCACACGGTCATCCGCCGCTGTCCGTTTGGCGCACCGAAAAGAGCGTGTAAACATATCCGGTCTCATCTTCAGGGCGATCTCGCGGATCGCAGTCTGTTCCATGCGAAATTGTCGACCCGCATCAGACTCGAGTCTTTCCACAGGCACTTCGGATGGCCATGACTGTGGAGGGGGCAGACTCTGGTTTGTGCTGCTGGGACTTTGCCGTGCCTGTTTGCGCGGACGTGTCACCCGGAGCCCGTCCCTTTTTAGTTTCTCACTCTGAATTCGTTTGGCAATGGTGTTAGCCTTCAGGTGGGGACAGTGCGCCGCATCAACTATCTCTTTTGCACCCCAACCTCTGTCATTCAGCCTCAAGAGGATAGCCCCGTGCAGATGATTAGGAAAGTTCCTGACGAGTTCCTCGTCATCAAGGAAAGGGGGCAGTGGAACGTTCTTTCCTGGATATCCGGGGATCATACCTCTCGGCAACGATGTGTTAGGGGAGCGTTCAACGGCAGTAAGGGTGTTCTCATTGTTGATAGTGGCGTGACCTGAGATACCCTCTCGATTCCGTTTGCCTTGTCTTATAGGCGGCATCGCGGCGTGTCCCTCTGGGCCACTACCTGATCGATTTGACGGAAAATTTGAAGCCCTGTTGCTGTCGTCGCCGTCGGCCACTGGTGGTCGTAGAACGGCACCGTCGGAGAAACCCCAGGTGAGTACTTCTGACTTGTACTAGTCCTGGAACACGCAGCGGTAAATGTCAACTCAGTTCGAGACGACCTTCGCCAAGTAGCCAGTCTTCTGAAGCCGGCAGCCTCCGGTTTTCTTATCACGACGATACTCGTAGTCAAATGTGACTTAAGTTTGGATTGGTGTGCAGCTCGATTTGTTCCTTTAAAAATATGAGGTCAGCTTCGGAGTGGGAAGTAAGACGAGAAATATTTCAAGGTGCTTGTTCAAGACTGTGAGACACGATCATTGTAGACACTAACCACATCTAAGTCCCCTGAAATGGTCTTCCTCAGCTCAACTACGTTTCGGGAGACGTAGCTTCCGTCTCTCGCGTCCGAAGACAAACTTATGTTAGTTCACAGACTGTTCGTTTAGTCGGTGTAAAATGTTGAGGGAGAAGTCCCGTTGCAAGACTGTCAGGTAAGGTGAGCTCCTATATAGACCTCGAACGAGTCTGGCTAATTCCCTTTTCTGCGGTGGCCCTTATGATCGAAACCGATTCTCGTTCCTCAACAAGGGCGAAGCAACGTTCGAATGTCAGCGGCGATGCTTCTTACCCTCGAGTGGGTGGGTAATATATCGACAGTCAACACCATCGCAAAGTTAAGTCTCAGTCAATACTGGTGAATGAAATATCAATCCTATTGTCATTCAATCCTATTGTCATCCTCCAAATTCACCAGCATAGTATGCAACAGGTAGCAGTAGCTCGTTTGGGGTGAGCACACACTTGGTAGAGACCTTCAAAGGTTTATTAAGGAAGGTCGTCGAAAGGACTGAACAGGTTAGTCTGATGGCCTATCCTTATGCTGGTCGCCAAATACAAACTGTCTCCAGTTAATAGCCAGCTGCTTGACACCTTCATCCAATGACCAGCCCTTGATCTCACAGATGGATCGTGTGACTTCTTCCAGCAGATCATCCATGCGCTCCCCTGCACAATGAAGGTCACTCTCAACGAGTATTCTATCGTCTGGTACAGCCTTGATTACCTGCACTGCCTTGTCGTATCTCGAAGTAGAGAAATTAATGACCATAGAGAAAGAGAAATATACTTCAGTAGGGACGGCTGGATTAAGGTATTGTCTGAGCGTGTCTGGTGGGCCTGAATAGGAATGAAGACAGATGCGCGGAGGATACGGTGGCGGTATTGCATCGGTACGGTCAGCCTTCCCACTTTGCTCATGCTCTGCTGAGTTGCTATGCTTTTTCTTGGATCTTTTGCTGACTGTTTTGTTTTCGAAACCTCTCCACGTAGCTTGTACGGTTGCAAACAGAGCGCCATGAGCTTGGACTCCATGCAGAGATACGGCTCTATGCATCTCACCGGCGAGATCGAGCTGGGCCTTTAGTATTGAGCGTTGATGTTCAAGCCTGACACGGTAGGGAGATAATCTTCGGCCTTCCCGGCCACCTGGGGTGAGTGATGGGTCACGTCCCTCTTCCTGCCCAAGTAGCCAGTCATTCGGAATGCGAAAGGTGCGATCAAGTCCTACTTCTCCCACCAAAGCGAACGGATGTTTATGGAGATATTCTTTCAGATAGGCTAGGTAAGCTGATAACAAGAGCGGTTGCGGTAATCCGGATGTGAACTCATGATCTTCTGGAGTCGGTGATAAGACTGTTTCATAATGAGCTGCCTTGTCTGGAGTTGCGTTCGCTTGCCCTAATTCACGTTCCCTGTCATCGTAGATTTGATGTGAGAACCATGGATGCCAGCCGAAGCACGGCACCATCCGACCCCTTACTTCATTCTCTCCCCATGGATTTTTGACATCCGTTAGACGTAGTCCGTACGTGTCGGCAACTCCTGCAACAAGCTCTTGGTCTTGTCGTCTAGTTGCCATGACCGTCAAGACCCTTGCTTTCATTCTTGGTATCAGCTCAATTGATGACATGGTGTCAGTGGGATGGCAATGAGCATCGAAGATACCAAGCTGCCATGGGAAAGGCTCCCGAGTATTATCTCTCTGCTCGTAAGCCATGAGGAAGGTAAGGTGGTGAAGCTACCGCTTGCTTGACGGTTAAGGTTGTGGCTGGGTGTATGTTCTTCCGGACGCCGTTTCGCAACGCCACAATCACATGCTAATCTGTGTCTCCGCTACTCTGTATGTGTAACTACCTTAGCTAGTACAGTAAGGTACTCTACGAGTAGCCCTATGTCCTCTAATGGGGTCTCATTAACACGTCAGCTGGTTCCCAAGATTCTTAGACGATGGTCGTTGATATCATTTGCAATGCCGCGCTTTCTGAGTGCTCTTATGCCTCCTTTCCTGATGCTCTTCTCCATTCCACTTGCCGCACTCGCCTTCCTTACCACCATTGTGGCCTTCCTAACATTGTTCGTGAGGGTGCTCGTGGTCTACATGGACTTGGCCTTGGTGGTTGCACACAATCAATTCTTCCATTACAATCTCTCGAGCCATTCTCGGCCGCCTGTGAAGGGTTCCTTACCATCACCAGCTATATCCCAGCAACGGAGGAAGAAAGGAACAAGCAGTCTGAGTAGCGCTTGGTCCATGCAGGGCGCAATCACTTCCAAGGCATTGGATACAACTACCCTCGAAATTATAACGAGCGCGGGCATCGATCGTGACTTCGAAGGTGTCGGCGGTTGGAGGTTCCCCGGACCTGATGAGGATGACACCCAATGGATATCCAGCAACACCAGGCTTCGAATTCCAGCAGCGACCAGAGATATCAAGGGCAAACATAACTGTTTGCGCACTTCTGAGGTGCTCGCAACGCCGAGAGGTACGGGAGACCCAGGTACTCTAAAGAACTTGTCGAAGTCTCCGCTCCAGCCACGCGCAAGAACACCACCGGCCACGCGGCTCGTACAATCTGCCACTTTCGAAGAGTACTTCCCGTCGCAGCCACTATATCGTTCTAATCCGACCTTACACGCAGCGAACGTGGGTAAAACAAGGATTGAAGGTACCAGCCATCCTTCGTCGGCACCTCTACATGGAAGCTCTCGAGGGAACCAGATCCGAATCCCAGATCGCTGAGCGTTTGAAGTTCTTGCAAAGACAGAAATTGCTTATTTTCTTGCCGGTCTCTCATATCTTCCCCTGTTGCTGTGAGCAATCGCCAATCTTCTACAAGTTAACCTCGATTGCACGCTCACTCGTACTCTACTGCGGACGTTATTGACCTGCTGTACCAGCGGCCTACCGAATTATTTTGCTTATTTGCCACACTACCAAACCTTACGAAGATGGTCTATTTGAGCTCTAAATCTAATTGATAACTTTACGATGACGCCTGCCAATATAACCACTGGAAGCGCCTTTCTTTGCATGCCCGTAGCAAAATCAAACCGAAACCGAACTGTCAAGAGATTTACCGCTTTTTTTCAGTGAGACCTCGTCCATCTCTTTCGACATCATATCATTAAACTCCTCCCAGCCTTCCAGGTACATATGGTGCCCTGCTTTATTGATTATCATCACCTTGGCGGAGCCATTGTCTTTTCTTCTCTCCTCTGTGGGCAATTCTTTCAACGTTCTTCGTTTCTCCTCCTCAATCTTCTTCGCTGCGGCATACCCACCCGCAATATCCATCCAGTCATTCTCGCCATAAATCATAACCACCGGAATGCCGTTTTCCCGCCTCTTGTCTGCCGCCGCCACGCTAGACGTTGTGGACCCATCTGGCGATATCATCTGCCGGCCTACTCCGTGGATTCTTCTAATCAGAGGGCTTCGAGCGTAAGCCCCCGGTGCTAATATATAGGCCAACGCATATTCCCCGCTTCCGCGTTGCCGAAAGAGAGAATACGCGTAATCGTGCAAAGCTTGCTTTTCATCTGGCGGCAGATGCGAGAATCGTCGCGAAGTCCAGCCAGAAGAAAAGCGAGGCCCAAGGGGACCAGCCAACCTGACCAAACTGAAAGGTGAGATGTTCGCGTCCCAGAGATATGTGAGCCACTTCGGCAGAGGCTTCCTTGGTGGGCTCGGCTGAATTGAATCCGCATGTTTGCCGTTAGCCTGCTCCTTTGATCGTGCGTTGAGAAAGTTGTTGTTGTCTCCAAATTTTCGTGGTTCAGAGCCATCTGTGATTGAGTTGTTGACCGCTGCGTTCTGACCTTGACCGACCTCCTGTTCCAGGGTTGAGGTTTGTGGATCGGGCATGTCTGCATTCACCGCATAGACATCTTCGGGTATCCCAACCGGAGACGCTAATATGAGTTTGTTGAGGTGACCAGGATACTTGAGCGCATACGCAACTGCCAGGTACCCTCCCAAACTGTGTCCCAAAAGAGTAAATCTCTCGATTTTCTTCTGCACCCGCCACTCCTCCAGTGCATCGATAAACCAGTTCTCCGCCTCAGTAATGCTACCTTGTCGATCTTTCGTATGCACCTTAAACGGTGGTCTGCTGCTTCGGCCCATTCCAAGGAGGTCCAGTGCATATAATTTCCAGCCCCTCGCTCTACTGAGCCCCTCGAAATTCTTGTAGAAGAATCCCAAACCAGCGCCGTAGCCGTGAAGCATTACAAGATTCTGATCTACACACTCTCCCACACGTTCCACCGAAAATTCATTGAGAGCCCGATTCTTGCCACTGAGCTTTATCAGGTTCGAATGCCATGTCCTCGGCCCGAAAGGATCTGTGGCCTGATCGGTTGTGATAGGAGCGGCCTTTCTGGAACACTCGTCTGTTATCGGCATTGGAGATTTTGTATCCGATGGTCGTTCCGATCCCGTCTGAGTCTGTGTTGGAGGCTCCTGCAAGTAGGGTACGTAAGATAGAACGGTATGCTCGGCCATAGCGGCCGGTAGGTTTGCCCACTACGACAAAGTCAACGCTATCACAGATGAGAGCAGTAGACAGGGAGACCGAACCCACTGGCTAAAGCTTTCTTTGTAGCCTAGGGTGAAGTAATTTCCAAATCTCCCGGCCCTGTTAGCTGCGGAGGGAGCATTCCCCGCCTCCTTGGCCCGTTGTGATGCCAGTGGACTTTGTTGAGACCGCGACTCGTAATCATTATTGCTGCTGGAGGAGGTCGATGTTGACATCGTGGAGTTGGACCTAAACAAGGCTGACGTGAGAGAAGGGATAAGGCGAGATAGTGGGTCTCATAGACCTCGAGTACGGAATATGATTTCGACCCGGCAAAGCCCGGCAAGTACACCGGCGTAACTTCACGAATACTCGAGAGGACGTCCACCAGATGTGACAGGAGCCGTGTGGTGGAGACACATTTCCAACCCGATATAGTGAGTGACAGATAGACAGCAGGAACGTCTGCCCTCAGGTGCTAGGTGAGAATTGAGGGTACTGTATCTTGGTTTAACAATGTCCGAGTACCTCACTGCTGCATTGTAAAGACGGGATTCGTAAGGTAGAGGTGCTGGATATATGACGACACGAGACGATAGCTTATGTAAATGGCACCTAAGAAAGGGTTCATGATTGGTGGCCTTGTACGTGGCGTTTCGGGAAATATGTCCGTAAAGTCCGGCGGGGTGATATTTGTTCCGAAAGACTTGATTACCTAAGGTAAACGTAACGTAATCGCCACCCAGTCGAGCCAGCCACCCAGTCAAGCCACCTCGCTGTCACTTAATTAACCCTTGTCAAAACACCTTGAATTATTGAGATTACCATCTCTCTAGACTAACTACATGAAAACTGAATTATTCATGAACATTTTCTTTCAGATCAGCTTCACAAATTCAACTTTGTCTTTTAATGCATAATATTTAACTATTTTGTCAATCAATTTCTTCATCTTCTTCTCTGTCTTCTGCATCATAACTTTATTCTTATTGACAATAAGAACTTAAGCATTTTCAACATTCTTTTATGACTACTTCTTCTACTGTTGCTTCTACTTATTAAATAGCTTCTAATTAATTCATTATAGAACTGTTCTATTTGTTACAGCTGTCAGAGCTGTGTCTTTTAGATTTAAGACATATATATATAATGATGATGTTATATTTATTATGATCTCATTTACAAACTGATTAATTTGAATTGCTGTACTAAGTATGACAGCAATGTTGACTTGAACTTCATTGAAGTTTGTAAAGAAGACATAAAGTGAAATCTTTAATTAAGATAATTTTAAAATAATAATGAAAAAATTAAACAAAATAAGATTTACATCTTATTATGCACTCAGAATGTTCTGAATTATAATTGCTGTCAATTTAATCTTTTAATAGTAGTGTAGAAAGTTTAACTTGTTGATATTGATGATTTTATAATGTAAATAAGTATAAATACACTTCTTATAGATCTTGCTCAATGATTCAAAGACTTTAACATTCAATGACTGCAGTAAATGAGTTAAATATGAAGAAAGACATAAAGTTACAATGCTGTGATCACAGTAGTATTAAATAAAGTCAGTAAAGACATAATTTTTGTAATTATTCAGTATTAATAATTAATAAATGTCTTAAGTCTAAGTTTTAGTGTGTAAATTGAAGATCTTAAGTCACTGAAGCTTTATTACATTAATAGTTCAATCATTATTACTGACTTATAAAACAGTCTAATCATTCTTAATAAAGTTTAGTCATATCTGCTGTATCAGCTTGTTCTTAAAAATGAAGTAAAATAAAAGAATGATGTCATTAAATAATACATACTTAATGAGAAATACTCAGTTCTAATTATCAGTCTAAACACTGAAAGCTTATGTTTCTGTGTATTGTATTAGAACTTTAAAGCTGTCTGTAATGCTCATTGCAAATTTCTTTTTATTCATATTATATATGTCTGACTTCAAAATATCATACTGAATTCATGTAAAGTTGTATAAATCAAATTATTTTTAAATGATTTTAAGATTCTTGATATTCTTTCAATTTTAATTAAGATTGCAGCTATACTGTGTCTTAAAGTCTGAATGTTGATGCAGAAAATTCTTATATCAATATTGTTCTAGAAAATTTAGATCATTTTTAACTGTCATTAAATGCTTTATTATGAATTTTAGCTGTTCAATTTATGAAGACTATTCTCAAGCTGTTATAGTATTGATTTATTAAATTAAAGCATTCTTCTTATGCATTAACAGTCATTATTGATTTATTTAAAAGATCTTTACTGATTATCTTTCTTTTCAATGAGCTTGTAAAGTAAATTGAGATAAATCATAGATTTAAGCAATCTCATAAAGAAAAATTGATGAATTATTGTTCAAATCAGTTAAGACAAGACTATATTGTGTGAAAATATCAGAAATTGACTTAATTGATTCATCTGAGGTCATTGTGGATGTGTGATGATGATGAGGTGAACAACAATGTTGATGAGGATGTTTGTGGCTAATGGGGTGGCTCAACTGGGTGGCTGGCTTGACTGGGTGGCGATTACGTTACCTTATCCGCACAACCTAAGGTAGGTACTGTAGCCCGCCCTGAGCGCCAGCGGTTACCTAATCCAAAACAGATAGCGCGTACGCATTCCACCACAGGTAGATCCTGGAACCGTACCTGAGTGTAGGATCATTCTATCTTGTGGTGGAAGAACGTTGTTTGTGAAGAATCGCATGGTACAGTGTCTTTGCCGCCAGTTTCACTGCGAACCATGTCTGAATCGAAGCTCGACCATATCGTCAAAGGTGCTCCGCGAGCGGTCAAGGAGGCTGATTCACACCTTTATCAAGCCTCCCCTCCGGCGTCTTCGACGGCCACGAAGTCGGCGCCACGTTCTCTCCACTCCTCCGATCCCACATCCACGCTTCCTTCCTCTCCTCCACAGATATATCTAAACTTACTTATACTTGAAGCCTCCTTGCGATCACAGTACCTTACCTTGCGTGCCCGGAGAAGACAGCACACCTTCTTCCTACTTATACTTTCGTTATGGACGGCATATTTTTGCTACGCTCTGTTTTTACGGCCGAGAGAAGATGGGTCCGGTGTGGGAGGATCTGTTTACTGGACAGTCGAGGTGGCAGAGAAGCTTGCCCTGATGGGTGGTCTGGTCACAGCCATCTTGATGTGGGGCACTGGACAGTGGGAACGAGGCGTCCGATGGCCACGTAGATGGGTAGGCATCACGAATCGAGGGTTGAGGGTGATCAACACAAAGATTGTGGTTATTAAAGGTCCATGGTGGAAAGAAATGTTATCACAATCATCTTTCCTCTTTCCCTACTCATCCTTCTTTCCTTCACCGGGGTCCTCTTACCACTACATTGATCACAGCCTCGAAAGGGGCACCCCGCCCGATGGCGATTTTGCTGGTAACAGCAAGATTCTCGAAGAAGAGCTTGCACCTGGAGGCGATTACATCAAGTTATTGCTCTTGCCGAAGCCATTCTCACCCGACTTCCGAGAAAATTGGGAGTTGTACAGGGAGGAATATTGGGAGAAGGAAAACGAGAGACGCACACACTTGAGCGAGGGGGTCAGGAGGGCGCAGAGGGAATTAGCCAGACAGCAGGGCGGATGGATCTGGTGGACTGGCTGGCGGGGATGGAATCATTCAAAGGCCATGCGGGCTCCAGAGAGCAATTTTGAAACGACGCACCGTCACCAACATCATTCGGAAAAGGATCCAAAGCGGATTGCTGGCGTAGACCCAGATTCCCATTCTTGGACTTCATCTCGGAGCATTGTACGATCACAAACTAACAGCGAAACCAGACCAGCTTCTGAACAAGTGCGCCGCGGTAGCAGTAACTCAAGTGACAGGCCAAGGAAGTTGAAATCCTTGCTGTCCTCAGGCGGTGATGAACTTCCCAGGTAGGGTGGCCGTCGGGTCGGGTTGACCCGGCGGTCCCACTGACCCGACCCGCACTCAGGTCGAGTCGGGTCAGGTCATGCATAAGTCATACATAAGTTATACATGATTGCATAACTTTAGATCATATATATACTTATGTAATGTTGAAGTGATATAATGAAGCAATAGAACATTCAGAACTTAAGCATGATTAAATGTATTTTAACTATTATTTATTCAATAGCTTAAGCTTACAGATATACTCACTTCAATAAAGAATCATTCTTCTTCATTAAAATATTAATATTATATTAATGTTTATTACAGTGATGCAACACAAGCTCTCAATACAATACATCTAGATTTATATAATTTACATGACTCTCTACATTTAATGACATTAACTATATAAGATTTAAACATATTGTATTAATGATTTGCATTGCATTACTGTGATAAACATTACATGTTATTATATGTATAAGTTGATCAAGACTCTTCTATTATGATGAAAATAATGCATTAAGATCTTTTATGATGAATTTATTATATAATATATGCTAATGTTACATGATTTAATTTATAGAAATTTAGATCTAATTATATTACTTAATTATATTGCTTTACATAAGTATGAGGCACTACTCTTAATTGAATATTAAAAATAGACTGAGTGTAGAGTCAAGTTAAGGTCAAATTGAGTCATTAAAGCATCATTTTTTAGGGCTAAGTCATGTGGTTATAAATTACATAAAACCATAATATTAGCCCTAACCCTTACAAATAATACATCACAAAACCAAACTTTGTAATCTATTTTTTGCGTTTCTTTTGCAGGCACTAATGTCATATATGAAATCTAAAACCTGCGCACTCAGCCTAATTAAAAAGTGAGAAACTTAATGTTATAAATGAGTTTATATTGCTTAATAGTATCACTTCACATAAATATAAAACATTAATCTTAAGAAAATATTAAAAAGCAAATAACTTAAAATTAAAAATTAATTTTACATTTTCTTACTCATTAAAGTCAGTCAGCTCATTCTTTAATTAAAAACTGTCTAAAGATATTTTAATTATAGCTGCTTGCACATTTACATTTATATATTTAGAAGTAAATAAGTTATACTTTAAGTTTCTTTTAAATCTCATCATTATTCATGCAAAACACATTATCATTTAACAAAAAAACATAATCTTAATAAAATGTTATGTGAAAAGCTTTAAGATATTTATGAAGTATATAAATAGTGAATTATTCTGTATTTAGACTGTATGTTGACACATAAAAATCATAGATTCATAGTTTATGCAGTATTTAAACAGAAGAGTAATCATAATTTTTGTTTAGATTTTATGATTTTATTGCTTCATTGTATTACTTTATTGTATTGCTTTATTGTATTGCTCTATAATTTTCATATTAATTAAGACAATAAAGCAATACATATGCAAAGTGACTTAATCATTACATAAGACATTAATTATGTACTAATCTGCTTTTAAGTATATAAATATAAATATGTAAGCAGCTGTAATTAAGATGTCTTTAAACAGCTTTTAATTAAAGAATGAGCTGACTGACTTTAATAAATAAGAAAATGCAAAATTAACTTTTAACTTTAAGTTATTTGCTTTTTAATATTCTTTTAAGATTAATGTTTCACACTTATGTGAAGTGATACTATTAAGCAATATAACCTCATTTGTAAAATTAAGCTTCTCACTTTTTAATGTTCTTTTAAGAGTAGTGTCTCATACTTATATAAAGCAATATAATTAAGCAATACAATTAAATAACATTGTGACATTAAGAACAGACTGAAGAGTTTATTTATAAAATCATTTTATAATGTAAAAGACTTTGCTGATTCATACAACTGCATATAAGACTCAGATAATAGTTAATCTGAAAAAAAGACTTAAATAAACTTAATGCTAAGTATTAACTCTTTATGTCTAGTAATTATATCACTGTCATTAATCATTTTAATGTGTTTCAATCTCACTGTCATTCTCATCATCATCAATTTCTACACAATTTCAATCTCACTATCATCAATATTATAATATTAACTTTGTCAAAGCTATCTACTTCTTTTAAAGATACTATCTTTCATAATTTGTAAGCTCTGTAAGATCATAAAACAGTGATGATGTAAACAATAATGTAAATAATGATGTAAGTAACAGCAACATAAGTAACAGTGATAATTCTAACAACAGCAATGTAAGTAACAGCAAGAGACTCAGAAAATTAATTAATTATATTACTTATTTCTATTGCTTATATGATTAATGTCTTATGTAATAGTTAAGTTACTTTGCATATGTATTGTCTTAGTCTAAAAGAAAGTTAAGAGACATACTAGTCTGATTAGAAAACTTACTTACTTAATATAAACTATTATATTTAGTATAAATCAACTTAACTCAACTCTGACTCAATCTGACTCTAGTATAAGTCAGGTCACAGGTTAGAAATCTTGATCTGTAAGTTAAGTTAAGTCAGAAATTTCAGCTTTAACTTAACTTAATAGTTACTCTATTCTTAGACTTTCTTGTCTTAATTCTCAATCTTGAATAACATAATATCTCTTTGTATGATCTTTATACAACACATGTAGTCTACATGACTATAACAAATATGAACAGAGACTGATACATACACAATGCAAATGATAACTTAATTATGCAATGTGAAGCTTGAGTGCTAAATGAGATGTGAATTCTGATAACTAAGTTGAGTTGTTGACAGATACAGTGATATTAAAAAGTACATGTAAAAATCTTATAAACAGTCACTTTACAACTCTTTTTTTCAAATATGACTCTTCATCATAAAATAACAATCACACATACAGATTTTTAGCTGCAAATTCAAAATAGAGTATTTCTGAACTTCTAACTGAGTGCACTTAATACAGTAAAAAGCCTGATAGCTTTAAATAAGACATAAGTGCACATCAAAACACCACAATCACATCAGCTATCAAAAATCCACTTAGTGCATGTGAAAGAGCTCATTCACATCTCTAAACTTCTCAAATCTTTTCTCTTCATCATCATTTTTCATGATGACAAAGCTTCATTTCCAATACCTGAAAATTTTCATCACTAAATCATACAATCAACTTCTTTCCACATATATCCATCAACCACACAACAAGCATAGCCACTAATAAGAAACAGACTTCATAGTTGTGTTTAAATTTATCTTATTTACATTTTATACACTCATCATTTCTCATCATATCTGCTGCTTTTCAGTGCATTCAAGTGCAAAGCTCTTCACACAACCTTTAGTTTTTGATGTTTCTGAGTTCTTGCTTATTCACTTGTCTATTTTCACATCAAAACAACTCAAAAACATCAACATCACAATATTTACACATTAAAACAATCATCTCAACTTCACTTTTATGTGCACATCAACAATCAACAAAGATATCAAAAAATCAAAAACAGCAAATTGTACTCATCACATTCTTCTGTATTTCATAATTCAAAATTGTTTTCATATCTCATTTTATCAGAAAGTTATAAGCAAAAACATCACACAACATTGAAAGTTTTGATTTTTCTGACTTCTTGCTTAACAAAATGACACAGCAACAACATTAAAAAACATCATATCACATTAAAACATTCATGAAACATCAAAATCACATTCACATCACTATATTTCACTTTCAAAACACTACTTTTTCAATCTTTTAGACTACTTTTTCAATCTTTCAGATCACTTTTCAAATCTTTTAGATCAAATTGAGTTCTTTTAGATCAGATTTTCTGTTTTAAGTCAGTTTTATGATTTCTTTGTGCAGAAAGATTTCTCAAAAAAGAAAAAACAGAATATTAAAGTGTGTCAGTAAATCATAAAGAATACATACTCAGGACTAAAAGCATCACTGAAGAATTTAGTCTTAAGTATAAAGCATTAAATGTGTTATCTCATCTAATTGCTGATAAAAAGCTCATTGTAGAATAACTTTACTTTGAGTGAATTGAGATATTAAGCAAGATTTAGAATAAAGAACTGAGACTTTTTTGCTTTAAATCAGAAATAAGTCAAAAGAACTTAATCTAGAATCTTAGAAACATTCAGTTTTATAAAAGCTGAGCAATTACTGCTAGACAAGAAATCTTTTCATGAATTTAAATATGAATTTTCTTATGAAATTCATGATACTCACAGTACTCATCACATCAAAAAGTCAAGTTTATGACTTCATCAGCTTGCCTGATGCACTCACACAATCAGTTCATCAGACTATAAAATCTCTAAAAAAACAAAAAGCTATGAACAGTTCTATCTTTTCAACAAATTCTATTTTTAGCATTCACATCAATCTGCTAAACAACAACATCACTTCATCAGTCACTCAACAAAACAGTAATCAGCTACTTCAGCAAGTCAGAAATCTTTTAAAACTAGCTTTTCAGCAAATCAAAGTAGCAAATCAGTCAAAACTAGCTATTAAAATTAATGCTATAAATAAAATTTGACAGTCAGAAGATCTCAGTTCTTTAGCTACTGAAGAGAAAAACTTCAGCAAAGAACAATAAACAGTTCAATAACAGCTTGATCAATTTAAGAAAGAAGTAAACATCAAATTAGATTAAATTCTCTGTCAAATAATGCAAACAGCAAAGAAATTCATCTTTTAGTTAGAATTTCAATTCACATTTTCATTAAATGGCCTTAAAACAGCTATCACACACTGAAAAACAGCTCTCAAAACAGCTCAAAAAACTGTTTTACAACATTAGCAATCAAAATTCTATGCTGCTGCACTTGAAAAAAACCTAGAAGTCTTCACATAAACAACTGTTTAAAACAGTAAATTAAAATTCACTATTATATCATGAAACACTGCATTCTATGAAGATAGACACCTTATTATCACATCAATAACTGTTGTCAAGACACTAGACTCTATTTCTATAAGAAATAACATCAATAATGTTTTCAAATCTGCAAACCTCAACATCATGATAGTCATCATGACTATGTCTCAGTCAAAATTCAACATAATCATAACAATCATGTCTGAAGTTACTGCAGAAGACCTTTCAAAACATTAAAAAATCTGACAACATGTTTTAGAATTCACAAAGGTCAAAAAGAATGAAAAATGATATAAAGTAGTGATACATAACATTTTCACAGCTATTTTCAACATGACAAATGACATGCAACTAGTCAAAGAAGAATTAAAAATCTTCAATAAAGATCTTAAACTAGTCTGCTTACTTACATAATTAACTTCAGAAGAAGTTTAAAGTCAAAAAGTACATTTCTCAGTGATTTTAGTCTTTGACTCAGATCAAGAGATCAAAAAAGCTCTGAGAAATAGATTAATTATAGCTGAAGTTTCAGTTAAAACAGCTGTCTATAATGTCAGTAAGTCAATGAATCAATGCAATAAATGTTAGCAGTTTGAACATCACTTTACAAAGTGTTAAAACACTGTTAAATGTCAAATTTGTGTTCAAGATCATAACATCAGACAATATAGTTGCTTTTTATGCTTTTTAATAGAAAAGAAAACTACTTACATTCATATTGTGTTGAAATGCAGCAATTGTCAATCAATGCATAGAGCAAATAGCTCAGAATGCATGACTTTCAAAGCATTATAATCTATTTCTACTTTCTCAACAACAGATCATCTAGTCATGATGTCATAATGAGTAATACACTTATGTTATTTATAAACATCACAACATCAACATCTGAAATTCAGATTGTACAACACAACTGCATTAAAAATGTCAATGTCATGCATTCTTTGCTAAATTCAACTATGAATAAAGACATAGTCTTAATTCAAGAATCATGAATTTTTAAAGATAACAAAATAACTGTTTTACATTCAGCATTTACTACTTTACTTTCTTCATCAAGTCTAGATATTAGGCCACAAACAGTGATCTTTATCAACAAAAATAGACAGAATTTTGTCTATACATTAAGATCAGATATCTTTACAAATTCTGATTTACAAGCTATCACTATATTTATCAACAACTCTTTAGAAACTGTGCTACTTCTCAATATCTACAATGAGAAATCATAAAAAGAAGATAGTGATATATGAATAGTTAAAAGAAAGCTGAAAGATATTCAGCTTTTTTTAAAATCTATAATCTGCAGTGATTTCAATGCACATCACACATGATGAAATTCAGAAGTTGAACATTCAATTAAAGCTACAGTGTTAACTCAATGACTAGAAAGTTAAGACTGTGAACTTCTTAATATATTTGATGAATTTACATACACACATTACTCTGAAAATCCTTTCTCTATAATTGACTTGACATTTATCACATCAGCAATGCTTGCCTTTGTCAAAAACTGACAAATTGATGAAGAAATAACTATTGATTCAGATCATGAAGTTATTCACTTCACAATATCAATAAAAGAAGCTGAAATGATTAAAAATTCATTAAATTCTTTATACAACACAGTCAAAGCAGACTGAACAAAATTTGCAAAAGAATTACAATAGAAATCAGAAAAGATTTTAAATTTAGCAAAGAATTTAAATTTAAGTCTGAAAGATTTGAAAAATATAGTCATTTCTTTCAGAAATCTGATTGTTGACATTGCAAATCAACATATTCTGAAGAGAAAATCATTCATAAAGACTAAAGTGTGATGACATGATGATCTTAATGCATTAAGAAAGTCATTAAGTTTAGCTAAAAGAAACTGAAAATTCAACAAAACTGAAAGTAACTGAAAAGAAGTTATTTTCTTTAAAAACAAATACTTTCATGCTATTTGAACAGTCAAACAAGTCTTATGGACTACTTTTCTTCAGGGAGTCACAGAAAAAGATGTGTTTACAGTATATTACTTCATTAAATCTAGAAAAGTAGTCAAAATTTCATCAATTTAGCATGAAAATAGTCTTGAAATAACTTTTCAGAAAAAATTTAAAATGTTTTTAAAGACTATGTTTTCATCATCTTCAGAATCAACAGCCACAGCTTTAAAATCTGATGATTTAAACACAATAACATGAAAATCAACTACTTTTAAAGAAATTAAGCAAGCTATAAAGTCCTCATCATTCAGAAAAGCATCTAAATCAAATAGAATCTCTTTTTTAATTTTACAACAAGCATTTCAGGCTATTTTGAGACTATTTTTTGCTATATTTGTCAAATTACTGAATAATAACTATCATTCAACATGCTGATGTCAGGCAACTGATGTTATTTTGAAAAAGATGAAAAATCTGACTATTCTGCACTCAAGACATATCAAATCATTATGCTGTTAAATTGTCTAGATAAAATATCTGAGAAGATAATAGTTACAAGACTTTCTAAACTGACTGAGGTGTCTGATCTGCTTTATAAAGATTAAATGAGTGATAGAAGACAAAGATTCACTGTAAATGCAGCATTATATTTTACACATGACATTCAGCTGATAAATCACCATAAAAGAACTCTTTCTGCACTACTTTTAAATGTTAAGAAAGCATTTGATCATGTTTCACTGAATTAGCTGCTGAAAATCATGCAAGATCTTTATTTATTACACATTCTAATAAAATGAGTTCAATCATTTCTATCAGATCAAACTGTCAGCCTTGTGTTTGATGAAGAAAGAAACTTTAATCAGAAAGTTAAATCTGAAATATCACAGAGCTCATCAATTTCATCTATACTGTTTCTGATATATATCAGATTTCTGTTTACTCAAGTCAAAAAACAACACACAGATTCACAAATCAAAATATCTAGCTATATTGATGTTGTGATGATGATGGTTGAGGGCAAATCAGCAGAAGAAAATAGTATAGTGCTTGAAAAAGTAGTCAAATCACTATTTTTATGGGCAAAAGACAATGCAATTGTCTTTAATGACAGTAAAACAAAGCTTATACACTTCAACAAAGACAAAGAAATAGCTATTTCAACTGTTACACTTTTAAACAACATCATTATCAAACTCTCTGAAGTTATATGATGACTAGAAGTGTAATTTAACTGAAAACTTACTTTTAAAGATTATGTCAAGAAGAAAGTAGTCTCTGCAACTAGAACTTTACATCTATTACACAGATTGTTCAGTTCAAAGTGAGATTTATCAGCTGCTGCTGATAGACAGCTCTATATTGCATGCATTATATCTATTAGTGACTATGAGTGTCAAGTGTGATTTAATAATCAGAAAGAATTTCTGAATTCTTTTCAGAAACTTTAAAATTCAGCACTCAGAAAGATCTTAGAAATCTTTAAAACATCATCTTTCTCAGTAATGAAAATAGAAGTGGCTATTTGTTCTCTCATAGTGAAATTTCAGAAAACATGCAGACTATATGCACTCAGAATAGTCTACATGACTGAAAATCATTCTATAAGATAAAGAACTTCTATTATCTACTCACTGAAATATTAAACTGAATTGAATTTGAATGAAAACAAATTTCTAGACTGAAATGAAATTAGCATTCAAATCATAAAGAAACACTTAACTCAATTAATTAGAATTTTACACACTCTATTTGAATTGTTATTAAACATCTCAAAATTGAAAGAATATAGCTTAGAAACTAGTCTGAGGAAATTTAACATGAGAGATTTCAATATGAGAGATTTCAACATGAGAGATTTCAACAAAAGAAATTTCAACATAAGAGATTTCAACATGAGAGACTCTGACATAAAAGAAACATCTTTCAGTCAAAAGTTCTGTGACATTCACATCAGCAACAAAGACAAAGATCAAACAACAAAAACTCATTTAAATCTGATTAAAAGAATTCTTTCAAATAACTGAAATTCACAATACACAGTGATTTACACAGATAAATTCAAGATTCATGACAATGTGAGTGCAAGAATAGTCTATATGTGTGAAAGAAATAGTGATGAAAAATCATAAAATCTTAAAAATAGTCTAGCAGTCTTTGATGCTGAGCTATTTGCCATATTTTAGGCTCTAAAATGAATGCAAAGCTTTAATTTAAGAAAAATTAAAGAAATCTGAATTTTTTCTGACAGTCAAGCTGCAATTCAAAGACCTCAGAACATCAAATCAGAATCTGAACAGCATTTAATGATTAAATGTCATTCAACAATGCATATACTTCAATCTCAAGATTTTACAACTTACATTCACTGAATTCCTAGTCACAAAGACATTATTGACAACAAAAAGGCAGATATAGCTGCACAAAAAAGTGCAGAACAGAAGATTAAAATCTGTTCTGAAAGATTTATCTCAATTAGCTATATGAAATGTCTTATAAAGGCTGAAGTGCTTGTCAGCTGAAAAACTCACTGAAATTTAGTCAAAAAAGGACACATCTACATCAAAATGAAGGCTGAACCACACTGAAGTCAGGATAAAAATCTCAAAAACATCAACAGACTTCAGTTTTTCACATTTATTCAGATGAAACTAGATCACAGCTATTTTAAATTCTATTTAAATAGACTATCTGACTATGATTCTGATAAATGTTATCTGTCATGTCATCAAAGACAGACACCAGAACATTTTTTAACTACTTATTATCATTTTAAAAATGAACAACTAGTTTTAAGAAGAAAACTAGAAGATCTATCACTAGAAATCAGAACTCTTTTTATCTTAAAAGAAGAAATTCAAGCTGTTTTACAGTTTCTGAAAGAAACAAGAGTAGGAATCAGAAAGTGGTTGTTAGAAGAGGATGTGAAGAAAGAAATTAAGTAAATTAAAAGAAAAGTTGAAGAAAAGTCAATTAACAATTAAGGAAACAGCCTGACTGCAAAGAAGTGATCAAAAAGCACATCAGCATGTGAATTTCTTATGTTGAGAGTTTTATGTGCTATTTTCTGTTTTCAACCGCCATAGCCTTATAGGCTGCATGTGATGTATGAAGAATAAATAAATAAATAAATAAATAATAAATAAATAAACTGATTAATTACATAAACATTACTTATCAATCTCTGAGACTTTCACAGAGATCAGTCAGACATTAAGACTCAGCATCTTTGTGTAGAACAGAAATAATGCTGTTGCTTTGTGTTTATAAAGATTTTTGTAAAGTCAATAAATTGACTAAGCTCAATTTAAGTTTCATGTAATTGCTTTTTGTCTTGCTGACTTGTAGATTTATCTTTATTCTCACTTCAGATTTATTTATCTGATCAGTACTTTCTGTAATTTTATTTACTATCTTCTTAATTGTGTCTAAAGCTGTCTCTGCTTCTCTATTTATGTCATTATTCTTTACTGTAGATTCTTCATCATTATTAATGATCTAATTATGAAGACTGTATTACATCTATATCTTCTCAGTGTTCTGTCAGCAGAAACTCAAAATACTGTTTAAACTGTGTTGATTACTTATTTAATTCTTGCAGAGACTGAATTGTCAGCTGTTTTAAGAAATCTCTGCATTATTTTATGTTTTATGTATAGATTTAAAGACTGAACATTGAATTTCTATTTTAAAGCAATTATAAATGTTCTTTTATAAACTTTCATTATCTTTCTTAAATAACAGTTCTGTAGACACTTCAGTGATTTAATAAATAAGATAGTTGATGAGACATTATTATTTTGTAAATTTCACATCTGCAACTTATATAGCATGATTGATCAGATCACTGCTGTGTAAAGCAGTTAAGACTGCTTTGTGAATGAGTTTTATGTGAATGACATAATACATAAAAGAGCTTCAAATATCATAATGTTTTTCTGAGCTGTCTATTGCACATATTCTCTTCATCTTAATATTGTGTCAATCTAAACACTCAATACTTACAATGTTATCTCTGTTGAGATTATCTGATCATCAAAATGCACTATATTCATTAAGTTCTCACTGAGATCTCTGTAATATCTTATAAAATAAATTAATTTATATTTATCTAATATAAATCTCACTTCATATCTCTTTACTCATACAATGCACTGACTGTAAGCTGACTTCAGTCTGTAACAGTTTATTTATATTAAGATTCTTTATATAATTAAATTTATATTATTTACAAAGTTAAACATCATCATCTTGTTCTCTGAGCACTTAAACATCATCAGCAGTTCTGACACAAAGAACAGAAAGAGAATTGAAGAAAATAAGAATCTTTAAGAAATCTTTGTTCTTATAAATATTTAATCATTTTTAAATTCTGAGAAAACTATTCTTGTATAGCATTTAATCAGAAAGCATTCTATAATGTAAATAATTCATGATGAGAACTCTGCAGATTGCATGATGTGTAGCAATCTCTTATGTGAAACATTGTTAAATATCTCACTGAGATTAACATTAAACATCAAGATTATGCACTCTGACTTTGTCTTTCACACAGTGTTGACACAGAATGTAAACAGCTTTAAAGCAGTAAAAATAGATCTTTTTTTTTAATTCTTATTTAATTTCATAAAATAAGATTATGTATCTCTGTTGTCTTAATGATTCACTCTGCAATCAGCTTTTTCAGCAGTTTTATAATTGTGTTTTTCAGTACAATGAAATGATAATTACTTAACAGTAAGTAGTTCATCTTTCTGTTCTTTTATAAAATTATTATAATGAATTCTCAGAAGCTCTTAAACATCAATTTACTGATAAAGTATCTGCTAGTTACTTATGTAAAATCATTCTTAATAAAGAAGATTGCAATTTTAAAAGCTTCATTTGAAATGTTGTCTGACTTTAAAGCTTTATTATTTGACAATCTATGAATTGACTGCTTAATCTGCTTCACAATAAATATTAAAAAGATGTTAAATATAAAAAATGAAGATAACTCATTGTCAATGTCTCTGAGACCTGCTTGCTTCTCTTTTAAGAAGAACCTCTCTGTTAAAATTTGTGTCTTAATAAAATTATCACTACTTATGTTATTCTGATTTGATCTTCACAAAAATAAGATGTAAAATGATGCTTATGATTTGTCTGCATAAAGCTTGCTTTATTACAACAGTCTTCATAAACTCTTTTTATAAAAGTTATTTAGAGCTGAGATTGACTATTTAATGAACTGTTATCAATTTGTACATCTTACATGTTGTAATTTCTTCTTAAGTAAATCTTAAAAGAATTGATAAAATATCTTATTGTAATTCATCTCAGTATCATTATACTGTTGTTTTGCACATCTTGTATTCACAAAAAGTTTTAAGACTCTTAATGATTATTGAGAGTTTGCTTGCACATATGAGCAGATCTTTAAGCAGTGTTTCTTTAAACTTTCATGAATGATCTGTTGCAGAGCTGTAAATAAGCATAATATGTACATTTACTTTTTCTGACACAGATACTGTTTAAATCTCTTCTTATCAAGCTTTTTCAGTGCATAGCACTTGCTTAATGTTAACTTTTTTGTTAATATTGCAATTTAAATGTCTATTGAGATGTGATCTTAAGTAATTGCTCAGTGATTCATTAAATTATAGAATTGAATTAATTTCTTAATTGCTACTGAGATAAATATAAGATCAATGACACTTTATTGATTGTCTCTCTTTCAGATTGATAATTCTCTTAAAGTGAGTAATAAAAGATCATTTACTACTGTTGTGATGCAGAGATGTTCTGATTATATTTTATAAGTGACATATAAATTCTCTTAAAAGAAATAATGAGCATTAAAATCTCTTAGAAGCATAATCTTCTCTTTAACTTAATGAATAATTTGTTATATAGTATGTTAAGTTCAAATTTGTGATCTATTGCTTTGCAGATTATATACATTTATGATGATGATGTTCTTATCTGTAAGACATATGTGCAGTGCTGTTACATATTAATTATATAATTAAAACAATCAGATATGAGCTGAAGTCTTTTTGCTAATCATGAAGCATATCTTGAATGCTGAATTGACATTATCTATTAAAATATAATTTTAAGAACAATAAATAAATACTGTGTATCTGTTGAAAGTCTGTTTCTGTATGATCAGCACTTAATGAGTGTTTAAGTTGACTGCATTTAGAATAAGTTTTGTCATGTTATAGTTTGCAAGACTGCAGTTAAATTAAAGAATTTAAATGTTTAATATGAAAAGAACTTTAATTGTGCAGCATCTTCTTTTATAAAATTTGTTGATGTTTTATTATGCATTAAGTGACTTTTCTAATCACTGTCACTAAGCTTTAACACAAAGAGCTTGATCTAAATGAAGTTTTATGCTGCTGTTAAGATATCTTATGAATAATCAGAGCTTCATTTAATTGATATTAACACAGTGCTCAGAAACTGTTCTCACTTTCTTAATTGAATGATTCTAAATCTGTTAAACTGTGATGACAATTATGTTGTGATTATGAAATGACTACAGATTACTGTCATTCTAACTGTCAAAATTACACATTTCTTTTAATAGATGACAAGAAAGTTTTTAAAGATTTTGTACATTGTCTTCTGTCATGTCTTGTGAGTCTAATCATAGTTTATGCATAAAACTCTCTTTTTAAAGCAGTTCACAATTTAATGTGTATCTACATATATGCTGCACTTCATCATCTTTTTACAGACAGACTGTATATGATCTTATTATTTACAGTTGAAACACTGTCTAATCTGTATGCTGTGATCATGAAGATAAACATCATATAACTGAAAATTAATGATCAGTCTCTTCTGAATGATCTTATGCTGTAATGTCTGTATGAAAAGACTGACTATCACAGTTTCTCTGATTTTGTCTTTTTACAGTTAAGACTCATGCTGCTTAAATGTGTGCAGTCAGTGAATCTTGTTTATGATAAGTGTAAATAGAATGATCTTAAAAGTGATGCAGATTCTCTGTATAAGAACTGCATTGTTTGCATCTTTCTCACTGTTGATCTGCATAAAGAGTGATACTTCTCAGAGTTTTACAAAGTAGTCTTAATGCAGAATTCAAAGCTTCTTCATTTGACATCAATAACTAAGAAGTCAACATGAAATTTAAGTAAAGCTATGAGCAATTCAAGAATATATGTTTAAAATGATATAAGAAACTGCTCTGAGAATAGTAGTAAATACTTCAAGAAGAAATTATCATTATTGAAAAACAAGAAGTAAAAAAGATATCTGTACAGCTAGAAGAGCTGATGATAATGATATAATTTGCAATATGAGATTACAAAATGTCAGAACAGTCAAGAAAAGATTACAGAATTGAGATATATCTACTTATAGATTATGTGATACTTAATGAAGAACATTGAACGCATACAGAAAAACATGTGTCATCTGAGTTTCTCAATAAAGTGAAAGTACTAAAGAATCTTATTTAACATGAATATAATCAGTACAAGATGTACTGACATTCAGAACAAATTGTTAGAAAAGAAATTGATGAATATATAAAATTGATTGTAATTAATAAAGAATTGATATGATTCAAAGAACTATAAAGAAAGTTTAAGAAATCACAAAATCAGTTTAATGAATCTTAAAAAGAGTTTAATGAATCATAAAGCATGAATTGAATTCTGTGAGCTTCAATAGAAGTAAAGAGCTTTAAGAAGTTAAAAAATCTTAAGCTTTTTCAGTAAAACTAAAGAAAAAGAAGCTTTTAATGTCTCAATGAATTGACAACAGCAATTATAAAATATAAATTGATGTTAAGATATCATTGAAGAGACAACTTTGAGTAATGATAAATTCAGAAATAATCAATAACTTTATATCATAATGAGTAATTAAACAGCTAGAACTAATACTGCAAAGAGTATTAAAGCTGACATAAGTATATATAATTAATGAAGAATATAAATGAATTTATAAAGAAGTTTACATTGAAGTTATAATAAAGAACAATTTACAGAAGTTAAGATTAGATGTTTTTAAGTCAGTTAAGTATGATGCTATACTAGAAATGCTCTGATTACATAAAAAAAACTCTTAGATTAACTGAATCAATAAAAAACTCTATGCAACAGAGAACACATATAATATCTTTGATCAATTAGAAAAGAGCTTATCAGAGTATAAGTCTTGAGATTATGAGATATCATTCATCAATAATAAACAGTTAAAGTGAATATCACTTTATTTAATAAATAAAGATTAGTTAAAGAAAGTTTAAAACTATTTTGCTGAGAATTTAAAGAGAGAATTCATTAAACTATTAAGGTCATTGACAGAATATCTGATTCTGTTGATATTAAAAAAGAATGATATTAAATGATTATATATTAATTATAAACAACTCAACAAGATAATTTACTGAAACAGTTATTCTTTATTGTTAATAAAAGAGTTGCAAGACAGACTAAAAAAAGTTAAGTGATTTATGAGTTTAAATTTAAAGAAAGTGTACTACTATGTATGCATAAAGAAGAACAAAGAATGAAAAATGACATTTTAAATAAGATATGAACACTATAAATACATTATTTTATGTCATTTAAGCTCAAAAATGTCTCAATCACTTTTCAGAGACTCATTCACAACATATTGAGAAAATATTTTAATAATTTTGTAATTATATATCTTAATAATATTTTGATATATTTAAACAATCTTAAAATGCATTATAAATATATAAAAAAGATTTTAACAAAGCTTAATGAGAAAGCTATGTATATGAAAAAGTTAAAAAGCAAATTCAAAATTAAGAAAATACAGTTTTTAAAATATGTCATTTAATTTAAACAGATCAAGAAGAACTTAAAGAAGATAGAAGCAGTTAGAAATCAATTGATATTAAAGAAGATTAAAAAAGTGCAAGTCTCTCTAGAATTGATGAATTATTATTGAAAGTTTATGTTTAATTATATAAAGATTGTGAAATCTCTTATGTGTTTGACATACAAGAATAAGAAATAACATTGAGATAAAGAACAGAAGAATGCATTCTGCATATTAAAGAAAAGTCTTAGTGAAATGACACATCTATAAATATTCAATTAAGCATGCAAAAAAATACTGAAAATTAATACATTGAATTTTGCAGTCAGAGTATGTCTATATTAGATTGAAGATGAGCAACAGAAGTCTATTATATATCAATTTAGAAAGTTATTAAAACTCAAGAAAAAATATAAAATTTATAATAAGAAATTTCTTGTAATAATAAAAGCACTATAAGATTGAAGATCTTATCTTGCAGATATAAGCAAGTCTATTTAGATCTTTACAGATCATAACAATTTAAGAAACTTTGCAATAATTAAATAACTGAATTAATGACAGATTCATTAAGCAGAATAGTTAGCAGACTTTGAATTTCAGATTTATTATAAGAAGAATAATAAGAATGATGATGCAGACACTTTAAATAAATAATTTAATTATAAAGAGGTGAAAACAATTCATGCTGAAATTCTGCATAAAGAATTAAAGATAAGAAAGAAACTCTTATAAAAGATTTAACAGCAATACATAAGATGAAGAATATTTTCTTAATGAATGAAGAATTCATTAAAATATGTTATGACAGTTAAGCTGATGAATATTTAAAAGTTAAGTGTACAGAAGATCTTATATAAAGAAGATACAACAGAGATGATCTTTGCAATTAAATTACTGAATACATTGTCAAATGCAATTCATGTTAATGCAATAAGATTTAAAGAAATAAGCATTATGATAGAATAACATAACTGAATATATTGAGTGTGCTTTGAGAGTCTGTTATCATGAACTTTATTATTAAGTTATTAAAGTCAAAGAACTCAGCATGAAAAGTCAGATTTGACAGCATATTGATTACAGTGAATAGATTAATGAAATATATAATGTTTATTTCATTTAAAGAAACTGCAACAGCATTAATATTGATGTACATTATACTGTAAGAATTGATTAGCAATCATGAGCTATTAAAAAAGTTTATCATCAATAAAGACAAACTGTTTATTACAAGTAAGTTCTGAGAAATGTTTACAGCAGAGCTCAGAATAAAATATAAAATGTTGATAATGTATTATTTGTAGATAGATAAGCAGAGTAAATGAATGAATTAAACAGTTAAGATGTATTTATAATATTATGTTAACACAAACAAAATAATTGAGTACAGCTGCTGTTAATGACACAGTTTATGTACAACAATGTATGAAACAAAATTATGAGAAAGACATCATTTAAAGTGAATTATAAATATTACTTAGAGATTTGATAAGATCTGTGAGTGCACAAATCTTAAAGTTAAAGAGTGATATTGAATATTGTGAAGCTTAAGAAACTGTATATTGATTTTACAAAGAGAATTAAGAAGCAGAAGAAATGAATAATAGAGATAAAATTATATGAAATTGAAGAGAAAATATATTTATGAATGAATAATATGTGAATGAAGAAGAAAAGTAAGAAACTCATGAATAAGAATATTAAATCATTCATGATTAAATAAAACATCAAGAAATTAAGCTATAAACTAGACTTATTTTAAGAAATGTAAATACATTTAGTATTTTATACATCAATGCTTCAACATTGTAATCAATTCATATCACTTCAAGCAACATCAACATCTGTTAAACTCAAAATTGAATATGAAGTTAAGAACATTCTAGAAAAGAAAATGATTAGTGAGAAAGTTTATTATCTTATTAAATGAAAAGAGTATGATGTTTTAAAAAGCACATGAAAACTTAAAGATAACTTACTTAACTGTACAAGAATGCTACAGCAGTTTGAGAAGAAGATGTGAACATGAGATCATCTTAGAAACTTAAAGAAAAGAAATTAAAAGAATCTGAATTGTTCTTATCTCTGAAAACACTGTCATTATCATTAACAAGATTGTGAGCAAGACAGAGAGTCTTCTTGAAAACTTTATCTTTTGTATGTTTCATCATCTTGCAAAGATAAGTAACTTTAATAAGAATCTGTGTCAGTTCTTTTTCAGCAATGATCAGATTAAATTTGAGTTTATTGTGTATATAGTTGAGAGATTCTTACAACACATTGATACATAAATGATCACAACAAACACATTCAGCACACTTAGAATGATTCTTTATCTTTATGCAAAGAATTAAGAAATTGAAACAGTGAAGACAGACAGTCAACACTGAGTCACTGTCTTTATTAATGAATTGATAAAGATAAAGACAATTGTGTGTTTTGATTGACTTCATCATGAAAAGCTTACAAATTACAAAGTTAGAAACTTTCATTTAAATAGACTCTAGAGAACTAGCATCTAAAGAGAGAAGATAATGTTATAATTATTGCTTTAATAGATTCATTAAATGCAGTAAGTTCAGTGAATTATATTTGAGAGATATATAACTTAGTATGAGCTCATGAGCTTATGAGTGAGCTAAGTAAGCTGACTTATAATGCTCATAAATGAGCAAGATGAGCAGTCTGATATATATACAGATTATCTTTCTTAAGAAGATAAATATATTCAATGTAATCATTACTTAACATACTACTATCTATCAGTTAAATTCTATTGTGCTGAACTCTTATATCACAAGCTTTAATCTCTAGACTCTATATTGAAGAAATCTTCAATCAAGACATAACATTCAATTATAATTAATTTATTTCTTACAACTTTTTGATCTTCTGATTCAAACTAAAGATTAAAATCACTGAGAAGTATACTTTTTGACTTCTTATTTCTTTAGAAGTCAGTCAGATAAATAAATAAGTTAATTTAAGTTGATTAAAGATTTCTATCTTCTCTTTAATTAGTTGCATTTCATTTAAATTGTTGAAAATAGCTGTAAAAATTTCATATACTATTATTTTGTATCACTTTTTGTTCTTTTTCACTTTAGTGAAGTCTAGAACATGTTGTTAATTTTTTTTAATGTTTCAGAAGATTTTCTGTGATGACATTAGATATGATTGTTATGACTATGTTGAATTTTGACTGAAACATAGTCTTGACAACAGTTATTAATGTGATAATAAGACATTTATTTCTATATGATAAGATGTTTTGTAATGTAGTAGTGATTTTTGATTTGATATTTTGAACAGTTATTTATATAAAGGTTTTTAGACTTTTCTTAAGTGCAGTGACATAGAATTTTGATTGTAAATGTGATGTAGCTATTTTGACTGTTTTTGAGTGTATAATAGTTATTTTATAGCTATTTGTTGTGATTGTGAGTTGAAATTCAGACTAAAAGATGAATTTCTTTGCTGTTTACACTGTTTAACAGAGATCTTAATTTAACTTGATGTTCACTTTCTTCTTAAATTAATTAAGTTGTTGTTAAACTGTGTATTGTTCTTTACTGAAGATTTTCTCTTCAATAATTAAAGAACTAAGATTTTCTTACTTCTAAACTTCATCTATAGCATTGATGCTGATAGCTAGTTTTGACTGATTTGTTGTTTTAATTTATTAAAAAATTAATTTTAGAAGATTTTTAGTCTGCTGAAGTAGCTGATCTCATGATGTAGATGTTGATGTGATGTTATTATTAAATATATTGATGTAAATGCTGAAGATGAAGTTTGTTAAAAAGATAAAGTTAATAATAGCTTTTCTTTTCAGAGATTTCTTGATGTGATGCACTGACTGTGTGAGTATGTCAGATGAACATGTGAAGTGAAAGTCATGAATTTGACTTTTTAATGTGATGAATATTGTAAGTATTATAAATTTTATGAATTTTGTAGAAAGATCTGAATTCAAATTCATGAATAAGATCTTTTTTAGTAGTAATAATTCAGTTTTTCACAAACTGAACATTTCTAAGATTCTAGATTAAGTTTCTATTGATTTCTTTCTGATTTATAGCAAAAGAGTTTCAATTCTTTATTTTAAATCTTGTTTAATATCTTAATTCACTCAAAGTAAATATACTTTACAATGAGTTTTTATCAGCAATTAGATAAGATGACACAGCTAATGCTTAATATTCACAATTAAATTTAAATGATGCATCTAGCTCTGAGTATATATTCTTTATAATTTACATAATTCATTTCAATGTCAATTTTTGTTGAGAAAATCTTTCTGCACAAAGAAATCACAAATTTCAGCTTAAAACAGTAAATCTGATCTAAAATAACTCAATTAATTTAAAAGATTTCAAAAGTAGTCTGAAAGATTGAAAAGATAGTGTTTTAAGAGTAAAATATAGTGATGTAAGTGTAATTTTGATGTTTTGCAAAGATTTTGATGTGATGTAATGTTTTTTAATGTTGTTGTTGTGTAATTTTGTTAAGTGAGAAGTCAGAAAAATTAAAACTTTCAATGTGCTGTGATGTTTTTGCTTATAACTTTCTGACAAGATGAGATATAAAAATAATTTTGATGTATGAAATACAGAAGAATGTAATGTAAAAAATTTGCTGTTATTGATTTTTTAATATCTTTGTTAATTGTTGATGTGCATACAAAAGCAGAGTTGAGGCAATCATTTTAATGTGTAAATGTTGCAGTGTTGATGTTTTTGAGTTGTTTTGATATGTAAATAGACAAGTAAATAAGTGAGAACTCAGAAACATTAAAAAACTGAAGGTTGCACAAAGAGCTTTGCAATTGAATGCACTGAAAAGCAACAGATATGATGAAAAATGATGAGTGTATAAAATGCAAATAAAACAAATTTAAACACAAGTATGAAGTCTGTTTCTTATTAATGACTATGCTTGTGGTGTGGTTGATGAATATATGTGTGAAGAAATTGATTGTATGATGTAGTGATGAAAATTTTCAGATATTGAAAATGAAGCTTAATTGTCATGAAGTCTATTTAGCTATTCACTTCAAGACTCTTAATCACATCATCTCACTTGTGTTCTTGCTGCCCTCTCAATAAGACAATTGCTCTTTTTCTTCATCAACATAGCTAAAATGTCTTATATAACAGCATGCTACTTGCTCAGCCATAAGGCTATGTATATATAAAGCAGTATTCTCATCATAGCTAGAACTCAGCTTTTTACAACCTTACAATTTTGACAAATTGATAGCATTGACTTACATCATCAGCTCACATATAGTGACATCAGATTCAATTTCATTAAAAACTTAATCACTTAATCTAAGTATCAGTTAGTTATCTTATCACAACATTACAATTCTTCTATCTTACTTCTACATCATCTCAATCTCTTTAAAATGAACAATCTGATCAGACTGAGCATCTGTTTAAGTATATTATTCACTATTATTACATTACTGACAGTCTCATAACCTTGATGTACATCATTACACCTCAATGTCATATCTTAATGTCATTAAAATCTTCATTACATATTCAAGAGACTTTCATCTAATTCTAATCTCTCTATCAATGTCTCTATCAGAACCTGAGGCAAGAAGATTAAAGAGAAGGTATCTACAGCATTAAAAGATCTTATTAACTCATTTTAGTTATTCAGTAGTCTTCACTGCTTCATATTAATCTTCTTATCAAACTTAAACAACTTCAACATAGTCTTGCCTGATTTAGTTAATCTTATTAAGTCAAATCTGTCTCAATAGTCTGATTCAGACTTTCAAGACAATACTATATTTACTTTGTCTGCTTATATCAGTACAACAAAGAACATACCTTGTAATAAGTCTTACATCAATATGACAGATAACAACAACATCAATTAAAGCTGACAAGAAACTGATTTCATATAACAGCAATGAAAGTTGCTTACTGATCTTATACAAAACTTAAATCAAGGCAATAAAGACAATAATGACAATAAAGAAAATGACTAGTCATCTGACAATGATAATGACAACAAAGACAATAGTTAAAATGACACTTCAGTCTCTGAGAAATGAGTTATTATGTCTGATATGTGAAAATCAAACAATATTGACTACTTTCACTCAGAATTTGATGATCATAAACCTGAAACAGAACTTATTGATAGTTCTAGTCATTACATATATTACAGAGATATCTATATCTTTATAAATTATCTTTGCATTCTCATTCTCATTAAAGAATTAAAAGTTCTACAAGTGACAATATCAGTCTGTTTATATGAAACAGTCTTGTTATGACATATCATTGAACTCACTAATATAAAACAAGACTTACTAGAAAATGCTGATCTGAATCAGTGATACATCATTCTAGTTAAATGATTTAAGAAAAGAACTTTAGCTGCTTTACAAAATATTCAGAACAACAAGTACATCATGATAAATACATATAAAGACAAATTCTCTTATATCTTTACTCAGAAGCTGTTTCATCACATTAAAGCTGCTGAGATGATGTCAGTATATAATCAATTGATTATAGTGTGAAACAATTTAGATTTTAAGTTTAAAATGCATGTGCTGAAACCTCAGTTTAACATCATTATGACTCAATTTCTCAAGCTTCTTGATTTGAAAATGAGCATTTGAGGTGAAATGACTTGAAAACATCATCATTTAACATTGATAACATTAAATTAAACAAACTGATTTAATCAGAATAGATTACAATACAGTGAGTATCAATCTTACAATCAGTTTCAATTTCATGAGTGAGGCTTTAATTTAAATTATTAAAGTAATCAGTAACAGTCAGCTAATTAGCCTAAATCTCAGTATTTAAATTAATAATAAGATTCTCAGTATCAAACAAATTCTCAATATTAGTCAGATTCTCAAAATCAATCAGGTCAATCTTACAGTTAAAAGTAGCTATCTTATTGAAAATCTTTAACAATAATTACATCACTGAACAGTCAGTCAAACATGTATAATGAAAGAAATAATAAGAATAGATTTAAGAAGTTAAGATCTAGAGTCTAGGTGGTAGAGAAGCAAGAGAATGATAAAAATACTGACAATAATGAGAAAACAGAGAATTCTCTTAATGTAAAGAATTAAGAATCTGAATCTAATTATTATGTTACTGATTAGAATGTGAATTACTACAAGGTTGAAGACTATAATTAGAAAGAAGACAACAAAGAATTTAAAATAAACTTTGTTGTTATCTCTGCCTCTATAATACAATATCATGATTGTCATCAAGTCTTTAATTTCAAAAACACTCTGTTTTGTCATCTTCATTTCAGAACAAGCAAAATCACTTGTTGTTCTAAAGGCAAAACATTAGCATCACAGTCAACAGCTATGCTCATGAAATCTTTAGACAAATTACTAAAAATTATGTCAGTCAGTTTTGTCATTAAAGACATCAAAACAGGCTATGAATTTTAGAACTGACATTACATTATATTTCTAGATATGAAATGTTTAGTCATCATACTGAATTGAATCTTTTTCAAATCTTAATGCAGCAAAATGAAAATTTACACTATGACTATGCTCATATCAGTATGAGAAACTGACTCTAATAAACATATGATCAGCAAATATGTCATAGTACTCATACATCTAGTAAGCATAAACATCAAGGCTATAATCACTTGAGAGACACATCTAATTGATGATCTCAAAGTTAAAATGCTAGTAAACATAAACATTATAAGATCTGAGCAAATTGACATTATTATCTTAAAGAAACAGATCATTATTGATACATGTTAGAATGCTGTTATATCAATTAAGATTTAATTACAAAGCAACTTTACTTGACACATCATATACATCAAATTCAACATAATTATAGTGTCACATACTGAGCAACCTATTTCAATACATCATATCAGGCATCTGTCTAAACAGAACTTCTTCTTTAAATCTAAAGACTTACTCAATTTAGTCTTATTTGCTCATTTAGTTAATTTCAGTCTTTCTGTCATTATAACACAGAACAAGATGAATCAATCTATTAACATTAGACACAATCAATGTCTAGATTATCTTACTGAGCTAAACTACAAGAAATGTTATTATGTTGCTGTCAATGAGTCTATTAGAGACTTAATGATTCAGAGAAGTGCTGTTACTTATTTAAGTTAAATGACTACACTGTCTACGCTGTGCTGTCATGACAGCAGTATCAGATACATTCAACTTAAGTTTAGAATCTGAGCTTAATTGCTATGAGATCACATCAACAGAATTAAAAGAAACAGTTCTTTATACAGATATCACAGTGTATAGCAATCTCACAATAACAAAAGTCTTATCTAAAGTAGTCTGTCAGTTTCCTGATGTGTAAAAAGACTCAGACAAATTTGTAAATCTGTTTATGTATAACTGAATGCAGATATTACTTAAACTGAACTGAAATGATAAAGTATCTAAACAAGTCAGAGTATATTCATTAGACTTATGAAACTGTGAGGTAGTGAATAAGACATTTAATGAATTGTAGAAACAGAACTGCATCATTTGAATAGCATGAGAAATGCTGTTTAGTGATTCAGTCTTTGTGATATAAAAAACATTGAAGAATGATATATAGAAAAGCTGAGTTGTGATGAATATTTAAGATCTTAATGTAGTTACTATATTAAATATATACTCATTATCTTTACAAGCTAATATCACTGTCACAGTTAAGAACATCATCTATATTAATGTAATGAATTGTGTCTTATTCTTTTATCAATGATACATTCACTCAGACAACAGACATAAGCTCATTATTGTTAGTCATTGTGATTAGAAGTCATTCAATGTGACTGTGATGAGATTTAAGAATTTGTTTATCTATGTTTAAAGATAAATTGACTGTTTACTTTAATCATTTTGAACAATTGTTTACATCTATGTGAATAACATCATCATTTACTTTAAAATCTTAAAAAAACATCTTCTTCATCTAAGCATCATATTCAGTCTGTTCATCAAGAAGAGCATATTCATTAAGCTTAACAAGACTTTCTTAAAGTATTTTACTGTTCAGTTATTAAGTTAAAAGATCAATTTGCTTGAACTGACTACTAATAAAGAGAAGTTAAAAGCAATTTTCTGCTTAACATTTCTGCATACATTAAAAGAGCTAGAAATCTATCTTAAATTAACTGACTAACTGTAACAGTTTGTTTCTCACTATATTGTCATTACTAAGTCTCTTCAGAAAAGAAAGACAGCACTGTTGAAGTCTGTGCTTAAGGCTGAAAATTTATGTTTTTGTTTGTTTGTTTATTTGTTTGCTTCATACATTGCATGCAGCCTGTAAGGCTATGGTGGTTCCTAGGCAGATGTTTAGATACATGTAATAACTTATAAGAAAGATACATGTAGATGTGCTTATTAATCACTTCTTTACAGTCAGGCTGTTTTATTGATTGTTAATTAACTTTTATGTAGTAACAAATGAAATATTTGTGTCAAATAATGACTAAATAAGTGTAAATTTAGTGTGTTTTATACACAACTAAGATCTGTAGAAGTTTTTCATTGCTTATTTTCCTTATTCAACATGGCAGATTTGGTGATGATATTTGTGATGAGAGTAGAAATCAAACTTACAACCTTTTAAATTAAGCAAAAAATTTTGAGATCACTACTTCTGAAAATTTTGCTTAACCTTTAAGGTTATCAGAATGATGCACTAGTTATCTGCACCATTTACCTCATCTGAAAATTTATATAAATCATATGTCAAATCAGTTAATCTTACTGAGTTAAGTCTTATCAAAATAGCAAGCTTCAAAACACTTCAGTCACTATTATTTAAATCTTCTTATCTTGTTCACTTCAATTTAGCTAAGCAGCTATACATCAATCTGAATGTATCTAAAAGCTTTGACTTTGATGTCATGATATATTACACAAAGAAGAAGACTCATATCAATATAAAGAAAGACAACAAGACAGTCTATTCATCTAAATTATCAATACAGTCTATTATGTTTCTCAGCAAACTTCTAAAGTCAATTAAAATGCATTACTGATCAACAGAACTTGAGCTTGCTGATATGATGTGAGTAATTTGAAAGATAAGACATCTTATTGAGTTGTTAAATCTTGTCACTATTATTTATATAAATTATAAGATAAATGTTGAAATCATTAAACAGATCTTGCTGTTTATTATGTCAACTGAGAAGCTAAATCTTCAACTCATACAAGTAAGTGAATATCTTCAGTGTTTTAATCTGAATATCTGTCATAAATCAGAAAACAACACATTGTTCTCAATACATTATTGCAATTAGTCTTGATGATGTCATCAGAGATCAGTATGAAGAAAGATGAACTAGATATGTTATTTGCTGATGCTTTATTCATTGAGACATATGTCAAAATGTTAAACAAATTTTAAAAATGTCTTATTAAAGACTACAACAAAGATCTAACATGACATTACATCATTAATGTTCTCAATAAAGACAAGAGCAGTAAGAACACTGTCATTTTACTATTTAAGTGAGGCAGCAACAGTATTATATGACACTGAAGTCTCTTCACATTGAATTATGTCTTTGAGCTGTGATGACTTGTTAATTCACACACATTGCATAAAGAAATTTTCAGCATAATATACACTCAGAATGGTCATTTAGACTTTAATCACTGTATAAAAAGACTTTAATCAGTCTTTTACATCAGACAGATTATTAAGAACCTTTAAGATTATTTGTATTACTGTTTTGATTGTTTGATCTTTCAGACATGTCATTACAAATTATATAACTCATTGCAGTCAATATAGTCACCTTCAATTCTGTTTTACACACTGATCATAGATTTCATTCTAATCTTATTCTTATCTGAGTCTAAGAGATTCAGTTGTCTTCTTTCAGTCATGAATAAATTCAGCAAGCAAATCATCTTAATATCAGAACAGTCAATCTATACTGCTGAACAATGAGCTCACAGTCTATTAAGTTAATTATATCTGACTAATTAAGATCTACTAAAGATTATAGTATCAGATCATGACTTAAAGTTTCTGTCTAAGCTATAAAAAGACTTATTTAAGCAATTAGATGTAAGTCTTCTCTACATGATGATGTATCACTCTCAGGCTGATGAACAAAGCAAATGCATAAATTAAACAGTCAAAATTGCGTTATGTTTCTATGTAAAAATCATAACAAAAGCAACAAAATGACTAGGCTGGGTGTCAGGGTCAGTAGCTTTAATAAGGTAGCTTTACTAATATTTTTATTATGAGAGTGTTTTGAGAGATTTTTACATGAAAATTTTATGAC